>Ga0209648_10003103_pt1 | contig 13886 bp, 10 predicted proteins | sample GraSoi2013_115cm_FD_185830 | JGI IMG/M metagenome (GOLD analysis project Ga0209648, IMG submission 185830) | Grasslands soil microbial communities from the Angelo Coastal Reserve, California, USA - Sample 9_17_2013_115cm (SPAdes) (version 2) | ecosystem: Environmental > Terrestrial > Soil >...
GGTGCATCATTCCTAGCGCGGGCCAGCTTCGGGTTGGGACTTCTGGGTACTCTTACAAACAGTGGAAGGGCAACTTCTATCCCGAGAAGCTTCCGGATAAGGAGATGCTCAGTTTCTACGCCAAGCAGTTCCCGACAGTCGAAATCAATCACAGTTTCTATCGCATGCCCACGGAGAACGTGCTCCTGCAGTGGGCGCAGACTGTTCCAGAAGGCTTTCGCTTCGCCTTGAAGGCCAACCAGCAAATCACGCACATTCAACGGCTGCGCAACTGTGAGAGCACTCTGAAACGTTTCCTGGAAGTCGCCAGTGTTCTAAACGACGGCGACCACCTCGGCCCAATTCTCGTGCAACTCCCGCCTACGTTTAAGTTCGATCGTCCCCTGCTGGAAGACTTTCTTGCCCTTCGCCCAGAAGCTTTCTCTTTCGCCTTTGAGGTACGTCACCCGTCCTGGTATACCGACGAAACGTACGCCGTCCTTCGCCAGCATAAGACGGCGCTTTGCTTGTCCGAGACCGACAAACAAACACCTCCAGAGGTGCTGACTGCGGGCTTCACCTACGCCCGCTTGCGCCTGGAAGATTACACCCCGAAGCAAATCACGGCCTGGAGGAAACGCTTCGACGCCTGGCTTGGCCAAGGCGTGGATGTGTACGTCTATTTCAAACACGAAGACGCCGGCAAAGCGCCAGCCTACGCTCGCCAACTTCTCGGAAAGGCAGATTGACCGCACACCACCGCGAGCACCAATCATTTTTGTCTGCATCCACGGACAATGCCGCGGTTTTTGGCTGTGCGGGAGCTAGTCGCGTTCGTGGAAGAACCCGCCAGCTCCGGGCGCGCTTGCTCCGGAATCGGAGTCGGCAGCGTCCCAGGCTCTGCGATCGATGGGCTGGATGGCTTCCAGTTTTTTCTGCGAAAGCGTCTTGTTCACCGCGGGAAGCTCCTTGCCAACAAAAGCCTCGAATTCTCCGGCCACGTCATCCAGTTCTTTTTTCAGCGAATCGATGCGCGCCATCTGATAGTCGCCTGGACGGCCCTCATAGTTCAAAATAGCGCCGTAGAGTCCCGTAGTCTTCTCGCGTATGCGCTCTTCACCTGTGATGGCGCCGCCTTCCGTCGTGGCCACAATCTTCTTTCGCATTGCTTCCACTTTACCGGCGAGTTCCTGCAGCCGCTTGCTGAAGACGGCGTCTCCTTTCAGCTTTGCGCCACGCTCCGCGAGCGCGTTATGCACTCCATTGATGCGGTCGACATCAAAACTCATCTCTCCAAGCAAGCGGTGCAGGCGCATGGCCGCGTCGAATTCCAGTTTGCGGTCTTCCATTGTGAATTTCGCGCGCGGGTCGACTTCCACCTTGAGCTCCGTGCTGTAGGTCTCTTTGCCCCGTGTCATCTTCACCGTGTAGTTGCCTGGCATGACTCTGGGGCCCTGAGCAGCTTCAAACGCTGCCGTAGCCGCCGGCGGAACGTGCGGCGCCTTCAACCGCATCGGCCATTCCACGCGGCTGATGCCTCGGCGGCTGTTCGGAGGAAGCGTGTCCACCAGCTTGCCCTGCGCATCGAAAATTTCGAGCTTCATTTTTCCAAAAATGTGACGCTTGCTCTGGTAATACGTAATCAGCGCCGCGTCCGGCGGATTCGGTCCGGCGAACACCGCGCTACCTTCCGCCCAGCCACCTTGAGCGGGCAGCCGCTGCTGCGCGGGCTTGGCCTGCAGGAACACTGCCTCTTGCGCCACAATTTCCGGAGTCAACTTACGCAGCGGCGTGATGTCGTCCACGATCCAGATGCCGCGGCCATGCGTGGCGATCACTAAATCCGATTCGCGCGGGTGAACCACGATGTCGCGCACAGCCACCATGGGAAATTCGTGGCCTTTGTATCGCGCCCACTGTTTCCCGCCATTTGGCGAAATCCACAGACCGAGTTCTGTGCCCAGAAATAGCAGGTTCGGCCTGACCGTGTCTTCCTTAATCACATGCGCATATCCGCGCACGCCGCTGTCCGCGGGCACGATCGACGTCCACGTCTTCCCATAGTCCGTGGTCTTGAAGACGCGAGGTTCCATATCTCCAAACGTGTGGCGATCGAATGTTGCATAAGCTGTGCCTGCGTCATAGAGGCTGGCTTCCACCCAGGAAACCCACGAAGCTTTCGGCAGATTCGGAACATTGCCGACAACGTTGGTCCAGCTCTTCGCGCCATCGCGCGTCAACTGAAGATTTCCATCATCGGTTCCGGCCCAGATCGTCTGTCCATCGCGTGGCGACTCACTAATCGAGTAGATCGTCGTGTGCATCTCGGCATAAGAATTGTCAACCGTAACTCCGCCCGATTCTTCCTGCTTCTGTTTCTCCGGATCATTGGTGGTCAGATCCGGCGAAATGCGTTCCCACGATTGGCCGTGGTCCCTCGAGCGAAAGAGGAATTGCGCACCGATGTAAATCGTCCCCTTCTCGTTCGGGCTCAGGTGAATCGGAGTGTTCCAGTTGAAGCGCAGCTTCCCTTCCCCATAGTTCGGTTCTGGCTTGATCAACCGGCCTTCCAGCGTGACCCGGTTGACTCGCCCGATAAAACCGCCTTGCGATTCGGCGTAAACGTAGTTCGCATCCGCTGGATCGGGAAACACCCAGAAACCGTCCCCTCCGAAAAGATTTTCCCAGCGGCCGTTGGTAATCCCGCCCGGATACTGCGAGTCACCCATCCACACGCTGTTGTCCTGCAGACCGCCGAAAACATGATAAGGATCGGCGTTGTCCGTGCTCACGTGATAGAACTGCGAGACCGGAAGGTTGTTGCCCTTCCACCAGGTATTTCCGCCATCGTACGAATACCAAACGCCTCCATCATCCGTGGCGATGACGTGATCGGTATTGTCGGGATTCACCCAGACGTCGTGGAAATCTCCGTGTGCTCCATTCCCAATGCTGCTGAAGCTCTTGCCGCCATCCTCGCTCATGATCAACGTGAGGTCCGGCTTGTACACTTTGTTTTCGTTTTTCGGGTCCACAATTAGGTTGGCGAAGTAAAATGGCCGCCACACCATCCAATTGCTGCGGTCCCGCTCTTCCCAAGTCTTGCCGCCATCGTCGGAGCGGAATAGAGCGCTGCGCGTCGATTCGATCATCGCGTACACAACATTCGGTTTTGACGGCGCGATCGTGACCGCCACGCGTCCCCACGGTTTCGCTGGGAGCCCTTTGGCGCTCTTTTCATCCAGCTCCTTCCAGGTCGCGCCGCCATCCGTGGTCTGGAAAAATCCACTGCCGCTGGGCGCGGTGGCATTCTCACCGCCGGATCGGAAGGTCCATCCCTTGCGGCGAAAATCCCACATGCCCGCGAAAAGAACCTTGGGGTCTTGCGCATTCATGGAAATCATCGAGCAGCCCGTAGAGAGATTGCTGCCTTTAAGAATCTTGTTCCAGCTTTTGCCGCCATCCGTCGTCTTGTAAACCCCGCGATCCTCGCTGTTGCTCCACAATTTTCCGGGCACGCACGCATAAACAGTATTGCTGTCCTTCGGATCGATAATTATTTTTGCGATGCGCTCCGAATTCTGCAGCCCCATGTTGGTCCAACTGTCGCCGCCATCGGTAGACTTGTAAATGCCGTTGCCGATCGACACGCTGTTGCGCGTCCATGCTTCGCCCGTCCCGGCCCAAATTGTTTTCGGCGCTTGCGGATCGATGGCGACAGCGCCGATGGATTGCGCTCCCTCCTTATCGAACACCGGCTTGAACGTTGTTCCGCCGTTCGAAGATTTCCACACGCCGCCGCTCGCTGCTCCCACATACACGGTGAGACGGCCACCCTCCTTCACAGCGGCAATCGCCGCCACACGCCCGCTCATGGCCGCGGAGCCGATGTTCCGCGCACCCAGACCTGAAATCGTATCCGAATCGAATTTGGCGTTTTGCGCCCACACTGGCCCGGCAAACATCATCATCGCGAGAATAGCGGTCGTCACGGCGGCAAAGCAGCGGATTGTCTTGCTCATATCGGCGGATTCCTCAGTATTAAAGTTGTAGCAACGGCTCTTAGACTTAATCCATCCGGGGAAATTCCAGGAGAGTCATTTTCGCCTATTCTTTTTCAATAGTTACTTCCCAGCCGGGGCCGCCTTCGTCTCCGGTTTGGACGCCGGCATGGAGAAATGTGCGTCTTCCAGCGGAATATTTTGTTCGATCTTCACGACCGAGATCTGCGCGCGCGAAGCACTGCCCTTCTGCGCCTGCTCGACGGCAAACGCATAATAGATGCCGTTCACTTGCTCGTAATCGCCGAAATACAGTTCGTTCTCCTGCAGCGCGCCACGAATCGTGGTTTGAATTTCCAGTTTCAGCTCCAGGAATGAGTCCGCATCCAGATAGTAGTAGCGAACGTCGCCGTTCTTCATGCTCAATTTGATCTTGAAGCAATCCGTTCCTTCCATCGAGTCATGCCCCACCAGTTCGGCTTTATGGCCTTTCTCCTTGTAATCCACGAGGGGCCCATCGATGTCGGCATCCACCGCCAGGCTTTTCAAGTCGTCCTGCGAAAGCAGTTCCGGATCCTTGCGCCCGCCAAATGGAGAAATCTGCCATCCCGTCTTGCCGTCGTACGCCTGCACCTGCGCCAGGCCCTGGATGATGAATTCTTCCCGCACTTTATCCGCCCGTTTGTTTTCTTGCCGAAAATCAGCGCGAAAAGATCCCTGGCTGAATTTCGCTGTAGTGCGCAGGCTGCGCACGGATTTCAGCTTGTCCGCTCCTCCTTTCGCTTGAATGTTTTTGGCGATTACTTCATCAACAGTCTGCGCGCTGGCCGTGATAGAAAAAAACGCCATGGCCGCCAGCAAAGGAAGGAAAAAACGGATTATCCGGCAGAACTCCACAAACGGAGTCGACCGCAATTCTGCTTTCATGAACTCCCCCCAACCCACTGCTATGTGACAATAAGCCTAACGGAAGGGACCGAAACAGCAAACCTTTTATTACTCCGACGAAATCAGCAGCACTTAGTTAGCAGACTTTCGCTCAACTGCCAAGAAGTTTCCCTCCACCGCCATCTAGAACTCCCCATGCAGCCGCAACGTCGGCACCACGACCGGTCCGCGGTCCCGGTTGTAGCCAGGGTTAACAATGTATTGCACTCCAGGAGCGACATAAACCCCGCGCCAAACATGCGCCGTGTAGTACGACTCCACGATGTTCTCCCGCCCGTAGTTCAGCTTGCCATCGCCAAGCAGGAAGCCTTTCCCGCCGTCGGCCAAATACGTCTGATGATCTTTCTTGATTCCGTTCGATACGAAGGCCAGCCCGGCACGGTCTTGCTTGCGATGCCATTTCGCGCCATTCACCCCCACGCCCTCGGCGAGGGTCGATTCAACTTCGGTGTAAGCGAATTCCTCAGTTTTCCCGTCGTTCCATCCCCAGCGCGCAAACGCTGTGAAATTGCGCGTGAGATTCTGTTCTAGGTTGACGCCAAATCCATATTTGCGGGTGATGTGCCAGGGGTGCTTCGTGATATCTGGGGTTAGAACCAAGCCCTGTTGAAACTGAGCGATAGCATTTCGGTAGATGCCCATATTGGCGTGGTTGGTGTACGCCAACAGGCGGACCACTCCCGCTTTCTTCGGCACCACGCCGTGACGCAGTTCGTATTCCCAATTTTCCGCATGCGCCTGCCACGGCTTCCACACCAGGTCAATTCCATTCGCAACCTTCGGCATCAGCCCTTCCGCGAAGCGAAAGCCCCAGTTGCGGTCCTCGTAGTCCGCCACGAAACCAACGGTATAGCCACGTGTATCGGCGGCGTAATCCCAGGTGCCGCTGTTGTCGATCGTCCAGTTCACGAATTGAAAATGTGTGTCGGACCCTGCCGAATTCTGATCCAAGAAATCCGGCAAGCCGAACTTGCCGAAGCGAATTTCGAAGCGGCGGCGCGGCAGCTCGTCGAACAGTGATAGAAAACTCCGCTGGTTCTCAATCTTATCCCTGCTCAACGCGAACACTTTGTGGATCATGCCGCGCCCCAGGTACGGTGCTTTGCTCAACTGCGGATTGCGCACGATGTCCAGATCCGTGTTCCCGGCCAGGCCCAGCCCGGTGCTAAGCGCCGCGCCGCCGGCTTCTTCGATGTCCATCAGAAGCTCGGTCGAATTGTTGAGCCGCACTCCGGTGTAAAGCGTCATCACACGAGAAGTGGCTTTTTCATAGTGCGGGCTGAGGCTGTTCTGTCCGCTGTAGGCCGCATGAAAGTCCGGGTGAGTTTGGAAGATGAAGTTCATTTGCCCGGAGAGCCAGTAGCGCGTGTCCTTGAAATGCGGGAGCATCGCTTCGGGATCATTGGCGGGCGGACTGGCCGGATCATCAGCCTGCGCCGGAGGAATTTGCGTTTGAACCTGCGGCGAATCTTGCGCATGCAGCGCCGCCGCGATGGAGAGGATCACGAGCAGGCCGCATATCATCAAAACAAATTGGAAAGTCAAACGCCGCATATTATTATTTGCGATCTCTTCTACCCAGAAGCGTGGTTCATCATCGAATCAACGCAGGTTAAATCACCGCTGATGAGTGGTCGATGAACGCCGCCGGAGTTTTCGTACGGTCAAGGCCGTCAGTGAATAGTTAACCATATTAAACTAGTTTTGTAAACTATGTTTAATCACGATTGTTGCCAGGGATCTTCTTGAGCCTTTCCTGGCCACCGGTACCGAGCGCCACCCTTGAACTCCTCTACCCCTTTGTTCTACTGTTCATCAGGCCCTTGTCAAAAGGCTCGGGACGTTGATACCATACCCCCATAGGGTAGGCAAGCAAAATGTCACACACTTCGCGCGAAAAACTCGACCTCGTCAACCGCACCAAGAAAGTCATCGGGCAGCTCGAAAGCGTCTTGCGCGCCCTGAATGAAGACGACCCCTGCGCGGACGTCCTCCAGCGCCTCTCCGCCGCTCGCGGCGCTATTAACAGCCTCATGGCTGAACTGATGGAAGACCACATCCGCAACTACATGCCCCGCAATTCCAAATCGTCGGAAGAGGCCGCCGACGATGTCATCCACATCGTCCGCACGTATCTTAAGTAAGACAGAACAGGGTCGCCTTTCGAGCCATTTTTCTATATCTTCTTTGCACCAAGACCTCGTTGGCTGGAATCAAAGACTCCGAAGGAGCCACAGTGTTGAGAAGGATTTTCATTGCCCTCGTCTCCGCAATTTTCATATATGCACCGTCGGTGCGCGCGCAAGCCGGTCCTGTCGAGGGAGGCCATGAACTGCAGGTTTGGACGGGCGGCGGACATGGGCTCAATGGCAGCCAGTCCGGCGACGGGATCTGGAACGCGGGTTTTCGTTATGGCTTGATTCTCACCAAGCCGCACGGGCCCGGTTTCCTTCGCGGCCGCTTGGAATACGCGGTGGACGCCGTCCCAGTCTTTCTGGTTGTTCAGAAAACGAACACGGCTTACGGTGTTGGCGTAAATCCTTTCGCTTTCAAGTGGGCGCTGGACACTCACGGCAGCGTGGTTCCCTATCTCGAGCTTGGCGGCGGCACTCTCTTTACCAATACCAAAGTCCCCGAAGCAACGTCCCGCATCAATTTCACTACCGGCGGCGCTCTGGGCCTGCACTTCCCGCGCAGCAAATACAACATCAGCACGGAAGTTCGCTACATGCATATTTCCAACGCCGGGCTGGCTACGCCCAATCCCGGCATCAATACCATTCAGTTTCGCATCGGTTTTGGCCTGTTCAGCCAAAAGGAATAGCTGGCTTGTCATACGTTAGTTTCAAATCTAAAGTCGAGTGTGCGAGATGAAAATGATTTGGATCACCGTAGCTGTAATCATTCTGCTTGTTGGATTCACCATAGTCCGCGCCATGCGCATCGGAGAGAAAGCGCCGTCCTCAGGGACTCCCGCGCCGGACTTCACCTTGAACTCCCAGGATGGCAAACCTCTCAACCTCCGCGATCTCCGCGGCAAGTGGGTCGTCCTCTATTTCTACCCCAAGGATTTCACCAGTGGCTGCACCAAGGAAGCGCACAATTTTCAGCGTGACCGGCAGCAATACGAACAGAAAAATGCCATGATCCTCGGTGTGAGCGTTCAGGATGAAGCTACCCACCAGAAGTTCTGCGCCAAAGAAGGTCTCAGCTTCAAGCTGCTTGCGGATACAAAGTATGAGGTCTCTTCTTCTTACGACTCGCTAGTAAATCTAGGCGTCGCCAAACTCTCCGCCCGCCATACCTTCCTAATCGATCCTACTGGCGTCGTCCGCAAAACCTACCTCAACGTCAACGCCGAAAGACACAGCGCCGAAGTCCTCGCCGATCTCGCTCAACTTCAGCAAGCTCCATGATTAATTCGGTCCCCGAGCTTGTTGCGCGCAACTCCAGCGCGAGGCACGTCATGGTTTGTCGTCTCCGTCCGCATCGGCGGCGGGAGAGGCAACTGGTGATTTGTTTGGATCTATCGCAGCGAGTCCCGCTTTTTTCAATTCGGCGTTGAGCGCCGGAATGTCCTGCTGCCGGATTTTCGTCCAGCGATCGGCCAGTTTCGCGAGAGCCTCTTGGAGTCCCTTGAAGACGGCAGTGGCCTGCGTGGTCGGCGCGGCGTCGGCGCTGTCCGCGACCGCTAGGATGCCGCCGAAATGCTGGTTCAGGCTGGAAAAATCCTCCGGCTGCTTCGCTCCGGGCGGCAAGCCGAAGAAATTGCTTTGCGCCGCCCCTTCCAGTTCGCCCGCTTGTTTGTCGAGAGTCGCGATCGCATCGGCTACCGCACCCTTCGCTGCCTTCGCGGCGCGCTCTTTCAACTGCGCGCGCACGGAGCGAACCTCAGTGAGAGCATCGAAACTTTGGTTCATGCTCCAGACAGCGCCGACTTGCATGTCGTACTGCTTCGCGAGATCTGCGATTGAGGTCTTGATGCGGGGATCCATTTTCACCTGGAGCGTCTCGTAGTATTTCTTCCCGTCCACGGTGAGTTCCAGAGTGTACTTTCCCGGAAGCACCCATGCACCAAGCGGATATTTCGGCGTGTCATGCACGATCGCCGAGATGGGAAATTCGTGGCTGAGAGAATCCGGCGGCGCGTAATGCAAGTCCCACACGAAACGATGCATCCCGGGTTCGGCTGACAAGATTTGCGTTGGACGCACCCAGTACATGGGAATCGGATGCTCGGCCGCGATTTTTTCCATCGGTTCTGGCTTGTCCGCGCTTGAAAAGTGTCGAACAGCGATGGCGACACCTTCGGGAGTTATGATATCCAGCGTGATAGGCCCTTTCGGAGCAGTCGCCAGGTAGTAATCGATGACGGCGCCGTCGGGAGGATTTTTTCCGGCGGGAACCTCAGGCGGAAGTGGCGTATCCGGATTGCGATTCCAGCGGATGCGAATCGCTTCCTGCGGCGCGAAGAGATGCACATTTTCTTTGGCAATCTCGGCGTTCAATTGTCGCAGCGGCGTGATATCATCGAGGATCCAGAACGAGCGGCCGTGCGTGGCCACGATTAAATCGTCGCCGTGAATGGCCAGATCGCGCATCGACGTATGCGGCAGATTCAACTGCAGCGGCTGCCAATCGTCTCCGTCGTTGAACGAAAGGTAGACGGAGCCTTCCGTGCCCGCGAACAGCAGACCTTTTCGCACCGGATCCTCGCGCACCACGTTGCTGGCGCCACCATCGGGAATCCCTTTTGTAATTTCCGTCCACGATTTTCCGAAATCGCGGGTGCGGTAGATGTGCGCGCGCAAATCGTCGAGCCGGAACGAATTGATCGCCGCGTACGCCGCGCCAGCATCGAAGTGCGAAGCTTCGATAATCGAAACTTTGCTCCAAGGCTTCAACTGCGGCGGCGTAACGTTTTGCCAGGATTTTCCGCCGTCGCGAGTGATGTGAATTAATCCGTCGTCTGTTCCTGCCCAGATGGTGTTCGCTTCCTTGAACGAAGGAGCGACTGCATAAATAACGCCACGGTGTTTGCCTTTTTCCGGATCGCTCGTCGCGAAGACGCCGAGATTCGGCGGAATTTCATACGATTCGCGCGTTAGATCCGGACTGATCACCTGCCAACTGTTCCCGGCATCCGTCGTTTTGAAAAGCACGTTGGCCGCGAAATAAAGCGTGTGCGGCTCGAGCGGCGAAAAAACTACCGGAAGCGTGCGCGCGTAGCGATATTCGCCGCGGCGAATCGGCTCCGGCGTGACCTTAGCGAACTCGCTGATGTCCTGCTTCGTGCGTGTGAGCCAGTCGCCATAAAGAATATTCGGATCGAGCGGATCGACCGCAACATACCCATACTCGAAAATTCCGATGAGATGCCAATCTCGAAAAGTGATTTCGCCGTAGTCGCTGCGGCTCAGCGTCGCCACGGAGCCGCTTTCTTGCTGCGCGCCGTAAACCCAGTACGGAAAACGATTGTCAGTGGTGACGTGATAAAACTGTGCCGTTGGCTGATTGTACCAACCGCTCCACGTTTCACCGCCGTTCACGCTGATGACTGCGCCCTGATCGGAGCTGAGCGCGATAATCTGCGGATGTTCCGCGCTGATCCAGATGCGCTGATAATCGTCGCCGCCGGGCGCGCCTTTGAAACCTACAAATGTTTTTCCGCCGTCCGTGGATTTCCACGTCGTGGTGTTCGCAACGTAAATCACGTCCGGATTGTCCGGCGCAACGGCAATGCCCATCGCGCCCGGTCCGCGGCCGCCGATGCGGCTGTCGCTATTGACTTGCTTCCAAGACTCGCCGGCATCATCGGAGCGATAAATGCCAGCGACGCCGCGCTTGGCTTCGATGCTGGCGTAGAGTCGATTGGGTTGCGAAGGAGCAACAGCGATGCCGATGCGGCCGAGTTCCTCGGCGGCGGTGGGCAATCCTTTTGTGAGCGGGTGCCAAGTGCTTCCGCCATCCGTGGATTTGAGAAGTCCGCTGCCGGCGATGTAGATCGAAGCGCCACTGCGAACCTCCCACGGCGCAACGCGCGCGGCCCACAACACGGCATAAATCGTCTGCGGATTTGTGGGATCGAAAGCGAGATCGGCGGCGCCGGTGTTTTCATCCTTGTAGAGAACTTTCTGGAAAGTTTGACCACCGTTGGTGGAGCGGAAAACGCCGCGCTCGGCGTTCGGTCCATAAGCATGACCTTCTGCCGCGACGAAAACGCGATTGGGATCTTTCGGGTCGACGAGGATCGCCGTGATTTGCTGCGCGTCGCGTAGGCCCCCTTTGTCTGACCCCGCTTTCTCTGACCCAAGGTGCGTCCAGGATTTTCCAGCGTCGGTGGATTTGTACATCCCATCGCCGGTGGCGAGATCTGGGCGCTGCAATCCCTCGCCACTGCCCACGTAAATGATGTTCGGATCGGAAGGTGCAACTGCCAGCGCGCCGACGGACCCGCTGGGCTGGTCGTCGAAAATCGGATTCCACGTGTTTCCGAAATCGGTGGTTTTCCAGACGCCGCCGTTGACGGCGGCCATGTAGAACACATTCGGCTGGTGTGGCACGCCGGAGATGGCCACGGTGCGGCCTCCGCGGAACGGGCCGATGCACCGCCAGCGCATTTCGGAGAAAAGTTTCTGGTCGTATTGCTGGCCGACCTTCTGGTCGAGTTGCTGCCCGGTGGCCGAACTGGAAAATATTGCCGCAAAGATGAATCCGATGATGAACCACTTCCCTGCCACACCGATTCGCATCCGAGTCCTCCGTGAGAAAAGAGAGGATACTCTGGCTGCGGGAGCGGAGCAATGCTTGGGGCCTCATTCCAGGCGGAATTGTCTTCAGGGATGATGGCGGGAGTGAGAGTGGAGGAGCTGATTGGTGATGTAAGCGAGAACGGAGGCGCGCCGGTGCGAGACGCGGCCTTTGGTGACCAGAGTGAGAAGACGGGCGAGAAATTGGCGGAGATCGATAGCAGGAGAGAGTTCGGAGAGTTGAGGGAGGAGGTCGGCGGTAAGGTCTTCCGCATCGTTGTACAACTCGAGGGAAGCGGTGGGCTTGGTCAGGCTGAAATGGTGAGGACAGAGGCCGAAGTGAGGTTGCGAGCCAGTGAGGCGGCAACGCTTACCGTTGGCGTAGCGATAGAGGCAACGAGTGGAATCGTTCAGGGGAATGCCAGCCGACTCCGCGAGAACGGTGACGCTGGGGTCCTTCTGGGACGGGTTCATGATGTTCCCTTCTGATGTTTCTTCTTGGGGATACCCCCGGCAATTCGTATGAATATCAATGGAAAAGACTTACGAAATTTGCATTTCGTAAGTGCTTGATTCGGAAAGAGATGTTTTTCGCTGAGCAAAACGGGTAACGACGGGAAAAACAGTCCGGAAAAAGAAAAAGCGGGAGCAAGCCCCCGCACTCCAAACACAGCTATCCACGAGATAAAGTATATCACAAATTAGGGAAATGTCAAGCGGATTTTTCCACTTTTTTGAAATTATTGGAGGGGAAGGAGTTAGCGCGCAATGATGGGATGAAAGACCGCAGTCAAAGTCAAATTCAACACCCGCACCCTTCACAAAAATCGTGAAGGGATGCGGCACGCAAGAGCTTCTGAGCGGATCGAGGTCAGCCACCCGCCGATGGAGGTGGGGTTGCACGGGGGTAGGCACGACCGGAGCGGGCGGGGGGATGTGCGACTCAAAACTAGTGAGTGTCGAAGTCGTTGTATTTCGTCTTGAGAACTACCGATACATAGATTTCTAAGAGTGCCTGCCGCAAGGGGTCTGTTTCCTCGACGAAGCGCAGGTCCATGTTCTTGACTCGAAACTTGGCTTGGGAAAATGCGGCATCGAACGTGGGATCGGCCGAGAGGGCCTTTCGCGAACCCTGGGCAGAGTACGTAGCAATCATTTGGCCGGTCGCTTCACGTGCAAGTTTGAAGGCAAAAACGGCCTGGTTGTGCTGCGCTCCGGCGATAGAGTGCTGCCGCAACCTATTCCGGAGACGGCGGGTTCTTCCAACGTATAGATAGTTCTCGCCTTCGCCGAACAAATAGACGCACTTCTCGGGGAGTGGTTTAGGAAGAGCGGCAATTTTGAAAGGGGGCATGTTTACGAGTCGCTCGAATGACGGGTGCAGAGTTTCTACTTAGTGCTTGAAGGATTCATGCATGATGGGCTCTCAATTCGAGGCGCGCTAATAATCGCAGCAGACAAGGATAACAGTTTGCCGAATCGTCGTGGAGAGATTAGGCAAAGGAGAAGGGGTAAAGCGAAACTAGAAAGTAGAAAGTGGCACACACTGATCTAAAGGAAGGCCCGACGTGTGGTCGGGCCTTCCGGTTAATTGGGTACAGTGGGGACGGTTACCTTGTGGAGGTGGCGGAGGCGGCGACGGCCTGGGCTTTGGCAGCGAGCTGGGGGACGACGCCGAGCTGCTGCATAAGGCCCAGAGCGTCCCAGTTGACATAGCCTTCCGCCAGCTTGCCGTTCAAGAGGCGAGCGATGGTCACGCCGGAGATGGTGAACTGCTTCCCGGTGGGGGCCATCCCGTTGAGATCCCCTTTGTGGGTACCGTGACAAGACCAACGGGCCATGACGGTATCGCCTTCGGCGATGAGGTCCTCGATGGTCAAGCGGAGGTCGGGGAAAGCGGTGCGGTAGAGGGTGGCTCTCTTCCTTTCACTCTCGGGGCCGTGCCCAAAATCGGGTGACGAAGAGTCATGATGGGTGTAGTTAGGGGTAAAGAGTTGGTCTGCCAGCGACAGATTGCCCTTGTTCCAAAGTTCTTCAAACAGACGACGGACGATAGCTTTGTTTTGTTCTGACATTTAATGTTCTCCTCTTTGAGAAAAGCAAAAACGGTCCTCGCATGAAGCGAGTCGTGCTCAAGTGTTGTGGCGTGGAACCGCTGCGGCCTTGGGCATGCAGTCCGTTGGATCGGACAGGGTTAGGTCCCGCAGGA
>Ga0209648_10003104_pt1 | contig 13885 bp, 15 predicted proteins | sample GraSoi2013_115cm_FD_185830 | JGI IMG/M metagenome (GOLD analysis project Ga0209648, IMG submission 185830) | Grasslands soil microbial communities from the Angelo Coastal Reserve, California, USA - Sample 9_17_2013_115cm (SPAdes) (version 2) | ecosystem: Environmental > Terrestrial > Soil >...
GAAGCCGTAGAAATCGTATCGGCCCATGGTTACCACCTCTTGGTCTTCAGATTATGAACGTGCACGTGGCGGCCTTTGCCGATGTCGGCGATCGTGCGGCCGACGTCGTGGCCATATTTCAAGACGGTTTCGCCGGACTTGATATCGCGGAGCGCGATTTTGTGGCCGAGCGGGACGGGGTCGAGCGCCTTCAGCGAGATGGTCTCGTCGGTCTGCATGATCCAGCCCGTCAAGTCCTGGCCGGGGCGGACGTCTTCCACGACCACCACGCCCACTGTATCGGCCTTGTCGTGCACAATGAATTGCATAGCCATTGGCCCCCACAGAGCGACAATTGAGCCGCAAACGATAAATCAAAGCGGTCAAGAATGCCCCAAACCGGCGCGCATCGGCAAGTCTTCCGAATAGTTGTGGCCGCAACTTCGCCGGTAAGAGGTCCGGCTGCTACTTGGGGATCAATTGGAGGGCGATCTTGCGGATTCTTAAGCTTCCCTTCAGGTTCCTTGGACTATTCGCTACCTCGCTTGCATATCCGCCGGGCATTGCAACCGGCACTTTCCTAGAGCAGTTGGGGTGTTGCGAGTGCCTTAGGGTGCGGGTGTGCGCTCACTTAGGGGCTTCATTTCAATTTTGGGGGAGGGGTGGAACTATGGCTTACGCTCACCGGATTTCCCTGTTCGTACGCCGGCATGGATTGCTTACTGCATTCCTGATGCTTGTTTCGATTATGCCAATTTTCTCGCAGGCCAATTTGGGCCGTATCCTGGGCAGCGTCAACGATCAAACGGGTGGCGTCATGGCGGGCGCTACCGTAACCGTTCTTGATGTGCAGCGCGGCATCTCGCGCACTCTGACTACAGATAACGCAGGTGAGTACAATGCGCCGAACCTCACGCCCGGAACCTATATAGTTCGCGCCGAGTCCAAAGGTTTCAAGACTGCGGAGCGTTCGGGGATTCTGCTCGAGGTGGGCAAAGATATTCGCGTCGATTTGACGCTGCAGCCGGGCGAACAGGCGGAAAAGATTACCGTGACCGAGTCGCTCCCAATGGTGGAGACAACCAATGCCACATTGGGCGGGACGCTGAGCAATCAGACCATCAATGATCTGCCATTGAATGGCCGCAACTATATCAACCTGCTCACGCTGCGGCCGGGAATGCAGGTCTATCCGGGCGGCGGAGGCTCGACGCGGTCCGCTAACGGGACCCGCACCGAGGACATCGGGTACCTGGTAGATGGGGTACGCGAAGACGATCCCTACGGCGGCTCGAGCGTTCTCAATGCAGCAATCGCGGCTGGGGATTCCTCGACGTCCTTGCCTATTGACGCCATCCAGGAATTTAATACCGAGCAGAACCCGAAAGCCGAATTCGGTTGGAAGCCCGGGGCCATCGTTAATGCTGGAATCAAGGCTGGCACCAACTCGATTCATGGCACCGCCTTCGCCTTCGGCCGCGACACGGCATTCGATGCCCGCAACTATTTCGACCAGGCGCCGCTGCCGAAAGCACCCATCGCGCTGGAACAGTTTGGCGCCAGCCTGGGCGGGCCGATCAAGAAAGACAAGTTGTTTTACTTTGTGAATTACGAAGGCCAGCGCTATTCCGTGGGAAGCACGCTTTTCGCCACGCCTCCGGTCACATGCGCGGGTGGGACACCTGGGTGCGGATTAACTGCGAGGGACACCAAGAATAGCCTCTTGGACGCGTGCAATGCGGTCGCCTCTAATGGCGCTGGCGGTTTCAACCCTGTGGGAACTAAAAACGGCGTTAGCGCGCTGAGCGCCCAGCTCTCGGGCATCACAATCAACCCGGTGACGGGCTGCTCGATCGCGCCACCGAATTTTACCGCCGGCCCGAGTGAATCTCTTTTCCCGACAAATAACGGATCGGATCCAAGGGGAATCATCCAGGGTTTGCTTAGCATCAATTCGCAAAACAACGGCGTGGGCAAGATCGACTATCACCCCAACGACCGCCACACTCTGAGCGGCATGTATTTTAATGCCCGAGGCGGCGGGTTGTGGAACGACTTCGCAGGGCAAGTGGGAATCCCCGGTTCCGGTAACTCTCCCTTTATGTCCAATCTGTTTGGATACATTCAGGTGGGCTCAGCCAACTGGAACTGGACGCCGAACTCGTCCTGGGTCAACGAGGCCCGGGTCGGTTACATCCACTTCCGGCAATGGTACGACTCGATCGATGCCAACGTGAACCCACTCGCCTACGGTATCAATACGGGAGTAACCGATCCGCGATTTTTTGGTTTCCCGCTCCTGCGCATCAATCCCTTTTCACAGGGCAATTTTCGGCTGGGCGCTGGCTGGCCCAAGCACACCGGGCCCGACAGCAGCTTGCAGTTCGTGGACCACGTTTCGTTGCTGCGCGGCAAGCACGCCTACAAGTTTGGCGGCGAAGTCATTTTGAATACTGCCGATCCATTTATTACCGCGAACGGCAAAGGCAGCATTCGATTTAAGGATCTCACGAGTTTTCTCCTGGGGAATGTCAAGAACTCTGCACCTTTCTCCGCCATTCTCGTGGGTGACCCGCTGCGGCACTTGTCCAATCAGCAGTATGCCGTCTTCGCTCAGGATGACTGGCGGCTCACTCCGCGGCTGATCGTAAACCTTGGATTGCGCTACGAGCTCAACACAGTGGTCAAAGACCGCGACAATCTACTCGGCAATTTCGATCCCGCGCAGGGGCTCGTTCAGGTCGGCAAGCAAATCTCGTCCATCTTTAGCGGCGATCACAACAATTTCTCTCCGCGCCTGGGCTTCGCGTGGGACATCCACGGCAACGGCAAAACGGTGCTTCGTGGCGGCGGCAGCATCATGTACGAACAGTTGCCCTATAGCGTTTTCATTGCCGTTTCCAATCAGCTTGGGTTGAACCAGGTACCGACCGGAGCTGCAACCGTAGTCAATGGCGTCTCAACACCAGGTTCGGGCAATGTGGGCGTGCTCAGTGTGAATGTGCCCGGCAATGCGCTATCGCCTGGTTGGAAAGCTCAGACTGCCGCGTGTGTGAGTGGCGACACCAGTGCCTGCAGCAGCATCTTCCCATCGAGCATTTTCAGTCTGCAGTGCGGCGACGGGTCGACGCCACCAGGACAGACCTTCCCGGCATTGCAGTGCAACACCGAAGCGGTGGATCCCAATCTGCGTAGCCCATACGTGGGTACCTGGACACTGGACCTGCAACGGGCTATCACCGATAACTTGTCCCTGGACGTCGCCTACGTCGGCAATCACGGCACCAAGTTCTTGGGCTTCCAGGACATCAATCAGCCTCTTATTGGCGCCGGATTCCCAGCGGGCGAGCTGGCATCTTGCAACAGCACAGTCCAGTGGACTTTGGTGGGAGGCGTTCCTACTAAGGCCATCGGGTCCTGCGATCCTGGCGACTCCACCAAGGGTAATGTCCAGGCGGCACGCCCATTCAATACCAAGTTCCCCTACCTGGCCCAGATCGATCGCCTGGCGAACCTGGATATATCGAACTACAGCGGCCTCCAAGTCACGATCACTGAACGGGCCACGCATGGGCTGTCCTTCACCGGCGGCTATACTTACGCCCACGCACTTGACGACGCGTCGGCTAATTTCAATGCCAACCCTCTCCCGCCCAATAGCTACAATCCGAAATCGCAATACGGCAACAGCGATTTCGATATCCGGCACCGCTTCACGCTCACGGCCAGCTATGCTCTGCCGGGAAAGAAATCGCCGGGACAGATGCTCGAAGGCTGGCAACTCAATTCTGTGGTGACCTTGCAGACTGGTTCACCTTGGACCCCGCAGGACACCAGCAATGACTTTCCCGGGAACGGCCAGGTGACGGAACTGGATAGTTACGGCCAATTCTGGAATTTCACCGGCAACCGCGCCGACTTCACCTCCAGCCGCCAGGCTATCCCGTGCTGGAGCGGTGCAGGCGGAGCGGCGCTCTCGGGATGCGCCACAGGTGCAGGAGTTGGCCCAGGCACTCCTCCTCCGGCTGCATGTCTCAATGCCGCCACGACCACTGGCCAAATGAATACTCTGCTCGACGTAGGTTGCTACTTCCACGGCAATTCGGCACTGACTCCACCCGCACTCGGTACGATCGGCAATTCTGGCCGGAACCCCTTCCGTGACGGAGGCTATAGAAATTGGGACCTGTCCGTAACGAAAAATTGGAGATTCAAGGAACGGCTCACCACTCAATTCCGCGCCGAATTCTTTAACATTCTAAACCGATCGATCTTCACGAACCCGAATGGACCCGCAGGCGCCGGGTTCAGTGATCCTTCGGGCGGCATGGCCACCAACTTCGGTTGCGGCTGCAACACACCTGACCAGGCATCTCCCAATCCCGTGCTCGGGACCGGAGGAAGTCGCTCGATCCAGTTGGGCCTGAAGCTGATTTGGTAAATTACATCAGATTGGAGATAAAAAAGGGGCCGGCGCATTTGCCGGCCCTTCTTCATTTCGATCGATCCACCTTACGATCGGCCCAGCCTACGAGAAGGCTATGATTTCCTTTTCCGGGTATCGCCGAGCAGCTTTTGCAACAACTCGTTGAGCCCGGATACCGAGCCCGCAAGTAGTTCGGTGAATTCAACGCCCATACCCTTGCCTTTGATCGAGCGCCGAACCACACCTTGGCCGCGAACTGCTCCGCTGGGGATGTCGAATTGCACTTGAACCGTCTCGCCCGCCGGGGCTGGGTTCGCCGACTCGATGAAAAGCCCACTCAGACTGAGTGATGAGATGCGCGAGATGTCTTTGTGGTGCGTGGCTTGCCACGCGACGGTCATCCCGCGCGGAAGTTCGATGCGCGGAAAGCGCCGCCTCTCAGCTCCCTGCTTTCCTTTGGCAGCACCGCAGAATGGACGCCAGAAATCGGGCAGGGAAACCGGAAAGGCAACTTCAACTTCGAACATTTGGGCACCCATCGTTCGAGTTCGAACGACCTGAGCTTCGACTGGATCCTGCCTCGTGCCGTTCATGAGCAAGAGCTTCTGCCCGCGGCTTACGGCGGAGTTAAGGATGAGCAAGGCGCCTTTGTCAGTGCCGTTGACGGCTTGCGCTGCCTCATAGAAAGGGTTTTTGTTCGGTCCATGGCCGTAAACGTATACCGTCGCGTTTAGCGTCGCGGCTTCCGACGTGTTCTTGCCAGCACAAAGAACCGAATTCGTTGGTTCATTTTGCTGCGCCTCAGTAGGTTGTCGCATGATCTTTTCCTTTCGAATCTCCCAGGCGCCACATCGTCCTCGCGCGTTCTTGAGCGAAAGCTCCTACCGGCGGTAGTGCGCGCGCGTATAGGCGTATCCCCACACGTTCTGTTCAATGCTGTAGGTTTGGGGCAACCACCAGAGCTTCCGCACGATGCCGACGTGTGACGTGCGCATCTTGTGGCCCAGCCAGGCCGCGCCCATGGCGTAAGCCGCGCCGTAGGCGTACATGGCCGCCGGGTGGCCGAGCATCGGGCGAAGGATGGGATTGTGTTCCTGGAATCCACCCAGCATGAAATCGTGTTCGGTCTGGCGGTAGTCCATCACCTTGGCGGTGACGTCGATCGCGGCCAAGGTCATCACCCGCCGGTCTTTGAGGACCGCGACAATGGCGTTCTGCTTCCGGGGGAGCATTTGGGCCTTCGCCGGTTTGTTTGCCGCCTGACAGAGCGAAGAACCGATCAGGATGCATTCGATAAGCATTGTCGTTTGGCCTCTGGCCCTATATAAAGCAGAGGCAGGGCCACTATGCTACTCCTAAGTAGCTGATAAATAATGGCCTTAATGTGAGCTAGCGATGTTTCTAAATTACCCATTGTCCAAAGGTAGGGGGAGTGTTCGCGAGGACTACATTCGCGGGGATCAAGCTAGGGTTCAGGAGGAAAAGCCTCTCCTAACGGGATTCTGAGGTCCGGCAAAGGGTGCCGTGGGGTAGCTGATTCGCTCCTAAGTACCTATGTTTTCATTGACGAAAACATGATTCAGATCGATGCTGGGCGAAGTGAAACAGATCGATATCTCCCAGGAAGAGCGGAAGCGGTATGAGTAGCCTTCAACATGGAACTTCAGGCGCCCGGCAGTGCGTCTTTTGCGGCAAGCCGATTCAAAAACATCACACACAGTGCCCTCATTGCCGAGAAGCTGTTCCGAAAGTGCGGCTCGGGCCGGCACCGATGCAGGCCACTAGCAAAGCCAGCCAAATCCGGCGAGGATTCCTGTACATGCTGTTAGGCCTGGTGATCCACTATGTGGCCGCTCGCAGTGACAGCTTCAATCTTCCTTTTTCAGTGAATCCCACAGTAGGTTATCTCTCGACGATGCTGTTGCTGGGCGGACTGGCTTTGACGCTCTACGGCCTGCTCACCAAAGTCACCGCGTAGACTCACCTAATTTCTTCAACTTGCGTCTTACTTGAAATCGTTTTCGGCAGGGTAGGCTTGATTCGTTAGGCCGTGCCATGCTAAAGGCTGCAGCTCTTGAGCTTTTGCCGCGCTGACAGGCTCGCGTGCAGGAGAAACAGATGAAGACCTGGAAGATCGTTCTTCTGATTATCGGGACCTTTCTGGCTGCCGGCGCGGTGTACGCAACCATTGTGGCGCGGCGAGGTTTCAGCGCTCGCGAGAATCCGTCGTGGGTCGAGGCCTTCGCGGCAGGAATCGCCAAGAGTCTGGCCGTTCCGGCAACCTACAGATTGAAAAATCCCTATCCGCCGACGGCCGAGAATCTTCGCGAAGGAGAAGAACACTTCGCCGATCACTGCGCGATATGTCATGGCAATGACGGCGGTGGCGATTCGCTCTTCGGCAAGGGGCTGTATCCCAAGCCGCCTGACATGCGCACCGCGGGTACGCAAAACAAGAGCGATGGCGAGCTTTACTACACGATCGTGAACGGCGTGCGTTTGAGTGGCATGCCAGCATTCGGTCCGGGGGCGGTGCCGGCCTCAGATGATGAAGGGAGTGACGACGCTGAGAACTGGAAGCTCGTTCTTTTCATCCGCCATCTCCCTGAGATCACTGCGGAAGAATTGGAGGGAATGAAAAAGCTGAACCCCAAGACCGAGGCAGACCGCGCCGAGGAACAGCAGGAAGAAGAATTCCTAAAGGGCGGCGAAGCCCCGGAAGGGCCCGCAGAAGGACACCACCACTAAATCCCGCCGCGGCCACTTTTTGCACCGATTTAACGCACCGCCTGAAAAAAGGGTGGATATGATTGCCGCCGTTGCGGCGCGGCTCGGCAAGTCTTGTCCGCAGGCCTGCCCGCAAAAACTGAATCACATGTAAACGCGTTATGTTGTTCTGCCACATTGAGAGCAGGGAATTGTTGGCAGTGGAGAAGTTCTGAAGTATAAGAAGGCCGGTGGCAGAGGCACCGGCTCCCTGGTTTGTGCCAGTCTGAAATGCGATCGCTTAGTAAGGAGGAGACTGAAATGTGGGAGGCACTGGAGCAACTGAGTTGGGTAAAAACATTGGGTAGCACAGGGTGGATGTACTCGACGGTCTCGGTGACGCATTATCTGACGATGTTCTGGTGCATTGGATCGATTGCGGTGGTGGATCTGCGCGTCATGGGCATCGCGGCGCGCAAACGCAGCCTGGGAGAACTTGCGGAACAGCTTTTTCCGTGGGCCTGGATCGCATTTACCTTCGCGATAATTTCGGGTTTCCTGATGTTCGCGACCGACGCGGGCGATTGGGCGCCTTCCCGAGTATTCCACGTGAAGCTGACACTGATAACGCTGTCCGTGATTTTTGCGCTCATCGTTCAGGGGGGAGCGCGGAAGTGGGGGCAAGACCCCGAGGTGCCGCGGGCGGCGAAGATCGTTGCGCTCATCTCCTTGTTGTTGTGGATCGTCACGATCCTTTCCGCGTCGGAGATTCCGGCACTGGAAGGGCTGGGCTAGCGTTCCTGAATTCAGTTAAGAAAGGCTGCCTCTATGCATGACACGCTCGTTGCGTTTGCGAAGTGGCTGGAAGGCACTCCCTGGGGGCTGATGACACGCGAGTCGATATGGGCGTACCCATTTGTGCAGCTGATTCACTTCACGGGGCTGTCGATTTGGCTGGGGACCAATTTCGCGCTAGATCTGCGGCTTTTGGGGGTGGGCAGCCGGCGGGCTACCGCCGCGCAAGTGTCGCGGGAGCTCTTCTACTGGAACTGGATTGGATTCGCCATCGTTCTGACCGGCGGATTCATGCTTTTCTCCGGAATCGCGACGGCATTTATCGCCAACATCGCGTTTCAATGGAAGCTCGGCATGTTTGTGCCGCTGGCGTTGACCTGGCACGTCGTCGTGCAGCGCAAGGCGCGCGTCTGGGGCCAAAGCTCGGATGTTCCCGGAATCGCCAAGTTTGCCGGGTTGACGGAGATTCTGCTTTGGATCTGCGTCATCACGGCAGCGGTGGAGATTCCCAACTACTGAGGCTCGCCCGCGAAGAATTACTCGAGGCGCGACCATTTCGCCGCCCGAGGCTAGAAATGTTAGCGGACATCCGCCTTGGGATCGCGTAAGATGGGAATAAGAGGAGAACAAATGAAAGTTAGGGTCTTAATTCTCATCGCTTGCATTTCGATGATTGCCGTAGCGGCCTTTGCCCACGGCGATGAGCAGCACGTCATCGGCACAGTAGCCAGCGTCAGCACAGATTCCATTACCGTGAAGACCACGGCGAATGCCCTGGTAACCGTCGCGATTATCCCCCAGACTACGTTCAGCAAAAATAAGGCAGCCGCCAAACTGACCGACCTCAAGGTTGGCGATCGCGTGGTCATTCACGCCAAAGAGCCCAGCGAAGGCAAGCTCGTGGCGGACACGGTGCAATTCAGCACGCCAGCCGCTAAGGTGGCTCCCAGCGCCGCGAAATAATCCGACTCCCTGTGTCGGGATATCTCTTAGTAGGGTGCGCCCGGAAACTGCGCTGCATCCCGTGCCCACGCTTGACGAGCTGCGCCAAGTAACAAACATCTAGTACGACCATCAGGCTTTGTGTGTCCCGTGAATTGCCAATGGTCGGGAGGGGCACGCTCATGCGCTGCACCCGCCTCTATAGTCTGCGGCATTTTCGTGTGCTATTGTCGCCCAGTCGCCTGGCTGAATTTGCCTAACCATCCAAATTCGCCATCCGCGACTCGGGCGTCTCGGAGCACACATGAGCGTCTCCCGGCGAAAGTTGATCACGTCAGGCGTCGCCGCTGCGGCGGGCGCCTGCGGTTTGGGAGTCGCCGCGCGACTAGCGGGGCGATACGGTTTAATCCCACCCGATTACGGCGGCATCTACGGCGCTGGCGAGACTCTCACCTACGCTGCTCAAAGGGTGCTGATGTCGGGCCATTCGCTCGCGCGCGAATTCAACCGCAGCGACATTTCCAAGGTCTTTCCTGTAAATGGTGAAGTTCCCGAGAACGAAAGCTATCAGCGTCTGCTGGCCGGGGAATTCGCGGATTGGCGACTTACGGTGGATGGTCTGATCGCCCGTCCCCTCAGTTTCTCGCTCGCCGAGCTGAAGCGCCTTCCTTCTCGGACGCAAATTACGCATCAGGCCTGCGAAGAGGGTTGGTCCTTCGTCGCCGAATGGACCGGCGTTCCGCTCTCCGATCTTCTGAATTTGGCCGGAGTCCGTCCGGAGGCCAAGTATGTTGCCTTCTTTCCGTTTGACGTAAATTGGGACAGCCTGGATATGGCGGACGCGTGGCATCCGCAAACCTTGTTGGCGTACGCGATGAATGGACAGGCGTTGTCAGCGCCTCACGGCGCGCCGATTCGTCTGCGCGTTGCGCGCCAATTAGGCTATAAAAGCGTGAAGTATCTCTCGCGAATCACGGTTACCGACACGCTGAAGAATATCGGTAGCGGCCTGGGATCCATTTCTCCGGATATTGGCTACTCCTGGTACGCGGGGATTTGAGAGAAGTTGCAGGGCAATTTTCAGCGAAGAGCAAATGAGGGCGACATGGCTACAAATCGAGTGCAGTCGGTTTTCGCAAAGGCGCAGAGGATGCTCTGGAGCGGATTTGTGCGTCTGGGAATGGCGAGCGCCCTGGTCGCGGCAGCGATTCTGGTCCTCGCATCCGCGGCCGACGCGGGCGTCACGAAAATCCAGATCATCTCGCGGGGGCCAGCTTTCGGCGGGTATTCTTTTCCCAAAGTGGGCACCTACGACCGACCGCCATAACCATTTGATCGTTGATATTGGGCTCGCGCCGCGCAACGCGAGAGGCAAAGTCGAATATTCATTCGATTTCTATATCCTGAAGCCGACTGACCTTAGCAAGGGCAATCACAAAGTGTTTTACGAGGCTCCAAATCGGGGCAACAAACAGTTTGGCAATTTCAATCGGTCGAGAGGCGGCAACGACCCGGCGGCGGCGAACGATCCGGGAAGTTCGTTTCTCGCGCCGCAGGGCTATACGATGGTGTGGAGCGGCTGGGACTTCGGTGCTGGCACGGATATCTCCAACTTCAACCTGACCATCACGCTTCCGATCGCGAAGAATCCTGACGGTTCGTCGATCACCGGGCCGGCGTACGAGTACATCGTCAGCCCAGGCTTCTCCTACGTCCTGAACTATCCGCCAGCGACGCTCGACCAAACGAAGGCGACGCTGACGCATCGCGTTCACCTGGATGACGCGCCGCCAATAGTCCCGGCAGGAGGCTGGGAGTATACGAATAACGGCAATGCCATCCGGCTGCTTCCCGCGGGAACATCTTTTATCCCGAACGATATTTATGAGTTTTCCTACCTCGCGACAGATCCTACCGTGAATGGAATCGGTTTTGCCGCGGTGCGCGATTTCAATTCGTTTCTACGCTATGCCACCGAGGACAGCGCCGGAACGGGGAATCCGTTGGCGGGAGACGTCACGCGCATCTATACGTTTACGAATTCACAGCCTGGCCGCATGCTGAACGATTTCCGCAATCTGGGATTCAACGAGGACGAGAACGGAAAGATCGTCTTCGACGGAATGCTGCAATGGATCGCCGCGGGTGACGGCATCAACATGAACTATCGTTTCTCGCAGCCGGCGCGCACCGAGCGCAATCGGCAGGATCAGTTGTACGTCGAGGGAGTTTTTCCGTTTGCCAACCAGCCAGCGAAGGATCCGATTACCGGCAAAGCCGCCGGCCGCTACGACAAGTGCGAGAAGACAAAAACGTGCCCGCTCGGCATGGAGGTTTATTCGGCGAACGAATACTGGGTAAAGGCGGCGTCTCTTTTCACCACTGATCCTTCGGGGACGATGGATCTTCCCGATCATCCCATGGCGCGCGACTACTTCATTTCCAGCCATCAACATGGCACCGGCAACGCGGCATCGAAAGGGAATTGCCAGCAGTTGCAGAATCCGCTGGATTCGGCGCCGGTGCTGCGCGCGTTGTTCGCCGCCATGGACGAATGGTCCACGAAAGGTATCGCGCCGCCGCCGAGCGCGATTCCGCGCCTGGCCGATGGCACACTCATGCCGCCCTTGCCGCAAAGTGCGGTTGGCTTCCCGAAGATTCCGGGCGTGACGTATACGGGTTTGATGTCCACGCGATACCTGCTCAACTACGGTGGCGATTTTTATAGCACCGGGATCATGGCCATCAACCCTCCGGCCGTGACGCCGCCGATCTTTAATAATCGGAAGAATGGACCGATCTACCGGACTTACGTGCCGAAGACCGATGCCGATGGCAACGACGTCGCCGGGGTGCGCCTGCCCGACGTGACGGTGCCGCTGGCTACATACACGGGCTGGGCGCTGCGCTCCGGGCCGCAAGCGAACGACGGCTGCGAAGCGGCGGGACAATATATTCCATTCGCGAAGACGAAGGCCGAGCGCATGAATTCCGGCGATCCACGGCTCTCAATCGAGGAACGCTATTCATCTCTGACGGCGTATTCCGCGGCAGTCGAAAAAGCTGTAGACGAGATGATTGCGAAACGCCTGATGCTGCCGGAAGACAAACCGGCTAACGTGAACCGATTGACCCGGGCCGCGGCGGCCACCGGCGCATTCAAGACCGAGGCGGCGTCGCAATAGCGTGTGAGCCATCCGGGAAAAGGAAGAGCTTTGATCTTGCGACAATGTCCCTAACGAAAGGAGGCGATATGTCAAAACGCATATCGCACCGGATTCCCGCCGCACTTCTGGTCGGCGCTTTCTCGATTTTTGGCTCGCAGCCTGGGCAATCCCAGACGCCACAGGCCAAGCCGGCGCAGGCTACACAGCAACCGGCGACTCACGTTCCTGACGGCTGGGACAGGCCCGTAGCCATCTCGGCCAAAACGCCCGCACCGGCTCCGGTCCATGACATTTCCGGCACGTGGGAACCGGCCAACGGTCCGAGCGAGGGGATTCAGGGAACAGGTTCGAAGTCCATGCCCGCCGATGGCAAGCACGAGCCCCCTTATACCCCTCTGGGTCTCGAACTCCTGAACCTCACGAAGCCAGGGAACGGAAACAGGGAAGTGCTGCCCGCGGATATCGGCGATCCGGTTTTCTTCTGCAATCCACAAGGAATGCCGCGCGAGGACCTTTACGAACTCCGCGAGACACAGATTCTGCAGACGCCGAAGAAAATCGTGATGCTGTATGAGTTCGACAAAATCTGGCGGGTGATCTGGACTGACGGGCGGGAATTTCCGAAAGACCCCGATCCGCGCTGGTTCGGATACTCGGTCGGTAAATGGGTAGACGACAGCACTCTGGTCGTCCAGACGATTGGCACGGATGAGCGGACGTGGGTAGACAAGGCAGGGCGTCCGCATAGCGGCGATCTTCGGATCGAGGAGCGCTTTCATCGCGTGGACCATGATCACTTGGAGCTAACCGTAACCGTTGACGATGCCAAAATGTACACGAAACCGTGGGTGGCCATGGACAAGTTCCCGTTTCATTTGCTGCCCGAAGATTTTGATGTCCGGGAGATGATCTGTTCGCCCGCTGAGACCGCCGAATACAACAAAGTGGTCGGCAGCCAGACAAAATAACAACGATTGTTAGGCGAGCGGTTTGAAACGGCACTGTCGACAAATCGGAGAAACATGATTTAAGGAGGTTTGCATGAAAGTTCCCTTTGCTGCTCTTGCGTTGTCGGTGGCGGTGCTTCTGGTGAGCTCATCTCTGGCTCCGGGTCAGGTGCCCGCCAAGAGGATTTCCGTTGCCAGCCGCCTCGCGTTACAGAAGGAGTTGTGGGATGCCGACCAGCAGTGGTTGTGCAGCTCGGGGACCGGTCCGTATCACAAGGACTATAAGGAGTGCATCGAATTTCGCAATCAATACTGGACCGACCAGTTTTTCGAGATATCGCCGGAAGGACAAGTGCAGACCAAGGCGGAGATGATTGCGGCGCAGCGCGCCGCGCATCCCTCGCCGGGAGTGGGACCTTATCCGGATGACTTCAAGCTGATGGCCATCTACGGGAATGTTGCGCTGGCCACCGATCACACTCGCCTCAAACGCCAAAGCGCAGACGGTAAGGTCAGCGAGATTGAAGTCCGCGTGTTGCGAATGTTTGCTAAGGAGGATGGCAAGTGGAGACCCGTCGGCGCTGCCCTTGTCCCCATTAAATAAAGGGCGCCAAATCGGTAACAGCTAAGCGGCGATGATCCTGGCGGTCACATTCGAGGTGAAGGAGGCACAAAGGGCTATTGTTTCCGAGGCGGTCGGCAAGGTTGCAGACATTTGCTATCTGGCCGACCTGGGAGCCGCCGAACGGAAAGGCGTTTTGAGGTGCGCCCTGGCAAACTGTCGTCGGGCCCTGAAGGGCGAAACGCCCCTGCATCTCGTCCCGCCTGATGAGAGGGTGAGCTGAAGTTTTCAGCCAGCGACAATCCGGGCAGCAAGACAACCGCTCTCAGAAATCCCGCATTCCGTTGAGACTTTTCGTTCA
>Ga0209648_10003106_pt1 | contig 13884 bp, 9 predicted proteins | sample GraSoi2013_115cm_FD_185830 | JGI IMG/M metagenome (GOLD analysis project Ga0209648, IMG submission 185830) | Grasslands soil microbial communities from the Angelo Coastal Reserve, California, USA - Sample 9_17_2013_115cm (SPAdes) (version 2) | ecosystem: Environmental > Terrestrial > Soil >...
TCCTTGCACAGACATAATTAAGATTGCAAAAAGCAGGGCTGGCTTCGGCTGGAGTGAAGCTTCTGCTCCTGCCACTTGGATGACGTCCCGCAACGCCAAGTTGCCAGGGTGCTCAACAAACCCTCACGATCCCCGCGCCAGCGTCAGCATTAGCGTCAGGTAACGCTTCAGTTTTTGAGTGATGAGAAAATTTTCCTTCACGTGCTCGTGCCCGTGCTCGCCCAGCTTTGCGGCAATCTCCGGATGCGACAGCAAAAAACGAATCTGATACGCCGTGCCTTCCACCGAATGCGACAGCAATCCGGTGTGCTTGTGAATGATCTGGATGGGAATCCCCCCCACCGCGGAGGCCACCACCGGCTTTTTTTTCCACAGCGCTTCCGAGACCGTGAGCCCGAATCCTTCGCGCAAGCTTTTCTGGAGCACGATGGTTGATGCGCGCTGCAAAGCATTCACTTCCAGCGGCGCCCATGCCGGCAGTTCCAGCACTTTGATGTCGGGGTCGCCATCCGCTTCTCGCAAAACTTCTTTTAGCACCACCGCGCCCTCGGGATCATCAGAAGCGCTGCCCCCCGCGAGGACCAGTTGGCAATCGAAATATCGCTTCACGATGCGGTAGGCACGGATCACGCCGACAGGATCCTTTAGCCGGTCGAACCGGGAGATTTGGGTGAGGATCGTGCGCAGCGGATCAATGCCGTAGCGTACTAGCACCTGCGCAATGAATTCCCGCTCCAACTCGCAATTTTTTTCCGAGAGCGGATCGATGGCCGGATAGAAGAGATACTGCGGGATCGGAAGCTGCCGCGAGAATTCCGGCGAAGAAAACATGGCGCCGTCATATTTCGAAACAAATTGTTCAAGAAAATCCCAGACCGTCCGGTTGGGATGTGAAAGATCGATATGGCAGCGCCACACCCAATGATTCGCGCCCGGCTTGCGCGCCTCGATGAGCGCCGCCGGCTGAGGGTCGTGGATCACCACGAATTCGGCATCCAGTGCCAGCTTTTCGCGATTCCTCTGGTTGTAGGCCAGGAAAATATCGAAGTCTTTCTGGCTGGCATGGTACGGCGCTCCATGCAGCGCGTTATGAAACGCCTTGGTTACCTCAAAAAAATCCTCGCCGCCGCTCATTACTTCCCATTTGATGTTCAGGTCCAGTTCTTCCGCCAGTGGCACCAGCCGAATGAGGATTTCCGCTACCCCGCCGCCAACGGCTGTCGAATTGACCATCTGGATGCTCCGCCCGCGCAGCGGTTTTGCCAGCGCACGCAGCTCCTCGATTTCACCTGCGCCAAGCAACTCGGCATAGTCGTCCAATGGAATGCGGCCGAGGGCCAGGGTATCGCTCATGCTTTTCTCCTTTCGCGATCGATCAGGCGGAGCAGCTTGGCGCGGGCGCTGTCCAAGGTGTTGGTGTAGATATCGATGTGGTTTACGCTCTCAGCCAGTTTTCGCAAACCCAGCCCGTCGGCAAGCCAGTGAGAGAAGTCGTTGGTTTGCAACTGCACCCTCAGCCGTGAAGAAATAAAATGAAAATAGAAACCCGAATGGCTGAGATGCGCGATCCCGCTGCGAAATTCGTCCAGTGTTCGGGCGCTCCGCCCGAGAGGGACGGTGACTTCCACGCTTTCGCAAAAATAGAATCGCTCCAGCGCGGACTGGCTCGCAAAGTGCGGATAGGCCGTGCAATAGTCGCCGACCACACGGCACAAATCCCTGCGCAGCGCGGCGATCGAAACGTAGTCGCGAATGTCGAGCACAGCAAGTTGTTCCGCGAGATCGTTCCGGTTGGTGTCCGAAAGCACCCATTGGGCGAAATCGTTCGAAAAACCTTCCGTCAGGAAATGGTGGCTGCCCAGCGTTTGAAAGGTGTGATGAAAAATAGATGCGTCGCTGCAGTGCTCCAGCCCCGTCAGCAATTCCGCGAGTGTGCCGGCCGATTGATTGCCGATCCGCGTGAGATAGGAAACGGTAACGAATTCGAACGGGGTTTCTGCCGTATTCACGCGAGAGGCTCCTCCTGCGTCTACATTGTGCCAGCACTCCCGCGGCGCGGCAAATTTGGAGATGAAGATTGATCTGCCTGGGTCATGTCACCTGGGGCGCTTCCACGCGCTCCGCTAATTCGACGCGAATATCTGTGAGATCGGAAAGAAGGTGCGCCGCCCAGCGGTAGATGTTGTGCTCGCGCACGATGTGCCGCATTCGCTGCATCCGCCTGGCCTGCTCTTCTTCAGGCATCTCCAGCGCGCGATGGATGGACTCCGCGAGTTGCGAGATGTCGTAGGGATTTACCAGCAGCGCATCCGAAAGTTCGTGCGCCGCGCCGGCAAAAGTGCTCAGGATGAGTGCGCCGCGTTCGTCGTCGCGCGCGGCTACGTATTCCTTGGCCACCAGGTTCATTCCATCGTGCAACGAGGTTACCATGCAGAAGGAGGAAGCGCGGTAAAAGCGTGCGATCTCTTCGTGTGAATGGTGTTTCTTGCGAAACACGATAGGTTTCCAGCGCGACGTCTGGAAGCGCGCGTTGATGCGCTCCGCTTCGGCGCCAACTTCGTCGAGAAAATTCTTGTAGCGTTCGATGTCCGTGCGGCTGGGCGCGCCGATCTGCGCGAAAGTGAGCCGCTGCTGATAAGCGGGGTTGAGCTCGAAAAAACGCTCGAGGGCGCGGAAGCGCTCGAGGATTCCCTTGGTATAGTCAACACGATCTACACCCACTCCCAGAAGGGAGGCCTCGACACGCATCTCCGCGCAGAGGGCGGCGCGTTCTTCGCCGGCGTTGCGCGATTCGCTGAACGAGTGTGAATTCTCCGGGAACGCCACGCTAATGGGGTAGGGACGCACGCGCGTGATGTGGCCCTGACGGTTTACGGCAAAGCGGTCCCACTCCGTGAGCGCTTCGAGCGCGCGGTCTACGGTCTCCAGAAAATTGTTGCAGTGCGATTGAATATGAAAGCCGATAAGATCGGCGCCGAGGAGGCCATCGACGAGCTCGCGCTGCCACGGACAAATCCCAAAAACTTCCGCGTTCGGCCAGGGAATATGCCAGAAGATCGCCACTCGGGCGTCAGGCCGCGCGTCCTTAACCATTCGCGGCAGCAACGCGAAGTGATAATCCTGCGCGAGAAGAATCGGCGATTCGGTGCCCTCCATTTCCTGCAGAACGACATCCGCAAACCGGCGATTGATTTTTTGGTACTGCAGCCAGTCCTCCGGACGAAAGACCGGACGCGTGTGCGCAATGTGCGAGAGCGGCCACAACCCTTCATTTGAAAAACCCTCGTAATAGCCTTTGTCTTCCTCGTCGGTGAGCCACACGCGGCGCAACGTGTAACTCGGATGATCAGGCGGAACGCGGAGGTGATCGCGGTCGTCAACGACTTCGCGGTCGGCGCTGCCCGACCCGTTGGCTATCCAAGTTCCGTTGCACGCCAGCAAGAGCGGCTCGAGCGCTGTAACCACTCCGCTCGCGGGCACGATCATGTTGATCGATTTGTCCTTTTCATTAAATACGTGCATGTACGGTTCGCGGTTCGAAACCACAAACAGCGGCTTCTCCTGAAGTTTGTTTCGCAGGCTGACCCGCAGGCGCTCGGCGGTCCAAATCGAGGCGTTCGATTCGCGCAAGCGTGCTTCGACCTCCGCGACCGCGCGCGCCGTGGTCAGATCATTTGCCAGGTGCGTCACTTCATGATGCAGTTGATCAAGGATCTCGCCTTTCGGAAGCGCCGACGTTGCGTTGGGCTGTCCTGTTCTCAGCGTTCGCAGCCAATTTGCCGTGCGCGTTAGCGGCGCCGTGAACGTCCACCGGACCAGAATTAGGGCGAGTCCCGTGATCAGCAGTGTTTGGACGAATGCGTTGAGCAACGAATCGCGAAGTGTGTGGGAGACCTGTTTGTCAATGTAACTTGTGTCGTGGAAGAGAGCCAGCGCCCCCGCCACTTCTCCATCATGGTGAAGCGGCAAAGCATAGATGTGTATGGGAACTTCCTCTTCCGGTTTCAGTGAAGGATTTTGCTCCGCGCTCAGAAATTCGCCTACCCCGGCGTCCTTCTGCTCAGCGCGAGTCGCAGCCGACGGCCGCAATCTAAAGGCTGGTGACAATCCGGAGGTGATCGCTAGCGCGACGCCTGCGGTGCTGTATACCGCGACGCCCTTCAAGTGTTCGCGCTGGCCGAAGCGTTCTACGAGTCGTTGCAAGTTTCTGTCCGGCGCACGGTCGAGCAGCGGCTCGACGCTTTCCTGGAGACTTTCTCCAAGAATCTCCGCCCGGCGCGAGAGGTCGCTGCGCAGAAGGTGTTTTTCCGTGCGCACCTGGTAGGCAGCAAAAAGCAAAGACACCACCGCCACGCTTACGATCAGGGGCAGGACAATTTTCAGTGTCGTGCGCATCTTGATCCCTCGACGGTGTATACGGGAAAAAGCCGCGAGGTGCTGGTGCCGGCGGCTCCAAACGATATAGAATTATAGGTTGACCTGAGCAATTAAAGGCACGAAATGAACCAAAACCCGATGGATTTCCACATTTCTAGCTAAGCTCCATGAAATCAATGAGATGCATACAGCTATACCTAACGGCAATGATTAATGTGCGCGTACTAGTTCTATGAAATTCTTGCCGACCTACGGTTCTCCACGCGGGGATTGACCGTAGGCGCACTTGAAAGTAGCATTTGGCTGCAAATTTGTGAGTTCACGGAACCACCCGGAATTAAGTGAAGGAGACGCTGTGTATTGTTCCAAGTGTGGCGGAGCGATGCCCAATGATGCGGTATTTTGCTCGAATTGCGGGCAAGCGTTGGTGATTGCCGCCGCGGCACCACGCGCTCCAATGATAAATACATCGGTTACGGCGGCAGTGGGCGGCGGCGCGTCAGCCATTCCCGTGTACGCTGGATACGCTGCCGTGCCGCGCGTAGAGTACGCGGGATTCTGGTTGCGGTTTTTGGCGCTCCTCATTGACAACGTGGTGATGGGTTTGGGCTTCGTCTTGATATTGATTCCGCTGATTTTTCTGACGGGATTGAGCGGATTCCTCGGCGAAATCACACGCAACGAAGACTTGAATGATGTTGGCATCTTCACGCTCGTGGGGGTTATCTTTCTTGCGGCAACAGTGAGCCTGGTCTTCACCTGGCTGTACCACGCACTGATGGAAAGCTCGGAGTGGCAGGCCACGGTCGGGAAAAAAGTGCTGAGTCTGGTGGTGACCGACATGGCGGGACAGCGCGTCAGCTTCGCTCGCTCGACGGGAAGACACTTTGGCAAAATTATCACCAACATGGTGCCCGCACTTATCGGATACATTATGGCGGGCTTCACTGAAAAAAAACAGGCGCTGCACGACATGATGGCAGGATGCCTGGTGCTGCGGCGAAACAGCTGAAGAAAACCTTGAAGGGCAGGTCATCAGTACCCCCACCCCGGGTGGTTCTTGGCAAAGAGTGCGGAATCGCTTGAAAACAAAAGGGTTGAGTTTTTGGTGAGTGCAAAAAAGCGCAAGAAAGTGCGCAAGAGTATGAAAATAAAGGGGATAACAGGAAAGTGGGATGGGGGGACAGGGGGATGGGACGTAGGGAAGAGGATGGAAAGCCCGGTTGGCTCATAAGATACCTCCCCCGGGGAGGCCTCAGATGTGTGGCAAACACAGGGGTTAGAAACACGCGTTTTCGGAAGTGTGGCAACCGCTGGACTTACGGGCGAATTCTCGGATCTGTGGCAAGGAAAGGACTTAGGGAGATAGTGAGGTAGGGGGACAGAGCGCAAAGATAGTGAGGGAGTCGGAAGGACCGCGTGGCGGGGGCGCATGGCTCGGAGAGCACCGAGGGACAGTGCCGACTTAAGGAGGCCATTATAGCATACTGGTACCGTATGTCAAGGATTACTTTAAGTAGTTTAAATACTGGGAGATAGCATGGGGGCAACTGGCTGAGTAATTTGCAAGGAATGGTCGAGATTGAGGGTTCAACGGTCGTGGGGCGGTTTGAACAGCAATTGTGGGGCGTTAGTTTGCCGCTGGCGACATTATTACAGCATACAGTCGTGGCCTAGCTAGATACTCCCAAGGTTCAGGTCAAAAGCCGGGTTTGGCCAAATAGACCATGGCGTGGCCATTTCCGGTTACGCCTGGGAGAAAGTTGGTAGCCGCAGAGATAAAGACGACGTAATGCCCGTCGGCACTCATGGCGTTACCCATGCTGATGGCGTTGGCCGAGATTCCTGGATTGGGCGTATTGGCGACGGATACGCGAACTGTGCTCGGGAAGCAGCCGCTCGTGATGCCGAAGCAGGTATCACGGACGAAAATATCTTCCCGACTGCAAGGGGGGAACGTATCGTCGGGCGTCAGGTTTGTGGCAATAGATCCGAAAGCCACAAAGCGACCGTCCGCGCTGACGGCCACGGCACCCTGGTTGCCGGGGCTACTGCAATTCGCCACAGAACCGTCATTAGCAACCGACACGACACTCGTGTTCGCCGTGCAACCCGCCGACACGCCAGTACATGTGTCACGTACATAGACGTTTCCCTGCCCTTGAACGTCCGTGGAAACCAAATTCGTCGCCGTCGAGCCAAACGCCACCAGGCGGCCGTCCAGTATGATCGCAGGTACTGCGTCGTTGAAAACGTTGTTATTCGGCTGTGAGCCCGATGTGGTCAGGTCCGCCCGGATTGTAGCAGGCGTACAGGACGTGCTGGCACCGATACAGGTGTCCCGCCAGAACATACCAGGCACTGCGGTTTCGTTCGGGACGAGATTTGTCGCCCAAGACTGGAATGCGACGTACCGGCCAGTTCCGCTCACAGCGGAGGGACCACTGTGGGCATCTCGTGGAGCTCCCGTAGAAGAATCAGAAACTAGTGTTGTTCCAGGCGTGCAACCAGGTGGGGCCGCGTTGCAGGTGTCGCGTACGAAAACATCACCGATCCCGTTCGTCTCGCCGACCGCCACATTTGGCGCCGGTGAGCCAAAGATTACAAACCTGCCGTCCGGCGTAATGGCCGGCCCCCCACCCCTTATAATTGCGCCAGTCATATCGACCGATATGGGGACAGTCTGCGGAACACACCCTGACGCCGCCCCAATACAGGTGTCTCGAAGAAATACGCAAGCAAGACCGGTGGAGGGGGAGCAGTCGCCACTGTTTGGCAGAATATTGGTTGCACTGGTGTCAAATGCCACGAATCTCCCATCGGAACTGATAGCCGACTCGCGGCTGTGGCCGTTTACGGGCGAACCATCAGAAGTGACTGTGATGCGAATTGTGTTCGGTGTGCAGCCTAACGGGGCCCCTACGCACGTATCGCGTTCATAGATTTCCTGGTATCCGCTGGCTGGACCTGAGGTTAGATTGGTTGCATTGGACTGAAACGCGACGTACCGGCCAGTTGCGCTGATTGAGGGAGCGACGAGACTGTCGCCGGTTGCGGGCGAGCCGTCGGTGGCGACAGTAACGAGGGCCAGCACTCCGGCCGTCGCCGCTGCCGATGAAGCAATCGCGAGAGCCACGGCGTTGGAGGTCGTGCCCGAATCGCTCGCCGTAATTGTAGTCTTCCCGGGTGCCACAATGAGCGAGCTGGATACCGAGGCCGCGATATCGCTGGTGTCCCCAAACTGCGTGGGCAGTGGATTCCCGTTCCAGTCCACCACTGTCGAGCTTGTAAACCCTGTACCATTCACGAGAAGGGTGAAAGCGCCCTGGCCCGCAATGGCGTAAGTCCCACTCAAGAAGCTGTTGCCAGGATAATAGACGCTTATGCTCTTGATGGTAACGCTCGGCGGAGGTGGCGGGCCGCCGCCTCCGCTCGTGTTCCCGTTGCAACCGTTGAGAAGCACGCTCCCCAGGAGCCAACTGGCGAGCCCAAAGAGGACAATTCCCTTGGCTCCTTTCTTCATTCTCATAGAGCAGCCGAGCGCCCCTTTCAGTCGGTTCCTCCGGTCAGCGATGACCCAGAAGCCGACGCTGTGAACGCAGGATACGAGTACTGCGCCGTGTTGTACGTGTACGATGTAGAAAGCGCGTAATTCGTTGCTGCGCCGTTAATGGTGGACGTGATTGTTACTGTGGAGCTGGAGGCTGTCGCTGAGATTGGCGACAGCGTTTGCTGATTTATCGCATTGGCCAACTCGGACGCTAAACCGGCCGCGGTGTCCGAGCTGCTTCCGTAGGAAACACTGAAGGTTTCACTCCCTACCGTGACATAGATCGTGCCGTAATCCGGTATGGTTGCGGGGCAATAATAGGGATAAGAATTAGGACACATGTTGAAGGTCTGGCTCACGGGTGATCCCTGAAACGCCACTGAACCAGTGCCTGGTGTCCCAACCGGGCTTCCTATAATGACTGTTAGTGTCTGACTGATTACAGTAATCGTTCCGCTGAAATCGGATGACCCTGAATTTGGCGCGGCGGTAAAGGAAAACGAGCCTGACCCAGTGCCGCTTGCTCCGGCGCTGACGGTGAGCCAGCTCGAATTAGAAACAGCGGACCACACGCAGTTGCTCTGCGTGGTCACCGAGACTGCATACGTCCCGCCAGAAGGCTGAATGGCAAGGGTACGTCCGGGAGACAGAGAATAAGTGCACACGCCAGCTTCCTGAACTGTAAAGGAGCCGGTGGCGCTTGACAACGAACTCCCAACCGTTATCGTCCCCGTACGAGGTGTGGTCGTTGGGTTGGCCGTCACGGAGAAAGAGGCGTTCCCGGTCGATGTCCCGCTCGATCCGCTCGTGATGCTGATCCATGCCGCATCGCTCGTCGCGGACCACTTACAGCCCGCGCCCGTGTTTACTGTGAAAGTGCCGGTGCCTCCGTTCCCGGAGATGGGGTAGATCGAAGGCGAGGGCGCAAATGTGCAACTTGCCGGAGTGGGCACTTGAAACTGCGAGCCAGCTAATGCCTGGTCAAGCGTCCTGTGCATGTACGTGCTTGTGGTTGAGCCTGTGTGCGAATCAGCGCCATGGATAGGGTATTGTACTGCGCTGGCGTAGGGGTAATTCTGGCTGGAAGCTGGCACCAGCGCGTCAGAGGATGTGAAGCCGGAAACAATTCCGTTCCAGAAACCGTCTACCGCATCGAGAAAGAAAAGTATCTGGCCGAGTTGGTCTGCGAGGGCAGCCCAGTAATCGGAGTTGTACGGATCGTAGATCTCTTCGAACAGGGCAAAAAAGAACCAGGCGAGGACAACGTCATAGGTTATCTGGACATCCTTCGCCATTACTCGCTCCCCACACCAAGTCTCTGGGTAGCAACCTGCCAGCGGGAGGAATACGAAATCGTCCAGAATTCGCACTTCATTAAACCGCATCGGCGTATAGGAGACAATGCCCGCTTGCTTGAAGCTACTTTCGGGATAGCTGTTTAACTGAGTCAGGAACGAACTGCCCGGAATCAGGTCCTAGAGCGCCGGGGTCGCTTGTGATTCCCACCAAGCCGCTGCAGGGCCGCTGCCGGTATAAATGAGCGCTGCGGCGAAGCAAACAAAATTGTCATACGCACTCACGCATCCCGTCGAGTCCCATAGGTTTGTAGCAATGTATTGGAGATCAGCCGCCATTGCCACTCCAGGGGTGAGGGCGATTGGAGCCCCTTGGTGTGGCGTGCCTAGGGTGACAACGCCTCTGACCGTGGGTTGATTGGGATTCGCGTTTTGATACAGTTGACCAGTATAGCGGGAGATCAATCCGCCCTGACTATGCCCGATGAGGATATACTGACTCCCTCCGACAGAGTCGATCTCACTCTTCAAAGCAGTTCCCTGATTGGCAAGGCCATCCATAGAGGTGAGACTGGGAATGATTTCCGTGCCGAAGAGGAAGTCCTGGTTAAGCCAGTCTTTCATCCGGTCCCACGTCTTTGCGCTCGAGAAAATTCCATGCTGGAAAACCACGTTCTGGACTCCCCCGAGTTGGTAGATTGCCGTGCCGCTGCTGGTTGGAGTTCCCGCCGTGAGGCCGCTCGGATTGGTCGAGGTGGCGGCTGGCGGCGCCTGAGCGGTGTAACCTCTGGAGGCTCTCGCGGAGTCGTTTGTCGCGTTGTCGTACCAGCTCATGTTCGCGAATTGAATCGTACGTGTGGCAGAACCGTTGGAGGCCGGTACCGTAATGGCAAACTGCTGGGCAATCCAGTTTGAGCCGGACGATGCATAAGTCCAAGTTGCGCTACTACCCGATGGCATCGTGGGCGTGACATAGGCATACGTTGGGTTTGAGCCCGACGTAACGTATTGGGCCTGGATACTGCTCGAGTATGTCTGCATGTTCGGAACTACAAGGTGTTGGATCACCGAAGAGCCTGGGTTGCTACCAAAGAGACCTAATGGCCACGAAGTCGGTACACCAGACGGAAATGCAGGCGTAATCGGTGTTCCGCTTTGATCGAAAACCGTCATTTGCCCTGCTGCAAACCGAATGAAACCAATGGCGTCAGCATCCGTCGTGTCGGCGTTGGCTGGCGTGCCCGTGGGCCACACGTTCATCACGAGACCGCCGCTTGAGTCGTAGCCGGCCTCGACGTGAAATGTCAGCGTTGGCGGTGCAAGGTTCAGCACGTTGGAAGAGGTACCGGTCGCTGGATTATAGAAAGACTGAGGCAAATTTATTGTTCCGTTGGCTGTAACCGTAAAATTGACAGCAACCCACGTGTCAGCGCTGCTGATTCCGGAATTTTGCGAAAGCTGGGCCCGGGCGGGCCCAGTAGCGACGAGAAACACACTGGTAAGAAAAAGAACAGCTAGCCTTATTTCACTAGGCCGTGGAGAAGGGCCGATAACAAATCGATTCGCTGAGAGCATGGCTTGTCCTCCAATCAGCAGTCTTGCCACAGATGCCGAATACTGATTCTTATTGGTCAGCGACATAAATTGACGAACTGCATCGTCCAGCAAGGGCATGCGAACAGAGCCCGTGCTGGCACACATGCTGTCCGCGAGGATCCACGCAAGTAACTCCCACTGACACCAATAATTTCAAATCAGAAGAAACTATCCAGTTCTCAGACCGTTGAGCGGAGGTTTCTCGCTGGGTGGGGAGTCTCCCTGAGGAACAGCCTGAACTGGTGCATCGTCGAGAACACCATTTATTGTTGGGCAGGGCCTAACTACACGGCGGACTCTAGGAGAACGGGATTCAAAGCGCAAGGCCTAATACGGAGCCGATCGCGCAAAAACAGCGCAGTTTGCGTATCCTTAAGACCTTCTAAAGATAGCCTTGTGCCTTGTTTCGCTCGGGCCGATTCGAATATGGATTTGCGACAATACGCCCTGAGTCCCGCGTATCTAAGAGTTCGCAGGCTACGCGAAAGCGGAGTTCTTCTGGGGAAGAGCCACAAGCACGCTTAATCGCTCGTGAAAAGGAGTTGGGAGACTTGAAGCCCACCACGAAGCAGAGTTCCTTTATCGCTAGCGTGGGCTGAGAAGTGAAGAGGTTTTTGACCCTCGTTAGAAGGATTTCTTGTCGGAATCCCCTGAAGGTTCCACCTGTCGACATACCAATTGCCTTCTCGATTGTTCGACGACTGACCCGCAAGCACTGCGAAATATCAACGAGCGTCCTCGCGGGGTTTTCGCGCAAACAGGACGATATTTCTTCAAAGAGCAGTCTTGGATCGTAGGACATGATCAACCTCCCTGGTGTGTGGTTCCACTTTCCTCGAGTGCCTTCCTGGAATGCCGTGGGTCTCTTACCTGGCGGTGAGGCTCCCCCGGGAACTTTGAGCCGAAGCAAAAGTGACAAAGCAAAACGCCGCGGGGGACTCAAGAGGAAACGAGTTGCTCGCATGGGGCCTCCGAGTCGCGGTCCACGGGACCGCTAAGGCGTAGCCGGAGGGACGTGGGCGACGTCTAATTTTCTAAACGACCGCCGGGTCGACTGGCAGTAGAGTTGGGCGAGCGATTTTTACCGCAGGGAATTAGAGCCTGTCAATAGTATTTTGAGCAATTGTCGCATGAAGGTCGAAAGCAGGCAGAGACGTAGATAGAGAGTAGAGAGTAGGTGTGAAGAGATACTTGCATACTAGGTAGGCGGGAGGAACAGGTTGCAAAAATGGGAAGTAGGGCGGGGCGTTTCCTTGACTTGGCGGAAGGGCGACTCAATAATGGTAAAGCATGAGCGTACGCGCCGGAGGCGCTGAAGAGATGTTCCTTGACGTTAAGGAATTGGCCGTCCACAAGCTGCGCATCCGGAAGACGTATGCTCCGGGTAGCATCGATTTTCATTCCGTGGAAATCAAGCAAGTCGCGCCGCTGGAAGTGACAGCCACGGCGGAACTGCTGGAAGGGCAGATTCGCATCGCCGGCAACTTCGAGACGAAGATCGAACTGGTGTGTGCGCGCTGCCTGGAGCCGGTGGTGGAAGAGGTGAGCCGGACGTTTGACCTGTTTTACGCGCCGTTGCCCAAGGATATCAAGCACAAAGAAGACCGGCTGAAAGACGACGACACGGAGATTGGATTTTACGAGGGCCCGGGACTTTTCCTGGCGGATGTGTTGAAGGAGCAGGTGCTGCTGGCACTGCCGTTAAAGGTGATCTGCCAGAGCGGCTGCCGGGGGCTGTGCCCGAATTGCGGTGCTAACCTGAACCACGAAGAGTGCCGCTGTGAGACCCACGCGACGGACCCGCGAATGGCCCCTCTCGCGCGCCTCAAGCAGGACTGGCTCAAGAAACAATAGTTTTCCAGGGCTGACAAGCCCGATATAATCCGCCCACTGAGGCGGCAACGAGGTGCATTACTATGCCTAACCCAAAACGAAGGCATTCCAAGAGACGAACCAGCACGAGGCGGGCGCACGACTTTTTGTCCAAGCCCGCGTTGGCCAAGTGTCCGAATTGCCACGAAATGAAACAGCCGCACCAGGTTTGCCCGCATTGCGGACACTACAAGGGCAAAGCGGCGCAAGAAGCGGCGTCGTAAGGATTTCGGAGTTTCTCTCGCTTAGCCTGCGGGCAAAATCCCATGATCACCATCGCCGTTGACGCCATGGGCGGAGACCATGCGCCCCGCCCCGAGGTCGAAGGCAGTGTGCTAGCCGCGCGGGATCTTGGCGTCCGTGTGCTGCTGGTTGGCCAGTCCAGCGTGGTCCGCGCGGAGCTGGCCAGACATGCTTCGCCAAACTTGCCCATTGAAATCGTGCCGGCCGCCGAAGTGATCACCATGAACGATCATCCGGCGCAGGCCTTCCGCCGCAAGAAGGACAGCTCGGTGCACGTGGCGGCGCGGCTGGTGCGCGAAACGAAAGCCGACGGCATGGTCAGCGCGGGAAACACCGGCGCGGTGATGACCGTGGCGAAGTTTTTGCTCGGGACACTGGAGTCCGTGGATCGCGTGGCCCTGGCGGCGCCATTTCCCAACGCCAAGGGCGGCGTTTCCGTGCTGCTCGATGTGGGCGCGAATGTGGACTCGAAGCCGGAGCATCTGGTCCAGTTTGCGGTGATGGGCGAGGTCTATTATCGCGCCACGTTCGGCAACAAACGGCCGCGTGTGGGATTGCTGTCGGTCGGTGAAGAGGAAATCAAGGGCAACGAGCTGACGCGCGAGGTTTACGCGCGGCTCAAGAAAAGCCCGGTGCATTTTGTCGGAAACGTCGAGGGCGGCGATCTTTTTTCCGGGAACGTGGATGTGATCGTGAGCGATGGATTCGTGGGCAACATCGCGCTGAAGATTTGCGAAGGCCTGGCGTTTCAAATTTTTGGCTTACTGCGCAAGTCCATGAACAGCTCGGTGGTTTCGCAGGTGGGCGGAATGCTTTCGAAAGGCGCCTTCAAGGCGCTGAGAAAGACGATTGATTACACGGAGTACGGCGGCGCGCCGCTGTTGGGCGTGCGGGGCGTTTGCGTGATCGGGCACGGACGTTCGAACGCTAATGCCGTGAAGAACGCCATTC
>Ga0209648_10003107_pt1 | contig 13880 bp, 8 predicted proteins | sample GraSoi2013_115cm_FD_185830 | JGI IMG/M metagenome (GOLD analysis project Ga0209648, IMG submission 185830) | Grasslands soil microbial communities from the Angelo Coastal Reserve, California, USA - Sample 9_17_2013_115cm (SPAdes) (version 2) | ecosystem: Environmental > Terrestrial > Soil >...
CAACATCGACTTTTCGTTGATCGCGCTCATCGGAATTATCTTGCTCATCGGTATTGTGAAGAAGAACGCGATCATGATGATCGATTTTGCTCTCGATGCCGAACGGGAGGAAGGCAAGACACCGGAGGAATCAATCTATCAAGCCTGCCTTTTACGTTTTCGGCCGATCATGATGACCACGATGGCAGCTTTGTTGGGCGCCCTACCGCTCGCCATCCAGGAAGGCACCGGGGCCGAGCTGCGCAAACCGCTCGGCATTACCATCGTGGGCGGCCTTTTGGTCTCACAAATCTTGACCCTCTACACGACGCCAGTGATCTATTTGTATATGGATAAACTCGGGAAATTCCTGAGCCGGCGACGCAAGCAGACCCCGCCTAAACCGGCTGAGCTGGAGCCTGTGATGACCCATTAACACTATTGCGGATTGCGGAATGCGAATTGCGGATTGGACAATCCGCATTCCGCAATCCGCAATGAAAGTATGAGTATTTCTGAGCCATTCATTCGTCGACCAATCGCTACCTCGCTTTTGGCCATCGGATTGATGTTGGCCGGTTTAGTCGCCTACCGTGTCTTGCCTGTAGCTCCACTACCCCAGGTTGATTTCCCGACGATTAATGTTCAGGCGAATTATCCCGGTGTCGACCCGGAGACCGCGGCCACTTCCTTGGCGGCTCCGTTGGAAAGACGTTTCGCCAATATTGCCGGCGTCAACGAAATCACCTCTGTCAGTCAGTTAAACGGCACAGTGATTACGCTCCAGTTCGATCTGTCCCGCGATATTAACGCGGCTGCGCGCGACGTCCAAGCTGCGATCAACGCCGCGCAGAACGAGCTTCCGCCGGGTTTACCGAACCCCCCGAGCTATCGAAAAGCGAATCCGAACGATTCGCCAGTTTTAATTCTTGCATTGACCTCCGATGCGGTCCCGCTCTCACAGATCTACAACGAGGCGACTGAGCTACTGGTTCCGGCGTTATCGCAGGTACCTGGCGTAAGCCAGGTTGGCGTCGGTGGGGGAGCGAAATCGGCCGTCCGCGTGCAGGTTGATCCGGCGGCACTCGCTGCGATGGGACTCAGCATCGACAATGTGCGTACGGTTTTGCAGGGCCAAAACAAAGATGAACCCAAAGGTGGAATTGATGGTGATATCGTCAGCTTTACCGTTAACACCAACGATCAACTATTTACGGCGGCGGATTACAAGAACTTGATAATTGGCCAAAGAAATGGCGTACCCATCACGCTTAGTGCGGTCGGTCACGTGCTCGATGCGACCGAGGACCGACTGCAGGCCGCCTGGTTCAATTCAAAACGGGCGGTCGTAATGTTCGTTCGCAAGCAAGCAGATGCTAACGTCGTCGAGACGGTCGATCGCATAAAAGAAATTCTGCCTCAACTCCGGCGCTGGCTGCCCCCGGCAATTCATCTTGATATTCAGAGTGATCGAACCCTGACGATTCGCGCATCCGTAGCCGACGTGCAAACTTCTTTGCTTATCAGTGTTGGGCTCGTCGTCATGGTTTGTTTTCTGTTTCTGCGGCGAATCTCGACCACCTTCATCGCGTGTACCGCGGTGCCGTTATCACTCGCCGGTACTTTTGCGGCGATGTATCTGTTGAATTTCAGTCTGGATAACATCTCGTTGATGGCGCTGACCATCTCGGTAGGTTTCGTGGTCGATGACGCTATCGTAGTCATCGAAAACATCGTTCGGCATGCCGAGCAAGGTTTGTCTCCGATGGAGGCTACTTTTAGGGGCGCCAGACAGATCGGCTTTACCGTACTCTCGATGAGCATTTCGCTGGTCGCTGTTTTTATCCCATTGTTGTTCATGGGAGGAATCATCGGACGGCAATTCCACGAGTTCTCGGTCACGTTAAGCGTCGCTATTTTGGTATCCGGAGTAGTCTCTTTGACCGTCACGCCGATGCTCTGCTCCCGGCTCATTAAAGAAGAGCGTTCCGGCCAGCCCCAGGGCCGCTTTTACCGAGCCACTGAAGGCGTGTTCAACGGGATGCTTGGGTTCTATGCTCGATCGCTGCGTTGGGTATTAAAACATTCCTTTCTCATGTTGCTGGTCACCGTGGTAACCATCGGTTTGACCATCTGGCTCTACGGCATTGTCCCGAAGGGATTTTTCCCGCAACAGGATACCGGGAGCATCATGGGAATTACCGAGGGCGCCCAGGATATTTCATTCGATTTGATGGTGCAGAAGCAGAATCAGATCACGGATATTGTAAAACGCGATCCGGCCGTGGCATCGGTCACCTCAGCAATCGGTAGCGGCGGCGGCGGCAGTAGCAACCAAGGACGCATGTTTATCACTTTGAAGCCACGGAGCGAACGACAAGACAACGCTACCCAAGTTGTTGCTCGCCTACGGGCGAAGACCTCACGCATTCCCGGGATAGGATGTTTCTTTCAAGCTGCTCAGGACATCAAAGTCGGCGGACGCGCTACCAAGGGCCAGTACATCTACTCGTTAGTATCCACCGATCAAAATGAGCTAAATACCTGGGTTCCGAAGTTAATGGCCCAACTCCAGAAAGATTCAAAACTCAAGGACCTCACAACTGATCAGCAGCAACGTGGTTTGCAGTCGGATGTGGTGGTCGACCGGAAGAAAGCGGCTCAGCTCGGCATCCAACCGCAGCAAGTGGACAGCGCGTTATATAGCGCTTTCGGTCAAAGGCAGGTCTCGGTCATGTACACCGAACGCAACCAATTCCATGTGGTTTTGGAAGCTCTCCCGGAATTTCTCAAGGATCCGACTGCGCTCGACAAGATTTATGTGACCGGTGCGCACGGAATCGTCGTACCGCTCAGCGCGATCGCCCATTTTCAGACATCGAATACACCGACCGCGATCAATCACCAAGGTCAGTTTCCAGCGGTTACCTTTTCGTTCAATCTTGATCAGGGTACCTCGCTAAAGGAAGCGACTGACGCCATCGATCGGGCGGCCGCTGCGATCCGTATGCCTGATGATATCCGAGGCAGCTTCCAGGGAACAGCGCAGGTTTTTCAGGATTCACTCTCATCGGAGCCGGTGCTGATTATAACCGCGATCATCGCTGTTTACATCGTGCTGGGCGTTCTTTACGAAAGCTTTATCCATCCGATTACGATTTTATCGACCTTACCATCGGCCGGTTTAGGTGCTTTGTTAGCTCTCCTAATTTGCCAAGTCGATCTTTCCATCGTCTCGATTATCGGAATTATTCTCTTGATCGGGATCGTAAAGAAGAACGCGATCATGATGGTCGACTTCGCGCTGGAGTCTGAACGGGACCAGGGACTGGCCCCGGCCGAGGCGATCTACCAGGCTTGTATTGTTCGGTTTCGACCGATCATGATGACCACTTTGGCGGCCCTGTTTGGTGCGGTCCCTTTGGCCCTCGGACAGGGTGATGGTTCGGAAATTCGCAAACCGCTTGGTGTTGCGATCATTGGCGGATTGATCGTGTCGCAGATGCTTACGCTCTATACCACGCCGATCATTTATCTGTACCTGGACCGGCTCCGCCGGCGCACCGAAGCGAAGGTCGAACACGCAGCGCCGCAACCGGCCTGATCGCGTGTCGGAGTAACGGCGTGTCGGCGAAAAATATCGGTAGGGCGAAACCCGACTCCGCCAAGCCAACGTCGCGGCGCCGCCTCTGTGAAGGGCATCGCTTAATTAATAGCTCGGGCGCGCCGTAGTCCGCTAAGGCGGCAGATCCGGCGAAGGCAGGATCTGTGAGCCTGGAGCGGTAGAACGTATCGTGCGGATGGCCTTTCGTCCGACCATCATGACTAGCTGCTAGCCCCCAATTTCTTCTCCCCGATTCAGGCGGAGGGCAACCGCGACCGATTGACTGGCGCCACGCGGGGTCGGACAATGCGCGGCCAAATGCCGAGCCGCGGCTGTGTACAACAATTCTCGCGCGGCCTGGTCTGCCGGCCATTGTTGCGCTTGAGTCACGGCCGCTTCTAAAACTTGCATCTTATGGAAATCGAGATCTTCCCGAGTCGTTGCCAATGTCAGGAGATCAATCAACTCTGGCTCTGAGTACCCGAGCCGAAGATAGCGCGCCACCAGCCGAGGAAGAATCGACCAACCTTTGCGCGCATCGAGCGATTCGAGCATCGACTTGCGTAGTTCATCAGCATGTTGCGGAAAGTCCTCCAGCGGTTCATCTCCAGCGAGTTTTGCTGCCGGAATATTAAGGAACCGATCAATGTAAACCGACATGGCACCGTGTAACAGACCTTTCACGATCTCGGGTCCGGTTTCTCCTCGACCGAGGATCTGGGTCAATGCGTTGCAAAACGAAAAGGTGTGCATCGGCGCGAACCAATCGTCGATATCATTTGACTCTGGGAACGAAGCCAACCGCCATGCTGCTGCGAGGGTGAGATGCCGAGCAATTTCGATCGGGGCCGCACCTCGAACCAGGACGTCGACCAGAAGGTCAAGAATCAGACGAGGATCCTCTTCAAGAAATTCATGATAGAACTTCGGCGACATTGGAATGGCGGAAGCCGATTTGAACGAGTAATGCGCTAACTTTGCCTCAGCCTCTTCGATCAGGTCGATCAGGTCGATCGGCGACCGCCAAGCGCCGCCTTCTTCCTCCGATCGCGAATCGGTCAAGTGTTCCACCACCAACGGAAGTATCTCCTCGGCATTTTCCCAACCGATGATATCCAAGAGTTCGAACGCCTTGTTCGACAAATCCAGCGCATGACCTCCATCGGCATAGATGCGTACCTGGAGCGGTCCGAACATCAGGCGATTCAATCCCTCTTTGCCGAGCCCGGAGCGCGCCGCGGTCAGCAAGGTCCGTTCCGCTCCTTGCGAGTGCCGGACATTTGTCCAATGAAACATCCAGCGGGTTAGCTGCTGCTCTTCGAAGCCTTCTCCATCCAAACTGCCCGGATCGTGCCGTGTTGGTTCGCCCGCACAGTTCTCTGCCACCGACCGTGCAGCCGCCGCGAATGCATACACCAACGCTGTCTCGCTCAGATGCGGCCGCAATCGCGCCGCAATCGCCAACATCGTCATCCCTTCGCGCCACACTCGATGATGCCAGGCGCCGAAATGTGCGATCTCACGAATGACTTCTTCCGCTCCGTCGGTCAGAAGCGGAATCATGTTCTTTACTTGGATCAATCCGATATTCTGCTCCAGCCCTCGACGTAGCCTTGAGATATAAAGAGCACGATCCTGACGGTGTTTTGGCTCTCGCGACACCCAGACTTCCTCTCCGACAATCTTGACCTCGTACGCAGGTGCGTCGTCGGCCCAAAGATCGAAGGTGCATCCGCTGCGTAAATCGAACTGGGCGTGATGCCAATGGCAAGTCAGCACTCCATCCTTGATCGTCCCTTTGCTCAACGGGAAGCCCATGTGAGGACAACGATTGTCCAGCGCAAAGACGTCTCCATCATGCCAGCAAATCAGGACCGGACAATGCAGTCCCGGAACCGTCGATATTCGTTCCTGTTGGATGTGGGCCAAAGAACCGGCCAAGAAGAACTGTTTAGCCGCCGGGGGAACGATCGAGTCATTCATAATTAAGCAATTCGTAACTTATTAAATTCACGATCCGCTGTTTGCAAATGTCGGCGTACCGGAGCGAAGCTCGCGCTGGGGTTTGAGCGGCAAGCGATAACATGGCGACGAGATGGCGACTGAGTCTTGCCGCCGTATCGAGTTAGCCGCTCGGCTGGAGCCTTGAGGCCCTACAATACGAGGAAATTAACAGAACAGTCGCCGCCACCGAAAACGCTCTCACGCCGAACGCCAAACGCCGAACGCCAAGCGCCAAGCGCCAAACGCCCTCACGCAGTTAGCCCTAAGGTCGTCCCAACTGATAACGGAAACCCGCGCCGAAATTCACCGGCACTCATCCGGCGTTTACCTTCCAACTGCACTTCGAGCAATAATACGCTGCCGGTTCCCGTCCCAACAATTATCCCTCGTTTTGCGAGACCCAGTACTTGGCCAGGTGCCCCCGTCCGCCGATGCATTGGTAAGACTCTGTGCAATTTAAGCCGGCGAGGTGGTTCATCCGCCAGCGAAACCCACGTGTAGGCGCCGGGCCATGGATTCATCGCTCGAACCAGTCGATCAATCTGCCAACATGATTCGGTCCAGTGCACCAGCCCTGAGTCTCGGTCCAATTTACCTGCATAAGTTGCTTGATCCTCTGCCTGTGGGACCCGTGGCGCATCGCCCCGGATCAGCATTTCCAGCGCTGACCCCAATGCTTCGGGTGCTAACCTCGCTAAGCGGTCGTGCAAGCTTCCACCGGTCTCACGATGCCGGAGCGGTAATCTTTTCTGCAGGAGAATATCTCCGGAATCCAGCCCTTCGGCCACGTACATCACCGTAATACCCGAAGCCGCATCTCCGGCGAGAATGGAAGATTGGATTGGTGCCGCGCCGCGGTGTCGCGGAAGAAGGGAAGCGTGAAGATTCAGACAAGCGACTGTTGGCATCTCCAAGAGCGGTCGAGGTAAGATCTGCCCGTAAGCCGCCACCACAATCAGGTCGGGCCCCAATTCTGCAATCTGGTTTAAAGCTTCTGGTCTGCGGACACGGATCGGCTGCAGCACGGTGACTCCGACTGGCTCCGCCAATCGCTTGGGCGCAGGAGCAGTTAGAATCTGCGATCGTCCGACTGGTTTGTCCGGTTGGGTGACGACTCCTACCAAATGAATCTTTGGTGATTCGATCATCCATTGCAGAGTGGGCAAACCGATTTCTCCGCTGCCCATAAAGACCGTGCGCAAAGGAGTGTTCACAGCGGCACTCTAGCAGCCTGTCGAGATTCGCGCTGAACTGAAACGATAAGTTGAGCAGCCGGCTCACACGGTCCGCTTGCCTCTCCGGCGAATTCATCACCGACCATGCGGGTCAATTTGCAAGTCCGACGGCTGCTAGGCGTTGAATTGCAATGATCCGTTTCGCGTGGCCCAGATTGCAACCAGCATGTCAGACAAGACCTTCACCGGAGGCTGCGTCGCGTCGATGGTAGTCACGATGCCATCGAAATACGAAAGAACCGGTTTGGTCTCTTCATCGTAAGCACGCAGCCGATCTTGAATAACCTTTTCGCTGGCGTCATCGAGACGATTGTCTTTGAGCGCACGTTTCCGCAAGCGACGGACCAATTCGGTCCGATCTGGACACGAAAGATGGAGAACCTGTTTTACGTCGATGATGTCTTTCATCAGACTCGCTTGATTCGCAGTCCGTGGAATACCATCGAGTACCAACGCGTCAATATCCGGTTTAAAGTGACCTCCCACTACCTGTGCGTCGATGCTGCTGTGCCAAAGTTGGACCGTGAGGCCGTCGGGAACGAGCAGTCCCTTGCTCGAATACTCGATGAATTGCTTCCCCAGTGGAGTGCGGGTGTCCAGAGACCGAAAAACTTCGCCACACGCACAGTGAAAGAAGCGAGGTACATTACCCAGGATTTTGCCCTGCGTCCCTTTTCCGCTTCCTGGTGCGCCCATGATCAAATAGGTGATGTAACGGTTCATATAGGGGGAATAGGAATAAGTCCGGGGAAACCGTGAGAATGGCAAACTCTTTTTGATGGCCGATAGCGAGCATTGCCATCTGAACGCCTGCTATTTGGCGATCGGCTATCGGTCATTCAGCACAATGCTGTCCCTTGGGGGTGGCGCCCTTTGAAAACACAATCTGTTGCGTTTTTTTGTTGATCGGACTTGTTAGTCGTCAACTGCTGCGATAAAAGAGTGACAGTGTTTAGCCTCACCGTTCTCGGCAGTGGAAGTGGCGGTAACTGCGCTTTGGTGACCTCAGACCGTTGTCGGATTCTGATTGACGCAGGTTTCAGCGCAAGACGAATCTCGCAGGGGCTGCAATCGTTGGGCATCGAGCCGGAGTCACTCGATGGCATCCTGCTTACCCACGAGCATAGTGATCATATCGCCGGCTTGAAAGTCTTTTGCGGAAAGTTTGATGTACCGGTCTATTGTAACTCGCTCACTGCGGAATACCTCTGTCGAGAGGGTATTGCTGAGGCCAACCGCTATAAGATTTTTTCCACCGGTTCTTCTTTTACGATTCAGGACATCGACGTACATGGGTTTTATGTGCCCCACGATGCGGTTGATCCGGTCGCGTTTGTTTTATCCAGCGATTACGGTTCCGTCGGTTTTCTCACCGATCTTGGCTACGCTCCGAAGCTCGCGCGAGAACGCATCCGGGAAGTGCACACTCTCGTCGTTGAGACCAATCACGATGAACAACGGTTGCAAGCCGACTCGAAGCGACCCTGGTCTGTAAAACAGCGCATTCTGTCACGTCACGGACATCTCTCCAACGAGGCTGCCGCTGCGTTGGTGGCAGATATTGCCGGCGAAAATTTACGGCGGGTGATTCTTGGGCACTTGAGCCGCGAATGTAACTCTCCGGAGTTGGCGTTAGGAGCGATGCGACGGCTCAGTCTCGATTCTCTGGAACTTTATTGCGCCGAACAAAACCAGGTCAGTCCGCAATTCGAGATCGGACCGCAGCCCGTTGCCAGGCCCTGGCGACAGAATGATTGGGTCACAACGGGCGGTTCAACGGTTAGTGAGAAGATAAATCCAGTTGCTAGTCGCCACGATGATGAGCAGGAGGCTGAATACTTGCTTAATCTGGGCTGGGATGTCGGTTAGGCGCAATCGCGGCAATCCGAACCAGAGCGTGCCAATCGCGTACGCGTCAAACAACCCTACACCGAGATAGGCAGCGAACATCATTGGGTTCAACCGGAGTGCGGAACCTATGTTTCCGTGGGCCAACGCGAGAGCACATCGAGTCGATCCACAGGTGGGACAAGGAAACCCGAATGTATGTCGCACCCAGCAATGCGGCCAAGGCAAACCGAGGCCGAGCCAACCAAAGCACCCGACCGCTAGGATCACCGAGGCAAAGAGAAACCACGCTTCGAAGTTTGTTTCCCCTGCGGCACACTGCCCATTTATTCTGCGAATCCGCATCAATACGAATAGCGCGACGATCCGTGCGAAGCCGCGGCGATAATGATAAAGGCGTAAAGTCCTCCAACCGCAATACAGCAGAGCGTAAATGGCAAGAGCATAGCCACGGCGGCTTTCCACGTTTCGGTGGCATGTGCTTTCTGGAGGCCGATGATACTAGCGATGAAGAAGAAGACAATCGCTGCGATCGAGCCAATGCAGGGAACGAACGCAAGCAGCCAAGCCGCGTTTGAATACGTCACCACCTTATAAGTCGCTTCATAGCCCTTGCCGGCGCTTCCCAGCATTGAGAGGACGAGATGGTAGATACCGGCCAGCGCGAAGTTGAAACCGACATTCATAGCAACCGCCAGCAGGACACCAAAAGGAAGAATTATTTCCAGCAATCCCACCGACACTCCAGAGCGCTGGAATTCACCCGAGGAGAACAGGAACGGAATATAAACCGCGTAAAATAGATAACCGAGCGCGGACTGGATCGCGAGCAGCATCAAATAAAATGTGGTTGGGCGCATCAATTGGCCGGTAATGGGCAACCGCGAGAAAGTCGGGCCAGGTTCGAAGAGCACTTCCCGGATGGTCATGAAAAATGCCGGAAAAAGTTTGACCTCTGGTCGCCGTTCCCAAGCTGGTGCGATGGAAGAACCTTCAGTCGTCGAGATTTCGTGACTTGGCGGCGGCGACACCGGATGTACCTGAGGCGCTTCCAACGCGGTGCTCGGTATCCGAACTCCGGGAAACTCCGCCAAAGGCTTCCATGTCTCCATACCTTCTTGCCAAGCCAGGTCGGTAGCGACGAATTGACCTTGATCGAGACCGCGCTGGACTTCCTCCAGAGAGAAAGTGCCGAGATTTTGTCCCGATCGATTGATCCAAATCTTCATGCTGCATGGGTTTTAGAGGAAGAGCAGAGCGGGGTCAATCGTTGATGAGCGAGGGAGGCGCTGATCGGTAATCGGTAATCAGTAATCGCTAATCACTAATCACTGATCACCGACTACCGATCACTGACTACCGATTACCGATCACCGATCACTGCTCCTCCGCCGCCGGTCGATTCATGAGCGCGAGAATGTGCCGCCGTTTTGCGTCATAGCTGAGCGCATGGAAATTGCGGATCTCATCCAGGCGACGTTGAGCGAATCCAGATAATGGGTGTAGGTGGCCGCCAACTCGGTAGTCTCGAGATAACGAGCGCGCAGGTTACGATCGCGATATGCATCCGCGGACCGAGACTCGAATAAGTGGAATCTCAGCCAGCGCCGGTCGGTGCGAGAGACCTTTTGTGTACGCCGAAAAAAGGCCACGAAAAGGAGCAAAACTAGGTAGGTGTCTACCAGCCCTTGTAGTTCGAGATTGCGAGCAAAGTCTTCGCCGTCAATCCGGCGCAGGCCGGCCTTGAATTGCAGCGCACCGTGTAACGCGTGATTAATCTCTTCAACGAACATGATTAACGATCGAATATTTGAATCGGAAAGTCCGGAGCGCGGATCATGTCGCTCGAGCTGTTCGATGAGCCAACCGGAGTAGTAAATGCCGACATACAAGCGATCATCGGCTGTACGCAGAAAAGTGCGCGCTAGGTCGCTGAGTTCGTGTGCCGCTGCGCCCGCCAGCCGAGTCAATTGGCGGCACCGACTTCGGTCAATCAGACAATCCTCTAGATTAATGCCGACATTCGCGTAAGTCCGTTCAAACAACCGTTGCACCTCACTGAAAAGAGTAGGATTCATAACGAAATGATCGGCTGCGCATGGCGGCGATCGCCCAGATCAAACAGCTCATCCGCCAAGCGATTCAAGGCGAGACGGCAATCATGGAATTGCTCAGCCAACTTCTCGAACACATCGGTAAGTTGGAATTTTTTTGCCACATCATGGCATGCTGCATTGTGAAAGCTGGTCCGACCCAGCTCTTCATAAAAGGAACAACTTGGAGCCCCTCGTTGCCGCCTTGACTCAACGTTCTCGTAAAAGATACCGGTAAGCAACAGCGAATAATTGCCGATGTAAGTTCGAATCAAAAAGGTTTGATAGGACGACGCGTTCTTCAGGGCGGCCAACAAATCAGAGAGGTAAGCGGTTTGAACCGCCTCTACCGGAGCCGACCATTGCCGAACCTCTGAGAATTTCTCCAGCAAAGCAGCGAGATAATCGGCCATGGTCCGATCGTCAATTCGCGTGCGGCGCAGAACCAGTCTGGCCAAAATATAGAAATAGAATTGTGGGGAAATGACCAGGTTGCCTGGATTTTCCAGTACAGCCCGGGAAAGTGCTTCATGGTCAAGGATCTGATCGCGGACCTCCGGGTCGGTAAGCAGATCGACCAGACTGATTGATTGACTAGGGTTTCGCCCGAGAACGCGGACAACAAAAGCAAAGTCTTCCGCTGTGAACCGGGCCCGACAGTTCGGTTGAATCATCGGGATTTTATCTTTAGCACATGCCGGGCCAAACTGGAAGCCAAATTGGTGAGTGATCGCGTCGCGACCTCGCACCAGGGTCCGACGCCGCATATTGCAATTCCTAGCATGCCAAACTGCCCGACCCGCTTTGTCGGACCGGCAATGCACCCCTCCCCAATCTCCGGCTTTCCTTTTCTCAACTTTGGCCGATCATCCGCACATGGTTGGCCGCATTATTCGTATCGCACGTTGGCCAGTCTTATTACTTTTGATCGCGGGAGTAGCCTGGATCAGCTGGTATGGCTACGCGAGAGGGTTTGGCCGACGCTGGCGTGGCATGCTCGAAAAGGAATTCGATCGCTATGGTTTGTCGATTGATGTAAGTAAGCTGACGCTCGATCCGTTCCATGGATTAATTGCTCGAGATGTCGCGATTTTCGATAGCAAATCCGGTGATACGCTGCTCGCCGAGATCAACAACATCTCCCTCGATGTTAACTACGCCAATCTGTTCCAACACGAACCAGCGTTAAATTCCGTCGATCTCCGCGATGCTCGGATTGTGATTCCACTCGATCCGAGAAAACCGTCCGGAGAAAAGATCCGGTTGACCGATTTTCACGCCCGGATCTATTTCCTGGCCGGACGCATCGAGATACGCCAAGCTTCGGGCAAACTTTACGGAATCCGATTCGATGCCAGCGGAACGATCCTGCATCCGCAAGATTTGCCCGTACTTATTCTGGCCGAAGAACATGATCCTGATTCTTCCAGTGAACGTGTCGGGTTCATCACCGAAATTCTTCATGAGCTCAAGTCAGTTCGTTACCCCGAGCAAACGCCGGAGGTGAAATTTTCATTTCAAGCGGACTTGATGCACCCGGCAGATTGGCGTTTGGATGGCGGTCATCTCGGGGCGACTCGATTCCTTCATGGAGACGACGAGCTGCGCAATTTGACCGCCGATTTTACTTATCAGAATCATTCCTTGCGCATTGCTCATTGCCAGGTGCAGGATGCGCAGGGCGAATTGTTTGCGGTTGCTGATTGGAACTTCGCCTCCGGAAAGAAACAGTTTCAAGCACGAAGTACATTGGACATCGGCCGTCTGCTGAAAGATGAGCCGCGAGTCCGTTGGTTAAAGGATTGGGTTTTCTACGCACCGCCGCAGATCGAGTTGGCGGGAACGCTCCAGCGGAGCGGGGCGTTGCAGTTCATCGGAAAATTGAACTTTGAACGATTCGCGGTGCAGGGAATTGAGTTTCAAAGTATGCGGGCAAGTTTCTCCCAACAAGGCAATGACGCCTGGATGATTTCCAACGCCGAGGTGACGCACCGATCGGGGACGCTGACCGGCGAAATCTTGCATATGCCCGATAAATTCCGGCTTCGGGTCCAATCGGCGCTCAACCCGGTCGCTATCAGTCTGCTGTTGCCCGAGGAACTGCGCTCGATGTGTGCTCCTTGGGAGTTTCTCGCACCACCAGTTATTCAGCTCTCATTATCCGGAACCTCGCCGCGTCCCGAAGATATCTGTGGATCGGGTCAAGCTTGGTTGGGAAGAACCCGGTTTCGCGGTGTTTTTCTCAACTCGGCCTCGGCGTCGTTTCACATTGGAGATGGCAAGGTCATCGCCGAAAATGTCCAGGTTGCGCGCGATGAAGGCACTGGAAACGGCAATTTCAGTTACGATCTGTTGAGTCACGAAATCTCATCTATCAGCGCTCAAGCCCACATCAATCCCTCGGCGTTAGCCAGTTGGATCGATCCGCACTTGGCGGTACTGATGGATGCTTTTCGCTTTAATGTTGCTCCGTTGACCGTGGTTGAATCGGTCAGCGAACCGGTTGAGCCTGGGGATCGCGCGCTTTCGGTCAAGGTTCATTCGAGCGAGCCATTTTCTTTTCGCTGGGGTACCCTCGATGTCCCATTTGATAGCGGTGACAGCGAATTTTGGGTTAACCCAAAGGAGGTCCGTCTTACCCACTTGAACGGTAGCCTTGGGTCAGGTATTTGCACTGCCGACGCCAGCGCAACGTCCCAGGGTGAGAACTCGCTGATCGAAGCCCGGCTCCGTTTCAACGGGGTCGATCTGGCCAAGTTGGGACATGCGAGTCACTGGTTGCAGCCCTATTCGGGGCAGGTCACCGGTATGCTCACGATCCGGCAAACGAATCGAAAAGACGCCGTCGTGACCGGGTCCATTCATTTGGCTCAGGCTCGAGTCGAGGATGCTCCGTTGTTTCAGCCGATGGCAAACCGTTTGCGTGCTATCGGATTGCAGGAACCCTCTACGCTTGACCTGCGATTTGAAGCCGCGGGCGAGAATTTGACAATTGAGACGCTTAAGCTGTGGTCTGCTGGTCATTCGTTGAATTTGACCGGTTCGATCGGACTACTCGGTGGTTTAGTTGATCTTTCCGGCGCAGTGGACGGAGAGGGTCCGTTTGCGCGTGTAACC
>Ga0209648_10003109_pt1 | contig 13872 bp, 14 predicted proteins | sample GraSoi2013_115cm_FD_185830 | JGI IMG/M metagenome (GOLD analysis project Ga0209648, IMG submission 185830) | Grasslands soil microbial communities from the Angelo Coastal Reserve, California, USA - Sample 9_17_2013_115cm (SPAdes) (version 2) | ecosystem: Environmental > Terrestrial > Soil >...
GGAAGTGGCTATTGAGCACTATCTCACGGAACTCGCGGGACCCGCGCGGGCGGCGGCGTAACTTGCTCGCGTGTCCCGCGCGCCAGGAACTCAACCCACTCGACATCCGTGGCGACCCGCGAAAGCGAAAGAGCTTTCACGGCTTGCTACCAGCACCGAGTGAACAGCCCTCTCCGACGAAGAGTCGAGTAAGAGGTGCGCGCTCTGAACGAGATGCGCGTTTCAGTCCGGTGTTTACGAAGCGGGAGCGACCGGCTTCGGCCTCCACGATGATCTCGTGGCTGGCGGCTAGGCCTCCGGTTGGCGATTGGCTGCGCTCGAAAGCCGCAGTTGCTTCCAGTCGGAGTACAATGCCAACGCAGCCACGATCACGTTGGCCACGATTATCGGAAGGGCATTCATCCAGATGCCGTAGCCGACCCACAAAAGGGCCGCCGACGCCTGGAGACGACGCATGGCTCTAGACGTCTTACAGAAGTACGAAGTGGCGAAGAGCGCCGTCGCTAACCACCCGAGACCGTCAAGCATTAGCGGCCTCGAGTAATCTTAATTCTGAGTCAGATCCATCGGATATCCCGCGGATGGTCAGCCAATCCGTTCGCACCTTGTCCCACTCCTGAATAAGAAAGCCCTGTGACTCGAAGAGCGACCGAATGCGCACCGAGTCCCAGCCTACGATGTCTTCGAGAACAGGAACCAACACGCTCAGCGCATCGTCGCTAAGAACGCTGCGCTTAGCGATCTGAGCGATGTGCTTGGCTTCCGAAACCGCGACTGTGAAGCCGTCCTGACGGTTGACGTGCAGCATCACGTGAACGTCTGAGCTACCGTCGCCGACATAGACAATGCGGTCGTAACTCACCTGCAGTTTTGAATGCAGCTCATCAATCACCGCGACCTTTCCGTAACCGGCAGGAACCCGGACGATCGAGTCAATCTCGCCAGTGGACTGGTCGTAGCGGAACTGCGTGCCGAAAATGTGATCCGGCGGAATAATGTCTTCGAGCGCCGATTGGATTACTTCTTCTGGCGCGGCCGAAACGACATAGAAGGAGAAGCGGTAGTCGTCAAAGCCGTTCTCGAGGAACCGTGACAACTCGTGAATGTTCTGCTTGAGACGGATTCGTTTGCCTACCTCGATCAGGTCCTCTTTACGGACACGACGGTACTCAGGGTCGTGCAACAGCAAGTAAGCCAGTTCACCTCCTTGCTGCACCAGGTTCATATTCGACAGGCCGGCGACCTTTTCACCGAACCTGGAGTTACCCAAGAGCTCACTGAGAACAATTCCCGAATCGTTAAAGCTCAAAGTCTGATCAAAGTCACTGGCTAGTAAATAGTGTTTTGTATTTTCTGATCTGTTTTTCATATCCCTATCTGCCTTGTCGTTTTTATTCTTGTTGGGGTGAAGTCGAAGTGCGAGCGGGTGCATGACCGTAAAGCGGGGCTTGGCTTTCTTGGTGCACTTGGTTGTATGCAGAGTCTACGGATGACGTTGCCATATATCCAACTCATTGTTTTAATAGAGGCCATTAAAACGACTCATGTTTGGACATTATCATTGTGAGGAGGCCGGTTATGGAGTTATGGCAACTGCGAACTTTTCGCGTGGTAGCCGAAACCTTGAACTTTACGAGGGCGGGCACACAACTAAATCTGACTCAATCCGCCGTCAGCCACCAGATCAAAGCACTGGAGACAGAGTTGGGCGAGCCCTTGTTCATTCGCGCGAAACGCGGTGTCAAGTTGTCGGAATCGGGAAGAGTGGCCCTGGAACATGCCGAACGCATCCTTGATGAGGCCGAAGCGTTGCGGGAGCGGGTGTCCGGGCGAGAACACTCCACTACAGGTTCAGTACGCGTGGCGGCGGCAACCCAGGCGCTGGTCTATCTATTCGCGCCCTTCTTTGAATCTTTCATGCGCGCGCATCCCAGAATTGAACTGTCCTTTCGCACGACCGTCAGCACCGAACAGACAATCGCCGGAATCCTGGATGGCGCGGCAGACATCGGTTTTGCTTCCTGGCCTGTTTACTCTCCAGCGCTAAAGGTAGAGCAACTGGTCGAAGACGAACTGATGCTGATTGTGGGTCGGCAGCACCGGCTGGCAAAAAAACGCGCGGCAACGGTCAAAGAGATCGAGCGTGAGAGACTGGTGCTCTTCGAACGAGGCTCTTCCATACGGCGCGCAACTGATCAGTTTTTCGACAGCGTCGGCATCCGACCGGCCCTGGCCCTCGAGTCCAATGACACCTACTTCATTAAGCTGATGACCGAGCACGGTTGGGGCATCACACTGTTGCCTCCCTGGGCGGTGCTTGAAGAGGTGAAGGCCGGCAAGCTGGCTCAGTTGCGCATCTCCGGGCACACGCTACGGCGCTCGGTGAAGATGGTTTCACTGGGACGTTTTCAGCCCTCGGCAACGCGCACGTTTCATAGTTTCATGCTGAGCCAGAAAGATGGGCTACGCAAGTTAGCCAGGGGCGAGCCGCTGTGAAAAGCAGTTCAAAGTGATTGAGGGTGTATACCCGATCGCCTTCTGGGCGTCTTCCTTTGTTCGGTTCGCAAAATGGAAATTGCCGTCGGGCTTTCAATCATGGATAAGACGAGACAAGTGCCTTTGTTGTGGTTGCTGCAGCTATCGGACACCGCCTTGCCGATTGGCGTGCTGAACCATTCGTTTGGCCTTGAGAATCTCGCCGTTGAGGAATCGCTTAGCTCTGATGGGCTTGAAGCATTTCTGTTTGAGTACCTTGAGGAAATTGGTTCGTTTGAAATCTATTTCTGTGGCGCGGCTTATCGCCTGGGAATAGCCGGTCGAGATCGGTTATCGATGGAACAGTGGCTCGATCTGAATTCGCAGTTCAGCGCTTTCAAACTGGCTCGAGAAAGCCGCAGCGCCAGCGCGACGCTCGGCCGGCGATTCCTCCGATTGGTTAACGGATTGGTTGAGTCCCCAATCTTGGCTGCGGCGGTCGCCGCCGCGCAAGAAACGGAAACGGATATTCACCATTGCACCGCGTTTGGTCTGGCGGGCACAGCCTTGGGAATTGATGAGGAGGCGACTCTGCTGGCTTACACTCATCAATCACTTGCCAATCTAATCTCGGCGTGCCAACGTCTGCTGCCGTTGGGCCAGACGCAGGCGACGCGAATGTTGTGGGACCTGAAGCCGTTGTTGGTCGAATTGGTGAGGCGTGCTCAGGAAAACGATTTTGACGTGGATGAGGCTGCCTGCTTTGCCCCGCTTATCGAGGTGGGCTCGATGCGTCATCCGACGCTGCCGACGCGCCTCTTTATTAGTTGAATTATTATTGAATCAATGGCCATCCAGTTGAGCACTGCGACTACGACGCGGGAGACATCGACGTTCGATCGCGCCGAATCAACTCGTGTTCACGGTCGATTGCGGTTGCGCTTCGAAGCGCGCGGAGAGCGCAACCAAACAATTCTCGCGGAAAGCGAGCAACAGTTGCCGCTGCGGATCGTCCGCGCATTTCAACTCGATAACGGCGGGTCGCTGGTTCACCTGCACAATCTGTCTGGCGGCGTTCTGGGTGGTGACCGTCTGGACCTTACCGTTGAAGTCGGTCCAGGCGCAGTAGCGCAAGTCACTTCAACGGGCGCGACTCGAATTTATCGCAGTCGGAAAAATGCAGAGGCCGCGCAGCAGAGATGTCAGATCAAAGTCGAGGGTGACGGCCTCATTGAGTATCTTCCCGATCAATTGATCCCATTTGCCGGCTCGCACTATCGGCAGGAAACGCATATCGAACTTGGCGCAAACGCAGGGCTGTTTTGGTGGGAAACGGTCGCGCCCGGCCGCGAGGCGCACAACGAAATGTTCGCGTATGAGCTACTTCAACTCAAGACAAGCATCCGCGTCTTGGGAAACCCGGTCGCGCTTGAGCATATGAGGATCGAACCGGCAAGCCGTTCGATATTTTCACTTGCCAGGTTGGGCGCGTACGCGTATTTTTCAACCTTCTATATTTGCCGCGCCGGCATCGAGAGTTCGCGCTGGGCGGAGTTGGAAAGGCTGCTGGTCGAATTGGCCGAACAGTTGTCACGGCCGTCAAAGGTGGTTTGGGGTGTCAGCCCGCTCCGCACGCATGGGATCGTCGTTCGGGCCCTCAGCGTCAATGGCCGGGAGATAACCAGGCATTTGCCGGATTTCTGGCGCGCCGCAAAACTGTTTCTGTACGATCGTGAGGCGGTATTGCCGCGCAAGGTTTACTGAAGAGTCTTGGAGTGCGCCGGCGGAGCGAAGCGGCAGCGGCGCTTTGGATCAGCGATTTTCTTTACTCCAGCTTTGCGTGCCGAAGCTTTCATCCAAAGCGGTGTCGCCGCTTTGCCACCGCACTCCAAAGTGACGAACTCTTGAGATCATGCACCTGACACCGCGAGAACAAGAAAAGCTGCTCATCTTCGTTGCCGCTGAAGTCGCACGCAAAAGGCAGACGCGCGGATTGAGGCTCAATCACCCAGAGGCGATTGCCATCATCTCAGCCGAGATTTTGGAAGCCGCACGAGACGGTAAATCGGTGGCGGAGATTATGATGTTTGGCGCGACGATCTTGAAACGCGAAGACGTCATGGACGGGGTCGCTGAGATGATACACGACGTGCAAGTCGAAGCTACTTTTCCCGACGGTACGAAGCTGGTTACCGTTCACGATCCGATCAAATAGGAGTCCGAAACGACAATCCGCAGATTACTCAGATTTCACAGATTCTACTGAAGACAAGTTGGCGCCAAACCGCGAAAGCCGTTCGCCCCAGGCGTTTCAGTTGTTCAGCTTTTCTTATCTGCGAAATCTGCGCAATCTGCGGATGCAAGATGAAACCATGCACCCAGGCGAATACTTTATCGAACCGGGAGAGATCGAAGCAAACGTCGGTCGTCGCGTCGCAAGGGTTTTGGTGAGAAACTCAGGCGATCGACCAATTCAGGTCGGTAGCCACTATCACTTCTTTGAAGTCAATCGCGCGCTCGCATTCGATAGGAAAGCGGCGCGGGGGATGCGCCTGAACATTCCCGCCGGCACCGCCGTGCGCTTTGAGCCCGGCGAAGAGAAAGAAGTTACGCTGGTGGACTTCGGTGGTGCGCGGCGGATCTTTGGGCATAACGGATTGATCAGTGGCGCGCTTGATGATGCGACGTCCGATAAACTTTAGTTTGTCGAATGAACGTTGTCAGTTGTGTTGCGGAGAGTAACGAGGCTTCCAAGGAACGCGGACGACAAACTGAAGTTTATCGGACATTAAATTCATGACTCTAAACATTCCACGTCGCACTTACGCCGATCTCTATGGCCCAACTACGGGTGACCGCGTGCGCCTTGCCGATACCGAATTAATCATCGAAGTTGAAAAGGACTTCACGACCTACGGCGATGAGATCACATTCGGCGGCGGCAAAGTCATTCGCGACGGCATGGGCCAGAGCAGTGAGGCGAGGCGCGAAGAATCGCCAGGCGCGCTGGACCTCGTCATCACCAACGCGCTGATAATTGATCATTGGGGAATTGTAAAAGGTGACATTGGGATCAAAGACGGCCGCATCGTGAAAGTCGGCAAGGCGGGAAATCCGGATACGATGAACGGAGTCGATCCGGACCTCGTCGTCGGAGCCGCAACTGAAGTCGTGGCGGGTGAGAACCTCATCGTTACGACCGGCGCGATTGACACTCACATCCACTTCATCTCGCCGCAACAGGTCGAAGTCGCGCTCTCGAACGGCATTACGACGATGATCGGTGGTGGCACTGGTCCGGCGACCGGGACTAATGCGACGACCTGCAGCCCGGGCGCCTGGAACATCGCACGCATGCTCGAAGCCGCCGAACATTGGCCCATGAATTTTGGTTTCCTCGGCAAGGGGAACGCCGGGACACTGCCGCCGCTTGCGGAACAGATTGAAGCTGGCGCCTGTGGACTGAAGTTGCATGAGGATTGGGGCTCCACCCCTGCGGCGATCGACGCTTGTTTGCAAGTTGCCGACCAGTACGATGTTCAAGTAGCGATTCATACCGACACGCTCAACGAAGCAGGTTTTGTCGAAGACACGATTGCGGCGATCAGGGGACGCGCGATTCACACTTATCACACCGAAGGCGCGGGTGGCGGACACGCGCCGGACATTATTCGCATCGCGTCGCTGCCGAACATTTTGCCTTCTTCAACGAATCCGACGCGGCCTTTCACCGTCAACACGATTGCTGAGCACCTGGACATGTTGATGGTTTGTCATCATCTGAATCCGCTCGTGCCCGAAGACGTCGCGTTCGCCGAAAGCCGCATCAGGCCCGAGACTATTGCGGCCGAAGACATCCTCCACGATCTGGGTGTGTTCAGCATGATTTCGAGCGACTCGCAGGCGATGGGCCGAATCGGCGAAGTGGTCACGCGCACGTGGCAGACGGCACACAAGATGAAAGTGCAACGCGGCGCCCTGGCGCAGGATTCGGATCGAAATGACAACTTTCGCGTGAAACGCTACGTCGCTAAGTACACGATCAATCCCGCGACCACACATGGCATTTCCGAGCACGTCGGCTCGATTGAACCAGGCAAACTGGCCGATCTCGTCTTGTGGAAGCCGGCATTCTTTGGGGTCAAGCCCGAGATAGTCGTCAAAGGCGGCTTCATCGGCTGGAGTGTGATGGGCGACAGCAATGCTTCAATACCAACTCCGCAGCCAGTGCTATATCGCCCAATGTTCGGCGCTTTTGGTAGAGCTCCACAGTCTACGAGCCTGACATTTGTATCGGCCGCCGCGCTCGAGCGCGAGATACCAAAACGGCTGGGACTCGAAAAGACTGTAGTCGCAGTCGCAAACTGCCGCGACATCGGCAAGGCCGATATGATTCACAACGACGCGACGCCCGACATCGAAGTCGATCCGGAGACGTACGAAGTACGCGCCAACGGCGAGCTGTTGACGTGCGAGCCCGCGAAGGTTTTGCCCATGACGCAAAGATATTTTTTGTTCTAAGTCGCCCGAATCAACTCTCCACAGATTACGCAGATTACACAGCGCGGCCCAGGCCGCAAGCAAAGGTGGCAACGGAGGCGTACGTCGGCTTTGGTCTTTAGCTCCGTAGGAGCGTGATATTTATAGCACCGCGAACGCTTTTGAGTACTAGCTCCGTAGGAGCGAAATATTTCAGAGACGGACGCAATACATGGCGCTCCTACGGAGCTTATAAATAACGTGACAGCACATGGAGCTATAAATATTTCGTCCCTACGGGACTCACATTGCGGTAAACCTTGCTCAAAACAATTGCGAGATTGATAGGCAAGCAAGAAAAGCTGAGCGTCTGAGCACCTGAAACGCCTGGCGCAAAGGCCTTCGCGGTTTGGCGCCAACTTGTCTTCGGTTTAATCTGTGAAATCTGCGTAATCTGTGGGACATTCATCATAACGAGGACTATCTATGGATCATCATCATCACGAGCGAGCGTTTCGCGTGGGCATTGCCGGGCCGGTTGGCAGCGGCAAGACCGCTCTGGTCGACGCCCTGAGCAAAGAATTGCGGGCAAAGTACAGCCTCGCGGTTGTTACTAACGACATCTACACCAAAGAGGATGCGGAGTTTTTAATTCGGCAGGGGACTTTGCCGGCCGAACGGATTCGCGGAGTCGAGACGGGTGGTTGTCCGCACGCGGCAATACGAGAAGATGCTTCGATGAATCTCGAGGCGATTGCCGATCTCGAACACAGCCTGCCGGGACTACAACTGATCTTTGTTGAGAGCGGCGGCGACAATCTCGCTGCGGCCTTTAGTCCGGATCTCGTAGACGTTTTTATCTATGTGATCGATGTTTCAGGCGGAGACAAAATTCCGCGCAAGGGTGGACCAGGCGTGACGCGGTCGGACCTGCTGGTGATTAATAAGATTGATTTGGCGCCGCACGTCGGCGCATCGCTTGAGGTGATGAAACGCGATTCGCTGCGCATGCGCGGCGCCGGTCCGTTCGTCTTTACTAATTTGAAGGATGGCACGGGCGTGGCCGACGTCATCAAATGGTTGGAAGAGAAACTTTCAGTTCCCGCGAGCGAGCGGCGCGTGATCATCGACGCGCACGCAGCCTATGTCGGAACGCCTCACAGCCACGATCATGCGCATTGAAGAACCGACGGAGTACGCGTCAAGACTATGACCTGCGCACAAAGAAAACTACTACTCCGCCGATCAAAATAACGACAGCGCCCAAAATCGCTATTAACAGCCAGCGAGAACCGGCGAACGGCTGGACCATCAGCATTTGATTAGAGATTGCGGGTGATGGCTCGGCGCTTTGTTGATGGGCCCGGGCCTCGGCGGCGGCGATTGCGGATTCAAGACTTGCTTTGCTGGCTTCAAGTGTCTTTAGCTGTGCTAACACGCCGTTCCTTTCGATCGTCAATTGGCGTCGCCGGTGCTCACGCAACTCTTCCGGGTGAGTTGAACCAATGCCGGCGAGGGCCCGCTCGATATTTCCCGGCTTTAGATCTTCATCGAGCTGCTGAAGCCGAGCTTGCAACTCTGCTTCCTTCGTTTGCACCTCGATTAACTGAAGACGTAGCTTGGCCGCTGTGTCAGCGGCGCTGGTCCCGTCCTGCGCCAAGATAACGGATGTGAATAGCAACGCTAAGAAGAAGAGAATCAAACTGGTTGTGAGCTTCATACAGTTGCCCTCCCAAGTTACTAAGTCGCTGCGACCAATGATTACAATAAGAGTGTCCTTGTGTCCAACGCAAAGTCGAGGGAAATCTTCTCAGTTTAAAGGACGTAGTTTCGGAATTCCTTTGCCAATCGTAACCTTGCGGGAATATCGCACACCCTTCGCTCGTTCATCGTTCTTGGCGAGCGATAAATACCACGACCGCGTAGAATTCGCCGGACCGTAGAGTTGGAACACGGCACGGAAACAGCTTGTATTCAAATCGAAGAGGTTTTGCGACGACGAGTAAACCGATCAAGTGCTGTAGTCTGAGGGCCATCAGCCGCCGGGCAATGGATCACCTGGACCTGCCGGCTGGTCTGCATTTACGTGAATCTCTCCCCCACTGTTGTCCATGTAAAAGTGGTTCTTGCCGGTTGCTCCGAGCCCTTCGGACTGTTGCGGGTCCGCATTCAAGGTGTAGGTTGTCTGTTGACTTGTGGTCTTTGGCGTCACTTTCAACGTGAAGATAAAACCGTCAACGGCCGGCGGGTTTCCCGCGAAGCGCGAGTCAAATCCGTCCTTAGTGAGTTGCTCGAAAGTTCCAAAGGTCCGATTGTGCGAGTTGTAATATTGGATTTCCACGGTGGCGATCGTCTTCATCGCCTGCAAGGTGGCGGCTTCGTTACCTGAACGTACGGCGGCGCGCCAGCCCAGGGTCGCCGCGCCGATCAGAATGCCAATAATCGCGATTACGATCATCAGCTCGATGAGCGTGAATCCGCGTTGGTGGGATTTGTTTTGATGAGTCTTATTCATAATCTTCCTTTGCTGTAAAACGACGCGACCCGAAAGCAGTTCCGAAAAGAAGTGCCCTGTCCCAGCTTTCAAATCTTACTACAGCCGAAATGCCCGCGCCAGACGGGAGTGACGCTTCGGCCCATCGTTTATGGTTCCTGATTCACCAACGGTCGGAGGGCGAGCCGCGATATCAGGAGCGGACCGCCCAAAGGAGGTTACGTTAAGGCTTTGGCCCATATGGCGAGCGCGGCCCTTAGCATGTAGAATGCAATCTAGCACTGTGACCAAATGAGACAACTGCGTACAGCCGGCACCGAAACAGACGCCTTTGCCCGCACTTCGGCGGAGAGAATTGAGCTTTTGCAAAAGGCGGTCGAGGGCGTGATTCGCGGCAAGGCAGAGGCCGTGCGCCTGGCGATCGTGACCCTGATGGCTGGTGGACATCTGTTGGTTGAGGATGTGCCGGGCGTCGGCAAGACCACTTTGGCCCATGCGCTGGCGCGGGCGCTGGATTGTTCGTTTCAGCGAATTCAATTCACTTCAGACCTACTGCCATCCGATGTGATTGGGCTTTCGATTTACAACCAGCACGCTTCGCATTTCGAATGGAAACCCGGGCCCATCTTCGCCAACGTCGTGCTGGCTGACGAAATCAATCGCACGACACCCAAGACGCAATCTGCATTGCTGGAAGCCATGGCCGAGCGACAGGTAACGGTTGAAGGCATCACCCACGCGCTGCCCGCGCCGTTCATCGTATTGGCGACGCAAAATCCGATCGAACATCACGGCACCTATCCGCTTCCGGAATCGCAACTCGATCGATTCATGCTCCGTTTGCGAATCGGCTATCCCGGCGCTGCGGACGAAAAACAGATTCTGCGCGATCGGGAGCACGCCGAACCGCTGGATGACATTCAACCCGTGATGAGCGCCGCGGAAGTGTCGGAACTACAGGCAGCCGTCAGCGAAGTTTCCGTCGACGATGCGATCGTCGATTACCTGATGCGAATTGTTTCGGCCACCCGGTCGTCTGAGATGCTCGATCTCGGGGTCAGTCCGCGCGGCACGCTGTCGTTGTTTCGCGCCGCTCAGGCACTCGCGCTCACGGAAGAACGAAGTTACTGTATTCCCGATGACATCAAGCGCCTCGTCATTCCTGTTTTTGCCCACCGGCTGACGGTCAGTTCCCGCTATTCCTCGGCCATGCGTCGCAGTGAAGAAGCTGAAGCCGTGTTGCAGGAAATCATGAAGACTATCAGCGTCCCGCTCTAGACATCGCGAATTTCGAATTTCGGATTGCGAATTGCGAAATGGCTCGGATTGCGAACTTGGAAGTTTCGGAATGCTATTTGAGGTAGCGGGTGAATGAGCGCCATCAGTCGGAAATCAGAAATTCGCAATTCGCAATTCACAATTCGAAATTTGTTCTCCAAATGGCGCAACGCGATCCTGGGCACGCTGCTGGTGCTGGCGGGGTTGGTAACGGCGCTCCTTACTTTGCTGTCGCGCCGTCTCGGAGAACCCAGCCTGGCCGGGATCGGTGCGATTGCTTCGCTGGTTTTCGTCTTATTAATAACAATTCTGGTGGTGCCGCCGCTGGCCCGTTCGGCGTTTGCCGAAGTGTCGCGCGGGTTTCCCATCGATGTAACCACGGGCGGTGTGGTCTTCGCCGTCATTCTGGTCATAGTCGCTTTCGCGGCCTGGAACACCGGGAACAACCTCTTGTTCCTCGTCTTCTCGATCATGTTGTCTACGTTATTTGTTTCCTGGGCAGCGGCCCGGGCGACCTTACGCGACCTCAACGTCTCAGCGCGCTTTCCGGATCACATCTTTGCCGGCGAGCCGGCCGAAGTTTTGGTGACGCTGCGTAACAGCAAACGCTTACTGCCATCATTTTCGATTCTGGTTGAAACCCAGATGCCAGACCAGCCCCGAACGCGGGGAAAGAGACTGAAGCGGGCGAATTTCAAGCGGCGCACGCTGGGCTACTTCATTTATGTGCCGCATCACGCCGCCGGTGAACAGAGTATCGAACAACTGTTTTCGAAGCGTGGTCACGTGCTGGTAAATGGGTTCGAGCTTTCGACCCGCTTCCCCTTCGGTTTCTTTCGTCATCGGCGCCGGTTGAGCGCGCGTAACGTCGACATCGTGGTTTATCCAAAGCCTGAGCCGGTCACAGACGAGCTGAACCTGCTGCCGTTGCACACCGGACAGACGGTTTCGCTGCGGCGCGGGGCCGGGCATGATTTGCTCCTGCTGCGCGATTATCAACCGCGCGATGAGTTGCGGCATATCGACTGGAAAGCTACGGCGCGAGCACGCCGGCTGACCGTGCGCGAATTCACGGCGGAAGACGAGCGACGCATCACGATCGTCCTCGACACCAGACTGACCGACGATATTGACGAAGAGAATTTTCGCATTCGCTTTGAAAGCGGCGTGGTGCAGGCAGCTTCACTGGTGAAGCATTTTATTGACGAGCGCGCGGAAGTGCGGCTGATGCTGGGCGACGAACGCGGGCGGTTCGGCACCGGACAGGAGCATCTGTATGCGTGTCTGCGGCGGCTGGCGCTGGTGGGGCCGACGCGAGAGCCGAACATCGATTCCTGGCCGCGTGGCTTGCTGGCGGCGGTAGCCTTGCCACAGCACTCAGCCGACGGAAATTATCTGGTAGTCTTAACGACCGCCGCGCGCGGATCGATTCCGCCCAACATTTGGCGTCGCTCGTATGTGATCTATCTGTGAATCGCTTAGCCTGGCCGCTCGACGAGGAGACAACCGGAACCCGCATGACCGCGAACGGCGCCTCAATCCTGACTCCAGCCAAAAACTATTCACCTCGGACGCTCAGATTGGTGGCCGTCTGTTTCCTGCTGTCCGGCGCCACCGGCTTGATTTACGAAGTGCTGTGGGCGCGGATGCTGGGGCTGGTCTTCGGCGTTACGACGCTGGCAATTAGCGCCGTCCTGGCTGCGTTCATGGGCGGTCTGGCGTTGGGCAGCGCGCTGGCCGCCAGGTTCGCGCCGCGCGTCAATCGCCCGGTGCGTGTCTATGCCCTAATCGAGATCATCATCGGCGTCTATGCGCTCGCGGTGCCCATGGTTTTTCGCGGGGTCGATCGGGTCTATGCCGAAGTTTGGGCGGGAGCCTGGCAGAATTTGCATCCCGGATTCTATCGATCGGCCATATCAAGATTCGCGCTGGCGTCAGTCGTGCTCATCATTCCCACCACCCTGATGGGCGCCACGCTGCCGGTTTTGGCGAGGGCGGTTACCACGTCTCTGCGGCGAACAATCTCAGTCACCTCTCTCTATACTTTGAATCTTGTCGGAGCGATCGCCGGAACGATCGCGGCCGGGTTTTTCCTTCTGCCAACCCTCGGAGTAAGTCTGACGATTTGGATCGCCGCCTCAACAAATTTATTCATCGGCCTCGGGGCGTTGCTGTTGGAATCAAGAGATCGCGGCCCACAGAAGGTCTTAGAGAGCAAACCCGTTGAGGAACCATTCGCGCAGCCGGCGAGCGATTACGCGACGAGTTCGGTGTTCTGGTTATTCTGTGCCGTCGCATCTGGCTTTGTGACGATTAGCATGCAGGTCGGGTGGTCACGGCTGTTAGCGATGATTATCGGCTCGAGCACCTATGCGTTCAGCATCGTTCTGGCGCTGTTTCTGACTGGTCTCTCGTTGGGCGCTTATTTCGTAAGCCGCAGAAAGGGTCCGGATACACGGGCCCTTCGACGGATGGTTCTCGTCGTCGAGGTTCTGACTGCGGCGAGTTTGTTTCTGAGCATTCGCATCACCAACGCGGCGCCGACGCTGCTGGTTAACGCTGGTTTTCGACTCGGCATTAATTCATGGACTGGCTTGCTGGCTTTGCAAATCGTCGTCGCGGCTCTGTTAATTCTGATCCCGGCAGTGCTGATGGGTATGGTCATGCCGATGGTTTTGAAGTGGGCAGAGAAGTCCCCACCGGCGGCGCTAAGTGAAAAACCAGGTCGGGCGAAATCAACTTCACGGCTCGTGGGACTAAGCTATGCGATGAACACGCTTGGCGCGATTGCCGGGTCAATCGCTACGGCCTTTCTTTTGATTCCGGGAACGACGACCCGCTTCACGATCTTCTGCATCACGTCTTTATGCCTGGTCGTCGCCGGAATTGCTTACGAACCGCGAAGACTCAACGCCGATCGCGCGCTCGTGCGCAGTCTGGCGATTGGCGCCACGGCAGTAATGATCGTACTCACCTTTGTCGTCTGGCCGCGTCTGAACTTGAACGCTCTGTCGGCAGGGGCCTACGACGGTTATGTGCGGGTGCTGGCAAAGGCGCGCGGCGACGTTCCCGAAGACACCGGTAATGACCGCGCTGAAAATCATCAGCTCCTCATGTTTCAGGAAGGCCGCTCAGCTACGGTCTCT
>Ga0209648_10003110_pt1 | contig 13872 bp, 9 predicted proteins | sample GraSoi2013_115cm_FD_185830 | JGI IMG/M metagenome (GOLD analysis project Ga0209648, IMG submission 185830) | Grasslands soil microbial communities from the Angelo Coastal Reserve, California, USA - Sample 9_17_2013_115cm (SPAdes) (version 2) | ecosystem: Environmental > Terrestrial > Soil >...
CCCCCCGGGAGGAAAAGCGGGGGGGTCCCCGGGGGGGTCGCCCCCCCGGGGGCTAACACTCGTGAGCCAGGCGCGGCCCAGGCCGTCCCGGCCGAGCACCACGCGGGGGACGATCAGGACCGACCCGTCGGAGGACGCGTCGAAGGTGAAGGTGCCGAACGCGACCGGGCCCGAGCCGCGCGCCCGCACCCGGTCGTCCACGTCGGCGGCGTCGAACACCGAGCGGAGCCACTTCTCCCCGGCGGTGAACCTGTCCTCCCCGGCGGGCAGCGTCACCCGGACGGCCTCGCCCCAGCCGGCCAGGCCGGCCTGGTGATGAACCCAGGCCACCACGTCCGGCTGGGGGATGCGGTCGATGAGGTTCCCCGGGTCGGGGACGGCGACGGTACGGACGAGCAGCCGCCCGTTCTCCGGCCGGCTCAGCACTCGCACGCTGCCGCCTGCGTCACCTGGTCACCCGCCACGAACCCACATTCTAGGTGCCGCCTGTGACTGCCCTGCTTTCCGGGTTGGCCAGCCTGCTCTGCTCAGCCGGGCGTGCCAGCGCGCTGGGCCACCAGACATGCCGCCCGATGTCCAAGGTCAACGTGGTCACCAGCACCGACCGGACCACGATCGTGTCGAGCAGGACGCCCAGCGCGACCGCGAACCCGATCTCGGTGAACTGCACCAGCGGCAGCGTGCCGAGCATGGCGAAGGTACCCGCCAGCACCAGGCCCGCCGAGGTGATGACGCCGCCAGTCGCGGCCAGGCCGGCGAGCGCCCCTGGCCGGGTCCCGGACCGGATCGACTCCTCGCGCACCCGGGTCATCAGGAAGATGTTGTAGTCGATGCCGAGCGCCACCAGGAACACGAAGACGAACAACGGCATCGAGGTATCCGCGGCGGCGGCTGATGGCCTGGCCGACCCGTGACCACAGCCCCCGGCTCGACGGCTCGGCCGAGCCGAAACCCGGCCTGACCGGCCAGAAGATCCACCGGCCGAAGATCACCAGTACCGCGGGCAGCAGCGTGATCATGGCGATCAGGCCCACCGCGATCCCGATGGCGGCGACCGGGCCGAGCCCGGAGATGTCGTTGGATTCGGCCGCGAGCAGGCACAGCATGCCGGCCACCACGGTCAGCCCGCTGGCAATGATGGCCGGGCCCGCCCGGCGCAGGGCCACCGCCATGGCCTGGTGCCGGTCGGTGTGCCTGCGCAGTTCTTCCCTGTACCTGGCGATGAGCAGCAGCGCGTAGTCGGTGCTCGCGCCGATCACCAGCACGACCAGGATGCCCCCGCTCTGCCCGTTGACGGTCAGGTTAGCGTGCTGGGTGAGCAGGTAGATCACCGCCTGGGCCACGGTCAGCGCGACGCCCGCGGACAGGATCGGCAGCAGCCATAGCACCGGGCTCCGGTAGGTCAGCAGCAGCAGCCCGACCACCACGGCCAGGGTGGCGTACAGCAGGGTGGTGTCGATGCCCTTGAATATCTTGATCTGGTCGGCCGCGCTGGCGGCCGGCCCGCCGACGTATACGCTCAGCCCGGCGCTGTCCTTGCTGGCGGTGTTCTTGACGTTGGTGACGAAACCGCCCAGGTCGCTGTTGTAGCCGAGGTCCGCGCCGATGACGGTCTGGATCGCCTTGTGGTCCTTGGACACGGCCGGCGGGGCGACTCGCCCCCCGCCCACCTCCCCAGCCCCCCTCACCTGGGGCAGCGAGGCGAAGTAACGCGCGTCGGCGTTCGCCTTCTGCAGGTCGGCCGCCGTCACCCCGCTGTCGCGCACGTACACGACCAGGGCGGGGTTGAGGTTCTTGGACTGAAACAAGTTCTGCTGGTTCAGTTCCTGGGTGGATTCGGCCGACGAGGGCAGGTACGACGACGCGTCGTTCTTCTCCGCTCCCTGCAGCTTGCCTGCCAGTCCGCCCAAGGCCGCGACCACCAGGATCCAGAACACGACCACCAGGTACTTGGACCGGCGACCGCACACGAACGCGATCAGGCGGCTTCCGCCTGATCGCGCCGGACCCCGCTCGGCTCCGGGGTCCCCGAACCCCGGAGCCCGTGCGTTCCTCGTGTCCTGACCCGGCGTATTACGGGGCGCCCCCGTGGTCCCGCGTGCCACGTCGTCCTCCTCACATCGTGAAAGATTCTGATAGTATGCTTAGGGAATACGATGTATCGCATTACTGCGACATGTCAAGTTATATCTCGAATTTCCGGGGCTGAACCCGGTTTTCTACATTGGCCGGTGTGCGTACGGTAAGCCGCCGGGCGGCCGCCCCGCTGGCCGGGCCGCCGGGCTGCCCGGCCGACCGGGCGGCGGACCGGCATCCACTGTCCGGCTGATCACGCGGACTGAGGCGCGGCGCACCAGCGCTCACGTCCGATGCCAGTGGTCACGCCAGTAACATGCGCGTGGCCGCGGCGACACCGGGAAAACGCCGTGAATCCGCCTGCATACCCGGGTGCACTCGTGCATCACGGTGCGCACGGGTCCCAGCACGCACCCGATTTCCGTTTCCACTCCGTTTAACGGCATACCCCGACTGCGGTCTCATGCGGGTGCCGTCCGGCTCAGAGGAGGGTGAGCTGCTCGTGGGGGGCGGGGGAGCGCCTGGGTGATGCGGAGGCCTCGGTAGCTTGCCCTGGCTCCTGAGCCTGCCTCAGGTCCGACTGGGTGGCCCACGGTGAGCGGCGCGACTCGGGAGGCCGGGGAGCGGTGAGGACCTGGCGGCCGGGCGGGGCAGCACGCCGTGGCGGCGTGCGAGGCCCGGAGCCGGGCGCGGTCCTGCCGACGCCGTACTTGTCGGCTAGCTCGCGGACCTGGCCGGCGATCCGGTTCTGGTACGCCTTCGGGGCGTAGGCGCCGTAGCCGTACAGGTCCTGGTAGCGGTCGGTCAGCCCCGGATGCTGAGCCCGCAGCCAGCGGAAGAACCACTCGCGCGTGCCCGGGCGCAGGTGCAGCACGATGGGGCTGACATGCCCGGCGCCGGCCGCGGCGATCTGCCGGACCGTCTCGTCGAGCTGGGCGGGGGAATCGGAGAGGAACGGCACCACCGGGCCCATGAGCACGCCGCAGCGCAGCCCGCGCTCGTTCAGCGCCGCGCACGCCTCGAGCCGTCGCGCCGGGGCGGGCGTGCCCGGCTCGATTGACCGCCACAGGTCTTTGTCGACAAAGCCCGCGGAGACGTTCAGGCCCACCTCGGTGGCCTCGGCCGCCTCGGCGAGCAGGTCCATGTCCCTGAGGATCAGGGTGCCCTTGGTCAGGATGGAGAACGGGTTGGCGGCGTCCCTGAGCGCGCGGATAATGCCCGGCATCAGCTGGTAGCGGCCCTCCGCCCGCTGGTAGCAGTCCACGTTCATGCCCACCGCGATGTGCTCGCCCTGCCAGCTCGGCGAGGCCATCTTCTTGCGGACCAGGTCGGGCGCGTTCACCTTGACCACCACCCGGGTGTTGAAGTCCGCGCCCGCGTCGAGGTCCAGATAGGTGTGCGACTTCCTGGCGAAGCAGTTGTGGCTCACCACGCCGTTGGCGATGAAGTCGCCGGTCCCTGTGGTGATGTCGTACATCGGCAGGTCTAGCCCCAGCTGCTCGACCGCCGCAACGCGAAGCCTGGCGTCGCTCTTGATCGCAACGTCTTCGATCGAACGCTTCCTGGTGATTGCGGGGTCGACGGTGTGGAAGAATCTCAGTGCCTCCCTGAGGCCGCCGCGCAGCCGGATGTAGACGATTCCGTTGGACAGGTTCCTTGGCTCGAGAGCGAAATCAAAGCCGAGCGATTCCAGCGAGGAGACTGTCCGACCGATGATCTCCGGATCCGTGTTAGGGATCCGCAGGATTCCCCCGCTGTAGCTACCTTCGGCATCGAAGATCCCGGCCAGGAAGCCCTTGCGCCAGTCTGCGGACGGAGTGTCCGGCCAGCCGATCAACCATTCGATCGTTCGGACCTCATCGCGCCTGTCGGTGCGGATCGCTGTCATCCTGCGGCGCGTGGCCGACTCCTCAGCGAAGGCGAACTCCCTGCAGCCGATGCCTACGCGGGCGAGGTAGTTCGCGGTCCTGGCGAGCCCTTCCGGATCAGCCAGAGCCAGGCGAAACTGGTGAGCGTAATAATCACGACCCGGATGGCGCCTATCCGGGTAGTGCCCGATGGTCCCGTCTCCGCGGATCATGCCGCATAGGTAGCCGCGCCGGTAGGCGGCGGTCTCCTTCGGCGGCTCCGCGAAGCCGCCGATCCCCATCAGCTTGTTGTTGACGGTCAGGTGCGGGCGCTGCAGCGGACCGCACTCGGTCCCGGTTACATGCTTCCAGCCGCGCTCGGTCAGGAAGCGGTGATCACCGCTGCAGACAAGCTGAGTGCCGTCCTCCAGGATGACCCGGTAGGCGGGCTTGACCGTGGACCAGTGCGCCAACACCGTCGTGGTCGCGTACCGGCGGTAGAAGCCGCGCCGCACCGTACCGTAGATCTGATCTCCGGCGCGCACCTCAGCCAGCGGCCTCGTGCGGCCATCCGACATCAGGATGGGCGTCTCCCCCAAGGTGCAGTACGTGCATGCGTGCTGGCAGCCCCGGTAGGGGTTGATCGTCCACCGGAATGGCATCCGAGAGGCCTCGGGCACCCGGTTCACCACGGACTTGGCCTGCACCTCGTAGAAGGTCATGCCGCGAAAGCCCGGCGTGTCGAAGGTGCGGGCGACCGCGCCGCGCTCGATGAGCGGGAGCGCGCGGTCTGGTCGGCCGGCGGTGAACAGGTCCTCGCCGTCTCCGGTTCCCGGCGGCTCGTCCAGTCGCAGATTGTCCCACCGCATACCCGCTAGCATAGAACGCCTGTTCGACGATAACAAGCCTTGCGGACCCCGGCTCGCTGTAAGTATGTAACCCGCTCCGGCTATGCCCGCCGGGACAGGTGGCGTAGCGTGCCCATCGGCGGCGGGTTAGCGGACGGGCCGGGCGAAGACCCGTCGTCGCGAAAAACGGGTGAAGTACAAAGCCAGAACAATTGGATAAAGACAGGCTCCTGAGAGATAGTGAAAGGGTAGTCACCCCGGTGCACGACGCGGAGGTAACTGAATGGCCCTGTCGATGGACGAGCAGCGCGCGCTCGCCGAGATCGAGAGGCGGCTCGCGGCTGACGATCCTGGGCTTGCCACCTGCCTGACGGCATTCCGGCGCCCAGGGCCGGCCAACGTCCTGCGCACGCCCCGCGCGCGCATCATCGGCTCGCTGTTCACGGTCCTGCTCGTCGCGATGGTCTCGCTGATGGTGTACGCGATGATTCCGTTCCGCGCCCACAACGCCCGCCCGGCTACCACGCCGAGCGCGCGGACCCAGGCGACCGGGTACGCCATCTCGCCGGCCGGAAGCGGCGGCGACGCCCGCAGCACCACGCCGGCCAACACCGGCGCGAGCGCGATCACCACCGCGACGCCACCGGCCATATCCGCCGCGCCCACGGCCGGCATCAGCGCCGGGACCGCCGCGGCTAAGCCGGCCAAGAGTCAGGCGGCCGATCACGCCGCCGTGTCGCCGGCGGCAGGCCCGTAACGCCGGTAGCCCACTCCAGGCCCGCCGGGGCCGTGGCCGTCGGCCCGGGAACCAGCGGACGGATGATGACCAGCCGCGCCTAAGGACTCCCGCCACAGCTGGACGAGGTAGCGTTCGAGGCCCTCGAGGGTCTTCTTCTCCTGCTGGAACTCATCGCTGAGCGGGTTGCGGTGACGGTCGAAGAGCTGTGCGTAGCGACGGGTCACCTGGTCGCGATTGCTCGCGTAGACGCGGACCGAGTAGTCGCCGACGCCGCCGGCGAGCCGCAGGCCGCGGACCGCGGTGCCGGCCAGGCCCATGCTGATGCTCAGCTGCCCGCGCAGGTAGATGGCGCCCTTGGCCTCTTCGTCCCAGGCGTCGCCGCACGGCGCCGGCGCCTCGTCCCACTCCTCGACGACGAGCCGGACATCGATGTCTTCCTGCAGGCTGCCGACCCAGAGTTGCTCGCGGTTGGTGCTGATCAACGCGCCTACCGGGGGCAGCGGACCTCCTGGCGTGTCCGGGTCGACCGACGGGTCGTGAATCCGGAACATCCTCCGTTCCGGAGTGACCGGGATGACCAGCTGTAGGAGTCTGCGGCTCATGGTTCCCCCCCTCGGCACGTTGCTACCTTGGACAACAGCCCGCTTCGCTAGCAAATCTAGACCGCGCAGGCTCATCATGCAGGGCGAAACGGTGCGGAAATGCTAAACGTAACCACTTGACTACATCCTGTATCGGTGTACCGTCATATCTGTTATGAACCTTGTGTCCGAACTTGACCTGCCTGCGTTCGACTACTCGGCGCCGGATTTCTCAGCCGACCGCTACCACCAGCAGCTCGCCGAGACCCGTCAGCGTGGCTGGCTGGCCAAGTCGCCCCTGGCTTATATCGTGCTCGACCATGACGCCGGGGAGTTCTTCCTGCGCTCGAGGAAGACGGCCTTCCCCGGCCGCCAGATCGCCGAGTTCTTCGGCGTCACGAGCGGCCCGCTGGCCGAGCACATCGACGCTAACATCCTGAACCTCTCGGGGGACCAGCACCGGCGGCTGCGGGCCCTGGTGGGGCCGGCGCTCACGCCGCGCGCGGCCGATCGCCGGCGTCCCGCGATGCGCGGCTTCCTGGAAGAGCTGTGGGCGCAGGTCCGCGGCTACGGCGCGTGCGACTTCGTGGCCGCGGTGGCGCGGCCCTACCCCTCGCTCACGATCGCGACCGTGCTCGGGGCGCCGCTCCAGGACGCGGGGCGGCTGCACACCTGGTCGACGTGGGTGCAGCGGCAGTTCGACATCCGGGCGCTCGAGACCAGCCGGGAGGACATCGAGCAGGCGGTCACCGACGTCAAGGAGTACGTGACCGGGCTGCTCGAGGCCAGGCGCGCCGCTCCCGGTGACGACCTGATCAGCGACCTGCTGGCGGCCCGGGTAGGCAACGGGGAAGGGAAGCTGTCCGCCGAGGAGTGCGTGCAGCTCGTGACGAACGTGCTGGCCGGGGGCATCGACACCACCGCGGGCCAGCTCGCGCACGCGATAAGGCTCTTCGCAGGACATCGGAGTCAGTGGGAACTGCTGGCCCGCGATCTCGCCCTGGTCCCGCGCGCCGTCGATGAGGTGCTGCGGTTCGAGCCCGTCACGCCGTTTACCGCGCGGATCTGCCTGGAGCAGATCGACTACCGGGACGTCATCTTCCCGCCGGGCACGATCGTCGCGATCTGCGCCGAGCGGGCCAACCGCCAGGGCGAGGACGGCGAGAACTTCGACATCACCGCGTCCCGCGACACCCGGCTGCTCACCTTCGGCGCCGGGACGCACTACTGCCTGGGCGCGAACCTGGCCAGGGCCGAACTGGAGGAGGCGCTGGCGTTCCTCGCGCCGCGCACCCCCGGGCTCGCCTTGGACGGGCCGCCTCAGCTGGGCGGGGTCGAGGGCATCTACGGGATCGACAAGCTGGGGGTCACCTGGTCGGGTTCATCCACGATGAGCCCGAACCATGGCTCCGCGCCGGACGTGTCATAAGCAGGCGGTACCCGTCCGCGGCGGGTACGACCGAGGGGTTCGCACGATGCAGGCACCAGCGAGAGCCGCCCATCGGAGGTCACTTAGCGTGTCCGACCGGCTACAAGAACGGCTGCCCGTGCCCGTCCTCGGACTCGAGCTTGCCGCGCGCCAGCATCAGGGCCCCACCCACGTCTTCCGTGCACGGGGGGCTCCCGCCCCCCGTTCCCCCTGGCCCATCCCCCTTCACGGCGCCGACGACGGCCAGGCTATGGCCGACCGGGGGCGCCGCGCCCTCATGCTCGCGGTCTGCTGCATGAGCCTGTTCATGGTGGGCCTGGACAACACGATCGTGAATGTGGGCCTGCCGGCCATCGGCCGGGACCTGCACGCCGGGGTCTCCGGGTTGCAGTGGACGGTCGCTGCCTACACGATCGCGCTGGCCGCGCTGCTGATGTTCGCCGGCGCGCTCGCCGACCGGATCGGGCGCCGGACCATCTTCCAGGTCGGCCTGTCGCTGTTCATTCTCGGCTCGTGGCTGTGCAGCCTGGCGCCCGGCCTGGGCTGGCTGATCGGCTTCCGGATCCTGCAGGGTGTCGGCGGATCGATGCTCAACCCGGCGGCGCTCGGCATCATCACCAACACGTTCACCGGACGGGCCGAACGCGCCCGCGCTATCGGGGTATGGGACGGCGTGTTCGGGTTGTCCATGGCGCTCGGCCCCGTACTCGGCGGCGTGCTGGTGGGAACGGTCGGCTGGCGCGGCATCTTCTGGGCGAACATCCCGGTGGGCCTGGCCGCGGTGTCGCTGACCGCGCTTTTCGTCCCCGACTCCAAGGCCCCGCGGTCTCGCCACGCCGACCCGGTGGGCCAGTTCCTGATCATCGTCATGCTCGGCTCGCTGGCCTACGCGATCATCGAGGGACCTGGCCTCGGCTGGCGCTCGCCGGAGATCTTCGGGTTCTTCGCGCTGTCCGTGGCCGCGCTCGCGGTCCTGCTCGCCTACGAACCACGCCGCGCCGATCCCATGATCGACTTGCGGTTCTTCCGCAGTGTGCCGTTCGCGGGGGCCAACCTCAGTGCGGTCTGCGCGATCGCCGCGATGGCCGGGTTCCTGTTCCTCTCCACCTTGTACCTGCAGGACGTGCGGGGGCTATCCGCGCTGCAGGCCGGCCTGACGATCCTGCCGATGCCGGTGGTCATGGCGCTGTGCGCGCCGCTGGCCGGCCGGATGGTGGCCAAACGGGGCCCGCGGATTCCCGTGGTCATCGCGGGCGCCGCGCTGACCATCAGCAGTGCCGCGCTGTCTCGGCTCACCGGCACGACCGAGCACGCGTACCTGATCGTCACGTACGCCATATTCGGGATCGGGGCGGGCATGGTGAGCTCGCCGATCACCAATGGGGTCATGTCCGGGGTGCCGAAGACCCAGGCGGGCATGGCCTCCGGCATGAACTCCTCCAGCCGCCAGCTCGGCCAGTCACTGGGCGTGGCCATCGTCGGCTCGGTCCTGGCGGCCAGCATGCGGGGGTCGATGCAGGCAGGCTTCGTGCAGGCCGCCCACGCCGCCTGGTGGATTCTCGCGGGCTGCGGCTACATCGTGCTCCTGCTCGGCCTGGTCTGCACGACGCAGTGGGCCAAGGCCACCGCGTCCCGGCTCGGCTGACCAAGCACGCGGGCCGCTTACCGGCGGTGACGAACATCTCAGCCGCCCGGCCTTGCGTCTCGCCCGTCACCCCAAATAGTTAGTTGTAGAGACGCAATTACGCTCACTCTACTCAGCCCGGGTGATACCTCTGCCAGAGCTCAGCCGCCGGCGCCGCCTGCTCGTGCTCGTCATCTGCAGCTCCAGCCTGTTCATCGTGGGCCTGGACAGCACGATCGTGAACATCGCGCTGCCGGCCATCGGGCGGGACCTGCGCGCCTCGGTCGCCGGGCTGCAGTGGACCGTCGACGGCTACGCGCTCGTGCTCGCCAGCCTGCTCATGCTGTCCGGCGCGACCGCCGACCGGGTCGGCCGCCGCCGGGTCTTCCAGATCGGCCTGGGGGTCTTCACCGTCGGTTCCGCGCTGTGCAGCCTGGCGCCCAGCCTGGGGTGGCTGATCGCGTTCCGGATGCTGCAGGCCGTCGGCGGTTCCATGCTCAACCCGGTGGCGATGTCCATCATCACCAACACGTTCACCGACAAGACCGAGCGAGCGCGGGCGATCGGCGTCTGGGGCGGCGCGTACGGCGTGTCCATGGCGCTCGGGCCGGTCGTCGGCGGCCTGCTGGTCGACTCCATCGGCTGGCGCGGCACGTTCTACGTGAACATACCGGTCGGACTGACCGCTATCGCGCTGACCGCTCGGTTCGTGCCCGAATCGCGGGCACCACGGCCACGCCGGCCGGATCCGGCAGGCCAGGGCCTGATCGTGGTCATGCTCGGGTCGCTGACCTACGCGATCATCGAGGGACCGGAATTCGGCTGGCGTGCGCCGGTGATCGTGACGCTGTTCGCGGTGTCGGCCGCGGCCCTCGCGGCGTTCGTGGCGTACGAGGCGCGCCGGGCCGAGCCGGTCCTGGACCCCAGGTTCTTCCGCAGCGCGCCGTTCGCGGGCTCTGTGCTCACCGCGATCAGCGCCACCGCCGCCGTCGGCGGCTTTCTCTTCTTGTCCACGCTCTACCTGCAGGACGTACGCACGATGTCGGCGGTGACGGCGGGCCTGCACCTGCTCCCGATGGCCGCCATGATGGCGCTCGGAGCCGTCGTGTCCAGCCGGATCCTCGCCCGCCGCGGCGCCCGGCTGCCGATGCTGGCGTCGGGCGTCGGGCTGGCCGTGGGCGGCGTGCTGTTGTCACGGCTGACCGCCACCTCGGCGCTGGCGCTGCTGGCCGTCGCGTTCATCGTGTTCGGCATCGGCGGCGGCCTGGTGAACGCGCCGATCACCTACACGGCGGTGTCCGGCATGCCGGTCTCGCAGGCCGGCGTGGCCTCGGGCATCGCGTCCACCAGCCGCCAGGTCGGCCAGTGCCTCGGCATCGCCGTGGCCGGCTCGATCCTGGCCGGGAACCTGCACGGCGGCCCGCTGCAGACCCGTTTCGTGCCCGCCAGCCACGCCGACTGGCTGCTGCTGGCCGTCATGGGCGGCGTGATCTTCGTGCTCGGCCTGGTCACGACCAGCCAGTGGGCGCTGAGCACGGCCGCCAGGACCGCGGCCGCCCTCGACCCGGCGGAACACCACGGCCCCAGCCATGACCCGCTGACTACTCCGATCGGCTGAGGTGCTCCCGTCGTCTCGCGAGAAGGCTAGCCACCTTCCGACGGGCCGCAGCGGCCCGTGGCCGCGGGTGATCCGGCTCGGGCGGGTGGAGGTCATGCCGGAGCCCGGCGCGGGCGCAGGCTACGTTCGCTGATCTGCGATCCGTCGCAGGGCGCCTAGCCCGGTGATGGTGAGGTCCCGCTGGCCGGTGCGGATGATGCCGCGCTCCCGCCAGTTGCCGAGGGCGCGCGTCACCGTGGCCCGCGAGGTGCCGGCCAAGCTGGCCAGTTCCGCCTGCGTCAGCGGCATCTCTACGTGGACCTCGCGGTCTGTCCCGCTGCCGTGCCTTGCCGCCAGGTCGAGCAGGAGCCTGGCCAGCCGCTGTGCCCCGGTGGTCACCAAACGGTTCCGCAGCAGCGTGTCCGCGTCGTTCCAGCGCTGCGCGAACATGCGCCGGTACGCGTGGCCGGCGCCCAGATGGGAGTCCAGGAAGGAGCTGAACTTCTGCCATCCCACGATCAGCGAGCGCACCGTGCCGATAGCCTGCACGGTGGCCGTCCTGTATCCCGCGGTCTCGCCCGCTAGCTCCCCGATCACGTCACCCTGGCCGCGCAGCGCGAGCACAAGCTCATGGCCGTCCCTGGTCACGGACCGGATCTTGACCCAGCCCTCGACCAGGACGAACACATGGGTGGCGGGCTCTCCCTCAACGCACATCACGGTGCCGGGCGAGAACACGGCGGTCCGGCCGAGAGCCGACAGGACGGCCTGCTCCTCGTCCGTGAGCAGAGCCCAGAAGCCCAGGGCCGATGCCGTCCCGTTCAGTTTCATATCACCGTAGGAGAGCTCAGATGCCGACCAGCGGGTTACGGCCGGCACTGGTTCTACCATGAGCCATCCGGAGACGGTTGACAAACCGCGAGGTGAACGACGGTCTTCCCGGCCCGCTAAGCCCATTGGGGAACGCTGCTCGACGGGCCGGGAAGAGCTTGGGGGGCGGGGCCTCAGGCCCCGAGAAGGACCGTCACGGTCAAGATCAGGAAGCACGCCACGGTGATGAACGTCCAGGTGTCCGCCAGGTGGATCCTCTCCCGGCGGACGCGGGCCGCGCTGAGCATGAGGTTTACCCGCGCCCAGTCCCAAGCCGTCTCGCTGTCCGCGGTGGACGGCGTGCTCAGCCACCATACGCGGGGATCGAGCGGTGCGCCCGTCCGCCAGCGGTGGTCGTTGAGCTGGTCGAGGACTGGCCGGTGGGCCATCAGCAGCAGCGCGGCCGCCCGCAGCCAGCAGGCGATCACGCAGCCGAGCAGGCTGACGGAGAGCACGCCGGCCGGCCCGGGGCGCAGTACGGAGGGTGAGAACGCGGCCTCCAGGGCGATGCCGATGGTGAGCGCGCTCAGAACGCTTCCGCCCAGGAACATGCTGCCCCGCGTGTCGCGCAGCAGCGCGGCCATCTCGGCGATGACCGGCTGGGCGGGCCCCCGATCTGGCACCTCACGGTCGGCATCGAGATGATCGTCACCGAAGCTGTGTCGCCCTCTCATCGCGTCCGCCGGTACAGCCAGGTCCATGGCCATCGTTCTCGCCTCCGTACGTGCGCTTGCCCTTCGGGATAAGCCAATCAGGCGGGACGCCGGGGCGCTGTGCCACGCGAGACAGCTTCGCTGTCTCATATGACGCATCCGGGAGAGGCTAGCGCCGAGATTCAGGCACAGCCGCCGGACGCAAGGCCGCCCACCGAGACCGTGGACAGGAGCTTCACCGTGTCGTCGTGGCCCTGCGGGCACGTGCACGGAGCCGAGGACTCTGTCATCGGCCGGCTCAGTTCGAACGTGTCACCGCAGGCGCGGCAGCGGTACTCATAGCGGGGCACAGCGCTAGTTTACGCCCCGGGCGCGGCCTCGGTATTCCTCCGGACCGGACCGGGCGTGTCGCTGCTCATTCCCGGGGCGGGGGAGGAAAGGCCCAGTCCGTTCGGGACCATGGTGGCGGAACCGGCCGCGGACGGCACCGTCTCGTCGTAGTAGAACCGCTTGCCGCGCAGCAGCGAGACCAGCGCGCCGGTCACGGACATGATCGCGGCCGCGGTGAACACGATGACCAGGCCGTGGTGAAACGGCGCCGAGATCAGGTGCGGGAAGAACTGCCTGCCGGTGAGCACCGCGACGTTGTGTGGCGGCAGGTGGGCCAGCGCATGCGACGGCTGCAGCAGGTTCTCGATCGGGTTGTAGCCGAGCAGCGCGGCGAACATCGTGCTGACCGGGGGCAGGTGGCTGACGTGCGCGGCCACCGCGGCCGGCACGCCCTGGGCGGTCAGGCCGCTGGTGAGCGTGCGGGGCAGGGTCGAGGCCAGCCCGGCGATCATCAGCGAGAAGAAGATGCCGATGGACAGTGACATACCGGAGTTCTGGAAGGTGGACCGCATGCCGGAGGCCGAACCCCGGTGCCTGGCCGGCACCGCGCTCATGATCGCTGCGGTGTTGGGGGAGGCGAACAGGCCGGAGCCGACTCCGTTGCCGAAGATCAGCAGGGCGAACAGCCAGTAGGAGAAGTTCACAGGCAGCAGTATCAGCCCGCAGAAGCACACCGCGGCGAGCGCCAGCCCGGCGGTCGCGAACGGCCGCGGGCCGTACCGGTCGGACAGCGTGCCCGAGATCGGGCCGGCGACCAGGAATCCCGCGGTGAGCGGCAGCATGTAGATCCCGGCCCACAGCGGGGTGACCGCGAAGTCGTAGCCGTGCAGCGGCAGCCAGATGCCGGCCAGCCAGATGACCAGCATGAACTGCAGGCCGCCGCGGGCGATCGAGCCGAGCAGGCTGGCCAGGTTGCCGGCGGCGAACGCCCGGATCTTGAACAGGCTCATCTGGAACATCGGCTCCGCGATCTTGGTCTCGATGACGCAGAACGCGACCAGTATCGCGGCGCCGCCGGCCAGCCCGGCGATGATCCACGGGTTGGTCCACCCGGTCGGGTGCCCGCCGTACGGCTGGATCCCGTAGGTGATCGCGACGAGCGGCGCGCCCAGGCCGACCACGAACATGACGTTCCCGATCCAGTCGATCCTGGCCCGCTTGGTGGTGGCGATCTCGCGCAGGCTCTTGTACGCCCAGACCGTGCCGAACAGCCCGAAC
>Ga0209648_10003111_pt1 | contig 13871 bp, 10 predicted proteins | sample GraSoi2013_115cm_FD_185830 | JGI IMG/M metagenome (GOLD analysis project Ga0209648, IMG submission 185830) | Grasslands soil microbial communities from the Angelo Coastal Reserve, California, USA - Sample 9_17_2013_115cm (SPAdes) (version 2) | ecosystem: Environmental > Terrestrial > Soil >...
CAACCAGGTCGCGGATCATGGATTCCACATCGCGGCCGACGTAGCCGACTTCCGTGAACTTGGACGCTTCGACTTTGAGGAACGGCGAGTTGGCCAGCTTGGCGAGGCGGCGGGCGATTTCGGTTTTTCCCACGCCGGTGGGGCCGATCATGATGATGTTCTTGGGGATAACTTCTTCGGCCATTTCGGGCGCGAGCTTCTGGCGGCGCATGCGGTTGCGCAGGGCGATGGCGACGGCACGCTTAGCGTCTTTTTGACCGACAACGTACTTGTCGAGTTCGGCGACGATTTCGCGCGGCGTCAGTTCGTCGAGCGTGACTTGTTCTTCTTCGGCGGTTCCGGGTAAGTAAATGGCCATAAATGCGTCGCTGGTCGTTAGTCGTTGGTCGTCAGGAAAGGCCGCAAGCATTCGCAACCCGCGAACGACTAGCGACTGACGACCATCGACTCCGACTACAATTCCTCAATCGTAATCCTGTCATTGGTATAGATGCACATCCGGCTGGCAATCTTCATTGCTTCTTCGGCGATTTCCCGCGAAGAAAGCTTGGTGTGATCGGCTAGGGCCTGCGCCGCAGCCTGGGCAAACGGGCCTCCGGAGCCGATTGCCGCAATGCCGGTATCGGGCTCGATTACGTCTCCCTGGCCGCTCAGCAGGAACGTCGCTTCCTTATCGGAAACCAGCAGCAGGGCCTCGAGATGCCGCAGAAATTTGTCGGTACGCCAGTCTTTCGCGAGTTCGACGGCGGCGCGGCCCAGGTTGCCGTGATACTGCTCCAGCTTGGCCTCGAAACGGCTGAACAGAGTGAAAGCGTCGGCGGTTGAGCCGGCAAATCCGGCAAGAATTTTGTCTTGATAGAGGCGGCGAATCTTCTTTGCCCCATGCTTGATGACGGATTCGCCGAGCGTGACCTGTCCGTCGCCGGCCATGACCACTTTGTCGTCGCGGCGGACGCAAAGAACGGTGGTAGAGCGGATTCGGCGGGGGACGGGGACTTCGGCGGCCATGGCCACTGGTGTGTTCTTCTTCATGAGTGCAATTTTCGATTATAGCAGCGCAGTAACGGCTGAATTGGCGGTACTTCGGTTTTTCACCCTTGCCAGGCGTCTGCAAAAGCATTGACGTCCGATTCTCGTGATCGGAGAAAATCAATGAAACTCACTCCCTTGTATTTGCACGATTCACAGACGCTTAGCAGCACGAGGTACTCGCGCATACCTTTGGCTGAACTTTTCCCGCCGATAACATTGCGAAGCCTCACAAACGACTTGATGGCGTGCTCGGCGTTATTGTTGTTCCACGGAACGCCGTCATAGTCCAGAAACGTAAATAACCTGTGCCTATTCTTCTCGTACCGCTTCCGGTAACCAACTGCTACTTCCGTCTGGAAGTCTCGCTTCGACAGTGCATCGTAAAACCGGTCCACCGAACGCCTGTGTTTTCGCAGATGGTGAGTCTTCAGACCGAAGCGATCCACGGAATCGATCATCGGTTTAACCAAGTCGCTGAATGCCTGCGCCAGGGTCCTGATCTCTTCGTTGTACGGCTGCTTACAGAGATCGTCGTTCATATCTCTTATGAGATGGATCAAGCACTTCTGTTGAGGGCACTCGATTGAATCATACCCGGCATAGAAGTCGGAGACGAGTACGCCACGGAAACTCCGCAGCACATCTTGGACCGTGCTGGCCTCGCGTGTTTCGCTGTATACGAATGCCACGTCCTCCAAGTTGGTGAACACCCACACATATCCATCCTTCCCGTCGATCGCGACCTTAGTCTCATCCGCATGCACCAGCTTGCCAGCGGCGACACGATCAAGGATCGCTCTGTAGGTTCGCTCATATTGGCTTGCCTCCGCGGCTTTCAAACGGCTAATCGAGCCTCGCGACAGAGAAAGGCCGAAGAGTTGCCAAACGCTTTTGGCCGCAGCGTTCTGCGGAATCTGCACTTCGATGATCTGATAGAGCAGGTACGCGCGAAGATCGGTGCCGTACTTGGACTTTCGCGCGTACTGGTGGAAGGTCGCCTTGCAGCGCCAGCAGATGTATCGGCGGAAGAAGTACCGGACTACCCAGCGGCTTACACCGGTGCGCGAGAATCGGAGGTCGTAGACGGTTTGGTGGCACCATCCCCATCTGTAAATCAGTGGATCATTGCAGTAACTGCAGGAACCAGGCCGTGTCTCGTCCACGTAAATTATCTTGTTGGGACGAATATTCACGCCGGAGTGCCCTTTCGCAGTCTCGCGGTTGAGCCGCTGCAGACGCCGGTTTGATCTCACATACACTTTGTTCCTTTGATAATCCCAGTAGGCGGCCTCATTGATCTGCTGGAACTCCCGCAAGGCGAACTGCACCTCTCCGAAGCGTTGTGGATACTCGCGCTTCAACGAGTCCACGTTCACGAGATCAGCCCTGGGTTTTTCCTGCGAAGACGCTGGCTGGCAGACCGCAGAGAGCGCATCGGCAACCTTCGCTGCAGCCTCACAGTCCTCGGCGTTGTAGGTGACCAGCCTTTCCTTCAAGCTGATCTCGCGCGAGGACTCCCACTGAGACCTCCAAAGGAGTGCGGTCAGCCCGGAAGCGGCGCTGCCAGACCAGCGGAATCCGAGATAGCGGGCCACCTCCTTGAGGCTGTTGGAATACGTCGGAAAGTACACATGCCCGTAAATCACTGATAGCAGATTCACAGCTGACGAAGCGAGCTGGTTCAGAAACATTGCGTCTCCAATGCCTGGATACCTAGAAGTCATTCGCTTCAGAAACTGCTTCTCGTAGCTTCCGTAATGGATCAGTTGTGGGTTGTTGATCGCGCCGAGTATGTACAAGCAGTCTGCCCAGATGCTCCGCTCATCGGCTCGGTCATTCGCCCAGAACGAGTGCTGCACGGCGGAAGCACCCGACCCGATCCTGAGTCCGATGAGGTAGTAGAAACTGCGATCCTGATCGCCTTCGACATCGATATACACGGAGGTTCCGGACAGGTTTAGGGCAGGCGTGCCCAGAACGTGAATCTGATTCTTGCGGATGGCAAGGGCCCTGAGTGCAGGCTGATGCTTCGGCGGGGCAAGGGAAGAACGCCTGCGCGGCCGAAATGTATAAGACAGTTGGGTGACGGTGAAAATCCCGTTGGCATTGTTCTTCCTGCGCTCCTTGTCGCCAATGGTTGTGAGCAAGCTGAGATCGTCTTTCTCGACGGCGATCTGGCGACATCGCGATTGGAACTCGCACTCCGCACAGTGCTTATTGAGGACCAGTGGTGGAGGCGTGTCCTTACCCGTTTGAGTGGATATGCTGGCAAGTAGAGGCCGGACCTTGTCGAGCAATCCTGCCAAGGGCACAGTGGCTGTTACGCATTTGCCGCCATGGATGATTTTGCCCACGCGTGGAATTTTGTGCGAGGTCCGCGACAGGGCAACGGCATCAAACGCCAGCAGAAGCTTGTCAACAGGTGCGAGCTTTTCACTCGGGATGAAGCGAATCGGAATATAGGGGTTCTCGAACTTGCTGCGTGAAGAAGAACTCCGCTCCAGCGCATGGAGGCGAGAGTGAAGCTCCGGCAGAGCCACCGTGTAATCGATGATTACGCGATAGCGGCAGTTTTGAAGCGCTTGCCGTGGAGGTGTTCCCACACACCACTCGTCATCCTGAACAGTGGAACGGAGTCGCTCCCAACCCGCCCGCTTGAACTGTTCTCGCACGTGTCGTTGCCAGTCACTGAATTCAGTGTTGGTGCCGAGGGCACCTTTTGAGTAAAGGTAAGATTTGGTCTCGCATCTGAGAAATGCTTCGAACATTTCTTCGGTGATGAGCACCTTCGGCTTCCCGTCAGGCATTTGCATAAGCCGCAATTCTAGATCGTGTGACGCGCACGCGTGCACCACTGCTCCTGTAAAATCTATCCAGCGCATTTCGGAGCCATTCTCTTTTGTCGTTTCTGGACGAGTTAAATCCGCAACAACGCGAAGCGGTCGAAACTACCGACGGGCCGGTGCTGATCCTGGCCGGGGCGGGCAGCGGGAAGACTCGCGTCATCACGTTTCGGATCGCCTACCTGATTGAGAAGCTGGGCGTAATGCCGGAATCGATCCTTGCCATGACTTTCACTAACAAAGCTGCGGCGGAGATGGCGGAGCGCGTCGAAAAGCTTGTCGGCGGGCTCAGCATTGCCAAGCCCGCGATTTCGACGTTCCACTCGTTTTGCGTGCGTGTGCTGCGGCGGGATATTGAGGCTTTGCGGATTCCTTCCGCCGTGCCGGGACAGCCGCCGATCGGGCTGACGAAAAATTTCGTCATCTACGATGAGAGCGATCAACAGCAAGTCGTCAAGGGCATCATGCGACGGTTGGGGTTGGATGACAAGCAACTGACGCCGCGCAACGTGCTTTCCCGGATTTCCTGGGCCAAGAATCACATGCTCGATCCGCAGGAAATCTACCTGCAATCGGCGGATCCGAAGACCGAGAAGATCGCCCACATTTTTGAGGAGTATCGGAAGGAGCTGCTTAAAGCGAATGCGATGGACTTCGACGATCTGTTGCTCGAAGCCATGCGTCTGCTCAAGTCGGTGGCGGCGGTGCGCGAATACTACAACCGACGATTCCAGTATCTGTTGGTCGATGAATACCAGGACACGAATCGTCCGCAGTATGAATTGATGCGGTTGCTGGCGGGCGACGGGCACAACGTCTGCGCGGTGGGCGATGAGGATCAGTCGATCTACTCGTGGCGCGGGGCCGACATTCGTAACATTCTCGAGTTTGAGGCCGACTTTCCGGAAGCGAAAATCGTGCGGCTGGAGGAGAACTACCGCTCGACGCAGAACATTCTAGGCGCGGCGTCGGCTGTGGTCGCGAATAACGTCCGGCGCAAAGGCAAGAATCTTTGGACGGCACGGCAGGGCGGAGCGAAGATCGGATACTATGAGGCTCCGGATGGGGAGAACGAGGCGCTGTTTGCGGCCGATACGATTAATAAATATGTCCGCCAGGCGGGCGAAAACGGCGAAACGGCGCGAGCGGCCGTGCTCTACCGGACGAATTCGCAGTCGCGGTTGTTCGAAGAGGCGATGCGACGCTATCAATTGAAGTATCACGTGGTGGGCGGCTTCTCGTTCTACGAGCGGGCCGAGATCAAGGACATGATTTCGTACTTGAAAGTCATCCAGAACCCGGATGACTCGGTTTCGCTGCTGCGCGTGATCAATACGCCAGTGCGCGGGATTGGCAAAACGACGATTGAGATGATGGAGCGGCTCGCGCTCGAAACCGGACTGTCGATGTGGGGCGCGATTGGCGAAGCGATTACGCGGCAGTTATTGACGGCGCGGGCGTTGGCTGCGTTGAAGAGCTTCCGTGGTCTGATTGAGGACGGGCGCGCGATGCTGGCGGGGGCTTATGTGGAGCGGTTGGAGGAGACGGCGGGGGCGAAGGCGGAGGCCGAGGCGGCTGCCGAGCTGCGCTCGGCTTGGACGGGCGAGACGCCCGTCCCCACACGACCAGATGCAGACACGGATTTCGATCCCGGCAACTTTAGTTTTGATTTTGATGCCGCCGAATCTGCGGAGGCCGAGGCGACGGGCGCGGGCGCCAGTCTCTCCACCGACGAGGCGGTCGAGGGGTTTCGCGCTCCCGGCGCGGCCGCCAGTACTGCTGAGATTCTCAAGTTCCTAATCGACCGCACTGGATACATCAAGCAACTGGAAGAGGAAGACACGCCGGAGTCCTATTCGCGCATCGAGAACCTGCGCGAACTGGTGAATGCAGCCATGGACTCGCGCGATCGTGGAGAAACGCTCGATGAGTTCCTTGACCACGCCGCCCTGGTTAGCGATGCCGACCAGTATGACGAGCACGCGCAGATCACGCTGATGACGCTACACGCGGCCAAGGGGCTGGAGTTCCCGCTCGTGGTCCTGGCCGGAATGGAAGAGGGACTGTTTCCGCATTCGCGCACCATGCTGGAGCCAGATTCGATCGAAGAAGAACGGCGCCTGTGCTACGTAGGCATGACACGCGCCATGGACACGCTGATCTTGTCGCGAGCCGTGTATCGCCGCCGCTATGGCACCGACATGCCCGAGGCGAGCGTGCCGTCGCGATTTTTGGAAGAAGTGCCGGCGCAGTTAGTGGAAGAGATGGGCGGAGCGCGGCGAAGCACGGGTCGTGTGGGGACGGGCGCCCTCGCCCGTCCAGCGGGGCCCTTCGACTCCGCTCAGGGCAGGCTCCGTCCCGCAGCCGCCGAGAGCACACACTATTCCTACGAAGACGAAGACCAGAGCGCCACTTGGAACCCGGCGCGGGTCAAGCCAAAAACGGCGACTCCGCTTCGGAACTATAACTCTATAGATAACATAGCCGAGTTCTTCGCCTCGCGCGGCAAGAAGTTCAGTGTTCCGAAAATTCCGTCCGAGGCGCCCGCAGGCAGGCGGGGATTCCGTCCCGGGCAGAAGGTCAAGCACCCGAAATATGGCGAGGGGACGGTGTTTCAGCGCGAAGGAGATGGGGAAGACGCCAAGATTACGGTACAATTCCCTCGCTTCGGTTTGAAGAAGCTGGTGGAGAAGTACGCGCAGCTGGAGAAAGCGTAAGCACCGCCGACGGCGAGGATTGTGCGCGGGGCGCCCCCGTGCGATGTAAGAACTGTGGGTACGAACTTCGAGTCCAGGGAGAAATTGGAATGAGAAAGATTACTCGGTTGGGTGTGTTGTTTATAGTGGGGATATTGGTGGCATCACCGGTTTTCGGCCAGGGGAAGCAGCCGCAAGTGGTGCGACGGCCGCCAGCGGTTGCAGTTGCGGGGACGGAAACGGCGCAGCCAAAGACGCCAGACGGCAGTGGCGCTTCTTACATCCTCGATGGCCTCCCCATGCTGCTTGCGCTTCACCACGACACGGAAGTCGGCACTAACAAGCCGGTCGATGTTTATATGTTAGTGATTGAGATGCAGGTCATGAACTCGGACGGGAACTTCGAGCCGGTGGGACTCCAGATTCACAACTATTACACGAGGTTCGTCCAAGATCCAAGAAATGCGTTCAATCCTTATGACGCGCGTGACTGCAGAACCTGGTTCTATCTGCAGAACCGGGCGATGAAGAACCGCAATCCGAAGCTAGGCACGTGGCCGTATATCGAGTTGGTGACGGCGGTGGGCGCCCGAGTGATTCAAACTAACGAAGACGGGCAAGTGTTTTGGAGCGACGACATACAATGCTGGGGATCGAGTGACCGGTTCCCGCCTTTCTGACGGGAGGAGCGATTCCACGATTGTTAGCAACGGATGCAGGCAGTAAGCTGAACGGAACACCCCGGTGCGCCACGGCGGCGGCCGGGGTGATCTTTAGACGGGCAACCTTGGACTGGCAACCTTTAGATCGACTTTTGGACCAGATCAAACTAAACACCAGAGGAAACTAACCGCAATCATGGCAAACACAAAGAAGCTAGCGCAAGACGAACGTAAGAAGACCAAGCGGGCCGCCCGCAAGAAGATCAAAGCGGAAAAGCCGAAGAAGCCCCGCGATTACGCGCGCGGATCGAAGAAGCGCAAGGTGAAAAAGCTGGCGCGCGGTCAGGCGAAACGGTAAGCCGTTAGCGTGGGCAGTGCCGGGCATGGGCCAGCGCCCATGCCCGACTCCCGCTGTGAGGAGACAACGAACTCTTGTCGCAATTATCCACTGAGGCCGCAGCCGGCGTTATCCGAACTTCTAACAGCCAAGCCTTCTGTTGTAAGTCCATCGACAAACTCATCTCGGATTCGGAGCACCCGGATCGCAAGCTAAAGAAGACACTGGGCCCGGTTTCACTGACGGCTCTTGGCATCGGGGCGGTAATCGGCTCAGGGATTTTCACGGTAGTGGGCACGGCCATTGCCGGACAAAAGTTTGACACGTCATCGATTCTTAATGCTCCGCTCCTCGATTACATGATCAAGCACCACGCCACGCTGGGGCGTCCTGGTGCAGGTCCTGCGCTGGCCTTGTCTTTGGTTTTAGTGGCGATTGTGTGCGGGTTCACGGCGCTTTGCTACGCAGAACTGGCTTCGATGATCCCGATCGCCGGAAGCGCCTACACCTACACGTACGCGACCATGGGCGAACTGATTGCCTGGATCATCGGCTGGGATCTCATCCTCGAATACGCCGTGAGCAACATGGCCGTGAGTGTTGGCTTTTCGGCGCACCTGGTGGATACGTTCGAGTGGTTTGGCCTGCATCCTGTGTTGCGATGGATTGTTCCTGCCTACCTGCCCTCGGGACTGTCGGACCTGAAGGGCAACACGCTTTACGCTTCGGGATTGCACTTCGGATTCAATATTCCGGCATTTTTAGTGGTGATGGTTCTTACGGTGATCCTCGTGCGCGGCATCCGCGAATCGGCGGAGGCGAACAACACCATGGTCATCCTCAAGATCGCTGCCATTCTTGCCTTCATAATCGCGGGTTCCCATTACGTCAACCGGGGAAATTGGCATCCGTTCGCACCCATGGGCTGGTCTGGCGTTCTCACCGGCGGCTCCATCATTTTCTTCACGTACATTGGTTTCGATTCCGTCTCGACCGCGGCGGAAGAGGCGCGCAACCCGCAGCGCGATCTTCCGATCGGCATCATAGCCACGCTAGTGGTTTGTACTATTTTGTATATCGGTGTTGCCATCGTGCTTACGGGAGTCGTCCCTTGGCAGTCGTTGCTCGATGATGCCGCGCCCGTCGCCAACAGTCTGAAGACGCTTACCGCCACCACGCACTCCAACAGCCTCCGCTGGATCGAATTGGGGGTCCTGTTTGGCGCCATGATGGGCATGATTTCTTCGCTCCTGGTGTTTCAGCTTGGACAGGCTCGGGTGTGGTTTTCCATGTCCCGCGATGGCCTGCTGCCCAAGCTCTTCGGACGTGTGCATCCCCGCTTTCGTACTCCCGCCACTGCGACTTGGATTGCCGGCTTTGTCGTGGGTATTCCCGCCGGGGTTCTCGACATCGGGACGCTTTCCGACCTTTCGAACATCGGAACCCTATTTGCCTTTGTACTCGTCTCCATCGGCGTCATCATTCTGCGGTATCGCGATCCCCACCGCCACCGCGGCTTCCGCGCCCCCGGTGGTATTGCCGCACCCGTGTTGAGCGTGGTGTTCTGCATATTGTTGATGTCGGGCCTGCCGATTCTCACCTGGTTGCGCTTCTTTGCCTGGCTGATTATCGGTCTCATGATCTACATTTTCTATAGCCGGCACCATAGCGAGTTCGTCAAAGCGAAAAAGATCGGCTAATCGGATCATCGGGCCTCGCGTGATCTAATTCCGATTTCGCGACGTCATTGAATCACCCGATGGGCCCGATGGTGAGATGCCCGATCCTCAGATCGCCCGATCCTTTAGAATCGTGGCATGCCGTCGGAGCCCTCCAGCTTCATCCTCTCGCTGCCGAAGGCCGAGCTTCATCTGCATCTCGAAGGCTCGGTCGAGCCGTCTACTCTGCTGGAACTGCGGCAGCTTCACGGGATGGATGGCGCGTCGCTCGCCGAAGTGGAGCAACTCTACAACTACAAAGACTTCGCGGGGTTCCTGACAGCTTTTAAAGATGTGACTGGACACTTGTGCACGCCGGACGACTACGAGTTGATTACTTACCGGCTGATGGAGCGGCTGAAAGCGCAAAACGTTCTGCATGCGGAGATCACTGTTTCGGCCGGTGTCTGCCTCTGGCGCAAGCAGGACTTCGCCGCGATTTTCGAGGGCCTGGAACGTGGCCGCCAGCGCGGAGAGAAAGACTTCGGCGTCTCGCTGTTGTGGATATTCGACGCCATCCGGCAGTTCGGCGCAGAGAAGGCTCAGAGCGTGCTCGATCTCGCCATCCACTTTCGCGATCGCAACGTAGTTGCCTTCGGCATTGGCGGCGACGAGCGTGGTGGGCCGGCGGAGTGGTTTGCGGGGGTTTACGCGCGCGCCGCGGAGCGCGGTCTTCATCTCACGGCGCACGCGGGTGAAAATGCCGGGCCGGAATCCATATGGGGCGCGCTGAACCTCAAAGCGGAACGCATCGGCCACGGCCTTACTGCCGCGCAGGATCCGGAATTGATTGAAGAGTTGGCCGAACGCCAGGTTCCGATTGAAATTTGCGTGACCAGCAATCTGCGGACGGGCTGCTGCGCCGAGCTTGCGCAACATCCGGTGCGGCGCTACTTCGACCAGGGACTGATGCTGACCCTCAACACCGACGATCCAACCATGTTTCGAACATCGCTTGTTGAGGAGTACGCGCTGGTGCAGGAGGCGTTCGGCTTCACCGATGAGCACCTGCGAGAATTGGCGCGCAATTCGTTTGAGGCTTCGTTCTTGCCAGCGGAAAAGAAAATTGAATTTCTGAATCTGTTTGACTCCGCGGCCACGCGGGCCTGAAGAATTAGATAGTGGAGCGACGGGCGTCTCGCCTGTCCGGCACACTCTCTGCAAAGAACCGCCGTCGGAAGCATCGTGGCCGGGCGGGGACGCCCGGCTCTCCACCACATTCGCCCTCGCCTATAATGTCTGCCTATGAAACTCGAAGAGAAGATTGCCGAACTGAAACGGCGCGATCAGTTGGCCGAGGAAGGCGGAGGAGCACAGCGGCGCGAGAGGCAGCACAAAGAAGGCAAGATGTCGGCCCGCGAGCGCGTCGACTTTCTGCTCGACGAGGGCACCTTCGAGGAAACAGACAAGCTCGTCACGCACCGCTGCCACGACTTCGGCATGGCCGAGCAGAAGTACTACGGTGACGGTTTTATCACCGGCTACGGTCGCGTAGAAGGTCGACTGGTCTTTGTTTTTGCGCAGGATTTTACCGTGTTCGGAGGCTCGCTCTCCGAGGCCAACGCCGGAAAAATCGTCAAGATCATGGATCTGGCGGCCAAGATGGGCGCGCCGGTCATCGGACTGAACGATTCGGGCGGCGCGCGCATTCAGGAAGGCGTGATGTCTCTGGCTGGTTACGCCGACATTTTTTTGCGCAACACGCTTTACAGCGGCGTCGTGCCGCAGATCTCGGCCATCATGGGCCCGTGCGCGGGCGGCGCTGTGTATTCGCCGGCCATTACCGATTTCATTCTCATGGTGGACCAGACTTCTTACATGTTCATTACCGGTCCTGACGTGATCAAACTGGTCACTCATGAGGAAGTCACCAAAGACCAGCTTGGCGGAGCGCACACGCACAACGAAACTTCTGGAGTGGCGCACTTCATGTGTCGCGACGATGCCGAATGTTTATCGATGGTCCGCGAGTTGTTGAGTTTTATTCCGTCGAACAATCTGGAAGACCCTCCGCGCAAGGCTTGCACCGACCCGATCGATCGCCTGGACGAGAAGCTCGACACGCTGATCCCCGATCAATCGAACATGCCTTATGACATGAAAGACGTGATTCACACGGTCGCGGACGACGGCTATTTTTTCGAAATTCACGAGCATTATGCCAAGAACATCGTCGTCGGATTTTCGCGCCTCAATGGGAAGCCAGTCGGGATCGTGGCCAATCAGCCTGCAATGCTTGCTGGCACGCTCGATATCAATGCATCGGTGAAGGGTGCGCGCTTTGTGCGCTTCTGCGACTGCTTCAACATTCCGCTGGTGACGTTTGAAGATGTCCCTGGCTTTCTCCCGGGCACGCAGCAGGAGTATGGCGGAATCATCCGGCATGGCGCGAAGTTGCTGTATGCGTTTGCGGAAGCGACCGTGCCGAAGGTGACCGTGATCACGCGCAAAGCTTACGGCGGAGCGTATTGCGTTATGTCGTCAAAGCATATCCGCACCGACGTGAACTATGCCTGGCCGAGCGCCGAAATCGCGGTGATGGGGCCGGAAGGCGCGGTGGATATCGTCTACAAACGCGAGCTGGACGGCGCTGAAAATCGTGAAGCGGTTCGCCAGGAAAAGATTGAAGAATTTCGCGAGCGGCTGGCTAACCCCTATGTGGCGGCTGATCGTGGATTTGTGGATGCAGTTATCCAGCCGCGAGAGACGCGCAAGAAGCTGATTCAGGCGCTGGCTATGCTGGAGACTAAGCGGGATAAGAATCCGCCTAAGAAGCATGGGAATATTCCGCTGTAGGGCGGAGCAGTCGATGGTCGTTCGTCGGTGGTCGATAGCGTGATGCAAAAGCTGTCGGCTCTCAGCTGTCAGTAAAAACACCTGACCCGACGCGGCTTTGTACCCCCTCCCCCCCCCAATTTTAGCTAAAGTATTCATTTAAAGGGAGTTAACTCCAGACTCTACATAACAAAGGAGTTGTCGGATTGGGTTTGGGTCTTGTCCTTTAGAATCTGGGAGTTACATTTGCCAGTATCCTGTCCTGATTTCAAAGAACTTGCTTAAGAATGGGCGCGGCCGCACTGGGCTGCAACCTAAGCTCTATTATAGCTGTTGTTGTCAACTGTCTTCGCGTTCTGGCATAAGTCAGTTTGCGGCTAGGACGACAATTCCGGCGACAGATTCTCGGCTGATCTCCACGGAGCATTCTTTATCAGACGGCGACACGACTACAAAGGACTTGTCCGTTGCGAGGAGCAGCTTATAGGGAATCGACCTCTTGGCAGATCGGTCAGCCTTCTGAATTTCATCCGGCATTTTCTTCTCTCCCTCAATAAATGCCACCGTTAACGGTTTCCCGCCGCCGAATGAGAACGGAATCAAAGGATATATACGTACAGAGAACCAGAGGGTGTAACAGAGCACAATCATCAGCAACGCCGATAGGTAGAAGGGGGCCGCGTGGCTACGATTCATCCACCGCGTTTCTTTCGTGGTGTCGGCTTGCCGAGAAATCCAAAACAACTGAGCACAACTTACCATTGCCCAAAAGAACAAAAACAGTCGAATGCCCATTCCCCAGGTCATACTTTCAGAAACGTTCGGAATTACGATCAGTAATATGAGCAATAAACTGGAAGGCATCACTTGGGTCACCAACGAGATGGCGAAACGACGCCAGTTGAATTTTCCTTTAACTTCGGGTGCCGCTCTTTCGCCAAACCGGCGCTGTGCGTAAACTAGCGAAGCAAGTAGCACAGGTGGTCCGACGGCCCAGATTCCCGCTATTAGGTACTGGAGCTGCAATACAGCAAAGCTAGAGACCCCGTATCGGGAAAGAGAGGACGCAACCACGAGAAAACCCGTGAGATATAGAAGGCCGAGAGCGATGGCGAAAAGCTTTGACAACGACTCGATGAAGCTGAGATCACTTGCTAGGTGAGGGTCGGTCATGGAGATGTCGAACGCAGAATTCTACTCCGATTTTAACTGTTCATGACGCCGCCGCCACACGTGAGCTGGACAATGGCCATGACCTCAGACTGACCCACTGGTCGCGTTCCAGTCCGTCAAACACTTCATCTGACGGACGGCGCGCGCCTTTGCGAGCTCGCGCAAGGCCCCGCGGCGAGGGACGCGCCGGAAGGTCTTCCAGGCGTTGGAGATACCCGGGACTCACCTTGCTTACTTCAAAAGGGCACGGTCTTTGTTAGACTTAATGCCGACTCTGGTTAGATTCCCGGTGCCGCGTTCTACCACGTCCAAAAGTGATGGTAGACGAACAATTCTTCGACGAGTCGCGTGAGCAGTCAGAGGTCAAGGCTCGTATCGTCCAAAAATACTTCTGGGCTTGGGCAAAGGTCATCATCCCCACCGCCAAGCGATATGGCAATCGCATTTTGTACATCGACCTATTTGCGGGTCCGGGGCGGTACAAGGATGGGACGCTCTCGACTCCTCTCCTAGTACTATGACCACATAAACAGTAATACACATTGATACTTGTTGGAAAGCGAGTCCGAGCCTATAGCTGGGACATGAAGGAGCAATCTCGGGTTCGGTTGTCCAAACAGGAACAGCAGGAACTG
>Ga0209648_10003112_pt1 | contig 13868 bp, 13 predicted proteins | sample GraSoi2013_115cm_FD_185830 | JGI IMG/M metagenome (GOLD analysis project Ga0209648, IMG submission 185830) | Grasslands soil microbial communities from the Angelo Coastal Reserve, California, USA - Sample 9_17_2013_115cm (SPAdes) (version 2) | ecosystem: Environmental > Terrestrial > Soil >...
TAAGCCGATGACGATCTGTTTTTTGTTCTTCTTGCCATCCCGGCCATAGCCATAGGCACCGAAGGCGTTGTGCTCCCCCTCGAGGTAGCTACTGGTGACGTCGTAGAGAAACAGCTGCGGTTTTTCCTTTCCTCGCTGAGCAAATAAACGATTCTCGATGTCCTTTTGTCGCACGCTCAACCAGCGGAGATTGTCGTACAGATCGTTTTCGTCAAAGGCGCGTTGCCAGCCCAGCACGGCGCCGGCGGCATGCACCGCCACCAGGCGTACCGCCGATAAGCGCGAGCCTTGCTCCAACACGCGCGCCAAGACTTGCCACAATGCCAGGTGGCCGGAAAACTCGTCTCCCAATATTTTGCGCAAGCCCAATCGTTCGGCCACTTGATAGACGGTCCACACGGCGCCGACCGAAGGACCTTGGTGCAGTTCGATTTGTTCCAGGGAAGCGAGAGCGGTGAGATTGTTTTTGTGACGAAGGGCGAGTTCGATGGCGGCAATTTCTTTGGGATCGCAATGGGTGAGGTTGGCGATGTTGCGTTTGCGGACGTGCGTGCCATCGCGATAGGACTCGCGAAGGTAGATGGATTCATAGGATTTGCCGTTGGTGGAGGGCCAGGTAGCGCGGGCAATATACATGTCCACAAAATACACGACAGAACAGACAAAAGCAATATGAAACATGCACAATGATCAATCTATGCATGTCTACAAAACGGGAGGCAAAATGCCGTTAACTGTATGACCGATCGCGGCTTACTCTAAAAACTAGCGGTGAACATCCGCTATAAACTTCACAAAAAGGAGCTCTTAGGAATCTGTCGACCGAACCCACAGTAAACTCCCGCTAGTCCCGAAAGAACTGTGATCTTCTCCTCGTACTATTAGTAATCGGGGTTAACTCTCCGGTCGCCGCAGCGTCAGATAGATCACCCGCATCTTTCTCCAGGAGCGCCCTAGAGAAAGGCCTGGTGACTCCGTCTGTATCTGTATGGAAACTTGAGGAGGTGCGAATTCGGGGAAAGCGTCGCAGTGCACGAGAGAGAAGGTTCCGTATGAGTCGCATCACTGCGCGCAACGATTGAGGCGAAACAAGTGACGGCGCATTCCTCTTTCGCAGCAGCGCACCGCCCTTCTATTCCAGCGGTTTTTCCACTTGTCTAGCGAGGACTTCGATTGCACGTTAGTTTGGGGCGGTAGGTTTCCGGTCCTTCTGTATCTGCTTTCGTTGCTGGTACATGTCTTGTAATTTTTGGATCATTTGTTCTGATGTCTTAGCTGCCGATTTGTCTGTATCGGCCCCCGGACGGTTTAGTGAAGGCTGCAGCTCGGCCACCGCGCGTTGCTGCTCCGCTGGCGCAGGCGGCGAGCCCGCCGGCGGAACTTCCACGTGGGTCACCGGCTCGGTTGAATTCTCCCGGCCGGGAATTTCCGCTGGGCCGCGGCTGGGCTGGGGATTCTTTCGAATCGCACTCCGCGCTTGCCCCGCCGAACTTGCTGGCCTGCCAGTTGTGACGACGGCGGCGGCCCTGGTGCGGAGAGTCAGCAGTACGCTTTGTATGCCGTCGGGATCGGAATCTGACGCCTGAATAACGTAGTCGAGCTCCGTCCCGCCCAGAAGGGCGGCGAGTACTCGGCGCGCCGGACCCGGTCCAAGCCGGACCCAGATCCGTTCATCGGAAGCGCTCGCTGGAAGTTCAATGTCTGCGGCCATGCGCTCGCTAACTGCTGCCAGGATGTCTCCCAACGTTGAATTTTCTCCAATGATTGTGAGCTGCCCGTCCTCATAGGATACCTGGTGCCGGCCGGGCGTCCCTTGTTCCGCCGAGAGAGCTGGGGGCGCTTGCTGCGGTACCTGCTCTTGCAGCACTGGCGCCGACGCTAAAGCTGTCAGTATGGATTTTGCAACGTTGGGTGCCTTCCGACCGTTCGGAGGTGGTGCTGGCAGTTTCTGCGCCGTGACGGCGGGAGCCACGATCATGACCCCCAGTCCACACACAAGAGTAAACAGCTTGCGAGCATGGCTCTCGAGACTGAGCCGAAGCGCTCTTCCCAACACTACCCGCAACTCATTGAAGATCCTGTTCATCGATTCGGCCATTATCGCCCGGAGAAAATCTGATGCTGCTAACTATTCTCTCCTGCTTCACGATCGGCGAGGTCGTCGAGCTCCAGGTTCCCTTGTAACACTGTCTATCATGAGTGTCTTTACCTGGTCAACAACCCTTTGCGGCGGTCTCTAAACAATAGGAGTCACTAACCCTGCTTGACTTGCAGTCACCAGAGAAATCGCTGCCGCACGCAGTTTCAGCCCATGCACGCTCGGTGGCATTCGCCGACGAGACCGCATGCGCGAACGCAAGTCCGACCCCGTTCCCGGGTTGGCACCTGGCTGGGCCAGTGCTCGCAGACACCGTCCAACTACTGGCGTGTCTGGCGGAACTTCCGTGTTAGCAAGGATACTAGGAACGGTTTTTCCCAATGGCTGTGGGCGCCGCCTTAGCGTCTGCTTTCTCGACAGAGAAGTGGTTCGATGCTCTACATTTACGCCAGGCCGCGCGCTTTGAGCAGTCACCGGCGCGGCGCACGCCAGCATGCCGGAACATATCAGGACCACACGCAAGGGGCCTCCCGCTACCGCTCTTTCCGCAGTGCTATGTTCAAGTTGACCGAGTTGGTTAAGAGAGCGACGGGGTTGACTGCTCAGGTGCGAAGCGACCTTCTCGGTCAAAAAAAGAGTGCGGAGATCATTTGAGTTCACTTACCCAACAGGCCAAGAAGGCTTCTTACCATTACAGCTTCTCGTCGAAGGGTTACGATGCCTTGCCTTTCCCAACTGGAGAGCAGCCGGCTCACAGTAAACAGCGTAGTCGCTGTCATCTGAGCCAATTCCTCCTGCGAAAGATTGATTTCCACTACGCCATCCACACTCCGGCCGACTTGCGCAAGCAACCGAACCAGCTCACGAGCCAGACGCGGCGCAACCCTTTCCGTGGATATCTCTCGAAATCGGCCTTCGAGCACGTGCAGGCGTTGTGCCAGGATACGCTTCGTGTTGCGCTGCAGGAGGGGGAACCGTTCTGACAGGGCCTCAAACGTCGGTGCATTCCAGACCAATGCTTCACACGTAAGAAGTGCCTCCGCCGTTGAGCAATGCCTACCGCGCTGGTCAGATCCAACCGACCCCACTATTTCACCGGGCCCTTCGAGTCGAAGGATGACCGCGCTGCCATTCTCTCCCAATTGCATTACCTTTACAGATCCTTCGGTTAGCAACACTATTTCCTTGATAGCGTCGCCTGCGAAAAAGATCGTCTGCCGGCGCATGAACGTTGTTGGGCGCGCGGCGGATACGATGGTTGCGCAATCAGCCTGTGGAATACCCGCAAATAGCGGGGAAAGCTCCTCGTACCGGCTCCTAGGGCGAGCCACGATATCCAATTTGTTTTGAGCCAATCGCAAAGGTACGGCTGGTTGGGCGTTTGCCATGATTTTAAGCGTAGTCCCTATCTCGATTGAGTCACAGGTCCTTATAACGCGGGGGGCGGACCTTACGTCCTGCGGAGCCTTGGACTGTGCAGTTCTTCGAGCCGAGTAACCTGCTGTAGGCTTGAAGAGGGAACGAACCAATCGGTTCATGTGGGCACCCGTACCAAGCAGAGCTGCTTGATTCCCAGCAAGTTCCGTGCCTTATGGTTCCCGTCCTTAAGCCATTCATTCTAAAAGCCTTACTTAGAGGTGTGCTGGTACGCGTGAAATATTTTGCATAAATTGGGAGAAGAAGGGGAAAATTTAGGAACAGCTGTGGAAAAGCTCCTGGGCTCAGCACGATGACATTACGGACCATGGATTAGGAAGGCGGTGCTGCTTGAACGGAGGTAGGGCTCTGCGGTTGCCCTGAACCGTGAGCTGCGGGCTTGCTCGGCTGCGCCACGCTGCTACCGGCCTTTTTCTTTGGTTCTCGCCGCGTCAGGCCAACGGAGGTGCCGGTGCCTATATCAATTAGCCGCAAATTCTCGTCGGTGATCTCCTCTGCCCGCACGATGTGAGGTGTGATCGCAAAAACGATTTCGGTTTCGCGCCGATCTTTATTCTCCTGACCAAACAAGTACTTCAAGAGGGGAATTTTTGCCAGCCAAGGATAACCGCTGATCGAGCGTGTTTCTTCATCCGTCAGAATCCCGCCCACCAGGTTAATCTCACCGTCCTCCAATCGCGTTTCGTGCTCGATGCGGCGCTGTCCAATTGTGGGTTGATTGATTCCACCGATATTTTGAGAACCCGTGACCGATGAAACCTCCAAAACCATTTTCAGGGTAACCTCTCGATTCGAGTGGATTTGCGGAGTGATGTCAATATTCACGCCGACATCGAGATATTGAAATTGAGTGTTGACCAAAGGACTGATACCTCCCCCACTCACCCCGCCCCCTGCCTGGAACGAACCGGTGGCGATCGGCACCCGATCACCGATTTTCAAGGTAGCCTTTTGTTGGTCAAGGACGCGAATTTCCGGGTTCTGGAGGACCTTGGTGTTGCTGTCGCTCATGAGAGCAGTGACCGACGCGCCTGGAATCGCTAATGCAAAATCCTTAGAGGTCAGATGCGATATAGATTGCACTGTTAGCGATGACGGAGGAGCAATGGAGTAAGTCGTTGGCACAGTAGTGCCCAGTGTGCGTAGCTGGGCGCGGCTGATTTGCAACACGGCGATGTCGATCACCACTTCGGCCTTCGGCTTGTCGAGATCGGTGACCAATTTCTGCGCCAGTACCAGCTGATCCGGCGTGCCCCTGAGTGTGATCGCGCTGTGCGTGGGATTTACTTGAATCCGGCTGATGTCCAGAATTCCCTTAAGCGTGCCGACCACCTCCTGTAACTCGCTCGGCGTCGACGCATTGCGAAGATAGAACGTCGTCATCACGTTGTCTTCAAAGTCTTTGCGCCTGCCTTCCGAGGCGACAAAGATCGCCTTGGTCGATATAGGCCGCCAGAAGGTCTTCGATTGCATGGCAACCATCCTGAGCGCCTCGCGCAAGGGGATGTCGTCCAACTCGATATTGATACGCTGTGGTTTGTAATCCAGGTCAAACAGCACGTTGATTCCAGCCAGCTTGCCAATGGTCTTATAGACATTATCCGCCGTAGTCGTCATGCGTAGTGTAAGCGGGGTATCCGAAAAGGGTTCCAGGTCGACGGGACCTTCAACATCTTCCATCATCTTGCTCAATGGTGACTCCGCAGTAGGGGTGGCGGCAACCCCTGCCTGCTGGGCTTGCTTCTTGAGCATTGTGGCAGTGCGGCTCATCTCCTCTTGCGCCCCCAAGTTGGACCTGTCAATCTCTGCCGCACGCTGAAATTCCACGAGTGCTTCCTCTAATTTGAGGTTATCGCGCAGCAATTGGCCCTTTCGCACATGCTCGGCTGCGGCAGACGCTCGCAACCGCAGGTAGGCGGCCATGTAGCCGGGATCCTTGGGCTTCAGCGCGTATGCTTCCTTGTATGCTTCGTAGGCAGCATCGGTTTGGTTCCGCGACTCGGCATGAACACCGCGATTATACGCGGCCTTCGCTTGATCGGAATAGGTTGGCGCGCTGATCGCCATAATCAGGAGCGAAGCTAGCATAATGCGCAGATGTTTCATGTCGTTGCTGCCTCCGCGGAACCTGCCAACAACGCCTCATTCGGACCATGAAAAGCCGACCCAACGTCGCGAGGTTTCTGAAAATGGCAAACCCAGTGGATGCGTAAGAGCAAATGTACGGCCACGGTGCGAAACCTCTTTTCTCAAAGCAACGTCACTTATAACCCACAACTTGGCCTACTTAGTTGACTTAGCGCAAAGACAGGCCCCTCGCTCCCTTTAAATACTCGTGTTTTGGCAATTGGGGTCAGGATCGCTAAGAATGAAATGTCCTTTTAATGGAAATCTTGAAGTAGACCACCCTTAACGGGTAAAAGATGCCGGACCAGTGGGAAGGGCGCGTGGAGGTGTTCAAGGTGCGGAAGCCAGGTCGATTACCTACGGCAATCGGGATCGTGAATACGTTATTCAAGTTTTAAAGCCAATCATGAGTTTTCACAGTCCGACAATTCGCCGTCAAGGTTGTTGTAGCGCAAAGACGAATCGACAAGATACGTTGATATTCATGCTGACCTGGCTGAACTGGCTGCTGAATTCACGGCTGCCTATGCGGGATGTCCCTGATCCCACTGGAGTAAGCGTCTCAGGTATGAAACTTGGTCACAAACTTGGCATCGTCGCGGCTTTGATCTTTCTGGCCAGTCTATCAGCGTCCGCTGCGGACGTGGCCCTATTGCGCAATGGTTTTGCCATACGGCATGAACGTCGCGAAGCGCGAGACACGGTGACTCGCCTATACCTAGGCGAGACACCAGACAATTACATTGACGTACCTACTGCCGACATCGTGCGCTTCGAAGAATTGGGCGCTCCCTTGCCGCCAGCCGCCACCTCCGCACCCGCCAGCGGCCTCGACTCGGTCGTCAGTGCCGCCAGCAAACGAAACAACCTTGACCCCGATCTGGTCAACTCCTTGATTCTTATCGAAAGCGGATTCGATCCAAACGCAGTCTCCCCGAAGGGGGCGCGGGGGCTAATGCAGCTGATGCCGCAGACTGCTGCCCGGATGGGCGTACAGAACGCCATGGACCCCGCTGCCAACGTGGAAGCTGGAACGCGCTACTTGGGTGAACTGCTGTCCCGCTATCACAACGATCTTAGCAAAGCTCTGGCGGCCTACAACGCCGGACCAGATCGCGTCGAGCAATATCACGGCGTGCCTCCCTACCCGGAGACCCTGGCCTATGTCGCTCGAATTATCCGCGATTTCAACCGTAAAAAAGATGCCCAGCGACGCCCGCAGCCGGATCCCGGCAGTAACCCCTCCGAGGACCAGAGATCTGTTGCCTCCGAGTTCCCCGTGCCCGGCCAACCCAAAGTTGTGCGCCCAGGTGTTGTGCGCTACGCGCCCGGCCCCAACACTGCTTCCCAGGCTGCAATTTCTGATGCCGCCAGATTGATTTCCATGATGAATTCATTCCCTCAGGTGGATCAATCTGAGTGAACTCTAGCGGTCTTGATGACTAATAAATGCAAGCTGCCTACCGCGATCACGCCGGCAGTCGAGAGCCAATAGTTGAGCTGGAGAGTAATTATTCGGTAAGAGGAAACCTTCCAGGCATAAAACAGCCTTGGCGCCATCTGCTGTCGTCCCCACGTCTCCGATGCGGTCCCTCTCTTCGACCCTCCCTACACGATCTCCGATTTCTGTTTCGTTGTCCTCTGCACCGGCTCACGCGTGCCTGCACTGCCTCTCTTGATCCGGGAGGCCCCGAATCATATCTAGGCGGCCTGTTTAGTTTTGAGAGAGGCACTACCCAAAGGCCCCTCTTTCGATAGCAGGAAAGCGGGGAGCGACGCGCAACTGCTTCTATACCACCACGACATCCTCCCCGTCAGCGACCGCACATTAAGCTACCTTATTAGATTAGGGTCAACGCCTGCTGCCCATTGTGAATCCATAGCCGAAGGAGGAAGGCATGAAGTTCTCTAGTCCCTCACCCATCAGAGTTATTGTAGCTCTGAAGCTTATCGGTCGGATGATCGTATGGCGGATATTTCCGTTGCTTCTGGGAATTCTGGTCGGCACAACGATTCTCCGGGCACAGCAACCCGTGGATGCGGCGGCTGCGGATAAACAAACATTGCAGCTCTTGCTCCAACGAATTGATCAGTTGGAGGCTAGAGTCAAGCAATTAGAAGCGGCTAAGCAGCAAGCTGCCCCTGTAAGCCTTCCTGCTGCACCCGTCCAAGCGAGTGCGCCTCCCGTAAGTGAAACTGAGCTGCAGGCGGACAACGCGGTGACAGAGAGAATGGATGTTAGCAACACATTGTTGCGGATGCGGGGATTCGGCGATATCACGCTTCACGGGGATAGCCAGAGGCATGATACGACCTCCTTCAGCCTTGGCCAACTCAACCTTTTCGTCACCTCGGACATCTCGGAAAAATTCAAGTTCCTCAGTGAAATTGTCTTTGAAGGTGGACCGGACAACATTTTCGGCGAAACACGTGGAGAAAATAATTCCTTCAGCGTGGATGTCGAACGCATGGTTCTTCAATATTCCCGCAGTGATTATTTCAAGCTTGCCGTCGGCAGGTATCATGCAGCGATCGGCTACTACAACACGGCCTATCACCATAGCACTTGGTTTCAAACAACGACGGGGCGCCCCTTTCTCTTTCAATTCGAGGACCGCGGAGGAATTCTGCCGGTTCATACTGTGGGTGCGTCGGCGTCGGGCCTGATCCCCTCCGGCCATCTCGGCTTGCACTACGTCGCAGAGGTTGGGAACGGGCGTGCCTCGCGTTCCCCGATTATTGAGGAACCGGTGCAGAATGTGGTTGATGACCAGAACCATAAGGCCTTCAACCTTGCGCTTTTCGCCCGTCCCGACGCAGTTCGTGGCCTACAAGTAGGCTTTTCGGCTTACCGTGACCTGCTTACGCCGGCAAACCTCCCCAGAATCGGAGAAACTATCTTTGCAGCGCACGCCGTCTTGGTGCGTTCGAAGTTTGAATGGCTGAACGAAGCCCTTCTTGTTCGTCATGCCCCTAACGGTATTCCACGCGTATTCAATACCCCGGGGTTTTACACCCAGGTTTCAAAACAGTTCGGCTCCTATCGGCCCTACTTCCGATACCAGTATGTGAACGCCTCTAGGACGGAGCCCATCTTCCCCGACGTTGGATTGCGCCAAGGCCCCTCCTTCGGTCTCCGTTATGATGCCAGCGAGACGGTGGCTGTGAAGCTGCAATATGACTACACGGCCTTGCGAGGACAGCCGGCGGCCAATGCGCTTGCTCTTCAAGTCGGATTTACGTTCTAGAAAGACCAACGCATGCGTGGCCTGGCAGGTTTACTTTTCATTTTGGCGAGTGCCGCATTCTCCATTGCGGCGCTCTCCTTAGAGTCTGCGCCAAACGCCAGTTCATTGCCGGAGCCGCAGATCGCGTCGGAGCAAAATTTGGCCGTTGTCGTCAACCTTTCTAACCCGGTTCAGAATCTTTCCATGCCCGAACTGCGAAGAATTTTTCTTGGTGAGCGCAGTCACTGGCCCAATGGCCGCCGCATCACCCTCGTGATGATGGAGCCCGGCCAGCCTGAGCGCGCCGTCGTGCTTCGCGATATCTGCCAGATGAATGAAACCGATTTCAATAATCACTTCCTGCACGGCGTTTTCACTGGCGAAGTGCTTGTTTCACCGAAAACCCTGGCAACTCCCGTGGGTGTGCGCAAATTCGTATTTAACGTGCCCGGCGCCATTGGCTATCTTCGTGTCTCGGATTTGGACCCCTCGGTAAAAGCCATTCGGATCGATGAGCGCAGTCCCGAGGATAAGGGATACAGGCTTCACGTGCCACCACGCTCTTCCAAATAGATATGAACGGGCAAAACAAACGCGCACGCAAAGGGACATTGGCCGGCCCGGCTGCGCTGTTGGACCGTGTCTTGGCTCTTGCATCCCCCTACAATTCATCCTTGCTGCTTCTCATCGTGTTCCTTGTCGTTACCATGGTTGGCCTATTCGTGATACGCGATCTTCATGCTACGAACGTTGAGGCGCAGAAAATGTACGCTGGGTCCGTGCGGGGGCTTCAGAGGATTGGGGAGCTGCAATATGAAGTCCAGGAGACCCGTCGTAGCACTTTCTACGCCTTGACTACCAACGACAGCAATCTCCAACTGGAATATGCCGACCAGTCGCGCGAAGCCGACCGGCTGGTTAACGAAGGAATCAGCGAATATCTGCTTCAGGCTCGAATGCCTCACGAAATCGAGGTGGGCAGGCGTCTCCAACTCGATTGGTCCGGCTATCTTGGTGTGCGCAATGAAGTGTTAGCTTCGATTCTTGAGGGCAGCACCAAAGAAGCGGTCAACCTGGATCTTAGGGGGGGTGTGCCGTCCTTCGAACGTGTCCGCCAAGACTTGCAGGAAATCAAGCGGCTCTACGATGAGCAGGCATCTCAGCAGCTTGCCAACGTCGCTGCCACCTCTCGGCGCGCCATCTTCAGGCTGATCGGTGTCCTCGCTATTACCTTGGCGTTGGCCAGCGCTTCCGTCTGGGCCATCCAGCGAAGCAAAATGCTCGGCGCGATCCAACTGGCCAAGCTGCAAATGGAGTTTGTTGCCTCGGTCTCTCACGAGCTACGCACTCCCCTGGCGGTCATCTCCTCCGCCGCGGATAATATTGCAGACGGTCTTGTGGGCGGGAAGGATCAGCAGAAGAGTTATGGCTCCGCAATCCAAAACCAATGCCGGCAGATCACCGACCTTGTAAACCAGATTCTGCTGTTTGCCTCGACGAAAGAAGGTAAGAACCGCTATACTCTGCGCCCACTGCAGGTGTCGCGAATCATCGATGTCGTGCTGGACAATACCGCGGGATTAGTGCGGGGAGCAGGTTTTGTGATTGAGCATCACATCGAAACTGGGCTGCCCTGCGTAATGGGTGATTTGTCCGCGCTCTCTCAATGCCTGCAGAACTTGATCGTAAATGCCGTGAAGTACAGTGGGGAAAGCCGCTGGATCGGTATTCGCGCCTTTGTCCACGATTCCGAAGAGCGAAGCAGCAAAGAAATCCGGATCACCGTTCAGGATCGCGGTATGGGCATTGACCGCTTGGAGATGCCGCACATTTTCGAGCCCTTTTATCGCGGAGCGGCGGTCAAGACTGCCCAGATTCACGGGACAGGTTTGGGATTGTCACTCGCGAAGAGCATTGCCGAAGCTATGGGAGGAACACTTTCTGTGGTTAGTGAACTGGCGGTTGGGAGTATATTCACCCTCCACTTGCCAATCGTCGAGAAACAAGAATCGGAAATGGCGTCCGTCACTTCTAAACCAGATCCGTCTATTCGAACATGAACGAGAATATTCTATTGGTGGAAGACGAACAAGCATTGCGGATGACCCTGAGCGATCGTCTGCAAAGCGAGGGTTACGTCGTTGATTTCTCTCCCGATGGGGAACAAGGCTTCGAAAAGGCGACCAGTTTACCCTTCGATTTAATCATCCTCGATATCATGCTGCCTCGCCGCAGTGGTCTTGACGTCTGTCGCGACATCCGGCTGGCGGGGTTGGCAACCCCAATTCTTCTGCTTACCGCTCGTGGACAAATTGTCGACAAGGTGGCTGGTCTCAAACTGGGTGCAGATGACTACGTTACGAAACCATTCGATACTTTGGAACTCATGGCCCGTATCGAGGCCTTATTGCGGCGTGCCCCCACACGAACGGGCCAGGGAATTCTCCACTTTGGCTCAATCCGCGTGGATATTAGCGGCACTCAGGTTACGCGAGAGGGCAAACCTGTTTACCTTTCTGCTCGCGAATTTCAGCTCCTGCGCTATTTCACGGAGCACAAAGGGGTCACTCTTTCCCGTGATGAGATCCTACGCGAGGTGTGGGGCTACGAGGTTGGCACGTTCACACGCACCGTTGATGTTCACGTCGCCGGCCTACGCCAGAAATTGGAGAAGGCTCCCAAAAAACCAGAGATGATCGTCACCGTCCCCGGGATTGGCTATAAATTTCAAGGATGAGAGGATTTTGACTGCATCATCCGAATATCCGCCGCTGCTTGTTGCTTTTCAGAACTTTTTCATTGATCGCAGCGCGGACTCCGCTCTTTCATGGTCACGCAATGTGTACCACGTCGGAGCATAGCCCTCCAGAAGCCCGTATAACTCTGTGAGTGCTTCTGCCAATTGTGTCAACTGCAATCTCATTTCAGATGCCTCATTCATTTGCTTTGGAAAACTGCGCACCTCGAGTTGTCCAGTGTGGCCAAGGATCACGTCTCAACCCCCTCTCAACCGCTCCCTATCTATTACCAATACAGTAATATATCGTAAGTTAAAAACAATTATTTTCCATACTTCTTAAGCTATCGAAATGGTAACTAGGACCTCGCAAGCACGGGAGATGCAGGGCACGAACCCTTGCCCCCGAAGAACCCTCCGAGGTGGCGCGTCCGGCCCGTTCTCAAGCCTTCTTCCGGTGGCATGGCGCGCGGCTCACCCATCCCGAATGCTTTCGCTCATTCTGCATACTAAGATCTACATTGCTGGCGCAAGTGATTATGCTTGAAGATACCACTTGCACCTTGCAAATATGGACACCATTGGGAGTAAGGTGCGCAAAAAAGTCTTCCTCGTGTGCTACCATGCCGCTACCGAGCCCTCGTACCATTGATTCAAATCCCCTTGAGGGAGGGATTGGTGTATTTCAACGGGCCAACAGTGAAGGGTGCTTCTTCCCGAATTTGTCCCATTAACCCGTTGGCGATACCCCTTTCCATTTTTTTCATATTCGTTTTCTTTGCCTGCGTTCCTGCGCAGGCACAAATTTCACCGGGCCCTCTTGCGAAGGCCCACCAGTCCTTAAGCGGAACCATACAATGCGCGAGCTGCCACCAATTCGGCACCAGCACGCCTACTTTCAAATGCCTGGATTGCCATAAAGAAGTGGCCCAGCGATTGGCCGCCAAGCACGGATATCACGCCCAGATCCAGATGAAGAATCCTAATGGCAAAGATTGTGTCCGCTGCCACCTCGATCACAACGGCGTGGATTTCGGCCTCATCCATTGGGAGCCTTCACAAAAACAGTTCGATCACCGATTGACGGGCTACGTCCTGGAAGGAAAGCCTGCGGGCCTTGCTTGCGAGAAGTGCCACATGCCGGCATACATGGTTTCCAATGAACGCGCGCTCATCAAGATGAAAGATCTTTCGAAGTCCTTTTTTGGGTTGTCGCAAAATTGCGTACCGTGCCACAAAGATGTGCACAAAGGCCAGCTCGGGGACAATTGCCTGCAATGTCATAATTACGTGGACTGGAAGGCGGCAAAGCAATTCGATCACTCCAAGACGCGCTATCCACTGACGGGTCTTCACCTCAAGGTCGAGTGCGAGAAGTGCCACAAGCCGGATGTGCCCGGCGGCCCAGCACGCTACCGGGACATGAAGTTCCAGGCCTGCATCGACTGTCATATCGACCCGCACAAAGGTTCCTTCAAACAGCGTTGCGAAGAATGTCACACCACCGCGGGCTGGAAAAAATTGTTACCGCGCTTTGAATTCGACCATTCCAAGACCAAGTACCCGCTTCTCGGAAAGCACGCCATGGTTGGCTGCGCGGAGTGCCATTTGAAGGGTGATTTCAAGCGCCTCCTTCCGTTTGGTAATTGCAATGATTGTCATAAACCGGACCCCCACAATGGCCAGTTCGAAGCACGTGCCAAAAAGGGCGAGTGCGCGGAATGCCACACCGTGGATGGCTGGAAACCCTCGCTTTTCGGCGTGAAAGAGCACGACACATCCAAATACCCGCTTAAGGGCAAACACATCACCGTTGAATGCGACAAGTGCCATCTACCCGCGGGCAAGGACACCATCTATAAGGTGAAATTCGCAGCCTGCACCGACTGTCACAAGGATGCCCATGACGGACAATTTGCAGCCGCCCCGTATTCAAACAAATGCGAGGATTGTCATACCGTTCTGGATTTTCACCGTTCCACATTTACGATCGCCAAACATCGCAAAGCACGTTTCGCCCTGACCGGAGCCCACGCGGCTGTGCCTTGTTCCGACTGTCACAAAGTCGGTGCCGCCGGACGGAAGGATAAAATCCTCCCGTTCCATTTCGAAGATCGGACCTGCACCGCCTGCCATGAAGATGTCCATCATGGCGAATTCAAAGAACGCATGGCGCGGCGCCGTGCCGACGGCACGCCTCAGGGATGCGAAGCTTGCCATAACGTGAGGTCATGGGCCGACG
>Ga0209648_10003113_pt1 | contig 13868 bp, 19 predicted proteins | sample GraSoi2013_115cm_FD_185830 | JGI IMG/M metagenome (GOLD analysis project Ga0209648, IMG submission 185830) | Grasslands soil microbial communities from the Angelo Coastal Reserve, California, USA - Sample 9_17_2013_115cm (SPAdes) (version 2) | ecosystem: Environmental > Terrestrial > Soil >...
GCGAGTTTGTGCATTTCTTCCGCCCAGGGTTCATAGATGACAATGATCTGGTCTTGCTTCTTTCCCTTTACCGCAAGGCCCGGAGGCAAAGCGCGACCGTCATACCCTCCCTTATCCGCCTTGTTTTGCTGGCACAAGTGCATGTATTTCACATGCCCTTCGATATAGCCGTAGGCTTCCCGCATTTTATCCTGGAATGCGCATAAATCCCGGTAGATGGTAAAGTCATAGACGCGGGTTCGCTCCTCGGTAGAGGCAGAAGATATAGGGGGCACAATGACTTTAATCCGCTTTTCTTCAGCAAGCTTTGTGAACGCGCCGACCTGATCCATATGCTTATTGCGGAAAAGCCGGTCTTCCCTTGACAGTATGACGGTTCCCACTATTCCCCTGTGCATATCCTTATAGAGGCGGTCGAGCACCTCTCGCTGGTCAATGCGTTTTTGCCCGGACACCCCGGCACCCTCATCGTATAACCGCACGTCCGGCTCGTCGTCGCGATAGAGCAGCCTGCCATAGTTTTGCAGACCGAGCTGCGTTTCCCGGCTTTCTGCCTGCGCGGTATCCGCTCCGGTTTTTGACTGTCTCACTAGTACGGCAGTCGCCCGTTTCCTGTCAATCTCGGGCAAGGCTCCGTCATAGTAATTAGGGCGGTTATCCGCCTGGCGAAGCTTGAATGATCTGGATTGCGCCATTCTCTTGTTTCCTCTCTTGGCTCAAGTGCAATCTCTACTGAATTATACAACTTTCATAGGGCTACGAAGACAGCCTGTGAGTCCCTTCTGTCCCCTACCCTCTAGGCACATGTCCTGTTCTAGGTCTCAGGCGGTAGAAAAAAGAATCAGTACATGAATATGCGTTACGTCGGTGGGTAACTCCTGATTATCCGCTATCCCGCCAATGCTCGCCCGCGCAATGCCTGGAAAACGCCTAAGAAGCTGCAAGGCCGCAAGGCGGGGCCTCCCACTGACCAGGGCTTCTACACGGGCCTCATTGATTTGATACACCCAGGTTCCCTGGCAGGTGAACATAAGGACGGCAGTTTGCCCTTCTATAGCTGCTTTCGTGACGGAAACAGCGATGTTACCAAAGCGTGCATACCCGCTTCCAAGCAGGCGCAAGGCCTGGGTGGTAAGGAGCTTTGCCCCTAGCGCGGTTAATTGCAGGCTATTATAGGCAAAGTCTGAGCAGGTTTCGGACACCGTGACCCGCACGTTGCTCGCTTCCTGCCTGATAGCAGGATCGACGGCGACGGTACGAGCGCACGGCGCTTTCTGTAACTGCTCGCCTGGGACAAGCTGCTGCCCTAACGCGGCCTGCATACTTTGTGTGACCTGTGTTTTAAGCATGGTAGCGGGCCGGTCTACGTCCGACTGCGTCACATAGGTAAAGTCGCGGGCGTCCTGGCCGCCCTGAAACTGGCTGTTGCTAACCTGCAAGGCGCTGCCAGTGACGGCAATGTCTCCAGCGCGTATATTGCCGACTGCGCCTGCACGAATGGCATGGGCCATAACGGTCGCCTGTCCAAATTGCGGCGGGTTGCCGGACGTTGCTGCGGGGATGGTGACGGTTGCATCGGTGGCAACCTGTATCCCGTCTGCCCCGGTATAGACTGTTCCCATGTCAACGGTCTGGGGCGCAAACAAGCCATTAAAATAGATCAGTGTTCCCGTTGCAACTCGCGCGTCCTGGTGTCCCTTGCCCGTCGCCGGAACGGTCTGCTCCTGGCTCAGGGTAAGTGGTGGCAAGATGCGCCCCTCTATGTCTGCGCCTGCTCCAATGCTCACCGTTGCCGACGTGGAGACGGTTTTTACCACAGGGGTGATAGTGATAGCCACGGTGGGCGCTAATACCGCATTGAGGCTATCAAGGCCGACAAACACAAAGAGTATGAGCAGAAAATGCAGAAAATACGCAGGCTCCCGCCTGGGGGCAAGGCGCGTGTCCGTCTTCGTCTCCTGCGCATCAACAACAAGGGCCTGGGGCTGCTGGTCGTCTTCCTCGATGGGGTGTCGGTAAACACCACGCCCCCACCTTCGAGCGGATAGACATACACGACCTTTTCAGCTTCTTCTTCTGGGTTAGGCGGCGGGGCGTTTCCGTTTGCCTCCCGCCGGTTTTCCATCTCCGCTAAAATAGCGGGAACGGCGCGTGCGTATGGGCTTGCCTGCATCGTCTCTCTTCCTCTTTCCAAGCGGGAAGAATGCTCCCCTAGTGCTCCGGCAACGTGACGTGTTCACCCTGTTTGAGCGGCCTGAATCCATCGCCGGTGTTAAAGAACACAATACGCTGATCCTGAATGTGAATGATCATATCAGGCTTTCCGTCGCCGTTTACGTCGGCAAACTCACCCGTGACAGGGATTAAGTCTCCGCCGTCCGTCACCAGTGTCGGGCCGATATAAATTTTGGCCTTTGCCGCATCGCCGGCAGGAAACTCTATGACCTCAACGTGGGCGTTCAGGTTGAGAAAGATAAAATGCGACGGATTCGCCTTATTGTCTCCGTTATGGTCGACTACCGCGTCGGTCTGCCAGGTGCGCGGATAGCCATAGGTGCTGTAGTCCTGGTGAAGCTGCCACCAGTTGCCGAGCCACTGCAACCCTACCCAGAGCGCCAGCATCGCTAACATGCCAATCCCGATAAACAGCCAGACTGACCATCTTCTTTGCCGGGCAGGGCCAAGATGGACGACTTCGGGCGGCTGCGCGTGATTCAGGTTCGGGTGCGGGGTGCGCTGCGCGGTCGCCCGGCGCGGGATGGTGGCTTCTGGCCGGAACTCATAGCGCACCCTTTGGCCGGAGACGGCGTTATACCTCACGCTGCTATTAGAGAGCCGTCCGGGGTGGGGATCATCATAGAGGTCGTCTTGATCTATCTGAGTCAGTAGATCGCTATCGTCACTGGTGTCGTGGCTTGTCTGGGGCTGGACGATTTGCGCGTAGGGTATCCAGCTCGGATGCTGCGTTCTCAACTCCTGTTCTGTCCCTGTCCATACCCTCCCCCCTTTAAGCCGAACCTGAAAGAGGGTTCTGTCGGCGGCGGAGGTTCTCATTGCTGCACCTCCCCTTCCGCTTGTCGGGTACAGGTAAAGGGCTGCGCACCTTGCGGGGGTATGGCAACACAGTACGGGCAATATCCGCGTATGCCGCAAAGCATACACTCCTTCACGCTCTTGTCGCCGCTATACGTCCAGCTATGCCCGTAGAGCTGGCAAGATTCGGGAACGCCGGGAAGAAGGTCAACGGCTACGCTCATGCTTGCGGCCAGTTGCGCAAGCAGCAACTTTCCGGTTGCAATCTGTTCATACAGCATGGCTCCTGCACGTTTCCCGCGCTGGCAGAAACAGCGGGGATTTTCGCAGAACGGAATGCTTCCGCCATGCATTAAATAAATGGGTATGGGAGTGGCGGTGTCGGTATCCTGACGCACGGTAAGCGGCGGATCGTCAAGAAGTAAGTGGTCCGGTATGCCTTGCATGGCTCTCCTCTAATGGATGGGGGTGAATTGACAGGCAAGGCTCCAGCAGATACAATAAGCATAGACCTTAGCCTGTCCTGGCAGCAAAAACGGCATAGGATGCTGTCGCTGCTGCCACTGTGTAACAACAGCACTTAAAGGGACAGTCTTTGTTATGTTTTGAACCGCTACAGCTTCTCAAGGCGCGGACGGTTCGCAACATCGGGAAAAAGGTCTGAATCGGGACGCCTGGGGTTCTCTCCGGGCGTTCTGGCATCACCTCCTTACAAGCGTACCTGCAACCCATCTATATCCCGCACGTGGATAGTTCTTCCGAGCGCACCGCTTAACGCATCGGCTATCGCCTTTGCGGTTCGGGCGGAAATGCGCTGTCCGGCTTCCGCGTTACGGATAGTTTGTGGGTCTACTCTTGCTGCTCTGGCTAGGTCTGGAATGTTCATAGGTACGCTCTCTCTAAGTTCAGTTAGTGTCAATCTGAACACCTCCTAAGAGAACGATAATAATAGAATTATACCACAAAGTTCGGCGAACTTTGTGGTATTTTTGAGGCTAATTTCTGCGGTTTCGGAGGGAGAGGAAAAATTCTAATCTTTCCCCTTGTTCGCTATTTTCTTGACATGTAAATTTGTGGTAGTGACTCTCTGAGGGGGTGATACAATAGGAGGGTATGAGGTGGAGCATGAACAGGCAAAAGAGTAAGGAGCTGGCCAGCATGCCCTCCTGTCCAAATCCCGAAGAGATCACCGGGCATACATACGAGACGATCAGCGTGTGGCTCAAGCGAACAGCCACCCATGCGGAGGCCCTGACGCAGGTGCTGGCCAGAGATCTGCATCTGAACCAGGTGGAGATCGATGAGTTTTGGTCATTTGTGCAAAATAAACGGCGCCGCCAGCCAGCCTGATGCGGGAGAACGCTGGGGCCGCCTGGTGCAGGATCGGGCCAGTCGCTTCGTGGTCGCCAGCGCTACTGGTCCTCTGAGCGAGGAACCGATCGAGCAGGCAGTGACTATCACGGTTTAGCGTACCCACCAGCGCGCATTGCACTGGTTCAGCGATGGTTGGCACGGCTACCAGAACATCCCGAAGCGGGCCTATCGCAAGCTATCGTCCAGCGGTAAACGGGAACGGCCTCCATGGGTGGTGCCAGAGACGGTCACGTTGACCAAAACGGTCAAGCATCGCGATGAGCACGGACGCTTGCTGTCGGTGGAGATCCGTGCCGCCTTGGGGGCAGCGATGAAGCCGACTGGCACGGTGCATGTCGAACGACTCAACGGCGCTCTGCGTGATCGGCTGGGGGCTTTGACGCGTAAAACACACGCCTTCGCCAAACGAGATGCCACTTGGGATGCGCAGGTGGGCTTGCAGTTGTTCGATCACAACTTCCAGCGAGCCCATCAGGCCTTGCAACTACCTCTAGCCAATGACCAGCGTCGTTATCACCATCGATCTCCGGCCATGGCTCTGCGGCTGACCGATCATCGCTGGTCGTTCCTGGAATTATTGACGACTCGTCTTCCTATCACCCCTTGAGCGTCGCCTGGGCGCCGGGCTTGAGGGTGACAAAGGCCTTGACCGCATCGCCACGGCCACGGGCCGACTCGAGGCGCTCGTCTTCGGCTACGGCGACTACGCGGCGAGCGTGCGTATGCCGACAACGAGCATCGGCGCCATGGACTGGTGGGATGAGCACTACCCGGGACACCGTTTCCACTTTGCAATGGGCAGGACAGTAGTGGCGGCGCGTGCCGCAGGTCTACGCGCCATCGACAGCCCGCTGCCGACTATAAAGACCTGGACGCCCACCGCAAGATGTGCATCATCGCGCGGGGGCTTGGCTATGATGGGAAGTGGTGCATCCATCCGTTGCAAATTGCGATTGCGAATGAGGTCTTCTCCCCAACGGAACAAGAGCTGCAATGGGCGCGGGAAGTGGTCACGGCTTATGAGCAAGCAATGGCCAAGGGGACGGGTGCGATCAGTGCGGGGGATCGCATGATCGATATGGCCTCAGTGCGCATGGCCCAGATGATGCTGAAGGCAACGGAAGGAATCTGAAGATATCCCCGCTGCTCCGTTCGTGATTGTGCGCCATGCGACGCATCGCGGCATCCCTAACAGGGTCAAGAGAAACGCGAAGCCCTACATCCCCACCCTCGGCCGATACTGCACCGCCTCAGCGAGATGATTGGCCGGAATCATCTCGCTGCCCGCCAGGCCAGCAATCGTTCTTGCCAGCTTGAGGACGCGGTGATAGGCACGCGCTGGCAGGTGCAACTGCTGCACTGCTACTTTGAGGAGCTTCTCGCCGGAGGCATCGGTCTGGCAGCACTCGCGCACCTCGTTGGGACCCATTTCGGCGTTGCATGTGAGCTTGGTGCCTTTGAAGTGTTCTAGCTGGCATTCGCGAGCGACCTGGACGCGTTTGCAGATGGTTTGGGGGGTTTCGACCTGGCGTTTGTCGGCGAGTTTTTCGTAGTCGACGCGGGGCACTTCGACGTGAATGTCGATGCGGTCGAGCAAGGGGCCGCTGATCTTTTTCTGGTAGCGGGCGATGGCCATCGAAGTGCAGCTACATTCTTTGACCGGGTCACCGTAGTAGCGGCAGGGACACCCGTGCGGGTAGCTGTTGCAACCCGTCCCTCACACCTGCGTTGCACGTTCGCCGCGCCTTCAAGATCGCGGAACGACGGCACTTTGCAGGTGCAATCGCTGAAGGTGAAGCACAGAATCATTTCCCTTGCCTCGTTGATGGAGCGATTGCCCGCTCGGCCCCACCGCAGGGTGGGGTCGAGCTCACTGTCATTCTAAACCATAGATGGGCAGCCTGCTTAGAGCACCACGGTGACCTGACGCAGAGTCCCTCCCCTCAAGAAACTCAGCGTCACGGGTTCTCCTGCCTGGTGGCGGCGCACAATCCGCTGTAAATCTGCCGGGTCGGTCACCGGCTCGCCCGAAGCCGCAATCACGATATCCAAACGCTTGAGTTCAGCATGATCTGCTGGCCCACCGGGGCGTATCTCCAGCAGTTCCATGCCAAAGTGCTGTGTGAGATGCAGCCGTTGTCGCAGGGCCGGGTCGAGTGGCACGCGCATCCCACCCACACCCAGTGAGATACCGGCCGGTGGTGCCTCGCGTTTCTGGTAAATGCGAGCCAGAGCCGACTTGATCGTCTCCAGGGGGATCGAGAACCCGAGTCCTTGTGCCATCGGCATCATCGCCGTGGTGATACCAACCACGCGCCCGGTGCTATCGACAAGGGGACCACCAGAGTTTCCAGGGTTGATCGACGTATCTGTCTGGATGAGGTCGGTCATTTTCCGTGTGCCCGGTGCTTGTAGCGTCCGACCAAGCGCACTGACGACTCCGGCCGTGACCGTCCAGTTCAAGCCATACGGATTCCCGACGGCGATGACCAGCTGCCCGACTCGCAGCGGTCCGCGGCCCAATTCTGCCACGGGCAAGTGATCGGCGCCAATCCGCAGCAGAGCGATATCGACATCTGGCTCACTGCCAACGAGACTGGCGTCAAACGTGCGCCCATCCGCCAGCGTCACCTTCACCCGCCGTGCATGAGCAACCACGTGGGCATTGGTCAGGATCTGTCCATCGGAGGCAAAGATGAACCCTGAGCCGACACCACCATATTCCCGGGGCAGAGGATATGGGCCAGAGCGCCGCCCCTCATGCTCCAGGTCTATACGTACGACCGCAGGCCCAACGCGTTCCGCCGCAGCGGTTACTGAGCGTGAATAGGCATCGAGCGCCTGCGCATCCTTTTCATTCGTATCTATATCTAGCATGATGCTTTCACTTCTCTTCCAAAGGGAACGGGTGACACGCCTCTGACGTTGCAGATGACGCAACCCCACGAGAGAACGGCCAACTTGTGGTTCCCTTCTGCTATGTCTTAAATAACGATATATCGTTATCTTAAACATAGCAACAAGACGAGAGACGTTCTTATTCCCACTCGTATGGCGCTGGGTTTGAATAAGTATTTGGCTTGTACGCTTCCTCCTATGAAAGCTCAACAGATCAAGCAGGAGTGCTTATTAACTCTGTATTGCTCTCTCCACTGAGCAGGTTCGTCGTCACCCGATGAAGCAGTGTGGCAAGCTCCGCTTCCTGTTCTGGGGTCCAGCCGTCAAGCAGTTCGGCCAGGCTGTCATAGGCCCTGCGATCGCCATCATCACTATCATCGCCGTAATCAAGGTAATCACTGCGCAGCCAGACATCTTGGCTGCCTGCTGGCTCAAAAAGCGCTTCCAGAGGCGTATGATCGCTGAGACGGCTCTCACGGAAGGCGTGGAGGTAGCGCGCCTGCACGGGACACAGCGCGTGCGAGGCAAAGAGATGGTCGAAGCGATACCTGAAGCGGTTCCGGTAACACCAGCTCCAGCCCTCCTCCTGCGTCTGTACGGCGTAGCCATGCAGCCTGCGATAGACATCGTGCAGATCGTAGCCGATCAACTCACGCAGAATGCGCAGCTCAAGTTCATGCTGACGGGGATATTTGAGCGTATAGTCCCCGTGTCTCTTGAGGTAGCCCCAGGTGATGATCTCTCCGTTCTCTCGCTCGTGCTGGGGCGCATTAAAGTCGCCGCAGAGCAGCCTGGGCCTATCTACCAGGGTAGCGAGTGCCCGGTAGAGACCAGCCAGCAGATCCAGCTTGAGGTATGGATACAGCTGGTGACCTCCATTGGCACCCGGTTCGTAATGATTGGCAGGGGTGATATAGACGTTCTCCAGTTCGATTTCTCCCCAAGGACTGTGCAGCAGCGCGAAGAGCGTGCGCCGGCTCCAGTGTTGCAGTAGTTTTTCGTGGTCAGGTGAGTAGGTCCCCTGACTCCAGAGGATGCTCTCTGGCCTATCTGGCAGGAGCGAGAGAGGAAAGCGGCTGGCCAGCAGCACGCCGGTTGGAACGGCCTGGGGTTGCCGCTCAAGCGTGTGCAGGATGTGTGGAAGACCAATACGGCGGAACGCCTCAATATAGTATGCAACGGCGTTGTAATTGACATCTTGCAGTGCCACGACATCCGGCTCGCGCTGCCCAAGCTCCTGTACCTGTTGTGAAACCGTGCCGACGCCATTATTGACGTTCCAGGTGATGACTTTCATACAGCACAAATCTCCCGCTCTTTCGCTCCAAATTTTAGCCCTATTATAGCCAGTAGAGTCGAGATGTGACAGAACTGAAAAGGGGAAGTGTTCTTCATCTCAAATGCTGGAACATGGAAGCGTATGTTTGAAGTCTTCACCGATGGAAAAGAGAGAAGAGGCACAATACCATGAAGTGATCATGCTCTCGCATTCTTCCTCACAGATATGTTCTTGAGACTCTACCGTGAAAAGCTCTCCTCGATGCTGGTACAATGTGAACGGACGCGTGATGGAAACAAACGGGAGGCCATGAAGAACATGTATAAAGGCACACGAGCGATCCTGCATCTCGACCTGGACGCCTTCTACGCCAGCATCGAGCAGCGGGATCACCCAATATCGCGGCAAGCCCGTCATCGTGGGTGGCTCACCCGATCGGCGTGGCGTGGTGGCCACCGCCTCCTACGAGGCCCGCAAGTTCGGTGTACATTCAGCCATGCCCAGCCGCACTGCACAGCGCCTCTGCGGATAGGCGCCCGGGCCATATTGATTGCTGCTGCGCGGCATCCGGCCGCCTCATTGGCCGCCGTGTCGGCGGTGCTAAAGACCGTCCCGTCGATCGCCATGAGCCGATAGCGCCCAAAGAAGGCGACTTCGCATCTGCTGCGGCTGCGCCAGCACCTGACAGCACGCGTGCAGCAAGCCCTGCAAGCCCTGGCTGCCCAGTTCCTGGCGGCGTCCACTCAGCCCTGACGCGCTCAGACGGCTCCTGGGCTCCCCGGGATGCAGGAGGCTGAGCTTGCCGACCAGTTTGTCCCACACCAGCCGTTGGGAAAGACGGCTCCACAGGGCCAGCCCGATCACAAACAGCACCAGGGCCAGCAGCGTACTTTGGCGCACCCGCCGCGCTTTGCTCACCCAGGGCTGACTCTGCCCGACGCACCGCTCGATCGCTTCTTTGGGATACACGTGCGCTAACAGGGCCAGATCCACTTGTTCACACACCTTGTCATCCACGTCCATGTGCCGTAATCTGTACATCAGAAAGCTCCTTCAGATTTTTTTGCTTTCTGGTAGTTTGCCAGATTTGGAGCTTTCTGTCTTCTCTTTCCCCCTTTTGTCCTTAAGTGTAATGTATTGGGGCTTGGGCTGGTATCACAGCAAGATGCTCGATGCCGGGCGTGTGGAGCGTCTATGGCTGGCAATGGCAGTGGCGATGGTGTGGATGGTGGGCGTGGGTAGTCAAGCCGACAGCCAGCGCCCACTGCCCCATCTAGAGCAGTTGCCCCAGACGCATATCGCACGCCAGCGCCTGCAACGTGCACCAACCCAGTTACCTGCTCGTCGGTTGAGTTGTCTGCAACGCGGACGCTTGGTGCTGGTCGCGGCCTTGTTCCGAGCCGAGTCCTTGCCGCTGCCCAGGCTCGTGCCCGAGCTGTGGCCGGAGACCATCACGTCTCCCAAGCGAGGACCCAAGCCATCGCAGCAGCGACAGAAGCAGAAACAACGTGAGCGCAAAAAGCGGCAGAAGGCAGCTCAACGTCGCAAGAGGGCGGCCTAGCCTCCTGCCTCCCCAAAAAAACCTATACTTGAAAGGCCCCCTGGACCCCCGCTGAGGAGCACGGCCCCTCAGACTCCCTGGAATGGCTGGGAAAGGAGTATTTGCGGAGAAACCTCGCCACGCATGGTGGCCCTTCGCCACTTTTGATGAAATCTGATTGCTAGGCCGCCAGTTGCTGCACTCGTTTGCTTTTTCGTGGTCGTGTCTTGAGTTTTGCTTCTCGCCGCAACACCCTTTGACGCAACAAGGCGAACCCGGCTTGCCCGTACATTTGCCTTTTGAGCAGCTTGAGCCGTTGGATTTGGGCCTCTGTCGGTCCATTACTCCAGCTCAGCGTCAAGCCGGCCTTGACCGCTTGATAGTCCTTTCTCAAGCTCTGAGCAAACGCACGCAGTGGAGCCGTTCCCAGCCGCTCAGTGTCCTCAAGCCAAGCATCCAAGTGGTCGCCTTGCAACTGTCGAACCATCTGGACGAACTCGTTGACCTGTTTGGTCGTTGCCCCAATCTCTTCATCCACTTCCCCTAAACGGCGAAGCACTTCCTTCTGCCACTCTTGCAGCTTCTCCTCACGGCTCGACTTCCAATCGTGCGGCTTGCAGAGCCGTTAAGGGACGTCTGCGCTCTCCTGTCCAGGCATAGATGGAGGAGGAGGCAGGAACCTGTTTGAACCTGCCCGCCGTGCCGCTGTCCTTGCGCAAGTGTCCAACGAAGCGGCTCACATTGGCCATCGAGGCGGTGTATCCCATCTCACGGATCTCCCTATACAGTTTGGCCACGTTGTGGCACCCGTGGTTCCATCGCGAAGAAAGGCGCGGAAAGGTAGGGGTCAACGATGGAAGAGGAGCGAGACCGCCGGCGCGGAGGCGGAGGCGTTTCCTGTGCGAGCACACGATAGATACTGCGTGAACTAACTCCGACAAGCTGGGCAATCTGCTCTTTGTGGTATCCTTCCCGATAGAGCTTCCAGATCCGCTTGTGAAGACTCACTCGTTGGCGGTGACGAGCACGACGTTCCTGTGCGACTTTTTCAGGCACCGCCGTCTTGGCAGCAGGACGTGCTTTGCCTGTGCTGCATCGGGTCGCCTTTTTAAGCAGACGCTCCTGCTTGCGAAAGAACTTCTCCAAGGCTTCGGCAAAGTTCTTCTGTAAGTGAAAACGATCGACCACCTGTTTGGCTTGGGGCGCGCCGTCCGTGGCAGCTTCACGGAAGATTTTGCCGCGATCGCGTGAGACCAGATCAATTTCTGGATGCTTACGCAACCACGCTTTACTCGTCTCCACCGAACGCTCTGCCAACAACTGCGCTATTCGCCGTTTTTCCAAGTCCACCAAGATGGTTCCGTAGCACTGGCCTTTCTTCCACGCCCATTCGTCTATTCCAACCTTCCGCACCGAACCCTCGCTGGGCAAGGGAAGTTGCAAGACGCGCCGGATGATGGTTTTGGCCGTGGTGGGCACGCCAAAGGACTCGGCAATCTGCGCAGCATCGGCTCCGTTGGTGATCACTCCCGCTGATTGGAGAGCTTTGATGAGCCGGTCAGTCATCCGGGCGTAGCGCTGGACCACCTCTGGGAAGCGTTCGGCAAACATGTGTCGGGAACACGATGCCTCGGGACAGATCCACTTGCGCACCAGTAACTTGAGTACAAGATTTCGCCCGCCAAACGCGACATCAGCAATGGTGCGCTGATAATGACTGTGGACCCGTGACCCTGCTGTTCCACACTGTGGGCACGCAGCGGTAGGAGACGTTGCATGCAGATGCACGATGATTGTCTGATCATGCACCTCGATGCTATCCGGGTCCAACGTGGAAGGGAAGCCAAAAAGAGAAGAAAGATCGATGGGAATGCCTCCAGATGACTCACATGGATTTCACTGCGAGCATTCTACCACAAGAGCACCTCTTCCACCGAGCAAGCAGGCACACTAAATCTGTCCAAGAGTCCGTTTTGTGGCAGAAATGACGCCGCCCCAGAAGCTCTCTCAGAGAGCCTTGCGAAAAGAATTGCGTCAGAAGCCGATGCGTTTCTCCGTTGCTTGGTCTGCCGCTGGTTGAGAAAAATGGCTCGATTTTGCCTGGAAAAGTTTTGTGTCAGGGCCATTTCGCTGCTATGCAGCTTTAGCTGGCTCCACTGGCTCCTCGCTAGCAAGCGAGCGAAAAATTTATTCGTCAGGAAAGCGAAGTGATATTCGACAGACAACAAAGCTAGATGTGATTCAGCTTCCTCTGCTCGACTCCGATGAAGACCAGCAACAGGTCTCATCATGAGGTGATTCTCACTCCTGCTCTGCCGGTGGAGGAGCGGGTCAACTCGCTAGAGAATGAAGCGCCATGCTCTTCGCAGCTCGGGATGCTTTCACCAAGATTGAGCCAGTTTCATTTCATTCCGTGATTTACACACAAGCCGAAATGAGGTCGAACAGATCGCGGGCTCTTTTTTTGAGCCTTATGGTTCGACACAGAGGTACTCAGCCAAGGAAACCTCGCCACGGATGGTGGCCCTTCGCCACTTTTGATGAAACAAAAGACCTCTTCAGACGTAGATAAGGTAGAACAAAATTTCAAGGAGGTTCCTCTGTTTCCCCAATGCCTTTTGCCATCGATTGATGGCATCCAACTCGAAACGTTGCAGAAAGAAGATCAGACGATCACTTTCGTGCTAACTATAACCACCCCTACTGCCGTTTGCCCCCTCTGTCATCAGCAAGCGAGCCGTGTCCATAGTCGCTACGTACGTCAGGTGGCAGATTTGCCCTGGGCGGGAGTCCGTACTCGTCTTCACCTCAACGTCCGCCGGTTCTTTTGCGACAATAGAGCTTGTACCCGTAGGGTTTTTGCTGAGCGGCTCGGCGCTGAACTGTCCGCCTACGCTCGTCGCACCACTCGTCTGGTCGAAGCCTTACGCAACATTGCCTTTACGGGAGGAGGGGAAAGCGGAGCACGCTTAGCTCATGCTCAAGGGATGCCAGCTAGCCCACGTACGTTATTACGTTTGCTTCAGGCTCATCTTGTTCCTCAGCTCCCTCCTTCACGTGTGGTGGGCATTGACGAATGGGCCTGGAAGAAGGGACGCACCTACGGCACCATCTTGGTTGACCTGGAACAAAAACGTCCAGTGGATCTGCTCCCAGATCGGGAGGTGAAGAGCGTCGCCTCTTGGTTCAGAGCGCATCCAGAGGTTGAAATCATCGCTCGTGACCGCAGTGGCCTGTACGCTGAAGTGTGGATTCCGAAAGGGTCTTGCAGTGATTTCCAGGAAGTTTTGCAGAGGTATTGAGCACAAACATGTTCTGACGAAGCCGCGCCTCTCGCGAGAGGTGTTGCAGTGATTCCCAAAACACGTGGTAAGTCTTGCAGCCATGCTGCCGGAAGCCGCTGGAAGTCGAGCCAATAGTCCCATTCTCTTGTGGTATGTTTTCCCTCAACCATATACTGCGTGCATCTCATGATGAGAGGAGAAAGCCATGCCCAGGCCCTTAGACGGCGTTGCCCTTCGCTCCTACTGTCGTCGCCTCGGTCTTTCCCAGGATACCGAAGCTCTGATCGCAACTATTCGCTCCTCGCCTCCCCATCGCAATCCCCGTGCCACCCGTGGCAATATGCCTGTCTGGTACCCCAGCCAGAAAATGCAATGCGTGATCAAGGCCGAGAGCCATCGTGTCGAATTTGCTTTTCTGCTAGAGGCAGAGTATGGAGATGACGTCTTAGAGTATTTTGAC
>Ga0209648_10003115_pt1 | contig 13857 bp, 11 predicted proteins | sample GraSoi2013_115cm_FD_185830 | JGI IMG/M metagenome (GOLD analysis project Ga0209648, IMG submission 185830) | Grasslands soil microbial communities from the Angelo Coastal Reserve, California, USA - Sample 9_17_2013_115cm (SPAdes) (version 2) | ecosystem: Environmental > Terrestrial > Soil >...
GCTCCATTTCAGGATGGGTTCCCAGCTTCAAGATGGGTACGACAGCCCCTATTAAGCAGCCCTTCTGCAGCCAACTCGAAGAGCGCCTCTTGCTCTGGCTTGAATACCATCCCCGGGTGAAGAGCTACGCGCGTGGTGACATTGGCCCCCAGTTTGCCACGACGTATCGACTGCCAATCCCCCAACACGCCCCTTTCGCCATTGGCTACACCTTTGAAGGGAAACCCCATGACTACCTGCCCGATGTCGTGGGAACGCTCCAATCAGGGAAGCTGTTCATCGCTGAGGCAGGCATGGAGGATGACAAACGAGGGGATCGTAACCTCGCCAAAGCGGAGGCGGCGCGAAGGCTCGCACGCCTCCAACAAGGCGTCTTCTGGATTGGGACGGAGCGAACGCTCACCAGGGCACACCACTACAATCTGGTGTTCTTACATGCCAGGCGCAGGATGTTTCCCGCCTTTGCTGAGATTGTGTTGGCGGTGCAAGAGATCTGGCCCTGGGGAGAAGTTGCCAGTGTCGAAGAGATTGAAAGCCGCCTCACCGGGCGGTGGCCTGTCAATCTGGTCGAAGCGGCGATCTGGAAACTTGTCGGAGATAGCCTGGCCTCAGGGCATTTGCTCGTTGATCTGGAGCAGCACACGCTTGATCGCACCCTTCTTCTCGCTCTGCTTCCCCCCGATGCTCCGCCCCTTGTTCCTGATCCTCTTCCTGACACACTCCTGCCAGAACCGCCGCAAGATGCGGTGACCGTCTCGCTACCCCCTCGTGCGCCGATGCCAGGTTCAACGATTGATGCCTCCACCCTCGATGAGAAGCAACGGGAAAGCTTTCACCGGAATCTGAGGGCCGTCGAACAGGTGCTGGCCGGGGCATCGCAAACCAGAATCGCAAAGGAATCAGGTATCTCGCGAACGACACTTTCACGACTGGTGAAACGGACACGCGAGTTGGGCCAGATCGCCTGTGTGCCTCATGGCAGGTATCGTCGTGCGCCGCAGCTTCATCCTGCTTTCCAGGAGTGTATCCGTCGGCTGTATCTGCTCCCGACCCGTCTGACCATGACCGCAATCCAGGAGCATACCGAGATGCAACAGGTAGCGATGCGCCTGTCAGCCTCCATGGGAACAACGGTCAAGCTTCCTTCTTACAAGCAAGTGCGCACGGAGGTGCATCGCCTGAAAATGGACCCGGAATTGGTGGCGGTGCGTGAACAGGCGAAAACGGTTCCCCGCATCCGCGAGTCTCCCCAGTCATTTGCGCTCTCTCTTCCAGCTCCCGCGCTGCTTACCCAAGTGGATGAGCATTCTCTCGAATTGTATGTGGTAACGCCTGATGGCATCGCCGTCACCCAACGCGTGCATGCTGCTGTGCTTGTCTGCGTGAAAACGGCGGCCATTCTCGGCGCAGTCCTCTCTCTCGGCTCGCTCAAGGAAGAAGACTACATGCGCCTGGTCAAACAAGCATTAGAGCCGAAAGATCGCCTGGTCGGCCTGACAGGGTGTGAACATTCCTGGCCCTGTTCCGGCAAACCAGCGATCATCTTCCATGATCGAGGGAAGATTTTCACCTCTGAGCGCGCGCGCCAGGTGCTGGTCGATCGCTTAGGCATCATCACCGAGCAAGCACCTCCTTACGCACCTTCAGCGAAGGGGACCGTGGAGTCGCTCTTTCGGTGGATGACGCAGCGCTTTGAACGACGCTTGCCGAATACCAGCCATGGAGTGAGTGACGCGAAACAGGCGGCAGAGGCTGGAGGGATGACGCTGGAAGAACTGGAGCGTTGTTTCTATCAAGCCATTGTCGATGATTACCAGCAAGAGTGGGATGAGCTTCGACGGCAACGGCGTGCCGTGCTCTGGGAACAGGCGGTAGCCCAGAGCGGAGTTCCACAGTATCTGGGATCGCCCGATGATCTCAAACTCCTGTTGATGAAGGCTGTGAATCGCAAGACACCCCATCATGGGCATCGCACCTCTTCAGGAAACCGGCTCTCGTTTCAGGGACGCTGGTATGTCTGCCCCGGCCTGCTCTCGCGACTTCAGGGCCGAGAGTTCGATATATATTATGACCGCCGCGACGTGGGCGTGCTCTATCTTTTTGTCGGGGGGGAATATGTTGGGGAAGCCTACTGCCCACAACTCATGGGGGGCCGCGTCAGTGAGTGGGAAGCTAGAGCCATTCGCAAACACGACGAGGAACAGGCCAGGATCGCCCGCGAGCAAGGGCTGCCAGTCCGTGCTCGCATTCAGGACGAAGCAGGAGCTGCTCGCCGTCGCCGAAGCGCAGAGATTCGAGCAAGTGAGCAAGCGCGTCAATGGGATCGCCAACGCCAGGACATTCATACCACCGAAGTCGCCCAGCGATTAGCGAGGATCGAGGCTCCCATCCTGCAAGTCGTCACACTGCCGGAGGCGGTCCCAGATGCTGAACCTGATCGTCCTGTCCGTGTCTTACCCGTTCGCACGATGCGAGAGGAGAGGCTTTCATGACCCATCCCCTGCTCAGGAAGGATATTTTTGTCGAAACCGCCTTTGAAAAACGGTTCCAGGCGATGCTGCGTTCCGCCTGGCACAAGCGGAGCTGGCATGTGATCGTCGCCGATCCGGGGGCGGGCAAAACCATGGGCATACGCGACCTGCTCAAAACGGCTGGCGGACGCTCGGTCCTCGCAGTTGTGGCTCCGAAAAACAATGAAGAGGAGCAGGCATTGGGCGACCAATTCTTTACGGCACTTGGCCTGCCGTTGCGGGGGCATTGGCGCACTCGCAAGCCCAAACTCATGGGACACCTGTACCACTATGGGACCGAGTGTCTGGTTGTAGATGATGCACACGATCTCTCTTTGGAACACCTGATGTTGCTCAAGGAAGTGACAGACCAGGGGCGGCTCTCGTACGATCATCCGCTTGGGTTGTGCCTGGTCGCGGCGGGCCGCGGGGACACGATTCCCTTGAAGGAGACGTTAGACCTGCCTGATCCTACCTGGCTACAATTTCGTCGTCGCTTCGACAAACTGGAACCCTTTTGCCGCATTGCAAGCCATACCAGTGAGGAAGTCCGTGACATCCTGGCCACCCTGGAAACGGTGTACCAGCCACTCTTTGGGCAGCTCAACTTGCGCCAATGGGCAGGCACCATCTACACCTGGCTGACGCATCCGGTCCTCGACCCGACCCACTCAGGCCGCGTGACGATGGATAACCTGATGAAGCTGGTGACGACGGCCCTGGAATGGACGTATGAGGCCTCGGAAACCGATGTGCGAGCCGAGCGGCTCAAGTCCGCCGCAGAGCTGCTTGTGCTGCGTCATGATACGCTGAAGATCATTGATGGAGCAGGGCCAAGCGTCGAAGCCCCTCCACCGGAGGACGCGACGCCGGAACAGGCGAGCGGGACAGAAGCACAACAGGACTCTTCCCCAAATGAAGAGCAAAAGATACCGCCGGTCTCTCCCCCAGAACAAGTGGATCAGGCTCGATCTCGGAAGAAGGCTGCGGAGTACGTCACGGCATCGCCAAAATGCACGTTTCTCGGGGTGGTTCCCATTGACATCAATCGTTTTCTGGCAAGTGGTGTGACGCTGGTGGAATGTCCCGGCTGTGCATGCACGCGCACCTTGGAACCACATGGTGGGGTCCTGCGCTTCAAGTCTCACAACAAACGCAAAACGGACACTCCCAATACTGGGCGACGATGGGCCAGGGGGGAAGAGGAAACAGACTGGGATGTGGTTGGAGAAGATAGAACTAGATGAAACAAGATGCATATTTGGAGGTTCAGCTATGACCATTTTTGATAGGGAACGACAAAAACGTGCTGAGGAAGAGAGAAAGCAGGCTGAGGCCGCGGCCAAACAACGTCAAGCTGAAGATGCACGGAGAAAACAGGAGAGGATATCCCGGCAATACTTGGATCAAAGCCTTTTTCCTAAGCTACTCCACGAACTTGAAAGCCATCTGGGCCTACATATCACGCAAAAATCGTATACACACGCCTCTCGGATTCCAACGTTGAATAGCGATTCGAACTATGCTACACTCACAGTACCATATGTCGAAAAGGAACGCTCCCAAAAAGCGGAACTGACGAGTCAATGCTTGGAGCTATGGCCCACAAGGTCATACAGGAGTACTCATGTTTCATGTAAGGAGGTAACTCGATGGACCCTGTCAGTGTAGTGCTAGCCGCCCTGGCTGCAGGTGCGACCGCTGGAGCCAAAGATACTGCCTCGCAAGCCGTGAAGGATGCCTATGCCGGTCTCAAGGCCCTGGTGAAAAAGCGCTTTGAGAAGAAGCCGCAAGCCGAAATGGCCCTGGCTGAGTATGAGAAAGATACAGACACCTGGGAGAAGCCTCTCCAGAAGTCGCTGATCGAGACGGGAGCCGACCAGGATGAAGCCATTGTCCGACAAGCCCAGCAGGTGCTCAAGCTGGTCAACCCACAGCAAGCTTCGCAGGGCAAGTACAACGTCCAGATCGGTGAGGGCAAGGGCATCGTGATCGGCGACCACGCGCAGGTGACTCAGACCTTTGACGAACAATGAAGAGGAACAGTCTATGACATCGCCTGACTCGAACGACGATGCAACCTCCAGCAAGTACCATATCCCGATTGATGAGAGCCAGGGCATCGTGATCGGCGACCACGCGCAGGTTGTGCAGCAGTTCTACGGCACCCCCGCCGAACCGCAGGTGGATCTGACAGCCACCGAAGTGGCCTACCGCCACCAGGTGGTGGACGCGTACAAGTGGCTGAACTTCAGCGGCTTCGCTCGCTCCGACTTGTCCCTGGCAAACGTGCCGCTGGAGGAGGTCTTCGTCCGCCTGACCCTGACCGCGGAGAGAGTGATCCCAGCGCCCGTGCCGTTGGAAAAGCCGAGTCAGGCCGAGTGGGGCGAGAGTTGGCAGCGGGAGCGGAAGATCATAGTGCAGGAGCCGATAGAACTGGGCCAGGCACTCAGCAACCACCTGCTGCTCGTGGGCGAACCAGGTGCTGGCAAGAGCACACTGCTGCGCTGGCTCGCGGTGACCTTCGCGGAAGCGTGCCAACGAGAACCCAACCGAGTGGGGCCGTCCGCTGACGCCGACCGCCTGCCGGTGCTGGTGGAGCTCGGACGCTTACCCGACCGCTATGTGAAACCTGAAAGCGGGGAGGCACCCAACTGGCTCCAGTTGCTGCCCAAGTATCTCACTGACCAGCTCGCCTTCACCAACACGCTGCCACAACTGCTCACTCAAGCACTGGATGAGGGTCGCTGCTTATTGCTGTTCGATGGGCTGGATGAGGTCGCCGATCGCCAGGCGCGTACCCGTCTCGCTCGTTCGTTGGTCGAACTGGCTCGTTTCTCCCCTGGCAACCGGGTGATCATCGGCAGCCGACCAGCAGGCGTGAGCGAGAGCGAGGGCGCGCTGCATCCCCACTTCCAGCGCTGCCAGATCAAGCGCTTCACGCCCGAGGATGTTCAGCGGTTTTTCCGCTTCTGGTACGCCCAGGATCGCGGCCTGACTCCCGAACAACAGCGTGACGCCGCTGATGCGCTCTATGCTAGAGTGCAGGCCACTCCAGCAACCATGCAACTGGCTACTACCCCGCTGCTGAGTACCATCCTGGTACTGATCTGGCGCAACGAAGGCGACCTGCCCGAACGCCGGGTTGAGCTGTACGAACGCTGCTGCCGCGTGCTGATCGAGCACTGGGAAGCCTCTCACGATGTGGCCTACCAGGGTGCGCTGGGCGGCATGGACTGGGAGGACCACCTGCGCCTGCTGACCCCCCTGGCCTACGCCATCCACAGTCAGGAACAGCGCACAAGCGCGACCAGGGAAGAACTGGTCCTCCTGCTCACCCAGACCCTACAAACCGAAGGATATTACCAGGAACAAGCTGCTGCCACCCAAGGGGCGAAACAATTCCTGAACGCCCTGGGTCTGCGCTCCGGCTTGCTGCAATACTTAGGTGATGACAGGTACGGCTTTCCGCACCAGACCCTCCAGGAATACCTGGCAGCTCGCCATATTCTAGACCCGCGCTATCCTGAGTCCTATGAGGGGAAAATTGGGGTACTCGTGCAGCATGCCCTCGATGATCAATGGCGAGAGGTCCTACTACTAGCTTGCGAGGCATCCAAAAAGGCGCTAGAGGATCTGATTGAGGGCTTTATCAGGCGCGGTGAAACGGAAGAAGGCTACCAACCACAGCTCTACTTGCTCGCCGACGCTTGCGCGAAGGCCTCACATGAAGAGGTAGGAATGAACCAGAAGTTTCATATCGATCGGCGCCTGAAGGCTCTCGATACACTGAAGAGTGTCAAAGATGTAGAGGACCTAGAAGCAGCAGGCAAGCTTGCACTCCCATATCTTTCTCCCCGGCTACAGTATAGTGCGGATATGGCAGCCGCTTGTGTCCGTGTCCTCACCCATATACGTGATGAGGCAGCCATTGAGGTACTGGCGACATATACAAATGATTTCACACCAGCAGTGGTAGAAGCACTCGTTGCCGGACTGCGTAAGAGCGACGACAAGCAGGCATATGCCGACCGGCTCTTAACGCACATCACAGACTTGAATTTAACCGCATCATTGCTGCTAGAGTACCTGCAGTACATACCGAACCTGGCCTCACTGAGGTTGTGGTACCTGCCAAAGGAGAGCGACTTGCGTGTGCTGGCTCGGCTGCCGATCCCGGTCTCACTGAGGTTGTGGTACCTGCCAAAGGTGAGCGACTTGCGTGTGCTGGCTCAGCTGCCGATCCCGGTCTCACTGGAGTTGGAGAGGCTGCCAGAGGTGAGCGACATGAGTGTGCTGGGTCAACTGCCGAACCTGACCTCACTGGTGTTTTGGAACCTGCCAAAGGAGAGCGACTTGCGTGTGCTGGCTCGGCTGCCGATCCCGGTCTTACTGAGGTTGCGGTACCTGCCAAAGGTGAGCGACTTGCGTGTGCTGGGTCAACTGCCGAGCCTGACCTCACTGGAGTTGCACAACAACTGGGCAAAGGTGAGCGACTTGAGTATGCTGGGTCAACTGCCGAACCTGACCTCACTAGTGTTGGAGAGGCTGTCAAAGGTGAGCGACTTGAGTATGCTGGCTCAACTGCCGAATCTGACTTCACTGGAGTTGTGGGACCTGTCAAAGGTGAGCGACTTGAGTATGCTGGCTCAACTGCCGAAGCTGACCTCACTGGGGTTGGGGTGGCTGTCAAAGGTGAGCAACTGGAGTATGCTGGCTCAACTGCCGAAGCTGACCTCACTGGAGTTGGGGGACCTGCCAGAGGTGAGCATCTTGAGTGTGCTGGGTCAACTGCCGAAGCTGACCTCACTGCAATTGGGGAGGCTGACAAAGGCGAGCATCTTGAGTATACTAGGTCAGCTGGGTCAACTGCCGAATCTGACTTCACTGGTGTTGTGGGACCTGCCAAAGGTGAGCGACTTAAGTATGCTGGCTCAACTGCCGAACCTGACCTCACTGCAGTTGGGGAGGCTGCCAGAGGTGAGCGACTTGAGTATGCTGGCTCAACTGCCGAACCTGACCTTACTGGAGTTGGGGAGGCTGCCAAAGGAGAGCAACTTGAGTGTGCCATCCCGTCTTACACGGCTGATCCGTATGCGATAAGCCTGATTAGTGCAGGGCCGTCATCAGGTACAAGGTACTAATTTTTTATCGCAAATCAGAAGGTTGGTGCCGAGGGAGAGATACGGTATAGGCTGTTCGTAGATGTTCGCTGGCGTTTTCTCCGCGCTCAATTCTCTACGTCTTGTTGGCCTAGTATCACGTAAGCTGCTACGAAGTGCAAAATAGGGGCAGCTTACGTGATACTGGGCCCAAATGTGGAGGTAAAACCATGTCAGATTTGGTGGATGACATTTATACATTTGTTTTTGGTAATACTGTACACAGAGAGACAATAAAATATCGTCCTACTTACCCAGGTGATGGTGAATTAGCATTCGATTATTATCTAAAAACGCCACTGGGGATATGGAGAAGTGGGTATGATAAAAATTATACTGAATATATCATAAATTCACGTTTAAAAATAGTTGTTTATTTTACTGAAATAGCAAAGAATAATACAACTATTGACCCTAATCTTCCACGTTTTTTAGTGGATAAAAGCGATGTTTACATGGGCATATTCACTCCAATATCTACAGGTGAATGGATCGCTTTCGCCCACTTTTCTCAAAATAACACAAGAAAGATAAGTTTTAGAAAAAAAATGGTTCATAATGGAGAATATATAAAAGAAATCATAATTATGTCTGATGGCACCCTAGTGGTAAACACCTATGATGGCGTAAGTACAACAACTAGAGACCTCCTCATTAATGACTTCACGCTGTTGGGGTGTCCAAACTGGCAAACGTTGGGTGTCCAAACTGGCTACAATCTCCTCGAATCCTTGCCAACGCTCAAGGGGTCAGGTACGCTTGAGATGACCGTCGTTTGAGCGAAAGGCAGGGGAGATGTCTGGGCCGAAACGCCATCGCAGAGAGCGGACGGATGAGTGGGCTTCTATCAAGCAGTGGACCCTCTGGCCTGAGCAAGAGCTTTACGAGCAAATTCGCCCTCTCGTCCTGTTCCACGAAACCGCAGGGGAGCGAGCCAAAGAAATCGATGTCCCCCAGCGCACGCTGGCCCGCAAAGCGGACGAGTTTGAACGCTACGGAATGCAAAGCCTCTTCCCCTCTGGGGAGCAAGGCGGAGCGAGAGAAACCTCAAAGACACTCCCACCAGAGATTCGCCAGCTCATTGTTGACCTGCACGCAGAGATGCCAACCATGTCCTGGCGAGAGATCGCCGATATTTGCTACATCCGTTACGGCAGAAAGCCAGACCATAAGAACGTCAAACACATTGCTACCTCTGGTCTTCCGCGTTCCCTCCAATCCAGGCGCTACCAGCCCTGGCACCAGATTCCTGACCCGGCAGAGCGCAAGCTGGCAACCATACGATTGCATGCAGAAGGATGGTCGATCACTTCGATCGCCGAGTACCTTGCCACCTCTCGGCACACCATCTATGACACGCTCCAGCGCTGGACGGAAGAGGGGGTTGCGGGCTTAGATGCGAAGCCGAAGACAAATAAGGGGGTACGCAAAGCGACGCTCTCGGTGAGGAACGAGATCCGCAAACTCCAAGAGAATCCCTTGCTTGGTGAATGGCGTGTCCATGCTGTTATGTAGACACTTGTAGTTCTGTTTGAGACGCCGTTTCATAATTGAAGGGGGCGTCCCATCTAGAAGGAGCAAGTGATCTATGAAAGTTCAACGTATTCTGTCCCAAGAGACCAATGAAGTGACTTTTGATCTCCTTGATGACGCTGGCCAGCCCATCGAAATCGTCTCTCGCTTCATGCGGCACCTGCATGCTCGTGACTACTCCCCGAATACACTATCGGCCTACTGCTTCGATTTGCTGCATTTCATGACCTTTCTTAATGCGCAACATCTTACCTACGAGCAGTTTACGCCAGCTTGTGCCTGGACTTTACTGGAGTATCTACGTGAACTCCCGAGTCGGACTCAGGCACAACGATTTGGCCTGGTCCTTTGTACGACCGATCAAGGCCGCTCTACAACGCGCCTTTCTCCTGCCACGATCAATCGTATCCTGGCCGCAGTCTCCTCATTCTATGAGTACCTCATCGTCGCAGATCTGTTTCCTGGCCGAGAAAATCCGATCCAGAAAATCGATGACTCTGCTCTCGCACGGGTCTCTGAACGCCATCGCCCTTTCATGGGGAGTGCTTCTCGCCAGCGGCCCATTCGCAGAACTGTCCGTGTAAAAACGGTTCAGAGGATACCTCGCCCGATGAGCGAGACGCAGATTGTTCAGCTACGAGGATCATTACGCTTCTGGCGCGACAAAGCTATGATCCTGCTGATGTTACAGGGAGGACTGCGGCCAGGGGAAGTCCTCAGCCTTCAGCTTGCTGATATCGAATATGGCCACAAGCGCGTGGTCATTCGTTACCGAAACGATCATCCCAAAAGGGCTAGAACCAAGTCACGAACCGAGCGAGTGGTTGATCTCCTGGAACCAGAAACGCTCCAGACACTCAATACGTATGTCATGCGAGAACGTCCGAAAGAGTCCGAAAGTCCGTTTGTTTTCCTCGTGGGTGGTCAAGGAAAACGACGATGTGAACCTCTTGGTTATCACGCGCTCGTCAAGCTCTTTGAACGCCACTGTGAACGGCTCGGTATTCGCGAACCCTGGGTCACGCCTCACGCGCTTCGCCATACACACGCGACAACCATGTGGGAGAAAGGCATGCGTGAGCTGACCCTCCAGAAGCGCTTGGGGCATGCCTCACCAGAATCGACTAGCATCTATACACGTGTTTCCGAACCCATCGTCGTTGCCGAATACAAGCGCGCATTGGGAGAGGAGCCGCAGTCATGACCGCTCTTCCTCGCCACCAGTGGCAGATCGATCCATCCTGGCAACATCCAGATCCAGCGCTCTACGAGGAGTTTGTCCAAAGCTACACGGACCAACAGCCTCGCATCTGGACACTGTTACGCTTTTACCGACAGTTTGTCGCCCAGTACCCGAATTTACTCGATTGGTTTACTGCCGATCTGAGCGCCCGCGTAGGGCGCTTGCCCTACGAAGGTCCCTCTCAGATGACGAATGTCATTTCCTACAACGCACGCTTTTACCTCGTCTTCCTGGCCTGGCGCGGCTACGTTCGATTTGATTGGGATTGGCTTCTTGCCGTACGCAATCTACGCTTCAATGAGCTGGATCTTGCCGAGTTTAATCAGGGAATCGAGCAACTGGTTCGGATTGCGGTAGGATTGGGATATCGCCCCATCGAGGTGCGCCCGGAACTTCGGTGGGCAGTGAGCCGCCTCCTGTTGCATCTGGGAACAGCGGACATCACCGCCATTACTGACGACGATCTGGCGGAAGCCATTGAGGCATGTTACCGTTTTGGCGAGCGTCCCGATATCGGGGACTTTTTTCAATCAGCCGAGTACTACCAGCACCATGTTCGGAGCCAGTACACCTGGTATTTTCATGTGTTGCGTGTTGTCTTGTATCACCGGGGACAGATCGTCACACCTCCGCAACGCATTACCCGTGCCACTCCGCCGCGTCCACTGGTCAAGCCGCGCATGCAAGCCGTGGTGCAGCGCTATCTGGCGGTTCGCCGCCTGACTGATGAACCGAATACGGTGTTAGGATTTGACACCACTACGTACAAGTTCATCACCTGGATCGCGCATGCCTATCCTCAGGTAGAAACGTGGGCGGAGGTTACCCGAGAACAGGTGCTTGAATACGCTGAGGCCATGAAAACGCTGATCAGCCCTCAGACAGGAAAGCCACTCGGCGTGGTGAGCCGACGTAGCCAACTCTCGCGCCTGTCGGTCTTTCTGGCAGATATTGCCACCTGGGGATGGGAAGACGCTCCGCAGCGGCCCTTGGTCGTCAAAGGAGACTTACCCAAAAGGCCGCAGCGGATACCGCGCTACATCCCTGACCAGGAATTAGATCGCATCATGATGGCGATCCGGGCGCTCCCCTGCCCGTTTCAACGTGCTGCTTTACTCACAGCTCGGTGGAGCGGAGCCAGGCGCGAGGAGATCGGGCGGCTATCGTTGGAGTGCCTGGATCGGTATCCCGATGGAACTGCCAGACTCCATATCCCGGCAGGGAAAACGAAGCGCGAGCGCATCATGCCACTGAACGAAGAGGCAGCTCGGGCCATTCAGGAAGTCCAGGTGCTGCGGAAACAACTGGCTGTGGAGCGAGGCTTCCCTGACCGACTCACTGGGATCGAAACGCGTTACCTCTTTGTCCGGCATGGGAAATTCCTCTCGGTCGAATACCTGTTTCAGTGGGCCTTGCAAGCCGCATGCGCTCAAGTGGGCCTGGTGGATGCGAAAGGGAAAGCCACCATCACTGCTCATCGCTTCCGCCACACGGTGGGGAAACAACTGGCCGAGAAAGGAGCAAAGCTTCACACCATCATGACCGTCCTGGGCCATGAGAGTCCACAGATGACGATGGTGTATGCACAGATCAGTGATCCAGTGGTTCGCCAAGACTATCAAGCCGTGCTCGGTCCAGGAGCCACGATTGCTGGGCCAAGTGCGGAGGCCCTCCGAGCAGGCAATTTGTCTCACACAGATCTCCAATGGCTTCAGGACAATTTTTTCAAAACGGAACTCGAACTAGGACGCTGCCTCAGGCTTCCCCAGGAGGGACCGTGCGAATGTGAGCTGTATCTGACCTGCGCCAAGTTTGTGACGACGCCTGCATATGCCCCACGCCTCCGGCGTCGTCGACGCATTGAACAAGAACTGGTTGAGGATGCTGCCGCTCACAGGTGGCAACGGGAGGTCGAGCGGCACCAGTGCACGATTCGTCGTCTTGAGCAGCTCCTCACTGACTTAGGAGAATCCATTGAGGGTCCAGAGGCAATAGACTCATGAGGCGCGGACACCCCTGGGGCGTGGTGGAAGCGGCCCAGCACACCTGGCACCAGGAGCCTAAGCAGAGGCCCGCCGGAGGCACGCCTGGGGTGCTGTAATGGTGCACATGGCAGCAGGCAGCGTGAAGCAATGCGGGCGCAGCTTCCCTTGACCTCATCCATTACACTCAAAGAGCGAAAGCGAGGGTCGGATGATGCAGCATACCAGTATACCTCTCACCCTCGCTTTCGGCCCGCAGGGCTGTATGGATGAGGTCAAGGGCCGCATTGTAGCTGCCTGCTGCCTTGCAGAATTGTGGGTTATGTGTCTGAGGGGTAACGATTTGTCTACATAAACACGGCTCTTTTGCGGATGGGGATCGAGGTGAGCCCTTCCACCTGTGGGCGCATCATGGCCGCCAATCGCAAGCTCTACGGTCTTGAGAAGCCAAAACAACCGCCGCGTGAGAAGCTGGAAATGCCGTTTAAGGCGGTGAGGCGTCATCAATTCTGGAGCGCCGATATTCGCTATATCGAAGAGCACCTCCTCCCTGATCCCAAGCCGGTGTATGTCATCACGGTGTTTGAGAATTTTAGCCGCGCCGTTCTTGCCTCAGCCATTTCTCCAACCCAAAATCAGTGGGACTTCCTCTCGGTGCTGGCTGAAGCTATCCGCCGCTACGGTGCGCCGGAAGCGCTGGTGACCGATGGAGGAGGACAATTTTACAGCGCTCAAGCTCTTCAGTTCTATGATATGCTGGGTATCCGTAAGGAACGCATCGATTCTGGAGAACCCTGGCAAAATTATGCAGAAACTTTGTTCTCAATACAGATGAGATTAGCCGATCACGCGTTCTCTCAAGCACGCACCTGGCCGGAGATTCAGCAGGCACACCGGACCTGGTGGGTCAACTACAATACGGAGCACCATCATGCCCACGAGAAGCGCCAGGATGGACGACATAGCCCGAATGCGGTACTCCGGGGGGTGTTGGGTCGGACCTTCCCTGAAGAAGTGCTCGCGCGTGCGCTGTACGCCACGCAGTTCACGCGCCAGATTGATCGCCACGGCTTCGTGAAATTCAAGCACTGGCGCTTTTATGGCGAGCAAGGGCTGGTCGGGGAAGACGTGTCGGTGTGGGTCTATGAGGGGAACTTGAAGGTCGAGTATCAAGCCACCACGCTCTCCCTGTATGAGCTTTCCGTCGAAAAGGACACGGGAAAGATCGCCGAGGTGACGAACGCCCGTCGCCTGGAGACGCATTTTCGCAGTCCACAACTGGACCTGTGGCAGCTCTCTGATACCAAGTTGCGATCTAAGTGAAAAATATGAGAGAATGAGGAAACAGGTTGATGACATAGGTTCCAGGAGGATCACATGGCCAGGATCACACGAGCTGCTGCTCATCTCTCCGCAGAAGAACTCAA
>Ga0209648_10003116_pt1 | contig 13852 bp, 16 predicted proteins | sample GraSoi2013_115cm_FD_185830 | JGI IMG/M metagenome (GOLD analysis project Ga0209648, IMG submission 185830) | Grasslands soil microbial communities from the Angelo Coastal Reserve, California, USA - Sample 9_17_2013_115cm (SPAdes) (version 2) | ecosystem: Environmental > Terrestrial > Soil >...
TGCCGCGGACGACAGCCAGGCCGAGGCCGGTGCCCCCGCGATCGTTGTGCGCCTGCCGCCACGACTCGAAGATTTGCGGCAGTGCTGCCGCCGGGATGCCGATGCCGGTATCCTCCACCTGGATCTCGATCTCCGGCCCCGCGTCGATGAGCCGCACGGTGACGCGGCCCCCGCGCGGCGTGAAGCGGACGGCGTTCGCCACGAGGTTCACGACGACCTGCACCAGCCGGTCCTCGTCGCCGCGCGCGTCGAAGCGGTCGCCCACGCGCTCGCGCGTGAGCGTGAGCGCGCCCTCCTCCGCCTGCGGCCGCAGCTCCTCGACCGCGCGCCCGACCACGCTGGCCAGGTCCACGCGCTCGCGCGCCAGCGGCAGCACGCCCGCGCGCAGCCGCGACAGCTCGAGCATCTGGTTGACGAGCCGCAGCAGCCGGTCCGTCGAGTGACCGATCACCGTCACCAGGCGCGCCTGCTTGGCGTTCAGCGAGCCGGGCACGCCGTCGCGCAGCAGGTGCGCCGCCTCGCGCACCGAGGTGAGCGGCGAGCGCAGCTCGTGCGAGAGCGTGGCGTAGAACTCCTCCTTGGTCTCGTCGATGCGCCGCAGCTGCGCGGCCATGGCATTGAACGAGCGGGCGAGCCCGCCGATCTCGTCGCGCGCCACGTCCGGGATCGGCTCGCGGTAGGAGCCGGCGGCCACCGCGGTCGTCGCCGCCGACAACCGCCGCAGCGAGTGCGTGATGCGGTAGGCGAGGGCGGCGGTGCCGACAAGTGCCAGCACCACGGCCGCGCCGAGGGCGAGGAGCACGCCGGTCCACGTGCGCGCCTCCAGGCGCGCCGCCTCCACCTGGGCGCCGGCGACTCGCGCGTACGTCGCCTCCATCAGCCGTTCCAGCGCCTCTTCGACCCGCTCGCCGAGAGCGCGGCTGGGCGGCTCCTCGAGCGTGCGCTCGCGCGAGGGGCGTGCCTGCTCGGCGGCCACCGCGTCGCGATAGGCGTCGAACGCCGCGGCCGCCTCGGCCAGCAGCGCCCACTCGCGCGGCGTGCGGACGAGCGTACGGAGCCGGTCGAACTCGTCGTCCGCGCGCGCCGCGCGCGCGCGCCACGCCGTCGCGTAGCGCGCATCCTTCAGCACGCTGTAGCGCGCCTCGAGCCGTGCCAGCGACAGCATCTGGTCGCGGAGGCCGCTGCTCACCCGCAGGGCAGGCACGGTCTGTGTCGTGATCTCCCGATTGACCGAAACGAGCCGCCCGACGGCGCCCAGACTGAGTGCGCCGACCCCGGCAAGCACCAGGATCACCAACGACGACGTGAGGAAGATCTTCGAGGCAAGGCGCATGGAAAGAGAGGGTCTCTCAGCCTCTACGACGTCAATCAGGGTGCCATTGATACGCGGTCCGGATCAAGTACGACTTGGGGTGCCCTGGGCCAGGTCCTGCCACACGTTGCGGCCGCGCGTCTCGCGCAACAGGAGGCTCAGGAGGGTCGCGCCCAGGACGAAGGCAGCGCGGATCGCGAAGGCGGCGCGATAGGCATCCAGCGGATAGGCTCGGGCCCCGCCCGCGGTGGTCGCCCCGGCCCAGCGCGCGTCGAGCACGGCGCCGACCGGCCCCTGGGTGAGAGCGGCGCCGAGGAATCCGCCCAGGTTCACGACCGCGACGGCGATACCGGCGAGCTCGGGCGGTTCACCTCGCGGCCGATCCGCCACGTCAGGACGAAGGCACCGCCGAACACCCCGATGCCGAAGAAGAGGGCGGCCACCAGCCAGGACGGTACGGCGCCCAGCGTGCCGAGGAAGACGGCCCACACGCCGAGGAGCGCGAGGCTCAGGGCGACGCAGGGTGCTTACGCCGCCGCACGACGCTGTCGGACACGAAGCCCGTGAGCGGCGCCGAGCCGAGCAGCGCGATCGACGTGGCGGCGGCGACGGTGGCCGCGGGCAGCGTGGCCAGCCCGTACACGTCGCGCAGGAACGGCACCGCCCACAGAAAGAGATTGCCCAGCGCCGAGTAGAGACAGAAGAAGCTGAGGAAGACCGGCCACGTGTGGGCGTTGGCGAGGACGCGGCCCATGCCGCGCAGCAGCACGCCCAGCGCGGGCGGCGGCGGCGCGGCCACGGCCTCGGGCGCGTCGCGCACGATCGCGACGCAGACGAGCGAGCCCACCAGCGTCACCGCGCCGATCATCCAGAAGGCGAGCGTGCCCAGTCCCATCACGGCGCCGCCCGCGGCCACCGTGCGCCGCGCACCGAACGCGTCGATCAGCATGCCGGCCGGGAGCATGAAGCCCGCGTACGAGTAAAAGTACGTCGCGGACAGCAGGCCGATCACGGCGCCCGTGACGCCGAAGGTCTCCATCAGATCGCGCGCCATGACGCCGGGCGCGTTGCGATGAAAGAACGCGACGAGGAACAAGCCGGCCGGGATCGACCACATCAGCCAGGCCCGCCCAACGCGCATAGCTCATGATGGCACACTCCCGTGCGGCGCCCGCGATTGCAAAGCCCTGATGCGTGGACTACGATTGCGCCGCCATGGAATTTGGCTTCTCGCTGCCCGGTCGTGGTCCGCTGGCCGGCGCCGAAACGATCCTCAAGCTCGCGACGAAAGCCGAGTCGCTGCGCTTCTCGTCGCTGTTCGTCACCGATCACGTCGTGCTTCCCGCGTCGATGGCGCGCTCGACGTATCCGTACTCGACGACGGGCCAGCTGCCGGGCGGCGCCGCCCAGGACTACCTGGAGCCGCTGGTGACGATGGGCTGGCTCGCGCGGGTGACGAGCCGGATCCGGCTCGGTACCAGCGTGCTCGTCATTCCGTACCGCAACCCCCTGCTCGTCGCCAAGATGCTGGCGACGATCGACCGGCTCTCGGGCGGCCGCGTCATCCTCGGCGCGGGCGTCGGCTGGCTGCGCGAGGAATTCGAGGCGCTGGGGGCGCCGCCCTTCGAGGCGCGCGGGGCCGTGACCGACGAGTACCTGCGCCTCATGCGCGCGGCGTGGACGACCGATCCCGTGACCTTCGAGGGCCGCTACTACAGCGTGCGCGCCGTGCACGCGCTGCCGAAGCCCGCGCAGCGCCGCGGCGTCCCCATCTGGATCGGCGGCCACACCGACGCGGCCGCGCTCGGCGACGCCTGGCATCCCATCGCGCTGCGCCCGCCGGGACTCTTGTTCCCCGACGAGTACGCCAAGCGGGCGAAGGAGCTGCACGCGTGGGCCCAGCAAGCCGGGCGCGATCCGAAGTCGATCGAGCTGACCGTGCGCGTGCCGATGGAGGTGCGCCCGAAGAACGCGAAGCCGCCCGCCGGCGAGCGGCCGCTCTTCCAGGGAACGGCCGCCCAGGTTGTCGCCGACATCCGCGCCTACCAGGCGGCCGGCGTCACGCACTTCGTGTTCGATCCGACGGTGCCGGAGCTGAAAGCGGCGCTGACGAACATGGAACGCTTCGCCCACGACGTCAGAGGGAACGTAGAGAAACGCGCACGATGATGACCCACGATGAGGCCGTCCGGCTCATCGAGGGCCCGCCCGCGGGGCTCGGTGAGCTCCTGGCGCGCGCGGCGGAGGCCCGCGACCGCCACGGCCGCGTGGTGACCTTCTCCGCAAAGGTCTTCGTGCCGCTCACCACGCTGTGCCGCGACGACTGCGGCTATTGCACGTTCCGCCGCGATCCCGGCCAGCCGGGCGCCCACACCATGAGCCCGGAAGAAGTCGTGGCGCTGTGTCGGGCGGGCGCCCGCCTCGGCGCGAAGGAAGCGCTGTTCTCGCTGGGCGACCGGCCAGAGGCGCGCTTCGCCGAGCACCGCGAGTTCTTGAAGGCGCGCGGCCACCGCACCACGCTGTCGTATCTGCGTGCGGTGTGCGCGGCGACCCTCGCGGAGTCCGCGCTGCTGCCCCACGTCAATCCCGGCCTCATGGCCGAGCGCGACCTCGCCGCCCTGCGCGAGGTCAGCGTCAGCATGGGACTCATGCTGGAGACGACGTCGGAGCGGCTGCTGGCGCCGGGCGGCGCGCATCATGACGCGCCCGACAAGCTTCCGCGCCGGCGCCTGCGGACGATCGAGCTCGCAGGCAAGCTCTCGATTCCCTTCACCACAGGCATCCTGATCGGCATCGGCGAGACGCCGCGCGAGCGCGCCGACGCGCTCGTCGCCATCCGTGACCTGCACGAGCGCTACGGCCACGTGCAGGAAGTGATTGTGCAGAACTTCCGCGCCAAGCCGTTCATCCCGATGAAAGACGCGCCGGAGCCGACGCTCGACGAGCTGCTCCGCGCCCTCGCCGTGGCGCGGCTGGTGCTTCCGCCCGACGTCGCGCTGCAGGCGCCGCCGAACCTGAGCCCGCGCGTGTATCCACACCTGCTGGCGGCGGGCCCCAACGACTGGGGCGGCGTCTCACCGCTCACGCCCGACCACATCAACCCCGAGAAGCCCTGGCCGGGGCTCGCCGAGCTGCGGCGCGCCACCGAGGCCGCGGGCTTCGTCTTCCGCGAGCGCCTCGCCGTCTATCCGGCGTTCGCCACGCGACCGGAGTTCGTCGACGAGACGCTCCGCGCGCGCGTGGCCGCGCTGATCGACGGCGACGGGCTCGTCAGGGAACCGCATGAATACTGGCGACGCTGGTAGCCCCGGCGCGGCGCTCGATCGCGCCTCGCGCGATGTCCGCCGCATCCTCGACGGCGCGCTCGCGGGCGGCGAGGTCTCCGTCGCCGACGGACACCTGCTCGCGCGCGCGGCCGGCCGCGACCTTCTCGCGCTGAGCGTCACCGCCGACGAGCTGCGCCGCCGCCAGGTCGGCGACACGGTCACGTTCGTGGTGAACCGCAACATCAACTTCACGAACGTCTGCATCAAGCACTGCACCTTCTGCGCGTTCAGCCGCGATCACCGGGAAGAGGAGGGTTATCTCCTGCCGGTCGAGGAGGTCGTGCGGCGCGCGCGCGAGGCAGCCGAGCTGGGCGCCAGCGAGGTGTGCATCCAGGCCGGGCTGCCGCCGAAGCTCGACGGCCGCTTCTACATCGACCTCACGCGCGCGATCCACGCCGCGCTGCCCGCGCTGCACATCCACGCGTTCTCGCCGGAAGAAGTCCTCTACGGCTCGGTGAGATCGGGGTTGCCGATCAAGGAGTATCTGGCCGAGCTGAAGGACGCAGGGCTTGGAACGCTTCCCGGGACATCGGCCGAGATCCTGGACCAGGAGATCCGCGACGTCATCGCGCGGGGCCGGATCACCGTCGACCAGTGGGTGGAGGTGATCACCACCGCCCACGCGCTGGGGATCCGCACGACCTCCACCATCATGTACGGCCACGTCGAGACACCGGAGCACTGGGTGGCGCACCTGGCGCTGCTGCGCGCCATCCAGAAGGACACGGGGGGCTTCACGGAGTTCGTGCCGCTCTCGCTCATCCATTCCGAGGCGCCGATGTATGCCAAGCGGCTCGTGCCGGGCGTGCGTCCGGGCGCCACCGGGGCCGAGGTCGTGCGCATGCACGCGCTGGCGCGCGTGATGCTCGGCGCCGTCATCCCCAACGTCCAGGCGTCGTGGGTCAAGGAGGGACCGAAGCTCGCGCAGCTCCTGCTCGACGCGGGCGCCAACGACATGGGTGGCACGCTCATCAACGAATCGATCTCGACCTCCGCCGGCGCCGGCTACGGCCAGCTCGTCGGTCCGGGCGAGATCGTGCGGCTCATCCGCGACGCTGGGCGCGCGCCCGCTCAGCGCGACACGCTCTATCGCATCGTGACGCGATACGCGGATGGTGAGATGGTCGACTCACCGCTCGACACGGTCGAGGACGCGGAGGCGCGTTTCGGCTCCTACCGCCGTCTGATCGCGTCGGGTGAGTTCCGCTTCCGCGACCGGTAGCCCTGTGCGGCCGGCTGTGATACTAATTCTCTCCACATTCCACTCCATCGAGGAGGACTTCCTGTGGCGAAGATGATGAGCAAGTCCGCAGTCATGGCGCACCTCGCTGGCAAGACCAACCTCTCGAAGCGACAGATCGTCGAGATCTTCGACGAGACTCTGGCGCTGGCCTGCAAGGAAGCAAAGAACGGTTTCGTCCTTCCGGGCTTCGGGAAACTGGTGCTGGCGAACCGCAAGGCGCGGATGGGCCGCAATCCGCAGACGGGCGAGCCGATCAAGATCCCGGCCAAGCGCGTGTGCAAGTTCCGCCTCGCCAAGAGCGTGAAGGACGCGGTGCTTGGCAAGAAGTAGGTCCCGCCGTCCGGCACCCGACCTCCACGCGTCTTCTCCAGAGACCGGACGCCCGTCGGCGCCCTCCGTCGCCTCGGCGACGCTCCCGCGGGTCTGGCAGGGCATCGGTTACCGGCCCCTGCCCGACGCCGCGGCGGCCCGCGCGCTCTTCGACTTCGCCGCCGTGCCGTGGCCCGCGGCGCCGCCCGCGCTCGCCTGGGGCGCGTACGCGGCGGGCGCGCGCGGCGAGCGGCTCGTCGGCGCGCTCGTCGGCGAGCAGCACCGGGGCGATATCCTGCTGGACGGACCCGTCGTGAGCAGCGACGACGGTCCCGACGATCCCCTCGAGGTCGCCGCGCAGCTCGTCGCGGCGACCCTCGACCATGCGGCGGCCCTCGGCGTCACCACCGTCTTCGCGCGGCCGCAGGGGCTCGACCGCGTGTGGGTGCGCTTCGGCTTCATCCCGGTACCGGAGGGAACGCTGCCCGCGCCGCTCGCCGGCCGCGCCGGTGTCGGGCTCTACGCCTGGCGCGGCGGCAGCGCGCTCTGGACGCTGCGCGAAGTTGTTAATGAATAGCTCTGACTAGGCCATGCGCGTCGTCGCGCTCGCCGGCGGTACCGGCGCCGCCAAGCTCCTGCGCGGCCTCGCCGCGTCGCTCGATCCGTCCGCGCTGAGCGTCGTCATCAACACCGGCGACGACGCCGAGGTCTGGGGGCTGCACGTCTCGCCCGATCTCGACTCCGTCATGTACGCGCTCGCCGGCGTGCTCGACGCCGGGCGCGGCTGGGGCCGCGCCGACGAGACCTTCGGCTGTCTCTCCGCGATGGCCGCCTATGGGGCGCCGACGTGGTTCGGTCTCGGCGATCGCGATCTCGCCACGCACCTCGTGCGCACGCGCGCGCTGCGCGCCGGGCAGTCGCTCTCGGCGATCACCGCCGACCTGGCGCGTGCGCTCGGCGTGGCGCCGAGGCTCTTACCGATGAGCGACGAGGCCGTCCGCACGACGATCCGCACGCCGGACGGGCGGCTCGGCTTCCAGGAATACTTCGTGCGCGACAAGTGCCAGGTGGAGGTCATCGGCGTCGACTACGACGGCGCCGCGGGCGCGCGGCCGGCCCCCGGTGTGCTCGAGGCGATCCGCGACGCCGAGCTCGTCGTCGTCTGTCCCTCGAACCCGGTGACGTCCGTGGGCCCGATCCTCGCCGTGCCCGGCGTCGCCGACGCGCTGGCCGCCACGCGCGCGACCGTGGTCGGCGTCAGTCCGATCGTGGGCGGCGCCGCGGTGAGCGGCCCCGCCGGCACCCTCCTGCGCGCCCGCGGGCTGCCCGTGTCGCCGTTCGGCGTCGCGCGCGCGTACGCGCCCTGGCTCCGCGTGCTCCTCGTCGCGCGCGAGGACGCCGCGTGCGCGCCGGAGCTGGCCGCGGTCGGCGTCACGGTCGTGGCCACCGACGTGATGATGCCGGACCGGGAGCGCGAGACCGCCCTCGCCCGTGTCGTGTTAGAACAAGCGTGATGAAGGCAGAGCGCATGATCGTCGCCGCCGTCCCCGTCAAGGATCTCGTCAACGCCAAGCAGCGGCTGATGCCCGCCCTGGGCGCCGCCGAGCGCGCGGCCCTGGCCGCGGCGATGCTCGAGGACGTGCTGGCCGCGCTGGCGGCCGCGCGTCTCGACTGCGTGTGGGTCGTCACCCGGGAGCCCGCGGTGGTCGCGCTGGCCCGTGCGCGCGGCGCCTGCCCCCTGGCCGAGGATACCAACCGCGGCCACACGGCGGCGGTGGCGCGCGCGCAGGCGGAAGCGACGCGCCTCGGCGCGCGCGTGTTCCTCACCATCCCCGGCGACGTGCCGTGCGTGACGGCGGACGAGATCCGCCGGCTCGCGGAGGCCGCGGCGGCGGGAGCGCCGGCGTTCGTGCCGTCGCGCTCGGGGCTCGGCACCAACGGCGTCGCGCTGGCGCCGCCCGACACAATGCCGCTCACCTTCGGCGAGCCCTCGTTCGACAACCATCTCGCCGCCGCGCGCGCGCGCGGGCTCGAGCCGCGCGTGCTGCCGCTGCCGGGCCTCGGCCTCGACGTCGACGCGCCGGACGATCTCGCGGCCCTCCTCGCCATGCCGGGCGCCACCGTCAGCGCGCGCCTCGTCGCCGCGTGGCGGGCCGGCGGACGGCTGCAGCCGGCCGGCATCCCGCGGGCGTCCTGAGCGTGCGCTACGAGGTCATCGGCGTCGCGGGCATCGGCGAGGTGCGGCCCGGGGACGACGTCGCCGCGCTCGTGATCGCCGCCGCTGCGCGCCAGTCCACGCCGCTGCAGCGCGGCGACCTTGCCGTCATCAGCCAGAAGATCGTCTCCAAGGCCGAGGGCCGGCTGCTCCGGCTGGCCGACGTGACGCCGTCGTCGGTCACCCTGGCGATGGCCGCCGGCCTCGGCCGCGATCCGCGGCTGGTCGAGGTGATCCTGCGCGAGTCGCGGCGCGTGGTGCGCATGGATCGCGGCGTGCTGGTGACGGAGACGCACCACGGCTGGGTGTGCGCGAACGCCGGCGTCGACCAGTCCAATGTCGACGCCGACACCGTCGCGCTGCTGCCCGAGGACCCGGATGGCTCGGCGCGCGCGCTGCGCGAGCGCTTTTCCGTCGCAGCCGGCGGGGACGTCGCCGTCATCATCGCCGACACCTTCGGCCGGCCGTGGCGCGAGGGCCTCACGAACATCGCCATCGGCGTGGCCGGCTTCGCGCCGCTCAAGAGCTACCTCGGCGAGCGCGATCCGGCGGGCCGGCCGTTGCAGGCGACGATCCTGGCCCTGGCCGACGAGCTGGCCTCGGCCGCCGAGCCGGTGATGGGCAAGCTCGATCGCGTCCCCGCCGCCATCGTGCGCGGCCTCCCCCTGCCGCCCGACGACGGCAGCGGCAGCAAGACGCTGCTGCGCGACCCTGCGAGAGACTTGTTCCGCTGAACATCGCGATCCTCGGCGGCACCGGCAAAGAGGGCGCGGGCCTCGCCACACGCTGGGCGCTCGCCGGCCACTCGATCATCATCGGCTCGCGCGACGCCGCGCGCGCGCACGACAAGGCCGTCGAGCTCCGCGAGCGCACGCACAAGCTCACGATCGTCGGCCACGACAACGCGGAGGCGGCCGCCCTCGGCGACGTCGTGGTGGTCGCGCTGCCGCACACGGGGCTGTCCGCGACGCTGCCGCCCACGCGGCAGGCGTGCCGGGGCAAGGTCGTCATCAGCACGGTGGTGCCGCTCACCTTCGGCGGACCGCGCCTGTTCACGCCGCCGCCCGCGGGCTCGGCCGCGGAGGAGGTGCAGGCGCTGCTGTCCGAGTCCAAGGTGGTGGCCGCCTTCCACCACATCGCGGCCCACGAGCTGGCCGAGGCCGAGCATCCCATCGAGTGCGACTTGCTCATGTGCGGCGCCGACGCCGATGCCAAGGCCGTGGTGACCGAGCTCGGCCGCTCGATGGGCCTGCGCGCGATCGACGTCGGCCCGCTCACGAACGCCGGTCCCATCGAGGGCATCACCGCCCTGCTCGCCACCATCAACCGACGCTACAAGCTCAAGAACTCCGGCATCAAGATCACGGGCCTGCCGGACTAATGCGTCGCGAAGGAGAGGCGCGCCATGGCCGAGACCTCCGTCGTCGTCGATCACAAGCGCCTCACCGCCTTCATCGCGGACGCGCTCGGCGCCATGAAGATGCCGCGCGAGCGCGCGGCCGTGACCGCCGAGCTCATGGTGCGCACCGACCTGCGCGGCGTCGACTCGCACGGCATCGACATGCTGCCGCGCTACCACGAGCTGTGGCAGGAGGGCTTCGTGGTGATGGACGCCGACGCGGTGCTGGAGAAGGACAGCATGGCCACCGGCCTCTACGACGGGGCCAAGGGCCTCGGCCACTGGGTCTCGTCGCTCGCGATGAAGCTGGCCATCGACAAGGCGCGGACCTACGGCATCGGCATCGTCACCGTGCGCAACTCCGGCCACTTCGGCGCCGCCGCCAACTACTCGATGATGGCGCTCGAGCACGACATGATCGGCGTGGCCACCACGAACTCGGCCTTCATCGCGATGGTGCCGACGTTCGGCCGCGCGCCGAAGCTCTCGACGAACCCGATCTCGTTCGCGGCGCCCGCCGGCCGCCACGCGCCGTTCGTGCTCGACATGGCGACGACCACGGTGGCCTTCGGCAAGCTGCGCATCGCCAGCCGCTGGGGCAAGCCGATCCCGTCCGGCTGGGCGCTCGACGACGACGGCGAGCCGACGACCGATCCCGACGTGGCCATGAAGCATCGCCTGCAGACGCCGCTCGGCGGCACGCGCGAGCTCGGCAGCCACAAGGGCTACGGGCTCGCGGTGATGGTGGACATCCTCTCCGGCATCCTGCCCGGCGCCGTCTACGGCGACCTCTTTCAGCGCACCGACCGCGCCGAGCGCAAGCTGCAGGACACCGGCCACTGCTTCATCGCCATCGACCCCGCGCGCTCTCGGCCTATCGCCGACTTCAAGCGGGACATGGACGACTTCTTCGACTCGCTCAAGGCGACGCCGCCCGCCGAGGGGCAGGCGCGCGTCTACGTCGCGGGCGAGCCGGAGGCCGAGTGCGAGGCGCGGCGGCGGCGCGAGGGCATCCCGCTCTCGCCCGGACTGATCGCGCGCGTGGCCGAGGTCGCGCGATCCCTGGGCCTGCGCCCGCTGGTCTGATCTGCGCGCTCACGCGCGCGACACCGCGAGCCCGAGATAGATGATGGCGAGGGCCAGGAGCAGCACCACGCGGTCGAGCCGGCCGACGGCCCTCAGGGGCGCGGCGGTGTCGCCGCCTGAACGCAAGACCGCGTCGAGGATCGGCACCTGGGCGAAGTCGCGCTGCGCGGCGAGCGCGACGGCGACGATGACGAGCCCGAGCTTGGCCGCGAGCAGCAGGCCGGCGCCCGTCTGCATGGCGCGCTCGAGCGAGCCGAGCTGGGTGACGTTGTAGAAGCCGGAGAGGACGACGAGCGCCACGGCCGTCCAGGTCACGGGACGCGCGCGCCGCGCCGCCTCCGCGAACGGCCGCGGGTCGCCGCGGCGCGCCGCCGGCAGCAGCACGTGGGTCTGGTACACGAGTCCGCCGATCCACACGACGGCGCCGATGAGGTGGACCCAGAGCATGACCAGCCGCACGCTCACCGTGCCGGCCCGATCAGCGTGGCCACCGCGCGCGCCACGTCGGTGAAGTCGGCGAAGATGTGGTCCGGCGCGCACGCGGCGAGCTCGTCGTGCGCGTGCCGGCCGGTGGCCACCGCGACGGCCACGGCGCCGCACGCGCGCGCGCAGTCCACGTCGAGCGGGGTGTCGCCGATGATCGTCACGCGCTCGAACGGGAACTCGCGGCCCGCCACCGCCCGCGCGCGCTCGCAGGCGACGGCGGGCAGCCGCCGGCGGTCCATGTCGTCCGAGCCGAAGGCGCCGACACGGAAGAGCGGCCAGAGGCCGGTGGGCCCGAGCTTCAGCCGCGCGCCCGCCTCGATGTTGCCGGTGAGCAGCCCGACCAGCGCGTCGTCGCGCGCGGCCAGCGCTCTCACGACCTCCGCGATGCCCGGCATCACCTGCACGCGCGAGCCGTCGCCGATGGCCCGCCGCAGCTCCTCGAGGTAGGCGGCGAAGAACGCGTCCAGCCCGCGGGTGATGGCGGCGTCGTCGAGGCCGGCGCCACGCATCAGGTCCCACACGATGCGCGGGTCGGTCTTGCCGCGGAAGTCGTAGGTGTCGACGGCGCCCGCCGTGCCGTAGGTGGCCTGCAGCGCGCGGCCGAAGGCGGCGCGCCCAGCTCCACGCGCGGTGACGAGCGTGCCGTCGATGTCGAAGAGGAACAGGCGCACGTCAGGGCGCGAGGCGGCGCAGGCGCTCCACCACGGCGGGCAGCGCCTCGAGCACCGCGTCCACCTCCGCGGCCGTCGTCCAGCGGCCGAGCGTGAAGCAGAGCGAGCCCTCCAGCTCGTCGCGGGTGCAGCCGATGGCGCGCAGCACGTGCGACGGCTGGCCGCTGGCCATGTTGCACGCCGAGCCCGACGACGCGGCGACCCCGCGCAGGTCCAGCTCCAGGAGCACGCCGTCGGCCTTCACGTCGCTCACGACGACGCTGGCGTGGTGCGGCAGGCGCGCGGCCCCGCGGGCGCCGGTGAGCCGCGCCCGCGGCACGCGCCCGAGCACGCCTTCCAGGAGTTGGTCGCGCAGGCCTGACAGACGCGCGACCTCGGCCGCGCCCTCGGCGCGCGCGAGGTCGGCGGCCACGCCCATGCCGACGATCGCAGGCAGGTTCTCCGTCCCCGCCCGATAGCCGCCCTCCTGGCCGCCCCCGACGACGATGGGGCCGAGCTTGACCTCTGCGCGCGTCCAGAGCGCGCCGGCGCCGGGCGGGCCGTAGAGGTCGTTGGAGGACAGCGTGAGGAGGTCGATGGCGAGGTCGTCCACGGCGAGCGGCACGCGCCCGGCCGCGCCGACGGCGTCGACGTGGAATGGCACACCGCGCGCGCGCGCGACGCGGCCGATCTCGCGCAGCGGCTCCAGCGTGCCGATTTCCCCGTTGGCCGCCATCACCGACACGAGCGCGGTATCGTCGCGCAGCGCGCCAGCCACCGCGTCGGGATCGACGTACCCCTCGCCGTCCACCGGCACGTACGCGATCTCCCACCCGCGCTTGGCGAGGTGGCGGCAGGTGTTGAGCACCGAGATGTGCTCGATGGCCGTGGTCACCAGGTGGCGGCCGGCGGCGCGCTCGGCGAGGCCGCGGATGGCGAGGTTGTTGGCCTCCGTCGCGCTCGCCGTGAAGATGACGCCGGCGGCGGTGGCGCCGACCAGGCGCGCGACCTTCGCGCGCGCGCCGTCGAGCGAGGCGCGCGCCTCGAGCCCGAGCGAATGCGGCGCCGCCGGGTTGCCGACGCCGCCCTCCATGAACGGGCGCATCAGGGCCACGACGCGCGGGTCGACGGGCGAGAAGGCGGCGTAGTCGAGATAGACGCGGGTGACGCCGCCGCCCGACCTACCGAGTCTTTCGGAGGAGGAAACGGTAGACCGTGCCATCCTTGTCGATCTCCAGGAGCTCGTGGCCCGTCCTGGCCACCCAGCTCGTCATGTCGGCTTCCGAGGCCGGGTCGTCGGACGTCATCTCGAGCACCTGGCCGACCGTCATTTGCTTCATGGCGTCGCGGGTTTTGAGCACGGGCATGGGGCAAAAAAGCCCCAGGCAGTCGAGTTTGTGGTCAGCGACGATGCGCATATAAGTCGCTGAAAATTCTGACATTGACAGCCAACGCGGGCAACAAGAATAATGTTGTGTTATGCCCTCTGACGGGTCCCAGGATCTAGTCGTCGCGGGCAGGCGCCTGCGCACAAAGCTGGTCATCGCGCTGACCTTGTCCTCGGTGGTTCCCCTGCTCGTCCTGGCCTATCTCGTGCGCTCCTTCGTCCTGCCCTCGCTGGCGGCCAGGGAGTCGCCGGTATTCGGCGGGGTGTACGTCCTCTTGGCGGCCACGGTGGTCGGTATGATCGCCGGCGCCTACATCATCTGGGACGTCGGCCGCACGGTCGCGCGGATCGCCGAGATGCTGGGCAGCGAGCGCGCCATCTCGGGGCTGGGGCGCCGCAAGGACGAGGTCGGCACGCTGATGACGTCCTTCAACCGCAT
>Ga0209648_10003117_pt1 | contig 13852 bp, 12 predicted proteins | sample GraSoi2013_115cm_FD_185830 | JGI IMG/M metagenome (GOLD analysis project Ga0209648, IMG submission 185830) | Grasslands soil microbial communities from the Angelo Coastal Reserve, California, USA - Sample 9_17_2013_115cm (SPAdes) (version 2) | ecosystem: Environmental > Terrestrial > Soil >...
AATGCCGTTCGGGTCGTCGCCTACCCGCTCCTTATTCACAACGGCGAGCGTTTTGAGATCAAACATAGTGACCGAACCAGGATCAGTCGCACTGATGAAGCCGTGGCCAAATTCTCGGACTATGGCCACACCATGAACACCTTTCTGGCCGGTAATACTCCCGACGACTTTGCCGGAGTCAAGATCGAGCACGACGACTTCGGTTCCATGGGGAACATAGAGGCGTCGGCCTTCAGTATCGGCGGTGATGTAGTCCCAGCCTGAGTCGCCGGGAATGGGAATGCGCTTGATAACCTGATACTCGCCCGCGGCTCCCAGCAACGAGGGAACGAGGAGAAACAAAGCAGCAAGCAGCAGACATCTGCTGAACGAAGTGCGAGCTTTCATGACGAACCCCTCCAATTGAGTTTAGGCCAGACGCCGAATTGATTGCCGATGTTCATCCGTTTAGCGAAGAGGGATTTATCCCTCTCTGCCGCTCCCGTCGATCTTATTTGTGGGCGCGATATAAAATCACGCGCACCTTCTCGAGCGTTATCAGGCCACCGCCGATCATTTCGTCCAGTGTAGGAAGAACTCGCTCGACCCGCTCGGAATCCTCGACGACTTCGACCACCAGGGGCAAATCCTGCGAAAGGCGGAGAATTTTGTCGGTATGAAAGCGGCTGGTGGAACCATATCCGCCGACGCCGCGCAGCACGGTCGCGCCGCTTAGCCCCTCCTTGCGGAACAATTCGACAAGGGCCTGGTAGAGCGGCTTGCCATGCCATTTATCGGATTCGCCAATGTGGATGCGCATCAGCGTGCGCTCGCCTTCAAATCGGTCATGTTCCATTAGATCCTCTCCTACAGGGGCTCACAGGGAGTCGCCCACGCGCATTCCGATCATCATGGCAATGAGTCCGCCGATCACGCTTGCTGCGACGTAGATCAAAGCCTTGATCAACTCCCCCTCTTCGAGCATGCGCACGGTGTCCCAGCCGAAAGTGGAAAAAGTGGTGAATCCGCCCATCAATCCGATGGTCAGGCCGATGCGCAGATCGGGACTCACGGTGATGTGGTTGAGCCCGAATTGCCCGATCACACCCAAGAACAGACAGCCCAGTACATTGATGGTAAGCGTGCCGGCCGGAAAAACCGAACCCACTCGATATTGAATCCAGCCGTCGAGTCCGTAGCGAGCCAACGTTCCCGCTGCGCCAAATACAATCAGGAATATAACCCGCACACTTTTTCCGTTTCTGGCCCAATTTTTGGCCTATTCTTGTGCCAATTCGGGACCCTTCTGCCTCGCGCAACAAAAAACTCCTGAGCGCCCTAGGGCACGCAGGAGTCATCAGTCCCCAACTCGGGACGGTTCGAGGCGAACTCCATCGCCTGTGCACGAAATGCTACATGGGGGTGTTACAAGCGGCAAGCGCTTTGTGCTTGAATTGATCGGAGCGGCCCGTCGTTGTGGTTTGCCAGGAAAGGCTCAGGCGCGTAGTATCCCGGTGGGCGGATTCAGCCGCTAGGGCCGGAGGCAGATTATGAAAAAACTTCTGATGTGTGCGGCGATAGTTGGCCTGTGGGCCTCGCCGACTTTGGGCCAAACGACGGAAGAGCTAAACAACGACGGCAAGAATACGGAAAACGTCCTCACCCAGAGCATGGGCTACGACCGAAAAAGTTACAGCCCACTCAACCAAATCAATAAATCGAATGTCGAGCGCCTGGTGCCCATCTGGAACGCCAGCACCATGAATGAACTGGGCGAACTGGCGCAGCCGACGATTTATAACGGCGTCGTGTACGTCATCAATGGCAAATGGAGCTTTGCCATTGATGTGGAAACGGGCCACCAAATCTGGCGCACGCCCGTGAAAATCGAACCAGGGATCAAGCACACCCCTTTCAATCGGGGCGCGGCGATCATCTATAACGGCAAGGTCTTTCGCGTGACCATTGACAATCACGTCCTGGCGCTGGACATGAAGACCGGCAAGGAACTCTGGAATCAGAGATTCGCCGATTGGAAAGAGGGCTACTACGCCACCGGCGGTCCCATCGTTGCCAATGGCGTATTGATTTCCGGAGTTTCCGGCGGCGAATCCACCACCCGCGGCTTCCTCGACGGCTGGGATCCAGACACGGGAAAGAAGCTGTGGCGCAGGTACACCATTCCGGCGCCCGGCGAGCCGGGTTCCGAGACATGGCCGAAGAACAGCGACGCCTGGAAATATGGCGGCGGGCCGACGTGGCGCTCCGGTTCGTACGATCCCGAACTGGATCTCGTCTATTGGGGTACCGGCAATGCCGAACCCTACGATCCGAAACCCCGCGAAGGAATGGACAGCCTGTTCACCTCCAGCGTGCTGGCGATACGGCCGAAAACCGGTGAGGTCGTTTGCTATTTCCAGTACACGCCGAATGACATATACGACGTGGACGGCAATGACGAGCAGGTGCTTGCGGACATGCAGATTAATGGACAACGCCGCAAGGTGATGATTCAGGCCAACAAGAACGGCTTCATGTATGTGCTGGATCGCACCAATTGCAAACTGATCGCCGCGCACCCTTACGTCAAAGTCAACTGGGCTTCAGAGATCGACCTTAAAACCGGCCGGCCGGTGCTGACCGACGTGCAACAGCGCTTCCGCGCTGGTGAGGAAGTGGAGATCTGGCCTTCGCGCGGCACCAATGCGGTGCCGATCGCCTTGAATCCGGAAACCGGGATCATCTACGCGAGCACATGGCAGGTGCCACGCCTGCAGAAGCTCGCGCCGCCGCCCAAAAAACCACAAGAGATTGGCAAGACTTCGACGGGTATCGTCGCCAGAGAGCCAAAGATGAAGCCGGACGACGTTTTCGGCCACTTCCTGGCGATCCATCCGCTAACCGGCGAAAAGAAGTGGGAGATTCCACTCGTGGGAATGCCCAGTTCAGCTGGCATGCTGGCCACGGCCGGCGGACTTGTCTTCACCGGGAAAATGACAGGGGAGTTCGTCGCGCTCGATGAGGACACTGGCAAAACGCTTTGGCAATTCAAGACCGGGTCGAGCGTCAATTCGACGGCGATCACTTACACGCACAACGGGCGCCAGTATGTGAGCGTTGCGTCGGGACTCGGCGGCGCTCTGGCCACTCGCTATGGCGCGGCGAAAGTACCGGCGGGCGGGTCAATCTGGACGTTCGCGTTATTTCCGCAGACAAGCAGCAAACGCTAACGAGCGCGTGCAGCGCGACCAGGCGTGTTACCAGGGCTCGGCGCCCTCGTCGCTGAAAACTCCGGCGGTCGGGCCATCGTCAGGGAGTGTCGCGAGGCGGACCGGCGTCGCCGCCCCCTGTTCGACAGTCTTTGTTCCGCGATGCTGATTCATATCCGTCGCGGTGTAGCCGGGATTCGCCGAGTTCACCTTGATTCCGGAGCTCTGCAGCTCTTTCGCAAAGTGAATGGTGATCATGTTGAGGGCAGCCTTCGACGAACAGTAGGCAAGCAACTGGTTGCGGATCGTTAACCCGCCATCGGGCGCGGCGTTGCGGGTCAGAGAGCCCAGACCGCTCGATACATTGACAATTCGGCCGTGCTTGGATCGCTTGAGCAGCGGGAGCATGGCCTTGGTCACGCGGAAGGCGCCAAAAACGTTGGTTTCGAACGTTTTCTGAAAGGCCTCGGGCGTCAATTCCGAGGCCGGACACCAATCGAGCGCGATTCCCGCATTGTTCACCAGAACGTCGAGCCTGTCATGACGGCGCCCCACTTCAGCCGCAGCTTGGTCCACGCTTGCGTCCGAAGTCACGTCGATTTGGATAAACTCGACGGGCAGGCGCTGGGCTCGAAGATCCGCGACGGCCTTTTCTCCGCGTTCGCGGTCGCGCGCGCCCATCAATACGAGAATGCCTTTAGCGGCGAGTTGCCGGGAGATTTCCCTGCCGATGCCTTTGTTCGCGCCGGTCACGAGTGCAATTGTGTCAGCCATAGGCCAAGTATGATAACAACCAGCCATAGGCGCGCAACGGTAAGTGACTCGCTTTGCGCGCGCGGGAGACTTAGCTCGCGTACTTGACACGCACAGTACTGTTGGCGATCTAATAGCTCGTCCGCGCGCGGTTCAAAGACGGGAGATCCTTTAAGGCGGAGTGTGTCATGTTCGAACATCCGAATGACGAGAAAATCGGCGGCGTTTCGCGGCGGTCTTTCATGACCACCGCCGCAGCGGCGGGCCTGGCCACGGCCGCGGCGGGGTTAGGCGGATTGATGATCGGACCAAGCACGCGTGCTCGTGCGGAGATCGTGCAGACTGATTTTTCGAAGCTTCCGCCTTATGGCAACGGCACCCTCCCCGCCGGCATCCGCTCGCGCCACATTGCAAATGTAAACGGCATGACGGTGCACATCCTGGAGGCCGGTTACGAAACGCCGGGGCGGCCTGCAGTTCTGCTGATGCATGGCTTCCCGGAGCTCGCCTATAGCTGGCGCAAGGTGATGCCGGCGCTCGCGGCTGCCGGGTATCACGTGATCGCGCCGGATCAGCGCGGCTACGGCCGGACCACCGGCTGGGACGATTCGTACGACGCCGATGCGGATCCGTTTCGCATTCTCAACATGACGCGAGACGCCATCTGGCTGGTCTACGCGCTGGGCTATCGCACGGTGGCGATGGTGGTCGGACACGACGCCGGGGCGCCGGTGGCCTCATGGTCCGCGCTCATCCGGCCGGACATTTTCCGCTCGATCACGATCATGAGCTCGCCATTTGAAGGGGCACCCGCGCTGCCGTTTGTTACAGCGAACGGCGCACCGTTGCCAAGGCCGGGAGTCACGGACGATGAGCTGGATGCCGAGTTGGCGAAACTCAACCCGCCGCGCAAGTATTATCAGAATTACCAGCGCACCCGCGGCGCCAACGATGACATGTTGCACGCGCCGCAAGGGCTGCACGCCTTCTTCCGAGCCTATTACTTCTATAAGAGCGCCGACTACAAAGGGAACAAACCCCATCCCCTGAAGGCGCGCACCGCGGAGGAGATGGCGCAAATTCCAACTTATTACGTAATGGAGAAGGATAAAGGCATGGCGGCGACGGTTGCGCCGTTCATGCCATCTGCGGATTACATCGCCAATTGCAAATGGCTGACCGAAACCGAGGTCGAGGTGTACGCGACCGAATACAGCAGGACTGGCTTCAACGGCGCGCTGCAGGGCTATCGCGTGCGGCGGGGTTCCGATCCCAGAAGCATCGCCGAGATGCAAACGTTTTCAGGCCGAACGATAGACGTGCCAGCACAGTACATCGCGGGGAAAAGCGATTGGGGCGTCTATCAGACGCCGGGCGCGGTCGACAAAATGCGCAACAGCGCATGCACACATATGGTGGGATTCCATCTTATCGATGGCGCCGGACATTGGGTGCAACAGGAGCAGCCGGAAGTGGTGAGCGAACTACTCGTTCGATTCCTGCGCGATTATGCAAAACCCTGATTGCGCACGCGCTAAAAAGTAAAGAGAGATTCTTCGTCGCTGCCACCGCGGCACGCGTAAAAAGCGGCACGTGCTGGGACCCGCGCTTCGCTTCTCAGAATGACATCAAACATCAATCCATATTGCGAGCAGTAAGGGCCTGTGAGTCGCTTAGTGCTTCCTAGCGCTTGGGGTTAGGAGCGGTAGGATTGGCGGCGCGGCGGCGGCGTTCTTCCTCGAGGCGTTTGAGGTAGTCTTCGAATTTCGGCCGCTGTTCGGGAGTTAGGACCTGGCGCATCTGGTCGCGGCCCTCTTGGCGAATCTGCGCGAACTGCGGATTCATCTGGTCATGAACGGCGTCATAGCGGTGCTGCATATCGGCAAGGATATCCCCGATCTGTTTCTGCTGCTCGGGCGTGAGATTGAGCTCGCCAGTCAGGCGCGCGACAGCGCGGGGCGGATTCGGCCGTGGTTGCAAAAACGGCGCCGGCGTCTGCGGGCGCGCGCCCTGCACTCGGCGGTCAGCAACGGAATGGCCTACCGCGCCCAGCGCAACGCCCAGCACAAACACAAGGATGATGAGTGCCAGGGCCTTGCGATTATCGGCGCCAAAGGCCATCAGATTTCACCGCCATTCTCGGCCAGCAACATCAAGACCTCATCGGCATCGGCGGGGGGCGCCGGAGGTTCCGGCATGCCCGCGCCGATCTCCGCCTGCGCATTGACGGCCACCGTGCCGCGCGCCGGGGCGAACTCGCGCAAGTATACCGACAAAGCCAGCAGAGCTACCGCGGCTACGAGGGCCATGCGAGAAGCCAAAAGCTCGAGAGGCCGCCAGATCGCGCTGGGCGCGGCCTGAGCGGCTTCACGAATTGAGGCCATCACGCGACTAACGAAAGCCTGCGAAGGCGTGTATTCGGGATAGCGCCCGTGAAGCATCAGCTTGCTCGCGATGAGCGCATCGCTCAAGGCCTGGCGGCAATCAGTGCAGGAGCGAAGATGGAAGTCCAGCGGTGAGTTTGGCTCGATGAAGGGCTCGCCATCGCGCAAAACATCCTCGAGGCTCGCCTGATATTCCGGGCACCCGAACCGAGCTTTTGTCCGTGAGAACATAGCCAGCGCCCCTTTCTGTTCCTAATCTCCCAGACTTTTATCGAACACGCAAGTGCGCTTGGGTGTCAGAAGCCTCGCGTCACAGGCTTCGCGGGATGAACTTTCAACCTGCGCCGATAGATTTCCGTGAGCCGTCCGCGAGCTCGAAATAGCCTAACCTTAACGGTGTTTACGTTCAGGTCCAGAACGTGGCCGATCTCTTCCACTGTAAATCCCGCCACTTCTTTCATCACCAGCATGGCCCGGTCCTGCTCGTCAAGTTCGACCAGGAGCCGATCGAGCAGGTCGCGCTGCTCGGCGCGACGAGCGGCATTGACGCTGCGTTGACTGAGTACGCCTTCGCGGTCTTCCGGCAGCCCCTCCATCTGACGAATTTGCTCGTCGCTAAGGTTAGCCTCATAGACCAGGGGCCGAACTTTCTTCTTGCGGAAGTAATCCCAGCACTCATTTACAGCGATCTTGTAGAGCCATGTACCGAAAGCCGAACGCAAATCAAAGCGCTTCAGCGACAGATACGCTTTCAGAAGCGCCTGCTGCGCCACATCCTCGACGTCCTCGCCGCGGCGCATGATACCGCCGATGACGGCCAAGAGTCGCGGCTGATGAATACGAACCAGCTCTTCATAGGCAAACTGGTCGCCAGCCTGCGCACGCTTGACCAGTTCGCGCTCGGCATTGGCATTGCCGGGGGTGCGACGGACAGAACCGGAAACACCCGGACTGGCCGCTCCCGCTCCCGTTTTTGGGACGTTTGGCATGAAAATTCGGTTACAACGGATTCGCCCTTTTGATCACCCTGCGCACAGACCCTCTTTATCGCGCGCAGCGGTGCCTTCTGGGCAAAGGGCCCGCCAACCGCTGTTGGCAGTATGCCTCTTACAACGGTTGCCAACACATCCTTTACACATTCTTTACAGGGCAAGGCTCATAGCCGCCTGGCCGGGCACTCGCCGGGTTGAGTTGTACTTTGGGAGCGCCGAAAGCTTGGACACCCATGATTCAGGGTGTCTTCGGATGGTCGGGGCAAGTTTTTACCACATTTTTACCATTGTGCTACTTCCACAAGACGCAAACTTTGCGCTCCGATCGAATCCTCGATTTACACAGGGCTGTCAGAGACATTCCGCTTGCACCCACCATATCCCTATGAAACAATACGCAAATGATTATCGGCGATCGTTTGCGCGCTCTGCGTGAAGAAAAGAAGCTCTCTCAGGGTGATATCGAAAAGCGTACCGGGCTGCTTCGTTGCTACATTTCGCGCGTGGAAAATGGCCATACAGTTCCGGCCATCGAGACGCTCGAAAAAATGGCCCGCGCCCTGGAGGTGCCTCTTTACCAGTTGTTCTACGACGGCGAAGAAGCGCCCGAACTCCCCAATCTGCCAAAACGCAGGACGGCAGAGGAAATCGCCTGGGGCAGTACGGGCAAAGAAGCGCGTTTTCTGACCATGTTCCGCAGACTGCTGGGCCGCATCGATGAGGGCGACCGGCGTTTGTTGTTGTACATGGCTCAGAAGATGGCAAATCGTTAACATCAACTGCGGCGTCCCCGCCGCACTCTCCCGCAATTTGGACTGAAGGTCAGCGACCCGCCATATGGCCGGAGCACGCGTATGTGTGCGTACTCCAGCGAGGTGGCTCGCAGGCGGCGGGGCGGGATACCCTCGTCGATCAGAATTATTCCCACTCGATGGTGCTGGGCGGTTTCGAGCTAATGTCGTAGACGACGCGGTTGACGCCGGCTACTTCGTTTACGATGCGGGTGGAGATGCGCTCCAGAACCTCGTAAGGCACTCGGGCCCAATCGGCAGTCATGGCGTCTTCCGAAGTGACAACGCGAACCGCCACGGTGTTTCCGTAACTACGCTCATCGCCCATCACGCCCACGCTGCGAACCGGCAAAAGGACAGCAAAAGCCTGCCAAGTCTTTTCGTAGAGCTCAGCGCGTCGAATTTCCCCCACTACGATGGCATCCGCTTCGCGAAGGGTTTGCAGCCGTTCCGGGGTGACTTCTCCCAGCAGCCGAACCGAGAGACCGGGCCCGGGAAACGGCTGCTTGGTGAGGATTTCGTCAGGCAATCCCAATTCGCGCCCGATGCGGCGAACTTCGTCTTTGAAAAGCTCGCGCAACGGCTCGATCAGTTCGAAAGGCAAGTCTTCGGGGAGGCCACCCACGTTGTGGTGCGTTTTGATCGTTGCAGAGGGGCCACGCACCTGAACCGATTCGATGACGTCGGGATAGAGCGTGCCCTGCACGAGATAACGGATTTCGCCAAGCTGGCGGGCCTGTTCAGCGAAGACATTGATAAATTCGGCCCCGATGCGCTTGCGCTTGATTTCGGGATCGGTGACGCCCTTCAGCCGCTCGAGGAAGCGATCAGCGGCGTTGACACCGACGACGCGCAGGCCGACGCGATTTTCGAGGAGGTCGAGCGTCTCCTGGAACTCGTTTTCCCGCAGCAAACCCGTATCCACAAAGACGTTGACCAGCCGATTGCCAATGGCCTGATGCACCAGCGCTGCGGCCACGGCGGAATCCACACCGCCGCTGAGCGCGCAAATCGCCCGCCCGCGGCCGACCTGCTTGCGAATGGATTCCACCGTCTCGGAGATAAACGAAGCGCCGCTCCAATTGGGGCGGGCGCCACAAACGTTAAAAACGAAGTTGCGCAGAATCTCGCTGCCGCGCTCGGTGTGACGCACTTCGGGATGGAACTGCACGGCGAAGATACGCCGCGCGGGGTCTTCGGCGGCGGAAAGGCCGTTGCTGCTGACGCCGGTGATCTGAAAACCGGGAGGCAGGGCGCGCACGTGATCACCATGGCTCATCCAGATTTTCAGCCGGCGCGGCAGGCCGGCGAAAAGCGCGGAGCCATCGCGCAAATCCACCTCCGCCGGGCCGTATTCGCGCCTATCGGCGCGCTCCACTTTGCCGCCCAGCGTGTGTGAAATCCACTGCAAGCCATAGCAAATTCCGAGAACGGGCAATCCGAGCGAGAGCACGCCGGGATCGCAAACCGGCGCGGCCGGATCGTAGACCGAACACGGGCTGCCCGAGAGGACGATGCCAACCGGCTGATAGGCACGGATTTCCTCGAGCTTTGCCGTGCACGGCAGAATGGCGGCAAAAACCTGCTGTTCGCGGATGCGGCGCGCGATCAGCTGCGTATACTGACCGCCAAAATCGAGGACGATAATCCCACCGAGCTCGCTTTTGCTCATGGGCTGGCGTTTTTCGGCGGCCTTTGCGGCTTGCGCGGCCGAAGCTCCTGCCGAAGTTCCCGCTGAACCGGCCGTTGCGCTCATTGCGCCACCACCACGTTGACGAGCTTATTAGGGATCACGACGCGTTTTACCACACGCGCGCCGCGCAGCAATTGCTCGATTTTGGGATCGGCGAAGGCACGTTCGGCCAATTCCTCCTCCGGCAGGCCTGCATCGACGCAAATTTTGCCACGCACGCGCCCATTGATCTGGATGACGATTTCGACTTTTTCCTCTTCGGCAAGTTCCGCGGAAAATTGCGGCCATTGCTCGGCATACAGGCCCTCCTGGTGACCGAGCATTTCCCAAAGCTCTTCGGCCAAATGGGGCGCGATGGGCGCGAGCATGACGACGAGCAATTCCAGAACTTGCTTAAGGACCTCGGGCCGCACGTGCTTATCGAGCGGCTCCTGGTCCTGCAATTCGTTTACGAGTTCCATGATCAATGCGACGCTGGTATTGAAATGCCAGCGCACCTCGAAATCGGCGGTGACACGCCGGAGGGTCTGGTGAGCTTTGCGCAGAAGGATCTTTTCTTTCTCGGAGGCGGCGCCGATTTTGCTGCGTTGCGAATCGCGTGACAAAACTCCGCGCAGCGCCATGGCATGCCGATCGATCAAGCGAAACACGCGGTGCAGAAAGCGGGCGCAGCCTTCAATTCCCTGCTCGCTCCACTCCAGATCTTTTTCCGGAGGCGCGGCGAAAAGCGTGTACATGCGCGCGGTATCGCAGCCGTATTTTTCGGCCATGTCGATAGCGCCGACGACGTTCCCCTTGGACTTGGACATTTTGGCGCCGTCTTTCAGCACCATGCCCTGTGAAAACAGACGCCGCACGGGCTCGCGGATCTCCACGAGCTGCAGGTCGCGCATCACTTTGCAGAAAAATCGCGAATAGATCAGGTGCAGGATGGCATGTTCGATGCCGCCGATATATTGATCGATGGGAAACCAATAGCGAACGAGCGCGGGATCGAAGGGCGCGCGGTCATTGTGCGGATCAGTGTAGCGGAAAAAATACCAGGAGGAATCGATGAACGTGTCCATCGTGTCGGTTTCGCGGCGGCCCGGGCCGCCGCACTTCGGGCATTTCACGTTCACAAAAGACGGCACATTGGCGAGCGGCGACTGGCCTTGGCCCGTGAGCAGCACATTTTCCGGCAAGCGTACGGGCAAATCCTTGTCGGGCACGGGAACGATGCCGCATTGCGCGCAATAAATAACGGGGATCGGCGTGCCCCAGTAACGCTGGCGCGAAATGCCCCAATCCTTCAGCCGATAGGTGATCTCGGCTTCGCCGATGCCCTTGGCCTGGGCGTCGGCGGTCATTTTCTCGATGGCGGCTTCGCTCGTGAAGCCGCTGTAAGGGCCTGAATTCACCAGACGGCCATAGTCGGTGAAAGCTTCCTTCATCTGGTCCGCTTGCAACGGAGGACCCTCCGGCGGCTGGATGACCACCCGAAACATAATCCTGTATTTGCGGGCAAATTCGAAATCGCGCTGATCGTGCGCGGGCACAGCCATGACGGCTCCCGTGCCGTATTCTGCCAGCACGAAATTCCCAACCCAGATAGGCACCTTCTCGCCGGAAAACGGATTGGTGGCGAATCGGCCGGTGAAGAAGCCTTCTTTTTCGGCGGTGGCCAGATCCGCGCCGCGAAGGATGCGCGCGCGCAGGCGCGCGGCTTCCTCTTCCAGTTTGGCGCGATTGGACTGGCCGGCGAAAAGGTCCGGCAGCAGTTCATGCGCGGGCGAAAGAATGACAGCGGCAGCGCCGAAGATGGTGTCGATGCGCGTGGTAAAGACTTCGATCTGCGGCGCCTGCAGTGAGCTTGGGCCGCCATCGACCGGAAAACGCAGACGAGCGCCGCGTGATTTGCCGATCCAGTTGCGCTGCATGATCAAGACGCGCTCGGGCCAGCCGCCTTCGAGCTCAGCCATATCTTGGAGCAAGGCGTCGGCGTACTGCGTGATGCGCAGAAACCACTGCTCGATTTCCTTGGCTTCAACAGGCGTATCGTCGTGCTGCCAGCAGCAGCCGTCGACGACCTGCTCGTTGGCGAGCACGGTCTGGCACTTGGGACACCAGTTCACCAGGCTACGCTTGCGATAGGCCAGACCGCGCTCGAGCATGCGCAGGAAAAACCACTGATTCCACCGATAGTATTCCGGCTCGCAGGTGGAAATTTCGCGGCGCCAGTCGTAGCTGAAGCCGAAGCGGCGGCAGACCGCCTTCATCTGCGCGATATTGGCATTGGTCCAATCGCGCGGCGGAGTGCCGCGCTTGATGGCGGCGTTTTCGGCGGGCAGGCCGAAGGCATCCCAGCCGATGGGATGCAACACATTGAAACCGCGCATGCGGCGATAGCGCGCCACCGCGTCGCCGATCGTGTAGTTGCGCATGTGGCCCATGTGCAGGGTGCCCGAGGGGTAGGGCAGCATCTCGAGCAAATAATATTTCGGGCGATTCGGATCGGCATCGGCGTTGAAAACGCCAAGGGCGTCCCATTTCTCCCGCCACTTGGTTTCTACGGCTTGGGGGTTGTATTCAGCCACGACGGATCAGCCCTTGGGGGTGAGCGCGGACTTGCGGCTCGGCTTGGTGCGCTTTTCGCTGCGCTGCGGCGGCCGCGAGGCACGCCGACTTCGCGGCATCATGCTGAAGCCGTCTTGTGAGCGCGGCGCTTGCTTCGCGACGATTCCCACGAGATCCCATAATCGCCGCACGTTGCGGCGATCGTCGCCGGGCGCGTCGATAGGCGTTTCCAGCAGAAACGCGCGTCCTGGACGGCCCGTGGCGGCGCCGGCTGAAAGGCTGGGATGATTCAGGATCCGGCGAAAAGCCTCTAGCCCGGCCTTCCCTTTCCCAAAGTGGCCGCGGCCAATGTGTTCGTGGCGATCGACCCGGGAGGCGAACGGCGTCTTCGAGTCGTTCACGTGCAGCACGGCGACGCGGCCGAGCCCCACGGTTCGGTCGAGCGTCGCGATTGTCTGCGCGAGTCCGGCTTCGGTATGGATGTCGTAGCCGGCGTGGAAGGCGTGCGCGGTATCGAGGCAAATGCCGAGCGGAAGCTCTGGCACTCCATCAATGATGGCCTTTAATTCTTCAAAGCGCGAACCTATCGCGGCGCCCATCCCGGAAGTGTTCTCCAGCAACAAACGCAAACGGCAATCCCGGAAGTCGCCGAATTTCTGGCAAAGACGCACGCCTCGCGCCGCTTGCCGAATAGCTTGCGCTACATCGCAAATCCCTTGCGCTATCGTCTTGCCGCGCTCCGGTGCTTTCCCACAACACGAACCCGGGTGCACGACCAGATAATCGGCGCCCAGCGTGATCCCGCGAACGATTTCGTCGTGAAACGCCTGGATCGAGCGCACTCGCATTACCGGGTCCGAAGTTGCCAGATTGATTAGATAATTGGCGTGGATGACCACCGGGCCGAGGCCAAGTTCGGCGCGCCTGGCGCGAAACTCGGCGGCTTCGATTTCCGCGATGCGCGAGCCTACCCGCGGCCACATGCGAGGGCTGGCGGAGAAAATTTGCAGTGCGTTGCAGCCGAGCTTCGAGGCGCTTTCGAGCGAGCCTGCGAAGCTATGGGCGATGGAAGTATGAATGCCGATACGAACGCTGCCGTCGCGCCAGGCGGGAGCCTGAGGCTCGGGCGGGGGTTCGGGGCGGTATTCGTCGCTGCTATCGTAGGCGAGGATAGAACTGTGGGACGCCGTCATCTGTTGGTTGCGGAGCCTTTATTCTATCGAATCGCTGCTGTAGCCGCAAATTGTGGCGCGAGGCACTATAAGCCAGTATTTCCGTCAGGCCCCAATCGTCAGTCATTTCTTGCCGCCCCCGCGAGCGGATAAGACCTTTTCGGTCATCTCCACGGCAGAACCCAGGTAATTCGCCGGATCGAGGAGGCGGGAAAGTTCCGCCGCGGAAAGATGGCCGCGCACCTCGGGGTATGACAAAAGCACCTCGCTGAAATCGCGGCCGTCCTGAGCAGCGCGCCGGGCCGCTTCTTCGACGATCTTGT
>Ga0209648_10003119_pt1 | contig 13851 bp, 13 predicted proteins | sample GraSoi2013_115cm_FD_185830 | JGI IMG/M metagenome (GOLD analysis project Ga0209648, IMG submission 185830) | Grasslands soil microbial communities from the Angelo Coastal Reserve, California, USA - Sample 9_17_2013_115cm (SPAdes) (version 2) | ecosystem: Environmental > Terrestrial > Soil >...
CCTATCGACTTGCTGCCGTCATACTTGAGCTGGTGATTGCTCTGGGGAGTGGCTTGGGGAGCCAACAGGTTCGGGCCCACGGTAAATCCCCCGATGTTGATGGCGACCGGGTAGTTTGCGAAGGGCAGGCTGCTTCCCCGCACCGCGTCCAGTATGCGGTTTTGGAACTTCAAATAGGAAAATCGAACCGAGTGAGTGAAACTGCCGGTATTGAAGTCCAAACCAACTAGATCGTTCCGCGAGTAGTCGTTGTTGTTATACACCTGAAAACTGGACGGAAAGAAAGTGGCGAATACGGAGTTATGAAAATAGTTAAAGCGGCCAAACAGCCGGGCTGTCTTGGTGAGCGAGTAATCCACCCGAGCCTGTAGCTCATCCTCCTTGAAGGGGGCCGGGAACGTCCCGGAAAATGATTCATAGGGCGCAGATTCAAGGACTGGAGCGGCCAGGTGCTGCACCGTGCGCTCACCATCCACAAAAAAGAATAGCTTATCCTTGATGATGGGCCCGCCCAAACTTCCGCCCTCCTGATTGCGCTGGTAACCCGCAGTCAGTCCCGGCGGAGCGGGCAGTTTTGCTGATCCGACCGTGCTGTCGCGATAAAAGCCGAAGGCCTCCCCGTGAATCACGTTTGTGCCAGACTTAGTGGTTACGTTCACCGCACCCGAGGAAGTCAAGTCGTTGGACAGGTCCAGCGTGGATTGACCCAGGGAGAATTCCTGAATCCCGCTGGCGGGAATATCCTGCGTCGTTGTGCCGACAGTCTCATCGCTGATGTCGACGCCATCGACGTTGATACGTGCGGTGCGGCCGAAACGGCCGCCGAAAGAGATCGACGAATAGCCGACTTTGGTGGGATCAAAATTCTCGCCGTCCTGGATTTGGACGCCTGGCTCCAATTGGGCGAGATCAAGGAAGTTGCGGCCGTTGACCGGCAGATTTTCTATCTGCTCGGAGGTCAACACGCCCTGTACTTCGGCCTGCTCCGTGTTCACGGCAACCGTCGTACCCTGGACCTCGATCACGGTGCTTTCCTGGCCAACTTGCAACTTAGCATTGACCGTCGCCGTATTACCCACTTGAACTACCAGCGTCTGGCTCACTGTGCTGAAACCCTTGAGAGAAACTTGCACTTTGTAGTTGCCGGGAGCCAGCGCGCCAGAATTGTACGCGCCGGCTGAGTTCGAATTGAGACTTGTCACCTGGTTCGTATCGAGATTAGTGACCGTGATTTTGGCTCCAGAAACCACAGCCCCACTGGGGTCCGTAACTGTGCCCACGATGCTGCCGGTAGCTACCGTCGTTTGGGCCATCAGGAGGGACGATAGCAAGAATACGGCTACCAACCCGCCTAAGATAAATCGTGCGCCGAGGCGCACGGAATCGAAGCTCAACATCGTAGGCCTACCTTTCGGAAATTGTTTCGTCCAAAATATTGATCGTCCTGACTCTGCTTCCCCAAGCGGTACAGCCCGTGCGGTTCCCGACTCTAACCCAAGCCGGGTTCAACTGGATTCTTGTCATCACCGGGGCAATTTTCCAGCCATCGTCGTGCCAATCCAGGAAATTTAACATCGCTATATTTATCAAATGCTTACAAAGACGGTTTAGTACGGAAGCGCACAGAATACCCTCAAAAACACCCCAAGACATTCCACAAATTCATATTTGACTCTTATAATAAGGAAATGGCCTCTTTGCTACCGCCGCGCTGTTCTGGGGTGTTATGTGTGACGGTAATTCTTAACGTCGAGCAATCCTATTCCTTCTGGTCAAAGGGCTGGAATGTCTCTCAGAAATCCGACTTGGTCGTGTAATACCCTGCCCGATGGCGCACGTGGTAAAACGTGGGCTCCGCCGCTCCCGTAACCCCAACTTGGATGCGGCGAAACTGCGAGTTCGACAGACGTTGTGACGGGTAATAAGCCAGCAAGTATTGCGTGCGAAGTTCGTCGCTGATTTGGCGGAAAGCCTCGTCGAGTTGCGCCATGGAAGTCGCATAGTAATACTTGCCTCCCGTATCCTCGGAGAGTTGGATGAGGGCGTGTTCGCCGCCGGTTTCGCGTCCGGCGCTGGCCTCGATGGGCACGACGATAATGCTGTAGACGAGGGCCTCGGCTTCTTCGGCGGCGCGCGCCGCTTCTTTGTAATCCATTTTGCTGACGGTGTCTCCGCCGTCGGTAATCAGCACCATCACCTTGCGTCCCTGGCGGCGGTCAAGCGAGCGCGCGGCGAAGTAGACGGCGTCGAACAGCGCCGTGGCCGCGCCCAGGCGAATGTGATCGATGCCTTCTTCTATGCGATGCATATCCGCAGTGTAAGAAGTTGACTGCAGCACCGTCTCGCTGAATCCAAATACAGACAAGGCATCGACAGAACGCAGGATCGCACGAGCAAAGCGTTTGGCGGAAGCCTGCTCCAGCGGCAGGTCGTGCCGCGTGCTCAGGCTGGTGTCAATGGCGAGCGCGATCGAAAGCGGTACCGCGGATTCCTTATCGAACACCGAGATAGTCTGGTCACGCCCATCTTCCTGCACACGGAAATTTTCTTTTTTGAGGCCCGCGACGGGCGCTCCATGCACGTCGGTGACGGTGACATAAACATTGACCAGTTTAACGTCGACCTTAAGCGTGCCCTCCGGTTGGGTTTGGGCGGGAGCCTGCTGCGCGCATGCGACCGCGCCGCAGACGAGAACCAGAAAAACCAGAATGCAGGGTCTTATCATTCGGTGAAAGCAGTATACGTAGGGACAGCCGCCTCTACTGTTCAGCAGAGCAGAGCGAGGCATTGTGGCAGTCCGCTCACTTAGATGCGCCGTCCACTCCGGGGCTGCCTTGGGCGCGGGGAATTTCCGCGGGAAAAGGCTCGCCATCGGCCCAGACGGCCCCATCCTCGAAGTATTCTTTTTTCCAGATAGGGACGGTGCGCTTCAGAGTATCGATCAGCCAGCGGCAAGCCTCGAAAGCGGCAGCGCGGTGGGCTGAGGCCACCACGATCAACACGCTGGTTTCGCCAATCTCCAATCGCCCCAGTCGATGGACGACGGCAACATCGCGGATTTTGAATTCTTTGAGCGCCTGCTCGGCAAGATCTGCGAGTTGCTGGAGGGCCATCTCTTCGTAAGCTTCGTAGTCGAGATAGAGAGTCTTCCTGCCGCGCGTCTGGTTGCGTACCACGCCTTCGAAGACGACCGCAGCCCCGTCCTCGCCCCGCTTGATGCGAGCAACAACACTCGACGTGTCAATGGCATCACGAATGATCGAAGCGAAGTGCGCACTGTAGCGCCGCCGTCCCGCCGGCTGTCCGGAGAGCGTGCCCTGAGCTTGCCCAAGGGGCGTCCCGCCCTCCGCTTTCCCCGAACCTCCGCTTACCGGCGGCAGCAGCGCAACCTCGTCGCCGGACTTGAGCTCAGTCCCTGCCCCGGCATATTGCTGATCCACCGCCACAGCCATCGAGGCCAGCGAATCTCTCAGACGCGGCACACGCGACGTGTAATGCTCCAGCACATCGCACACCGACGATCCCTCAGGCAGATCCAGCGACTCGCTGGATTTGCCCGCGAGATCTTTCAACACCCCGAAAAAAAGTACACGCACACGCATGGAACAGATGCCAGTTTAGCGCGAGTACGCGAATTGCGCCTTCTGGTGGCGCTTGCGAACCAGCCGACAGGAGCATTTACCAGTGAATCAGCCCCAGCCTTACCCCTTCCTGGGTTGGGTTCTTTCCAGGTGAAATAAAGCCCCGAACAGAACCGCCGATAGATAAGGCATCGGGAGAAGATTGCATGCCTCGACGAACGCTCCTATTGCTCTACCTCTGCATCTGCGCGGTCAGCATGCAGGCACAGGATCTGGCCGGTATTGAGATCCACGGGTTTGCCACCCAGGGCTTCCTCTTTAGTTCCCATAACAATTATTTGAGCATGCAGTCGAGCGCGGGCAGCCTGCAGTGGACGGACGGCGCCGTCAGCTTCACCGATTCACTTACCGACAATCTCCGCGTCGGAATCCAGTTGCACATGTACCAACTGGGAGAACTCGGCGGCCCCAATGTTCAGGTCGACTGGGCATCGGGAGACTATCGAGTCAACGATCGGCTTGGATTTCGCGCCGGCAAAGTCAAGACTCCTCTTGGTTTGTTCAATGACTCCCAGGACGTCGACGCCATCTTCCTCTGGATACTTCTGCCGCAGTCCTGTTACCCGGTCGACAACAAGAGCTTTTACTTGTCACACGTCGGTGGTGAAGTCTACGGCAATCTAACCCTCGGTGACCGCGCCGGAAAGCTGCAATATCGCGGATACGCGGGACAGGTCTATCTTGATCTGACCGGCGGATACCTCAAGGAGAGCGCTGACCAGGGACTGGTGTTCACGTCCGCTCCGGGAGGCAAGGTCTACGGCGGCGATCTGCGCTGGCAGGCTCCGCTGAAAGGATTGACCATCGGTTCCAGCGCCCTTGTTCAAGCCGTGGACGGGAAAGGTCCAGAAGGCACCGACCATGTATCTCCATATTTTGTCAGTGCTGAGTATGCCCAGTTCGAAAAAGGAAAATTCTACTTCGCGGGGGAATACAGGAGGTCGCCGCTCAATGTGATTCTGACGTTCGGACCGGCGGTGATTCCCATCCCTCTGGATGTCCGCTCCTGGTTCGTGATGGGGAGTTACCGGCTCGGAAAAAAGTTTCAGGTGGGAGCTTATTACAGCCACGATGTGAACAAAGCGCTGGACACGAATCTGCCGGCAAATTACTCGAAAGACTGGGTAGCCTCGGGACGCTATGACTTCAACTCCTATTTTTACGGCAAGATCGAGGGCCATTTCCTTCACGGAACTGGCCTCGGCTACTACGACAGCACCAACCCAAATGGCTTAAAGCCAAACTCGAACATGTTGGCGGCGAAGATCGGTTTCAGTTTCTAATGTCGTACGCGCAGAAGGTGCAAGCCATGAGCCTAATTCGAGGGTTGGTCCTGCTGCTAGGTGTAGTCAGTTGCTGGTCCACGGCCATTGCTCAGGATGTCGTATTGATAGCGAACAAGAGCGTGCAAATTACGGAAATCAAAGACGCCGACCTGCGCGCCATCTTCAAGGGAGAGAAAACCAGATTCGCGGACGGCTCCCACGCCGTGCCGGTCACTCTGAAAGGTGGACCTGTGCACGAAGTTTTTTTGAGAAACCATCTCGGCTCCAGTCCTGATGAATTCCGCGCGCAATGGCGCAAGGCAGTATTTACCGGACAGGGCGCCATGCCGAGAGCGTTTGATTCCGAATCAGCCCTGATCGAATACGTGGCCGCCACGCCCGGAGCGGTCGGTTATGTAAGCCGGATGTCACCGCAAGAAAAGGTGAAAACCATCTCCGTAACGAAGTAATATCCCCCGACCGCCATCCGCGCCGGTCCTTTAGATTCGAAGCCGTTCCGTGAGGAACCCCTCAAGACTGCCAGGGCACAACCTTGTCGTGAGCCACAGCAGGCCCCTGCACGGGCGGAACAGCGGAATGTTCCGACTTGGATTCCTTGGGCAGGGTCAGCACCGACTTTGCAGCCAAAGACTCTGCCACAGCCGGTAGCGAAACGCGCAACGCCTCGCCAATGGTCTTGACGTAATGGATGGTGAGGTTCTCAACCTGCTCGGGCGTAAGATCCTCCTCCACATTCATTTTGTTTTCCGCCGGCAGAATCACAGTCGTGACCCCGGCGCGCTTGGCGGCGAGCACCTTCTCTTTAATGCCTCCCACGGGAAGCACATTGCCGCTGAGCGTGATCTCGCCCGTCATCGCGGTGAGCGGCCGGATGTGGTGACCTGACAGCAGCGAAACCAGCGTGGTTGCCATAGTCACGCCCGCCGAAGGGCCGTCCTTCGGAATCGCGCCCGCCGGCACGTGCATGTGAATGTCATGGTCGGCGAAAAAGTCCTCTGCGATTCCGAGATGCGCTGCGTTCGAGCGCACCCAGGTCAGCGCCGCCTGCATCGACTCCTGCATCACCTGGCCGATCTGTCCGGTCATGGTGAATCCCCCCTTGCCTTTCATGGCATTGGCTTCGACGAAGAGCACGTCGCCACCCGATGGGGTCCAGGCCAAACCTACAGCCACTCCGGGGCGCTCGGTACGTTCCTCAATCTCGCCTTCGGTGCGGATTTTGATCCCGCCCAGGAATTCCTGAATGATTTCCTGTGTGACCACAAGTTTCTCGGTCTTGCCCTCGGCCAGCCGCCGCGCCTGTTTGCGGCAGATGGTTCCGATGGTGCGCTCCAGGCTGCGTACGCCCGCCTCGCGCGTGTAATGACGAATCACATAACGCAAAGCATCCTGGGGGAATTCAATTTGCTCGGCGGTGATGCCGTTCTCGTCCACTTGCCGTGGAACCAGGTAACGCACCGCAATGTGCAGCTTCTCTTCCTCGCTGTAGCCTTGCAGTTCGATGATTTCCATGCGATCGCGCAGCGGCTCGGCAATGGGGTCGAGCATGTTCGCGGTCGTAATGAACAGGACCTTCGATAAGTCGAATGTTACGTCGAGATAGTTGTCGCGGAAGGTCGAGTTCTGCTCGGGATCGAGCGCCTCAAGCAACGCTGAAGCGGGATCGCCGCGGAAGTCACGTCCCACCTTGTCGATCTCGTCGAGCATGAACACCGGGTCTTTGGTTTCAGCGCGGCGAATACCCTGGATAATTTGTCCGGGCAATGCGCCGATGTAAGTGCGGCGATGGCCACGGATCTCCGCTTCATCATGCACACCGCCCAGCGACAGCCGTACAAACTTCCGGCCCAGGGCGCGCGCGATCGATTTACCCAGTGATGTCTTGCCCACACCCGGAGGTCCGACAAAGCAAAGAATCGGACCCTTCATGTTCGGCTTCAGTCGCCGGACGGAGAGATAGTCGAGAATGCGATCCTTAACTTTCTCCAGATCGTAGTGATCCGTATCCAAAATTTCTTTGGCTTTGGGAATTTCGATCTCTTGCCCGGAAGTCTTCGCCCAGGGCAGCACGGCGAGCCACTCGACATAGTTGCGCGTGAGTGAATAGTCGGCTGCCATGGGGGACATACGCGCGAGCCGGCCCAATTCTTTAAGCGCTTCCTTCTTTACTTCCTCGGGCATGCCCGCGTCGTCGATTTTCTTTTTCAGGTCTTCGACGTCGCGCTGGCCCTCGTCCTGCTCACCCAGTTCTTTTTGAATCGCTTTCATCTGCTCGCGCAGGTAGTACTCGCGCTGGGTTTGCTGCACTCGATCCTGCACTTCGCTCTGGATCTTGTTGCGCAATTGCTGCACTTCAAGTTCCTTGGCAAGGTGCTGGTTGATCTTCTCCAAACGTACCCGAATGTCGAGCGTTTCAAGCGTGTCCTGCTTGTCGGGAGTCGATAGCGACGGTAAAGAGGAAGCGATGAAATCCACCAGGCGTCCGGGCTCATCAATGTTCATGGCCACCGTGGAAAGCTCATCGGAAAGTGTAGGCGAGCCGGCAACAATCTGCTGGAATAATGTCAGCACGTTGCGCTGCAGAGCTTCGATTTCAGAACTGTCGGGTGGAATCGCCTCCGGAATAGACGACACCCGGGCGCGCATGAATGGAGCCAACTGCGTAAACTCGCCCAAGCGTACCCGCTCCAGGCCCTCGGCAAACACAAACAGGCTCTGGTTCGGCATCTTGACGACTTTATGGACGATGGCAGAAGTGCCGACGGTATAAAGATCGCTCTGCTGGGGACTGTCCACGCGCGCCTCGCGCTGCGCGACGACCACAATGGTCTTGTCCTCGCCAAGCGAATTGATTAGCTGGACGGAACTCTCACGCCCTACGGTGAGGGGTAATACAGCGTGCGGAAACAAAACCGTGTCCCGCACAGGAAGCACGGGCAAAGCCCGTACATCGTTTATTTCCCGATGCTTAGGAACTTGCTCGGAAAGCGGTTGCTGGCTCATTAGCTCTCCTTGAGTGTAACTCACTCAAGCTTAGATGTGACTTCCCTGGAAAGGTTTCATCCCTTCCCATCTCGGGTTTCTGGACGTGCTTGCCATTCTATCGGCATTTCCGATTGCTCCACATGATGCCCAATGGGCAACACCTAACGCGGATGATACTCCAGCCCCATTCTCGGCAAAAATTCGAGCTATCCTGGGCATCGGTAGGCCCAAACTTCGGCTTTATTTCGGGGTGAATTGTGACAAATCGTAGATTCCCAGCTTCTTCTCCAGAGCCGCGACCTGGTCAACGACCTTGAAGAATCCTTCGTCACCGAACAGTTCGTCTTCTTTTTTTTCGAAGTCCTCGCCCAACGCGTCATATTCGTGGGGAGACACGATGGAGCGGAAGGCGGGAAAAAGAACTGTATCTTCGCGAGCTTCGTGCGGACGGTACATGCGCAGGAATGCCCGCAGTGCATCGCCGAGTTTGTCGGTGTCAGAGACATACTTGAGCGTCGCCAGGGATGCCAGTTCCCGGATCTGCGCCGTCAGCTCACGACCGGCTTTATGCTGCGCCACAAGAGTGTCGACCAGGTTCACCAGCTTGCCGGCTTTGCGAAAACGCGGGAACAGAAAATCTTCTTCCAGCTTTTCGTGATACTCCTCGACGAAATGACGAATAATATCGGCCGCGCTGGCCAGCACCGATCCATCGAAAGTCTGTTTCGCCGTCAAGCGGCGGAGATGCTCGTCGTAGATAAGCAAGAGACGGTTCAGCACGCCGTGTTCGCGCATCAGATCCTCGGCGGGAGAAATATCTTCGGCAACTTTCTTCTTATCGGACGGCGTCTTCTGCGGACCTGCGAAGGCTAGTGCAGGGATCAACAGTCCTGCGCTTGCGACAGCTGCGTTACGGAAGAAATTGCGGCGACCGGAAAGAGGGTCAGGCATTATCGGCTCCTCGATCTTTTCTCCTATTCAAGGGGCTGAGTCTAGCACACACAAAAAGCAAAGAGCCGCACGCTTTTCGCGCCCGGCCCTTGTGTAGAATCAGTTGGAAACTCTGCCCGTGAGCGGGTTCGATCCGATATTCTCCGCCAACTTTACGGGTATAAGCATTGAGACCAACCGGTAAGGGTTGGTCTCGCGCCCTGCTCCCGAAGGAACAGGGGGGATGATTCCGTATCACTAGAATAGTGCCACAACGTGTGTCTGTCAAGCCCTTAGGGTGCATGTTACCCTGTAAGTTACTGATAACACAATGGCTAATGCTAACCTCTATATCGACGGCTTCAATCTCTACTACGGAGCGGTGAGAAACACGCCGTACCGGTGGCTGGATTTAGCGAAACTCTGTCGCCTGATGCTGCCCGACGACACAATTCAGGAGATAAAGTATTTCACCGCACGGGTAAGCTCCCGTCCGCATGATCCCGATGCGCCTACGCGACAACAAATTTACCTGCGCGCTCTCCGCACGTTGCCAAATCTTAAAATCTTTTACGGGCACTTCCTCACGCACTCGGCCCATATGGTTCTCACGGGCAGCAATCCCGTACAGCAAGTCTGGGTGGACAAGACGGAGGAAAAGGGTTCAGATGTGAATCTTGCGACCTACTTGCTGAGGGATGCGTACAATCACACATTTGGGGCGGCTGTGCTGGTGACGAACGATTCTGACCTTGTAGAACCGATCAAGATCGTGCGGAAGGAGCTCGGCCTTCCAGTCGGAATTCTTAATCCACATCGGGGACGCCACAGCCAACAGCTTCAGCAGTTCGCTACGTTCGTAAAGCGCATAAGACAGGCAGATGTAGCTGCTTGCCAATTCTCGCCGACTCTGGTTGACGCAACGGGAACATTTCACAAACCCCCCACTTGGTAGGTTTGACGGCTCACGCCGCTGGGTAAATCCCCAACACCTTCACGAACTCCGCGACCTCTCCCAGATGGCGCAGGGCGTTGCGCGCAGGTTCATCATCTCCGCGGAGGAAGTCCACGTAGAAGACATACTCCCAAGGCCGTCCGCGCATGGGACGCGATTCGATCTTGCTTAGGCTGATGTCGCGCAAAGCAAAGACGCTGAGCGATTTGAACAGAGCACCCGGCACATTCTTCACCTTGAATGCGATGGAAGTTTTGTTCGCGCCGCGGGGAATCAACCGCTGGTAGTTTCGCGCCGAGGCAGCGCTTCCCTTTTGCCTTGCGCCCCCAGCCTTCCGAATCAAAAAGAAACGCGTGAAGTTGCGCTTGTCGTCCTCGATGCCGGCCTGCAGAATTTTCCCAGAGTATTCGCGAGCCGCGTGGCGCCCGGCGATGCCGGCTGCGTCCTGAAGCCGATGACCGACGACATGCTTCACGCTGCCCGCTGTGTCGTAGAACGGCACCGGCTCGACCTGGGGGTGGCGGCGAAAAAAGTCGCGGCACTGGTCGAGCGCCACCGGGTGCGACAACACTTTGCGAAGCGCGGCCAGCTTCACTCCCGGCGCGGCGATCACGTTGTGCACAATGCGCAGAAGGAATTCACTTTGAATAAAAACGTCACGCGTCACCAGAAGATCGGCGTGCTCCGCGACCGTGCCAGCCAGCGAATTCTCAATGGGGATAACGGCGGCGCTGACCGATCCCGCCTGCAATCGGTCAAATACTTCGATGGATCGTGCGCATGGCACAACTGTGCAGCGCGAGAGCATGCGCTCCGCGGCCTCGTGGCTGAAGGACCCAAGCTCGCCCTGAATGGCAACTTTGATGGCGGCAACTTTCATCACAAGGCAAGGTAGCTGGAGAGGGCGGCAAAGCGCAAATTGTTTCTGCATCTGCCCGCTATTTCAGGATTAAATCCTTCTGAAGCACCAGCGCGTCCACACCGTTCGAATAGTAACCAGGGAAAATCTTGATCACGCTATAGCCGTGGCGCTTATAGAAGGAAAGGGCAGACACGTTGTCTACCGCGGTTTCCAGCTCCACGGAGCGGCAGCGGGCCGCACGTAAGCGATCTTCGGCAGCCTGAAGCAGCTGCGATCCCACTCCCGACCGCCGTGCAGCGTTCACCACATCAATCGTAATAATGTGACCAGAGCCACGGTAGTCTGCTTCAGCCACGATGAACCCACCAACGGAGCCATCGGCAGAGGCGCTCGCAGGAGAGTATTTTGACGTTGCATCCTTCACCGCCAACAGCGTGAACGATCCGCGCCGCCGCATGTAAGCCCTGAGTTCCGCCTGCGAATACGAAATACCGGGAGGAAAACAATCCTGGTCGATACGCCACAGTGTTTCAAAGTCGGCGGGCCGGAAGTCCCGAATCGTAAACGCCACGCCGCCATTGTAGCGAGGTGGGGTAATAACGGGAAAACAACACGCATTCGCGGGAGATTTAAAGGGATTTAGCCACCCTTTTCCACAGTTCGTTCCTTCCAGTTCCGCTCAAAGGCATCTCCTCGACGAATGTCCCCTTGCTTCGTCCGCAACCTCGGACGTACCATGAGCATCAGAGGAAGCGTTGTGGGACGCCTTCTGCTTATTGACGTGGCTGGGTCCGTCGCCGTGCTGGGACTGTGGTACTTCGTGTTTTCCTCCTACAATCGAAAAAAGGGAGCGTCCGCCCTGCGCTGGATGCAGTCGGCATGCGCCGGTAAAGGTCGCATTCTGGAGTCGCACTGGATGGGTAGTTCCCGCCTGCAGGCGCGCCTGCACTTCCCTTCCCGCTGGTTCGAAAACGCGCGCGTGACGGTTAAGTTCCAGCCCCGCGCTCTTCCCGTACAGTGGCTGGTGAGCTGCTGTCGCCGGCAAAAGGAAACTCTGACCTTCGAGGCCGATCTGGGCGGTTCTCCCACCTTCCATCTGGATGTGGTACGCCATCGGTGGAGCGCCCACAATCGTGGGATCTCATCCCGCAAGCACGACGATCGAGAGTGGGATCTCTACCAACCTGGTCCCATCATCCTCACCACGCGGACGCACTGGAAGCAGGATCCCAGCGCCGAACTGAACGCCCTGATGTCGGCCCGTCGCCAGGACATTCTGCAGGTGCGCTTCCGTCCGGAATCCCCGCAGTTCTCGGCTACGGTCCATCTGGAGGCGCTGGCTGACCCGGACGCTGCCGCCGGATTTGTAACCGCCCTGCGCGAGATCGCCGCGGGAGCCTCGGCCCACCGGCACTAGTAACGCCTCCCTGCTCTTGTCCTGCAGCAGCACCTGAAGGTAGTGGCTTAGTTTGAAAAATGCTCCTGTGGGGACAGCCGCCCTCGGCTGTCCATCGAGCGAAGCTCGACAGTTTCCTCGTCGCGCCCGGTAACCCGAGCCACTACCAAATAAGGCAGACGCTCGCCTTGACCGATGGTAGGGCTGGATGTCAGACTGTTGGTGGGAAAAGAGAACGGTTCGTTATCTCCCAGGGCGTATCTCCCAGGGGCGGTTTCTTACCCCTGCTTGTGTCACATTCATTCTGAACAATTTAGGATCTCCCGATTCCATGATCATCCTTGTCACCATCGTCCACGTGATCGTTTGCCTGTTTCTGATTATCGTTGTACTGCTGCAGAGCGGTAAGGCCGGAGACATTTCGGCGGCCTTCGGCGGCCAGGGTAGTCAAGCGGCGTTTGGCCCGCGCGGAGCTGCCACTGCGCTCTCCAAAGCGACAACGCTCTCGGCCGTGTTGTTCATGTTAACTTCCGTGACGCTTTCCATCTACGCCATCAAACACGGAGGACCAAGCTCCGTGTTGCAGGACGTGAAATCGGCGCCCGCCAAAACGCAACCGGCAGCACCGGCGCCGGCAGCTCCCGTAAATCCTCCCGCGAAGAAGTAATTTCGCATTCTGCGGCTTAATTTCTCGTTTACCGGCAGGGTTCCTCTTCTGGAATATCCTTTCCAATCGGGTTCGTGTCCAAGCTCGGCGCGTGCAGTTTTCTACTGCGCAAGTTGCGGGTTTTGCTGTAATTGTATTTGCCCCCATGTGGGTGCTACCATCCAAATATCGGCACTTATAGCCGGGAGGTATCTACAATGTCGGATCGAGATGGCAACAGTTTTGTATGGTTTTTGGCGGGGTTGGGCGTGGGCGCAGCGGTGGGAATTTTATATGCTCCGCAGTCGGGCAGCGAGACCCGCGAAGCGCTTCGCGCTCGAGCCGAAGAAGGACGCGATTACATGAAGACCCGCGCGCGCGATGCCCGCAACCAGGCTTCGGAGTGGGTAGACAAGGGCCGTGATGTGGTGAGTCAGCAGAAGGATCAGTTCCGCGCTGCCTATGAAGCCGGACGACAGGCATATCAGGAAGCGACGACTGAGACCACTGCAGGAGCGCCTAAGAACCTGTAAACATTCGGTCCGCGGCGCCCACAGTTTGCGGCCCGGCGCCGCGGGATAGCTCTGGTTGCAGAAAAGCTTATGGACAACCTAACCACCATATTCATTGCCGTGACTGCGGGAGCGGTGGTTCTGCAGGCGTGCCTGCTTCTCGCCATGTACCTGGCCATGCGGAAAACGAGTACTCGGCTGGAATCACTGGCCGAAGAAGTCAAGACCAAAGCGCTGCCCACCATTGACTCGGCTCAGGCGCTGCTGGCCGATATCCGCCCCAAGCTTCACGTAATCGCCGACAATCTTGCAGAAACGACCTCCGCAGTGCGCGACCAAATGGCACGCGTGGATGCCACCGTCAACGACGTAGTGGATCGGGCGCGCTTGCAAGTCATTCGCGCCGACGATTTGCTCAGCCGCACGCTTGACCGGGTGGAAGAAACATCGGAGATGGTGCACCGGACCGTGGTCTCGCCCGTCCGGCAATTCTCTGGTCTGATTCAGGGCCTTACGGCCGGCATTGAATTCCTGGTGGGCGGGCGGGGGCGCAGAAATGGCCGAAGCCGGGATCCGCGACGGCCTGTGCCGCAGGACGAGATGTTCATCTGACCGGGTTCTGTCTCCCACGGAAAAAT
>Ga0209648_10003121_pt1 | contig 13850 bp, 9 predicted proteins | sample GraSoi2013_115cm_FD_185830 | JGI IMG/M metagenome (GOLD analysis project Ga0209648, IMG submission 185830) | Grasslands soil microbial communities from the Angelo Coastal Reserve, California, USA - Sample 9_17_2013_115cm (SPAdes) (version 2) | ecosystem: Environmental > Terrestrial > Soil >...
CTCCCAAGAAACCCGAACCGCCGAAAAAGCCCGATTTTGAGCGTTCGCTTGCCCGCCTCGAGGAAGTCGTGCGCCGCCTGGAAAGCCCGCAACTTTCTTTGGACGACGCGATGAAACTTTTCGAAGAAGGCGTAGCACTCTCCCGTGAGTGCCAGAAACAACTGGAAGAGGCGGAGGGTCGAGTGGAAATCCTCCTGAAGAAAGCCGATGGCAAGCTTGCCGCCGAGCCGTTCGATCCCGAGCAGGAGCCTGAATCGTGACGTGCTACGGCAGCCTCTTGCGCGCCAATTCTCTGCTGAAATGAAACTTCCTACATTCTTCGAAGAAGACCGCCTGACCGTCGACGCCGCTCTGGAGCGGCTGCTCCCGGCCGGAACCGCACAACCCTCTTCCATTCATACGGCCATGCGTTACAGCGTTTTCGCCGGTGGAAAACGCATCCGCCCCATCCTTTGCCTCGAGACAGCGCGTATCTTTGCCAGCGATGTCGCGCCCGCGCATCACCCCGCTTGCGCCATCGAATTTATCCACACCTATTCCTTGATCCACGATGATTTGCCCGCTCTGGACAACGATGACCTCCGCCGCGGCAAGCCGACATGCCACAAGAAATTCGGCGAAGCCATCGCCATCCTCGCAGGCGACGCTCTCTTGACACTGGCCTTCGAAACCATCGGCGCGACTCCCGCCGCTGCGGAGCGCCGCGCCTCCATCCTCACAGAAGTTGCCTCTGCCGCTGGCACTGTCAATGGCATGGTCGGTGGCCAGGTCGCTGACATCGAAGCCGAGGGCAGGCCCGTCGATCCGCAAATGCTGGAGTACATTCACCGCTCGAAAACCGCGGCGCTGATCCGTGCCTCGATCACGGCTGGTGCGCTGTGCGCAGGCGCCAGTGCCGAAGATGTCGCGCGCCTGCGGCGATTCGGCGAAGCCATCGGCTGGGCTTTCCAGGTCACGGACGACATTCTTGACGTCGAGGAGTCCTCCGCAGCGCTCGGCAAGACCGCGGGAAAAGACATGGCCCAGCAAAAGGCGACCTATCCGGCAGTTTACGGATTGGAGCGCTCTCATCAGATTGCCAACGATCTGGCAACCAATGCCATCGCCGAGCTTGCTCCCTACGCGGATCGCGCCGCGCGCCTTCGCGAGATCGCCGAATTCCTCGTGCTTCGCCGCGCCTGATCGTTTGAAAGCCTCATGAAACCAAAGGCAGCCCGCAAACGCCTCGATCTTCTTCTCGTCGAGCGAGGCTGCGCCGACTCTCCGCAGAAAGCCATGGCTATGATTCTCGCCGGTGAGGTTCAGGTGGACGGCCAACGAGTGGCTAAGGCGGGAATGCCCGTCGCGGGAGACGCGCGCATCGAAATCAACAGCCGGCTGCAGAAATTTGTCAGCCGCGGCGGGCTGAAGCTGGAAGGCGCGCTGGATGACTTTGCGGTCGAGCCAGCGGGGTGCATTTGCCTGGATATAGGCTCTTCGAACGGTGGCTTCACGGATTGTCTCCTCCAGCACGGCGCGGAGCGCGTCTACGCCGTCGATGTAAACGTCGAGCAGCTCGATTGGAAGCTGCGGCAAAATCCTCGTGTGATTCCCATCAAGCGGAATGCGCGCGAGCTGCGCGTGGAGGACCTTCCCGAAAGCGCCGACATCGTGGTGATTGATGTTTCTTTTATTTCGGTCCGGAAGGTAATCGCGCCCGCGATCGCGTTGGCAAAGCCCCGCGCCGCTTTTCTGATCCTCATCAAGCCGCAATTCGAATTGCGCCGCGAGGAGATTGGCCACGGCGGAATCGTGGAAGACAAAGAACTTCACGATCAGTCGATTCGAACTGTACGCGAATGCAGCGAAACCGTTGGTCTCGAATGCCTGTCAGTCCGCCCGAGCCGCCTCCTGGGAGCCGAGGGCAATCAGGAATATTTTCTCCACGCACGCAAAAAGACCCTGGAGTAGAATCGCAGACGCATATGCGCCCCGGACAAACTTTCCAATCCATAGGCATCATTTCCCGCCCTCGCCGTTCGAATCTCGCCGTAGTTGTTCCGCCCTTGCTGAAATGGCTCGATGCGCGCGGCATACAAACTCTCATCGACGAAGAGACGGCTAATTCTCTGCCGGCCGGTTCGCAAGGTCAGACTCGCCAGCGCGTGGCGGACGCGTCGCAGCTTTTGCTTGTGCTTGGAGGTGACGGCACAATGCTTGCTGCCGCGCGTCTGGCCGCCCCGCGCGGGATTCCGATCCTGCCCATCAATATGGGCAGCCTGGGCTTTCTTACCAGTTTCACACTGGAAGAGCTCCACCCGGCCCTCGATGACACCCTCGATGGTCATTTTTCGCTGAGCGAACGCGTCATGATCCGCGTCGAGCTCGAGCGCGCTGGCAAAGTGATCGATCATCAAATCGTGTTGAACGATGTGGTGATCAATAAAGGCGCGCTCGCCCGCATGATCGAACTTGAGCTCGCCATTGACGGCGATTTTGTCTGCCGCTACCGCGCCGACGGCCTCATTGTGGCCAGCCCTACTGGTTCTACGGCCTATTCTCTCTCTGCTGGCGGACCCATCGTGCATCCCGCCGTGGAATCCTTTGTAATCACGCCCATCTGTCCGCACACCCTGAGTGACCGCCCACTGGTAATCCGCGACTCGTCTTCCGTGGAGATGAAGCTCTCCGGAGACACTGACTCCGTTTTTCTGACCCTCGACGGTCAGCGTGGTATCCCATTGCAACCATCGGATCTTATCCGCATCTCCCGCGCCACAGAGCGGCTGAAACTCATCCAGCCACCCAAGAAACCCTACTTCGAAATTTTGCGCAGCAAGCTGAAATGGGGCGAAGCGTAGCAGGATGCGGAGAAACTCTCATTCGCGTTGTTCCAAGGAACCGCAAGCGACGAGGAATCTGCTTTCCGCTGGCATTTCGCAAGAAGCAGATCTCTCCCGCCGCGGCGGTCTCGGGATGACAGTGAAAAGACTTTTCAGGAACTCGCTAGGACTGAAATAGCAGAGGACGGCTATTCAGCAAGAACGTCCGTACGAAGCAAATCGCTCTGAGTTTCGCGTCGGCGAATCAGCCGAAAGCGGTTTCCTTCCACGAAGACTTCGGCGGGGCGGCATCGCGCATTGTAGTTTGACGCTTGCGACATTCCATACGCCCCGGCAACCCAAATCGCCAGCAGGTCGCCAGCCTTCACTTCCCCGAGCGGCCAATCCTTCAAAAAGCAATCGCCCGTCTCGCAAACCGGCCCGACAATGTCGACTCGCTTGCGGCCAGCTTCATTCTCTTTCCCTTCCCGGGCAATTTTGGTAATTGGATGGATTGCCCCATAAAGCGCCGGCCGCATTAAATCGTTCATCGCCGAGTCCACGATCACAAACGTCTTGCCCTGATTCGTTTTCGTATAAACGACGCGCGTCAACAGAACTCCAGCCGAAGCGATGATCGAACGCCCAGGCTCCAGCAAGAGGCGCACGCCAAGTTTGCGCACCATTTGCGAAACCAGCCGCGCGTACTCCGTCCGTGTCGGCGGGCTCTGGTCGGAATAGCGCACTCCCAGCCCGCCCCCAAAATCCAGGTAGCGCAGATCGATTTCGGCGCGCCGCAACTCTCCGACAAATCCAGCCAGCCGCCGCAGTGCACGGCCAAATGGCATCAGCGTCGTAATTTGCGAACCGATATGCGCGCTGATTCCCCGCCAGCGGATCCACTTCGAATCGCGATGCGCAAGGTAGAGTCGTTTCGCCTCGGACCACTCCAGGCCAAATTTGTGCTCGTGACGCCCTGTTGCAATGTGTGGGTGGCCGCCGGCTTGCACATCCGGATTCACCCGAATCGCCGCCGCCGGTGGCTTGCTTCCCTGTCCGGCCAGCCGAGCTGCCTCTTCCACCAAAATGTCGAGTTCCGCTTCCGATTCGGCGTTGAAAAGCAGTATTCCCTTGCGTGCGCCGCGCGCGCCGGGTCGATAGTTCAGCGCTTCACGAATTTCATGCCGATCCTTGCCGACTCCGGAGAAAACAATGCGATCGCCGCGCACGCCGATGCGCTGCAAGAGATGCAGCTCCCCGCCGGATACAATGTCAAAACCGCTTCCCCGCTTGGCCAGATGCTTCAGGATGGACAGATTTCCATTGGACTTTACGGCAAAACACAAAGTGTGCAGCAGCGCGCCAAGCCCCTTGTGCAGCTCCCCGTAAGCATCATCGATTGCAGCGCGGCTATAGACGTACGTTGGCGTACCATATTTCTGTGCCACGGAATTCAGCGGCACCCTCTCGCACACCACTTCTTCACCGTTAGCACTACGCGCTCCGCTCTTCTTCCATCCGAAATGCGGAGTGAAAGAAGCGGGATCCACGTATTTTAGTTTGCGTGAAGACGAGTCATTCGAATGGCTCATCGTACTTTTGCGACCACCAGGGTCCGGTCGTCGGAAAGCACGGCGCTTTGCGCGAACCAATCCACCTCGCGCAGAATCACGTCGGCAATTTCCGCTGCGGACGATTCATGGTGTTGTTCGATCAGTTTCATAAGCCGCGTTGTTCCGAAGAATTGTCCTTCGCTGTTCATCGTCTCCGCGATTCCGTCCGAATGAAACACAAGAATATTTCCTCGCTCCAGTGTCACCCCCCATTCGTCGTAGGTCACTTCTTCGAAAATGCCCAGCGGAAACCCCGTCAATTCGATCTTCCCGCAGCGTCCTTCTTTGTAGAGCAGCGGCTGCGATTGCCCGGCGTTTGCCACTCGAAGCTTTTGCCGGCCTTTTTGCCACGTGGCAAAGCACGCGGTCATGAATCGCCCCTCGATGCGCCGTTCGCCCACCAGCTGGTTCATTTGTTTCAACATTTCCGCGGGCTGCAGTTTTTGCGGGGCCAGACTTCGCATGATTCCGATGGCCACCGCTCCATAGAGCGCCGCGGCCGTTCCCTTGCCGCTCACGTCGCCCAGCGCAATCCCCAATTGCTGTGGTCCGTAGCGCAGAAATTCATAGAGGTCCCCGCACACTTCCCGCGCGGAAAGATACCGCGCTGCCATCTCCAAGCCGTAATCTTCAGTCGGAACCGGCCGTAGCAGCGCCCCCTGAATTCTTTTCGCCGCCTGCAAATCCCGTTCCATCCGCGTCTCGTCGCGTGCCAGTTGCTCGTAAAGCCGCGCATTTTCCAGGGAAACTGCGAGGTTTGCCGCCAGGATCGAAAGCGTCTGCACGTGATCCTCGGTGAAATAATTCAGTTGCGGGCTTTCCAAATCCAGCACGCCAATCACTTTCCCTTTGTGCATCATGGGAATCGCCAGTTCCGAGCGCGTCTCCGGGTTCACCATCAGGTAGCGTGGGTCAACGGTCACGTCCGGAACAAGAACTGGCTCCTTCAACGTGGCTGCCGCGCCGACGATTCCTTCGCTCGCCGCCGCTCGCAGCTTTCCCTGCACGCGATGGCCATGCTTTACGTCCACCCGGTGGCGGAAAATCTTTTGCTCTTCGTCATAGAGCATGATGCTCAGGATCTGGTAATCGATCACTCGCTTGGTCTGTTCCGCTGCGCGGCGCAGAAGCTGTTCGACTTCCAGGATCGCGCTGGTTTCCCGGCCGACGTCGCTCAACAGCAAGAGCGTATCCGCCTGCGTTCGCACCTTCTGAAACAGCCGTGCGTTCTCTATGCCCACCGCCAGCCGGCTGGCTAGCAGCGTCAGAATATTCTGCTGGTCGCGCGTAAAGTAATCGAGGTGGCGGCTCTGAATATCCAGCACGCCCACGCACTTCCCCTGCATCATCAACGGCACGGCTAGTTCGGAGCGCACGCTGTCGATGGCATTGATATACCGCGTGTCCTTGGAAGTATCGCTGACGCGCACCGAGTGGCCCGTGGCAGCCGCGCTTCCCGTTATTCCCTGCCCCAGGGGAATCCGCAAATTATCCGCCAGCTCCCTTGGATAGCCGATGGCGAAACGGTGCCGGAGATAACTGCCATCCCCTTCGATCATCAGCACGCCAAAGATTTCATAGTCGATGTGCCGCTTGATCAAGGCTGCTGATCGCGCCAGCACCTCATCCAGGTCCAGCGAGGCGTTCACTTCCTCGCCAATCTCCGTCAATGTCGAAAGGACTTCCGCGGGTACTTCGGTAGGGACCTCCGCGTCGCGCTTCAGGGCAGTAGCTGTCGTCTGTTCATTCGTTGGATTCATGAAGTCTATCTATTATAGCAGGCGGCGAAGGGGCGGCTCTGCGCAGGCCACGCATCCAGGCGAATCTTCAGTCTTTTTTCATCGCCAGCTCATTCCCGCGCGCCGGCAAATCGAATGTGGTTCTCTCTGCCTTCGGCGCCTGCCTCGACCGGGTCGGGGCGTTCTCTGTGTTAAGCATTTTTCCGCCACTGAAAAGAACACTTGAACGATCCAGGGTCATTTCGTGGATACCACACGAGTCGCGATCTCAATCTTCCGCCGGTTTTTTCTTCAAACCGGGCCCCGGCGTTAGCACGCCCACATAGGGCAGGTTCCTGTAGCGCTCGGCAAAATCCAGCCCATAACCGACGACAAATTCGTTGGGGATTGAAAATCCGATGTAGTCGGCGTGTACCGCTGCGATCCGCCGCTCCGGTTTGTCCAGCAACACCGCCACGCGCAGATGCTTCGGCTTGCGCTGTTGGAACAGCCGCAGCAGATACTGCAGCGTCATTCCCGTATCCAGGATGTCTTCGACGACGATGACCGTTTTCCCCTCGATACTCGAGTCCAGGTCCCGCGTCAAACGCACTTGCCCCGAAGAGTGCGTCTTTTGCCCGTAGCTCGATACCGCGATGAAGTCAAAGGAGACTTCCCCCGGAATATTTCTCGCCAAGTCCGTCAGGAAAAAAACTCCGCCCTTCAGCACGCTCACCAGATGCAGCGGTTCGCCCTGAAAATCTTTCCGGATTTCCTTCGCCAGCGCCTGAATGCGTCTTTGAATCCGGGCTCCCGTAATCAACACTCTCACGCGCTCTCGCGGCGTCCTGCTTCCGTCCTGCCCGGCTTCTTTGCGTTTCGGCATCCTCTTCCTCGAATTCCTGGAACGTCGCACCGCGACTCTAACGCACGCGTGCACTGCGGAGCAAGACACACTTGTAACGCGCCATTCTCAGAGGGTTTTTACCGCTTCAACCTGTGTCGCTTATTCTCAAGCAGTCGATTGAGTCTGCGTTCGAATTCTGTTTTTGGTGCTGAAATGATGGCTAGGGCGCGCCAAAGTTTTCCACAGGATTCGCTTTTATGTATGTAATTCCTGTGATAAAAGGTTGGGCATAAATTGGGGTGTTGGTTGGTTATTGCCTAGAGTAAGCGTTTGCGGCACTTGGATTCGTGCCCCAACTGAGGGTTCCCTCCACTCCGCCCCGGAGGGATCGAGGTCCACCATCTAAAGGAGATTGCCATGAATATTTCCGCAACGCGAAGCTCTCTCATCGGTTGCTGGCTCGCATCCCTCTTTTGTCTTTTTATTGTCACACTGTCCGCCTGGCCCCAGGGAAATCAGGGCGCTGTGGAAGGCGCCGTTGTCGATCCATCCGGCGCCGCTCTTACTGGGTGCAAATTGACGGCCATCAACGACGCGACCCGCATCAAGTTTCAAACCACCAGCGATTCCAACGGCCTCTTCAGCTTCCCCGTTCTCCCGGTAGGCACCTACACCATCGAAATCGAGCACGCGGGCTTCGCCAAGCTCACACAAAAAAACGTCGTTTTGAACGTCGGCGCCCGCCTGAACCTCAATCTTGCACTGACCGTCGCCGCACAAATCCAGTCCGTCACTGTCATGGGCGAACCCCCCATCGTCGAAACCACCCGCAGCCAGGTCAGCTCTGCCGTCAATGATGTCGAGATTCAAAACCTCCCCACCAACGGCCGCAATTTCCTCAATTTCGCGCTCCTCACTCCAGGCGTCACCCTCGACGTCCGCGGCGGAGACATCAGCTTCGCCGGTCAGCGCGGCACTCTCAATTCCCTTATCGTTGATGGCTCGGACAACAACAACACCTTCTTCGGCCAATCCGACGGCCGCACTGGTTCCGGCCGCGCCCCCTATCAGTTCAGTGAAGACGCCGTTCAGGAGTTCCAAGTGAATTCCAACGCCTATTCCGCAGAGCTCGGCCATGCTGGCGGTGCGGTGATCAACGTCGTCACCAAATCCGGTACCAACGATTTCCACGGCGAGGCCTTTGAATTCTTCCGCGACCGGAGCCTGAATGCCAACGACCCCATCAATAAAATCAACGGGCGCCCGAAGTCGCCCTATCACTTCAACCAGTTCGGCGGACACCTCGGCGGTCCCGTCGTCCGCGAAAAACTCTTTTTCTTTTTCGATTACGACGGCCAGCGCAACACTCTCCCCAATCTCGTCTTTCTCGCGGTACCCGCTCCCGCCACACCGACTGCCAATCAGCAAACCGCCCTCAATTATCTCCAGGCGCGCGCCAACTCCTGGATTCGCACCCAAAACCAGAACGTCTATTTGGGGAAGGCCGATTGGCGATTAAGCTCTACAGAGTTGCTGAGCGTTCGTTACAACTCCCAGCGCTTCGTCGGTGCTGGCTTCGAAAATGGCGGACCGCAGAATTCATTCGAGCACACCGGCGCCTCGGACGTGACTACAGACACTTTGACGGGCTCGCTCACATCCACAATCTCATCCAGTATCGTCAACGTTATACGCGCCGGCTATACCCGCGACAACGAGCCGGGCCTTTCGAACAGCATCAATCCCGAGGCCACCGTTCGCCAGGGCGGCGCGACTGATCTCGTTATCGGCCGCAATTTCTTCAGCCCTCGCTTCACCAATATTCACCGGGGCGAAGTTGGCGATACCGTTTCGCTCATTCATGGGCGCCACACCATCAAGACGGGCCTGAATATTCTCGTCGACAAGATCGCCAACTTCTTCCCTGGCAATTTCTCAGGCGCTTACCTTTTCAATAGCCTCGAAGGCTTTGGGTGCAACTTGAACGGAGGCGGCGCAGCCTGCTTCACCGGCCCGGACGCTATGGATACTTTTGCCCAAGCCTTCGCCGGCCCAGGCACCAACGGACCCACCACCAATCCCAATCTTCAAGAATATTCAGCCTTCGCCCAGGATGAATGGCGCATACGGAATGACCTCACACTGAACTTCGGCCTCCGCTACGATCTCGACCTGATCGCCCAGCCCCCCGTGCTCAACCCCGGTGCCAGCCTCGCGGCTGCCGGGATTTTCACCAACAACATTCACAACGATCTTGCTAACTTCGGCCCCAGGCTCGGCGTTGCCTGGACTCCTCTCGGCAAGAAGTTGGTCGTTCGCACAGGCTACGGGATTTTCTACGGCCGCACTCCCGCCATCACCGTCGGCACCGCATTCTCCAACAACGCCTTAAACGTGCAAACCCTGAACTTTACCGGGGCGGCCATCCCGCAGTATCCGAATACGAAGTGTGGCGCGCCCGTCCAGACTCCCAATTGTGCCGCCCCCACTGGCGTGGCGGCTGGCGTTCCGTCGATTTTTGTGTTTCAGCCGAATTATCATGAGCCGAACGTGCAGCAGGCCAACCTCAGCCTCGAATATCAAATCCAGCCCAACATGTCTCTCCAAATCAGCTATCTGTGGGTGAAGGGAACCCATCTCACGCGCACCCTCGACGTTAATCAGCAGGGTCCCGAAACGCCCGTGACCGTCGGATTTGTGGGGTCTACTCAAACTGCCACCGTGAATCGGATCACCCTGCCACGCCCGATTGCAGGCTTTGGGCGCATAGAGGAATTCCAAAGCAGCGCCAATTCCATCTATAACGGCTTAACCGTTCAGGTAAACAAGCGCTTCTCCCAGAATTACCAGTTTCTCGCTTCCTACACCTTCGGAAAAGTGATCGACGATAGTCCAGACGCCACTGCCGTCGTTCCCTTCTCTAGCGACGACGCCAAGTTGGTGCAGGACCCTCTTAATCCTCGGGGGGATCGAGGGCCCGGCGTGAACGACCAGAGACACCGGTTCGTGTTGAGCCCGATTTGGGACCTCGACAGCTATGCACATTCTCTGCCCCATTCTTGGCGCTACCTGGCCGGCGGATGGCAACTCAGCGGGATTTTAACTGCGGAGACCGGACAGCCCTACTCCGGCTTGGTCAACTCGGACTTGAATAGAGACAGTAACAGCCGCACCGACCGTGCGCCGGGACTCGGCCGCAACACCTTCAATCTTCCCAACTTCGTTTCGCTTGACCCTCGCATCACTAAGACTATTCCGATCACTGAGCGCGTCAAGGCACACCTTATTCTTGAAGCGTACAATTCTTTCAATCGCACGAACTATACTTCGGTGAGCACCACCCAATTCTCGACCGCGACAGGTTGCACCGGCACCCCAGCCATCTGCCTGGGGCCGCCAAGGACGCCATTCCAGACGCCGTTTAGTACGCAAATCAATTTCAGCCCCGGCTCGAGAATCGTCCAACTCTCGGGCAAGATTAGTTTCTAACGCACTGGTTCGACCGCCCTTAGCGCCGCTAGGCTTGGCGCACTCGGTGGCTCTGTGGCAAGCCTTCCACTGCTGCCCTACCATTCTAGTGACGGCCGCACCGGCGCGCGGTGAAGCCTCGCCTCGGCTATACTCTCCCCTCCGGAGGAACCCCTTTGCTGGAAGTCGCCAAAAGCATCCTGCTCATCCTCAGCGCACTTTTCCCGATCGTGAATCCGGTCGGTGGGAGTCCCATTTTTCTCGCCTTGACGCAAGACTACCCGGCCTCCGCTCGCAGAATCCTCGCCCGCCGCGTGGCCGTGAACAGCCTCATACTGCTGATCGCTTCTTTTCTGATCGGTTCGCACATTCTGAATTTCTTCGGGATTTCCATTCCTGTGGTGCAGGTCGGCGGCGGCCTCATTGTCATTTCCAACGGATGGGCCATGCTCAAGCGCAAGGAAGACCACGACCGTGAGGCCGACGTCCACAAAAAGGTCAACTTGCAGGATATTTTCCGGAATGCGTTTTATCCGTTGACTCTGCCGCTCACTGTCGGGCCGGGCTCGATTTCCATCGCCATCACTCTCGGAGCTAATGAGCCCCACCATCTGGGCCCGAATCTCCTCGCGATTCTCGCCGCAGTGATCGGTTCCGCTTTGGTGGCGATGAGCATCTATCTTTGCTACGGCTTCGCCGACCGTCTCGCCGCAATCATCGGCGAAAGCGGGATGAGTATTATCCTGCGGCTCTCTTCCTTTCTTCTCGTTTGCATCGGCGTCCAGATTCTGTGGAATGGCGTTCACACCCTGCTGCGGTCTGTCGCCACCGCATCTTGAGGAAAGTGGAAGTGAGCTTGTGGCCTGAAGCAAACCCAAGAAGATGATATTCTGAGATGGCTGAAGTGAACAAAGCAGGTAATTCAAGTTCCACTCGGAAACGAGCGCGGGGTGCCTGGAATTGTGCGGAATTGCGGGATTCACAACTAAAAATTGGAGCGCGCCGCCGGAGCGAATACGCCAGGCAACGGCGACGCTCATTCATCGCGGCCCCGACCAGCAGGGCGTATTTCAATCCAACATTTTCTCGATAGGCGCGGCACGCCTGAAAATCATTGATCTGGATCATGGCAATCAGCCAATTCTGGCAGGCGAAGGCGATTTCGGAATCGCCTTCAACGGCGAGATCTACAATCACCTCGAAATACGGACGGAACTGGAAAAACTCGGGCATCGCTTCGAATCGCATTCGGACACGGAAACCGTTCTTCGCGCGTTCATGCAGTGGGATAGGGAATGCCTGGCGAAGTTGCGCGGAATGTTTGCAGTCGCACTGTGGAAAAAATCCGCGAGACGCCTTGTTCTGGCGCGCGACCGCATGGGCATCAAACCGCTTTACATCTCACTTCAGGGCGAAGATCTTTTTTTTGGCTCCGAGCTGAAAGCCATTTTCATTCATCCGGAGATCGAACGCCAGCTGAGCCTTCCCGGTCTAGATTGTTATCTCTCGCTGAACTACGTGCCGTGTCCCTGGACTCTCGTGGAAGGAATTGAAAAGCTTCCGCCGGGGCATTGGCTGGAGTGGAGCAACGGAAAAGTATCTACGGATGCTTACTGGAAGTTGCCCTTCACCGAGGCGTCCAATTACACGCTGGAGACGGCCAAGGAAGAACTCGACAGCCTACTGCAGCAATCGATTCGCGAGCACATGATTTCGGATGTTCCGCTGGGAATCTGGCTCAGTGGTGGGATGGATTCTACGACCATCCTGCACTACGCGTCGAGAGCCACCGCTTCCCAGTTGAAAACATTTTCGATCTCCTTTCGAGGACGAAGTTTTGATGAGACGAAATTTATTGACCGCGCCGTGCGGCAGTACGGAACAGACCACGAGGTATTGGATTTAACTCCAGAGCAAGACTTGTGCGGCGCGATTGAGGAGTTCGCCTACTATTCCGACGAACCGAGCGCGGATGCCGGCTCGCTGCCCGTCTGGTTTCTCTCGAAATTGTGCAAGTCAAAAACGACGGTGGCATTGAGCGGCGAAGGCGCTGACGAACTATTCGGCGGATACATCACCTACCGCGCGGACATGCTCGCCAAATGGGCCCGGCGTATGCCGCGCCTGCTCCTGCAGGTGGCGCTGGCTGGAATGCGCCATTGGCCCGTTTCGGACGAGAAAATCAGCTTCGAATACAAGTTGAAGCGATTTTTGGAGGGCAGCCTGCTGCAACCGAGCCACGCCCATGTCTATTGGAACGGAACTTTCTTGGACGAGGAAAAACAATCGCTGCTTCGGCAGCCGCTACCCTCGGCTTTTCATCATCTGTTGGCTGAAGTTGACGATCTGCCGAAAACCGGCGACGATCTGGCGCACTTTCTGTGGTTCGATCAGAATTACTACCTGGCCGACGACATTTTGGTGAAAAGCGACCGCATGAGCATGGCACATTCGGTCGAAGTGCGCCCGCCGTTCCTCGATCATCGCATCGTGGAGTTCGCGGCGAAGCTGCCCGCGCACCTGAAGATTCGCGGATCGCAGCAGAAGCTTGTCTTGAGCGAACTGCGAAAAGACAAGCTCCCAGCCTCCATCCAGGCCGGCAAGAAAACGGGTTTTGACATTCCGGCGCATGAATGGCTCCGCGGTCCTCTGCGGCCGATGCTTATCGACTCCCTGCGGGACGGAATCGCGGAGTACGGGCAGCTTTTTCGTGAGGATGGCGTTGAAAACTTTTTGACCCGGCATCTGGAAAGAAAGGCCAACGTTGGGTATCACCTCTGGGGCTTGATGATCCTCTTTCAATGGATGAAACGATGGCGAATCCAAGCGACGTCAAGTTCGACTGCGCAAGCGTTCTTACAAGTAAAAGCTGGCTCATATATCTGATCGTTGCTCTGGTTGCCGGAGCGGTCTACCTGGGTTGTAGCGTGTCACCGCCGTCGCTGATGGACGACGTGGACGCGGTGCAGGGGCAGATTGCGCGGAACATGCTGACTTCCGGCGATTGGGTGTCTGCCCGCGTCGATGGCGTCCCATACCTGGAAAAGGCGCCACTGATCTACTGGATCATCGCCATTTTCTACAAAATCTTCGGCGTTTACGATTGGGTCGCGCGCCTTCCGATCGCTCTTTCCGTTATGGCGCTCGCCTGCCTCACCGCGGCTTTTGGCAACTGGGCGTTCGGGAGGCGCGCCGGGCTCTACGCCGGTTTGTGCGTTGCCAGTTGCGTTGGACTCTTTCTATTTACACGCATATTGATTCCAGACGTAGTGCTGACTTTCACAATTGCCTTGGCGATGTGGGCATTTCTGCGAGCCATTGATGAAGAAGAATTGCATCCGCGGTTCTGGGCCTTTGTGCTGGCGGCAAGCTTGGGAAGCGGGCTGCTGCTGAAGAGCCTAGT
>Ga0209648_10003122_pt1 | contig 13849 bp, 12 predicted proteins | sample GraSoi2013_115cm_FD_185830 | JGI IMG/M metagenome (GOLD analysis project Ga0209648, IMG submission 185830) | Grasslands soil microbial communities from the Angelo Coastal Reserve, California, USA - Sample 9_17_2013_115cm (SPAdes) (version 2) | ecosystem: Environmental > Terrestrial > Soil >...
CACGGCATATTCGACCTTCGTGAAGGAAACCGAGGACTTCACCACGGGCCTCGCCACACCCGACGGCATGACCTTCGCCAGCCCGCGCGACCTGGGCGCCACCTGGTTCATCGGCCTCGACTACGCCAATGCTCTTCGCCTGGTTGCCGATTACCGCCCGGGCGACATCTGCATCACGAACGATCCCTACAGCGGCTTCGTGTGCACCCACACGCCCGACCTGCATATGTGGAAGCCCATCTTCTGGAACGACGAGCTGGTCGCCTTCTCCGTCAGCCACATCCACAACACCGACGTGGGCGGGGCGGTGCCGGCGTCGTTGTCGCGGCAATTGACCGAGGTTCACCAGGAAGGCATCCGCATCCCGCCCAACAAGCTCTACGACCAGGGAAAGCTGAACCAGGTGCTGCTCGATGTGATGCTGACCAATGTGCGCATGCCCGAGCAGAACTACGGCGACCTTCAGGCGCAAATCGCGGCCATGAACACGGGCGAGCGCAAGGTCCACGACATGGTGCGCAAGTTCGGCGTGGAGGTGTTCCGCCAGGGCGTCAAGGATCTGCTGGACCTCGGCGAACGGCAGGCCCGCGCCCTGCTGCGCCGCATCCCCGATGGCGACTATTTCTTTGCTGACTACCTGGACGAAGACGCGCCGGGCGGGGTGCCGGTGCGCCTGGCCTTGAACCTGAAGATCCGCGGCGACGAGGCGATCCTCGATTTTTCCGGGTCCGACTCCCAGCTTCAATCGTCGCTCAACGTGCCCACGGGCGGCGCCGAGCGCCACATCCTCCTGATGGTCGGCTATACCTACTGCCTCTACAGCATCGATCCGACGATTCTCCTGAACGGCGGCATCACGCGGCCGGCGCGCTGCATTGTCCCCGAAGGCACCATCCTCAACCCGAAATTTCCGGCCGCTGTCGGCATGCGCAGCATGACGTGCGGGCGCCTGCAGGGCGTCACGATCGGCGCGTTCTCAGCGGCGGTGCCCGACCTCCTGCCCGCGGGCCCAGCCGGCGGCGGCGCCATCATGAACGTCAAGACGACCGACAACCGGAGCGGCCGCACGATCATGGCCTCGATCGACCCGATCACTGGCGGCGCCGGCGGCTGGTCGGGCGGCGACGGCGCCGACGGCTCGGGCGCCAACTCAAGCTTCCTCAAGAACACGCCGGTCGAGATCAACGAGACCGAGGTGCCGATCAAGGTGCTGCGCTACGGCCTGGTGCCCGATTCCGGCGGCGCCGGCCGGCATCGCGGCGGGCTGGCGACCCAGCTCGAATTCAAGGTCTTCGCGCCCAATACCGTGGTGACGGCGCGCAACCGCGACCGCACGCGCTTTTCGTCGTGGGGCAGCAACGGCGGCAGGCCGGGCGCCACCTCCTGCTTCTGGCGCAATCCGGAGACCAACGGCGCCGTCGATCTGGGCAACACCGATGTGGTGGCCCTCGATCCCGGCGACGTGATCCTGGTGACGGCGTCCGGCGGCGGCGGCTGGGGACCGCCCTGGCAGCGCGATGCCCGGGCGGTGCTGTTCGACGTGCAGCAGGGCAAGGTCTCGGCCCAGTGCGCAGCCGACGACTACGGCGTGGTCATCCGCGACGGCGCGATCGACGAGACGGCGACGGCGGCCCGCCGCGCACGCCTGGCGGCGAACGCTAAGCCGGCCGTCTTCGCCTTCAATGACCAGCGCGAGGCCTACGAGCGCGAATGGACCGATGCCAACTATGCCGTCCTGACCGATGTGCTGGCCAGCTTGCCGGTCAATTGGCGCCACTACATGAAGAAGCGGATCTTTGCCGCGCTGGAAGAAATCCCGGCCCATCAGCGGCGCGGCGACGGCAGCGAGGTGCGGCGCGCCTTCGAGCTGGCGGTGGGCGAGTTCCCGCAGCTCAGGCCGGCGCAAGCGGCGGAATGAGCGGCTGATGGACATCCATTTCGACAACCAGGCGATCATCGTCACCGGCGCCGCGCGCGGGATCGGCGGTGGGATCGTCGAGGGCTTCGTCGAACGCGGCGCCCAGGTCTGGGCCTGCGATGTCCTGGAAGGCGAGCTGGCGGCGCTGAAGGCGCGGGCCAGGCCGCAGCGCGGCGGCGTCCTGGAGACGCGCAAGGTCGACCTGACGCAGTCGGCCGAGGTCGACAGCTTCGTGCGCGAGGTCGAACGGGCATGCGGCGCGGTCGACGTGCTGGTGCATGTCGCCGGCGGCGTGCGCGGCCAGGTCAAGCGCCCGGTCGAGGAGGTCAGCGACGACGATTGGCGCGCGATCCAGGCCGTCAATGTCGAGGGCGCGTTCTTCGCCAGCCGCGCCGTGGCGCCGGGCATGAAGAAGAAGGCCACGGGCCGCATCATCGTGATTGCCAGCCGCGCAGGCCTGGGCGTCAGCCTGACCGGAATCCAGTCCTACGCCACGGCCAAGGCGGCGCAGCTCGGCTTGGTGCGCCAGCTCGCGCACGAGCTCGGGCCCAGCGGCATCACGGTCAACGCCGTGGCGCCGGGCTTCCTGCGCACCAGCCCCGACTACGAGCGGCAATGGCAGTCCTACGGGCCGGAAGGCCAGAAGGCGATGATCGAGCGCGTCGCCATGCGCCGCCTGGGGGAGCCGCAGGACATCGCCCATGCCGTGATGTTCCTGGCCTCGCCATACGCGTCGTGGATCACCGGCCAGGTGCTGCCGGTGACCGGCAGCCCGCTCAGCTGAGCCTCAGGAGGAGGAGACCATGTCTGCACGCCCGACCGTCGTTCCCAAGCCGGAGGAACAGGAGCAACCCTGGCAATGGTCCGAGCAGCGCTGGCGCGGCATTGTCGAGCGCGTGCGCGCCGGCAGGACGCTGCGGCCCGACATCTGGCCGGATGGCGCGCGCTGCGCCGTGGCGATCTCTTTCGACTCCGACCACGAGACCGGCGAGCTGCGTGAAGGCGGCGAGTCGATCGGTCGTCTCTCGCAAGGCCAGTACGGCAACCGCGCCGGCATCCCGCGCATCCTGGCGCTGCTGCGGAAATACTCGATCCCGGCGACCTTCTACGTGCCGGCCGTCTCGGCCATGCTCCATGCCGACGAACAGCACCGCGTCACAGCCGAGGGCCACGAGATCGGCATCCACGGCTGGATCCACGAGCGCAACTCGGTCCTGCCCGAGGCTTCGGAGCGCGACCTGCAGATGCGCTCGGCCGACATGCTGGAGAGAGTCTCGGGCCAGCGCCCGGTCGGCATCCGCACGCCGTCCTGGGATTTCTCGCCGCACACGCTCGCCATCACGCGCGACATGGGGTTGCTCTACGACTCGTCGCTGATGGCCGACGACGACTGCTACGAACTGCTGCTCGACGGCAAGCCGACCGGCGTCGTCGAGCTGCCGGTCGAGTGGATCCGCGACGATGCGGTCTACTTCAACATGAATCGCTTCGCGTCGTTGCGCCCCTACACGCCGCCCTCGGGCGTGCTCGAGATCTTCCGGCGCGAGTTCGACATGGCCTATGCCGAGGGCGGGCTCTACCAGCTCACGATGCATCCGCACATCATCGGCCACCGCTCGCGCATGATGATCCTCGAGGAGCTGATCCGGCATATCCGCGCGCATGCCGGCATCTGGTTCGCGACGCATGCCGACGTCGCGCGCTACGTCAAGCAAAAGAGCTGAACGACAGAGGAGGCAGGGAAATGAAACGGACAACTCTGGCATTGCTGGCCGCAATCGCTGCGGCAACATCGTTCGTCGTTGCGAGCGAGGCCTGGGCGCAGGGCAAATACGTCCACGCCAACAACAGCGGCTACGACAATCTCGATCCGCATACCGTCTTCGACGTCGGCCGCGCGGCGTCGCGCATAAACTTCTACGACGGGCTGTATCGCTGGGTCGACAATCCGCCGAAGATGATCCCGTGGCTGGCGGAAAGCTACACGGCCTCAGCCGACGGAAAGACGTGGACCTTCAACCTGCGCAAAGGCGTGAAGTTCCACGATGGCAGCGAGATGACTGCCGACGACGTGATCTACAGCATCGAGCGGATGCTGGCGACGAAGAAGGGCGCGTCGTCGCTGTTCCTGCCCATCATCGCGCCGGGCAGCACCAAGGCGCCCGACAAGTACACGGTCACCTTCACGCTGAACGAACCGTCCGCCATCTTCCTGGCCACCGTGCCGGAAATCCTGGTGGTCAATTCCAAGCTGGTGAAGAAGAACGAGAAGGACGGCGACTGGGGCCAGGCCTGGCTTGCGAAAAATGTGGCCAGCACCGGCTCGTACAAGCTGAAGCGCTACGATCCGGCGATCGGCTTCGTGGGCGAACGGTTCAAGGAGCATTTCGCCGGCTGGAGCGACAAGGCGTTCGACGAGATCGAATTCCGCACCGTGCTGGAAACCAACACCCGCGTCCAAGGGCTGATCAAGGGCGACTTCCAGGGCACCGACGGATACCTGCCCTATGACCAGATCCTGCGGTTGAAGCAAGTGAAGAACGTGCAGATCCTAGAGCAGGAATCGATGCGCGTCTTCTACTTCTCCATCCACAACGGCCGTCCGCCGCTGGACGACGTGCACTTCCGCAGGGCGCTGGCCTATGCCTTCGACTATGACGGCTTCATCAAGGACATCCTGAAGGACGCGGTCGCCCGCAACCCCAGCCCGAACCCGAACAATCTATGGGGCGCGCCCAAGGACCTGCAAGGCTTCACCTATGACCTGGAAAAGGCCAAGGCGGAGCTTGCCCAGGTCAAGGAGCCGTTGCGGCCGATCACGATCGGCACGCTGACCGGGTTCAGCGAGACGGAGCAGGCAGCCACGCTGCTTCAAAACGGCGCCAAGAAGATCGGTCTCGATATCAAGATTGAATCGGCGCCCTGGCCGGTCGTGCAAAGCCGGATGCAGGATCGCGAAAAGAACTACGACATGGTGCCGTTGTGGAAGAGCACCTATTACGTCGACCCCAACAACTGGGTCGGCGAACTCTACGGCTCGCGCTACATCGGAACGCGGAACTCCTCGTACGACAAGGATCCCGAGCTGGACAAATGGATCGACGACGCCCTGGCGACCAACGACCAGGAAAAGCGGCGCGTGCTGTACGAGAAGGCGGCGACGAAGGTGACCGAGCAGGCGATGGGCATCTTCGTCTACAATACGAAGTGGTACGGCCCCTACGCCGCCAACATCGGCGGAATCCGCTTCAGCCCGATCGGCAGCGGGCAGGACATGCGCTGGGCTTACTATAAATAGGCGCTGCAGCACGATTGGATGGAATCATGATCTTCCGGACCGCGAGCCTCCGGCTCGCTCATGATCATGAGCGAGCCGGACGCTCGCGGTCCGGAAGAGTGCACGAGGCCGTTCGATGCGCCGTCTAGAGATGATTCTTTCGCGACTGGCCTGGTTCGTGCCCACGCTGGCCGGGCTCGTCGTCATTGTCTTCTTGATTTCCAACGTGATTCCCACCGATCCGGTGCGGGTTCTTCTGGGCGAGAACGCCACGCCCGCGCAGGTCGAGGCGATGCGCATCAAGCTCGGCTACGACCAGCCGCTCTGGGTCCAGCTCGCGCGGCACTTCCGCGACATCCTGTCGGGCAATCTCGGCATCAGCATCTACAGCCAGCGCCCGATATCAGAGGACCTGGCACAGCGCCTGCCGGCCACCCTGGAATTGACTCTGGTTGCAATCACGCTGTCGATCGCGGTCGGGATTCCGCTGGGCGTGATGTCGGCTTTGAAGCGCAATTCGCTGTTGGACCATATGGTGCGGGTCATCAGCGTCTCCGGACTTGCCATCGCCGCGTTCTGGCTGGCGATGCTGCTGCAATTCCTGTTTTCGATGAAGCTGGGCGTGGCGCCGCTCAACAGCCGGATCGACGGATTTGGGCCCCCGCCCGTCACCGGGTTCATGACCGTGGATTCGCTGCTCGACTGGGACATGGAATCCCTGCGGAGCGCGTTTTCCCACATAACCTTGCCGGCGCTCACGCTGGCGCTGCCGGCGGCCGCGACGATTGTCCGCTTCACCCGCGCCGGCGTGCTGGACGTCATCAACAGCAACCATGTGCTTTACCAGCGCGCCATGGGCATGCCGCCGGGCCTGATCGTCTGGAAATACGTGCTGCGCAACGCCCTGATTTCGACCGTTACCCAGATCGGCCTGATCTTCGGCGTGCTGGTGACCAACGCCGTGATTGTCGAGACGGTGTTCGACTGGCCTGGCATCGGGACGTTTGCCGTGCAGTCGATCCTGCAGTCCGACCACAAGGCGATCATTGGGTTCACGATCTGGATCGGCGCCCTGATCGTGATCGTCAACCTGCTGGTCGACATCGTCCATTCGTTCATCGACCCGCGGGGAACACGATGAGGGGGCGCGGATGATGCCAGGCTGGCGGCGGGAGTTGGGCCGACTTGCACGGGACCGCGCCGCGGCACTGGGCATGGCGCTGCTGCTTCTGCTGATCGTGGCGGCGATATTTGCACCGATCCTGGCGCCGTTTCCCGGCGACGTTGCGGACTTCCACACCGCCAACCGCTTGCATTCGCCCGACGCCGCGAACTGGTTGGGCACCGACCGCATGGGCAGCGATCTGTTGAGCCGCATCGTGTTCGGCGCCCGCATCACGATCACCATCGCCTTTGTCGCCGTCGGGTCCGCCGTTGTGCTCGGCGTGCCGATCGGGCTCGTCGCGGGCTACTACGGCGGCTGGCCCAGCAATCTCCTGATGCGCGTTTCCGACATATTCCTGGCGGTGCCGCAGATCGTGCTGGCGATCGCCATCGCCCAGACGCTCGGCCCGTCGATCGAAAACGTCATCCTGGCGCTCAGCATCACCTATTGGCCGTTCTGGGCTCGCCTGGTCTTCGCCGAGACGCGCTCTCTGAAGAATGAGGTTTTCATCGAATCGGCGATCGCATTGGGCGCTTCGCCGTTGCGCGTGATGACGCTGCACGTGCTGCCGAACATCGCTTCGGCCATCATCGTGCGCACGTCGATCGGCATGGGCGCCACCATCCTGACGGCGGCGGCTCTTGGCTTCCTTGGCCTGGGCGCGCCGCCGCCGACGCCCGAATGGGGCCGCATGATCGCCGAATCGCGCGAATTCCTGCCCGAGGCGTGGTGGTACGCAACCGCGCCCGGGATCGCGATCGTCATGGTGGTCATGGGGTTCAACCTGCTGGGCGACGGGCTGCGCGATTTCCTCGACCCACGCATACGGCGGGGAGCCGGCGGAAAGTGACGGCGCTGCTGGCGGTCGAAGAATTATCGCTCGGCTTCGCCACCGAGGCCGGCTTCGCTTCGGTCCTCGACCGCGTCAACCTGTCGATCGAACGCGGCCGGGTGCTGGGCCTGGTCGGCGAAAGCGGCTGCGGCAAGACCACACTGGCGCGCGCCATCCTGGGTGTCCTGCCGCGCGATTCGGCCCGGATCACCGGCGGCCGGGTCTGGTTCCGCGGGACCGATCTGCTGACGGCCGACCGCGCGGTCGTCAACCAGACGGTGCGCGGCCGGGCGATCACGTTCGTGCCCCAGGATCCGTTCACCAGCTTCAACCCGGTCTTCACGGTCGGCGAGCAGATCATGGAAATCCTGAAATGGAAGTCGCCGCGCGCCGCCCTGCCGCCCGGGCGCGGATGGCTCCCGACCGTGGTTTCGCCATATCCCGCCGATCGAAAGCGGGCGGATGTCGACGCGGTCCTGGAGCTGCTCGATGCCGTGCAGCTGCCGCGGCCCGATCAGTTGCTGCGCAAGTATCCGCACGAGCTCTCCGGAGGCCAGCGCCAGCGGCTGATGATCGCGATGGCGCTGCTGCCCGGTCCGGATTTGGTGATCGCCGACGAACCCACGACGGCGCTGGACGTCACTATTCAGGCGCAGATCCTCGGCCTGATCCGTCGCCTGGCGACCGAACGAAATGTCGCCGTGTTGCTGACCACGCACGACCTGGGCGCGGCCTATGAAATCTGCGACGCCGTCAACGTCATGTATGCCGGGCAGGACGTCGAGTCGGCGCCGGTCGACCGCTTCTTTGCCACTCCGGCCCATCCCTACACGACAAAGTTGCTGGCCAGCCTGCCGCGCGCAGACGGCACCGCCAGCGGGATTCCCGGCGAGGTGCCCGTGCTGATCGCGCCGCCCGGCGGCTGCCGTTTCCACCCCCGTTGCGAGCGGGCTGCCGGGCCGTGCCGCGAAGCTCGCCCGCCGGTCGACCAGCTCGGTGGCGGCCATTGGGTGCGCTGCTACCATCCGTATCGCGAAGCCCCATGACGCCCGCGATCCTGCCCCCGATCCTGCCCCCGATCCTGGGCGTGCGTGACCTGCAGGTCCATTTCACCATGCGCGGCCCGTTCAACCGGCGCATCGGGTCGATCAAGGCGGTCGACGGCGTCTCGTTCGAGCTGATGCCGGGGGAAGTATTCGGGCTGGTAGGCGAATCCGGTTGTGGCAAGTCGACGCTCGGCAAGACCATCATGGGCATTCACCAACCGAACGCCGGCGAAATCTGGTTCGAGGGGCAGCAGATCGACCGGCTGTCGCCGGCGGCCCGGCGCGCCGTGCGTCGCAGCCTGCAATATGCCTATCAGGATCCTGGGGCGGCGCTGGATCCACGCTGGAAGATCGGCCGTTCGCTACACGAACCGCTGGTGATTCACACGGATCTCGGCGCGGCGGAGCGCAACGCGCGCATTCGCAGCATCCTCGAAGCGGTCGGGCTGCCCGACACACACCTCGATCTCTACCCGCACGAAATTTCGGGCGGGCAGCAGCGGCGAGTCGGGCTTGCGCGCATCCTCACCCTGCACCCCAAGGTCGTCATCCTCGACGAACCGACGTCGGGTCTCGACGTGTCGGTGCAGGCGACGGTGCTCTCCTTGTTCCGCAGCCTGCGCGAGACCTTCGAGCTCACCTATATGTTGATAAGCCACGACCTTGCCGTCGTGCGCACGATGTGCAGCCGCGTCGCGGTGATGTATCTCGGCCGCATCGTCGAGAGCGGGCCGACCGATGCAATCTTCGACCGGCCGCGGCATCCCTATACAAGCTCGCTGCTCGCGGCCATTCCCAAGATCGGCGGCGCGCGCGTGACCAAGGATTTCTGGCTGCAAGGAGAGCCGCCTGACCCGGGGAATCTACCCTCCGGCTGCCGCTTCCGCACGCGTTGTCCCAAGGCGGCCGACTTGTGCGCGCGCGAGGAACCGGCCCTGGGCACGCTGGCGCAGGGTTCGGTCGCCTGTCATTTCCCGGACTGACCCGCCGCACCGTTTACGAGGGCGGGCACCCGATTGCGCGCCTGCGAGCGGCTGCTCACGCCTCCGGAATGGATCGGTCGATCTGCCAGGTCGCCGCGGAGACGTTGGGCTCGAGGCTGAGCCGGCCGACGATCTGCTCCAAAGCCGCGTCGTTGCGCTGGGCGGCGACGGCCTGCGCGGTCACCGTGACCTTGGAGGTGTCGGGAATGTCCTCGCTGTCGAGACGGCGCAGTCCCAGGCCGGCGTGGGTGAGCGCCTGCAGCAGCAGCGAGCGCATGTGTGCCTCCTCGGCGCCGCGGCAGGCGATCTCCACGGTATAATATGTCTCGGCGTCGGTCGCGGTCAGGGAACGGGTGTTGAGGCGGCGCACCAGTGGCCGCAGGAAGAGATTGGTGACGATCACGAACGCCGCCGCCAGCAGGCTCGGCCCGAGCAGACCGGCGCCAGCCAGGGTGCCGACCATGGCCGAGCACCACAGCGTCGCCGCGGTGTTCAGCCCGTGCACGTTGACGCCCTCGCGCAGGATGACGCCGGCGCCCAGGAAACCGATGCCGGTCACCACCTGGGCGGCCACGCGGGTCGGATCGCCCTCGCCGACGAGGCCGGAAAAGGCGACGAAGCCGCAGGCGCCCAACGCCACCAGGGCATTGGTGCGCAGGCCCGCCATCTTCTGATGCCACTGCCGCTCGAAACCGATCGCCGAGCCCAGAAACAGGGCGACGGCGAGCCGGAGCGCGGTGGGCAAGAGCTCACCCGCGTCGAAGATCATCGGACCCTCCTTGTCCGAGGCGCGTTACGCTTTGATGACCGATGCGGCGAGGCGGACGGCCATCAGGCCGCCACCGCCAGTCCCGTCGTCTCGTCGACACCGGTCTTGAGGTTGATGAGGCGCCCTTGCCGAGATTGTCGAGCGAGGCCACCGCCAGGATCTGCTGCTCGGCTTCGTTGCCGTAGACGGCGAGCTCCATGGAGTTGGTGTCGATCAGCCGGTCGGCGCGCAGGAAGCGGTCGCGCTCCAGCCACTTGCGGTCAGCCAGCGGGCGCACCGGCACGAAGGTTTCGCCGGCATAGTAGTCGGCCAGCACCTTCTGCACGTCGGCCGCCGTCACCTTCCTGGCCACGATGTCGCGCGTGATCGGCACCATCACCAGCATGCCCTGGGCATAGTGGCCGACCGACGGCACGAACAGCGGCGCGTGCTTGAGGTTGGCGTATTTCTTCATCTCCGGCACGTGCTTGTGCGTGAGCTCGACGCCATAAAGACCGAACGGCTCGACGTCGGGGTTCTGCTCATGCACCGCGATCAGCTCCTTGCCGCCGCCGGTGTAGCCCGAGACGCCGAACACGGCGGGCGTCGAGTCGGCGCGCACGATACCGGCATCGACCAGCGGCCGCAGGATGGCGATGGCGCCAGTCGGATAGCAGCCGGGATTGCTGATGCGCTTGGAGGCAAGCAGCTTCGCCCGGTGCGCCCTGCTGAGCTCGGGAAAGCCGTAGACCCAGCCGTCGGCGACACGGTGCGCCGTGCTGGCGTCGATCACGCAGGTGTCGGCATCACCGAGCGCGGCCACCAGCTCCTTTGCCGCCGCGTCGGGCAGGCAGAGGACGGCGATGTCGGCCGCCCGGGCGATCTCGGCCCGCTTGGCGAGCTCCTTGCGATCGGCCAGCGGCAGCTCGAGCAGCTCGATGTCCGGCCGATCCTTCAGACGGTCGTGGATCTGCAAGCCGGTCGTGCCGTGCTGGCCGTCGATGAAGATTTTGGTCTTGTTGCTGGTCATGGTCTTCTCTCTCGCAAATTCAGGGCCTTGGGGACTCGGCCGACTGGAGAAGAAGGGAAATGGGAAGCCGCCTGATCCTCTCCAGCGGCTTCGCGAAGCGGCGCGTTTCTAGGCGCGCGCGTTCTCACACCGCTTTTCACAGCGGCGGCGTCGCGACCGGGAGGGGGCGAACGGCATCATGGTGGGCGCATATTTCATCGGCGGCCCCCGATGTCAAGGGCATCGCCGCCGGGCATCACTTCAGGACGCCCTTCAGCTTCTCGAACAGCGCCTCACCCGTGACTTTCAGCTCGCGCAAATAGGCGAGCTTCTTTTCGTCCTTGCTGGCAAGGTCGACATGCCACGGATTGCCTCGCCATCCCGCGCCACCGGTGTCGCGAAAGCCGGCGACCACCGGATTGAAACAGTATTCGATACGGAGAAAATCACCCCTCTTGGCGAGGAAGTAGGACAACGAAAGGGCGGTGTTGGGACGGCCCAGAGCGTCGCTCCAGCGGTAAAAGTCGATGCTGGCCTGGGAAGGATCCTTGCCGAGAGTCATGCCGAGATGATTAAGGACCCAGCATTCCGTGTCTTTGGGATTGTGCGACGTGTCAGAATAGCCGGCGTGCACGTCCTTGCGGTCGCAGATCTCCTTGTCGCGGCTCCAGCCTCCCGGAAACCACTCTTCGTTGGTCGAGATGAATACCCATCGCGAGAGCCGGTTGCCGGCCATCTGCGCAAGGTAAACCCGCTCGATGTCGTTGCCTTTCGTACTTTTAGTCGACCCGACGGCAACGACGGTCCATTCCCCGTCGAGCAGCGGGATCTTTCGGTCCGCAACCATGACGCTGTCGCGGATTTTGGCCCCGAGCGGAAGGCTTTACGCGTGAGCGGCGCTTCCGATGCTCGCGACCAGGACGGTCAGAGCCACCAAGAACCGAACGTCTAGACGCTTTCTCCTGAAACCGCGCATCCGGCGTTCTAAAGTCTCGACCGCGACAATCCCGAACTGGGGGCCATGGGCGCAGGCGCCGCCCCTTCGCCTGCCGTCGGGGCGATGGGTTGCGTAGGGGCCGCTGCAGGGGGAGCGGGAGTCCCAGGCGCAGCAGTGGTCGCCGGCGGCGCCGGTGACGTCGAGATTCGCGCCGGACTGGGTGTCGGGCTCGATGAAGAGGTCAGGTTCCTGCGGACGGAATCGGTACTTTCCCGCATCGAGTGCCTGACCACGACATTCTGTTCGTTGAACAGTATGACCAATTCCTTCTTCTGGACGTCCTGGCCACCGACAAACAAGCCGACATACGGAATGAAATTTTCCGCCTTCGCCGTGCTACGAGCCCAGCGGTAAATCCAAATGTCGGTCTGTGCGTTGGCAAAGGACGTGGCATTCGGCGGTCCGTATATGCGTTCGACCTCGCTTCGCGTCGTCTTGCCGTCAATGATGTTCAGATCGATGGCATTGGCGTCCTGCGTTCTCAGAACCTCGTTTCCGCTGCTGGCACACCCAGTGGTCGCGAGCGCCGCCGTCACGAGGGCAGCTGCAACCCAGATCATCCTTGAAGTCATCCTATCCGCCTTTGCCTATCGTAGTCCTTGTTGCGCAAACCATGCAACTCCCGCGCGTCGAGGGGGTAAGGCAAGGCAGACATTCAAGCTCTGCTCGCGATGCCCACGACCTATGCTGCTTTTGTGCAGGCCCCTTCATTGTGAAAGCGAGCATTTGGATTATTCAGGCCCGGGCCTGTGATGATCATCGAATTATCCGGTTTCCACGTAAATGTGGTCAGCCGCGATCCCCGCGGATTGATAGCGGTAAACGTCAGCGGGTCGCTTTTGACGATGGCTGCCGTAGCATTTGCATAGCTCACGACGCTAATCGTGTGGTCCGCCGCGACAACGAACTTAAGTGTGAAGTATGGGTTGGAACTGTTGTCGGTATTGTTGATCCGACACGTCCAGCTGCCTGTGTCGAGCGGAGCGGGTATTGGGCCTGATGTCGCCGGCAGGGCGGCCGCGACTTGCCCGTTGTTGGTCTCCCCACTTGTTGGCTCGACGGCCGGCGGAGGTGCTGCTTGCTGCAAGCCGTTCCGAGCAGGCTTCGGCGCATTGAAGTTTTGAGGCAGGATGGTCGGCCCTTCGGGCAGGTCCGGCGAATTGGCGACCATCGATACATTGACCGGGCTGTCGTATTTATTGTCAGAGCCGTTGGATGAATCTATGGCGGCGCCAATCGCGGTGGAAATGCCAAGAGTAAACACACCGCCGATTACATTTACGAATACAGCGCCCGCTACTCCCGAGTGATTGAGATATGTCGCCTGCTGGTATCCCTGCTTCACACACACGATCCAAATATCATTCTTGGTCTTTTCGATCAGGGCTTTGCCGGGAGTCTTTTGGATGGCCGCAATTCGTATTCCTTCCTCACGATAGAGTGCGCAATCCGCTCCTGGCGGGTTGGTGTTGACGGCAATCTGCTGAGTTGTGCCCTCGATAACCGAAGCACATGCCGAAACGGCCAGTCCCATCGCGCCAAGTGCGCCGATGGCCTTGCTATGACGAAAAAACATTGTCCCCCCGACGGTCGGCAGCGATCGAGATCGTCCTTGAAACCATCCCATCCCCCTTTGCCTGCCGTAGTCCTTGTTGCGCTGCGTGCTCAAACCATGCAGCCTTTGCGAGCGCATCGTCGCACCGTCGGTGAGATCCCAATATGAACCAGTTCACACATCCCGAAGGCCTCTCCATGCTGGAGAAGCGCAAGATCGAGGCCGAGATCCTGAAGGAAGTCTACGAGACCCTGAAGGAGAGCCACGGCGAGGAGGTCGCCAAAAAGACCATCGCCGAATCGGTGCGGCGCTCGGCCAT
>Ga0209648_10003123_pt1 | contig 13847 bp, 12 predicted proteins | sample GraSoi2013_115cm_FD_185830 | JGI IMG/M metagenome (GOLD analysis project Ga0209648, IMG submission 185830) | Grasslands soil microbial communities from the Angelo Coastal Reserve, California, USA - Sample 9_17_2013_115cm (SPAdes) (version 2) | ecosystem: Environmental > Terrestrial > Soil >...
TTTGGAATATCGCGCGACGAAGTCATTGGATCTGTTGAAGGGAAAAAAATGGCAGAAGGGTGGATTCGAACCCACGGTTGGTGTTTAGCCGACGCTCGATTTCGAGTCCATCCTTTCCCCTCACGAGAGGTTACCGGAGTCCGGTTGGTGCCCCATTTCTCAATCAAACCGCAAGTGAAGTTGATTCAGATAAGAGATTCACCAAGAAAATCGAATCGCGTTTGTCGCCCGCTGCCATGGTCTTTCAATTACCGGCTCTCGATTTTCCCGAGGCTTTTCCTGGCGCATGTTACGATCATTTCCGGCCTTATCTTTTTTCGCAACACCTGCGTTTCTCATTTGGTTTGATGAAAGGCCGGACGGGCGATGAACGGGTGACTTCGATTCGTAACGTATCGGCCGCGGAGGCTATCGTCATTTTGAAACGCTACGGCTTCGCGGCGATTTATGTCGACCGAGCTCAATATCAAGATTACGGTCACGAACTCTTTGAAGGTTTTACAAAAATGGAGCTGAGTATTTTGGAGAGTTCGCGCGGTGATTTATTCTACGTGTTCTTGAATTCGAAGTAGCAGAGCAAGATGCTCTGGCCCAGAATCGGTTGGGCCATGTTTTGTTGTTTGGGCCGTAAGTCTGCGCTAGTTTCGGGCGCATTTTTGCCGGCATAGCTCAGTTGGTAGAGCAGCTGATTTGTAATCAGCAGGTCGTCGGTTCGAATCCGACTGCCGGCTTGCTTGTAAACGAGCGAATTGCCGACGCGCGCATCTATTGACGTCTTGCTCCTTCTGATGCAGCGGATTGAATGGCCCACCGCACGGTACCCGCAGGCGATTTCTGGATTATGCAGTACGATCGAATGCACCGAAGCCGCAAACGTATGGCTGGGACTTTCTCCAGCACCGAAGAATACGACGATGCGGTGTTCCATTTTTTCCAGGATGCTTGGCATCTCAAGGATTGGCTCAAGAAGGATTCCACGCTGCCGATTACTGTGCGTTCGAACGTCGAAGCCGATGTCGCACGGCAACCATTCCTGTGCGCAGCCGCAGACATCGCAAATGGTTCCAAACATCTTGAACTCGACACATCTCGTGCCGGAACGGTTATTACCGAGCGCAGGGTCAACCTGTATATTGAGGAGGACCCAGTACGAGCGGAGCATGAACATTCGATTAAGACGGGGAGCGTCAGCATGACCGCTGCTGAACTTGCAGATAAAGTTCTGACAAAGTGGGATGAACTGCTAAAAGCTTACGGGCTTCGTTGAGCCCGCTGTGGGATTGTAAATTCAGCGTGAAAGGCCGATAAGGCTACGGCATGGCTGGCCAGCCTCCGCTTGTTAGGCTGCAGTTTCGCCGACGCGCAGGCTCATGCCCATTAATTGAAAAATGCGGTCGCGTTTTTCGAGGTAACCGGGTGAATCCAAATGGCGCGGACGCGGAAGATCGACATCGACTACGTCCTGAATGGTGGCGGGCCGTGCGGTCATGATCAGAATGCGATCTGCAAGTTGCACTGCTTCTTCGATGTCGTGAGTGACAAACAGGATCGTTTTCTTTTCGCTTTGCCAGATCCGAACGAGATCGGTGCGCATCTTCAGGCGAGTGAGAAAATCGAGCGCGCCGAATGGTTCGTCCATGTAAATGATGTCGGGATTGGCAGCGAGAGCCCGCGCGATCTCGACCCGCTGGCGCATGCCGCCGGAAAGTTCGTGCGGATAAGCGTTCTCAAATCCACCCAGGCCCACCATGTCGATGTAACGCGCGATGATGCGGTCCCGCTTGCCATGAGTTTGTTTTCGTAAACCGAAGCCGACGTTCTCATGCACATTCAACCAGGGAAAAACGCCGTTCTCCTGGAAGACGAAAATCCGCCGCGGGTCAGGGCGACGCACCGGCAAGCCTTCGACCAGGATTTCGCCGGAGGTCGCTTCCAGAAATCCGGCGACGATGTTCAGCAACGTCGATTTTCCACAGCCGCTCGGTCCAACGATGCAAACGAATTCGCCGCGAGCGACGTCGGCATTCACGTTTTCCAGAACCGCGATTTCTTCGCCAGTTCTCTTGCCGGGAAAACGCATCGACACATTCTGAATTGAAATGACGGCCTCTTTCATTTGCGCCTGCCGACGTAACCCCAACGGACTTCATCGAATTTTTCCAACTGCCGGACGAGGAGATCGAGAATGAGCCCGATGAGCCCGATCATGACCATTCCCGCGACGACGAGATCGTAACGCTTGCCGGCGTTGCGCGCGTCTATGATCAGGTAACCGAGACCGCTGTTGACCGCGATCATTTCGGCGGCTACGACGACGAGCCAGGCTACGCCGAGGGCGATCCGAATTCCGGTGATGATTTGCGGCAAGCACGCGCGCAAGATCACCTGTCGAAAAAGCTCGCCGGTGCCGAGACCGAAGTTTTGCGCGGCGCGCAGATAAACAAGCTGCATGTTCTGGACAGCGGCGATCGTTGCCACCGTGATCGGGAAAACGCTGGCCAGAAAAATTAAAAAGATCGGTGCGGCGTCGCTGACGCCGAACCAGAGGATGGCAACAGGGATCCAAGCGATAGGTGAGATCGGCCGCAAAATCTGGATGAAAGGATTGAAGGCTTGAAACGCGCGCGAGTACCAACCGAGTATTAATCCCAGCGGCACGCCCAGCAGGACGGCCAAAGTAAATCCCCACGAAACGCGAAACACAGACGCGACGATGTATTTGATGAGAAGGCCCTTTTGAATCAGCTCAACGATGCCGCGCGCGACGTTACCTGGCGTCGGGAACAAATCGCTGCCCGACCAGCGAACGGCCAAACCCCACAGCGTCAGAAACAACGCCGCCATTCCCACGGGACGGACGATTCGCCACAGTAACGAGTCGGCGTCGCAGATTCGGCTCTGCGTCGTTGCCGATGTCGACGTTTGCCCAATGGCCGCTTCACTGCCGACGCTGTTCATCTTGCTTTGGTTCCCATGCGTAGGGTTGCACCGCGCTATCATCGGTCACAAATGACGCATCGGTGTAATCTTCAAAGTGAGCGGAGCCGTTCAGAATTCCGGCTGCGCGGCCGAGCGCTTCAATTTCCTCAAAGTCCGCTTTGCGCAGCGCGAGGTTAGTGTATTTCACGCGGTCGGGCGGTTTGCTCAGGACGAAACTCAGCAACCGCGGATTTTGATTGTAATAGAACTTGCTCACGAACTGCGCCGTCTCCATTCGATGCTCCATATTTTTGTCGATCCACTTGCCGCTTTTCGCGATCCCATCTACCAGGCGCTGCACCGTGTCGCGATCGTTCTTGATCATGTCTTCATGGACCGCGAGCACACACGAAATGAAATTCGGCCAGACATCTTTCGTGAGCCAAAGCACGCGGCCGTACCCATCGAGCTCGGTTTGAGCCATGAACGGCTCGCCGCTTGAAATCGCATCCACCGCCTTGGCGTAAAGTGCAGCCGGCATGTCCGGCGGCGGCATTTCGACAAGATCGACATCTTGCGGCGTCATGCCGGCATTTTTCAGCGCGCGAAAAATCAGGAGCCGTTGATTTGAGAAACGATTCGGCACCGCGATTTTTTTGCCGCGCAAATCTTCCATCCGATAAATCTGCGAATCTTTATGGACCATCACGGCCGAGCCGTCGCGATGGCCGAGATAAACGATCTTAATTGGCACGCCTTGTTCGCGCAGCGCCATCGCCATCGGCGCGAGAATGAACGTGGCCGGCGTGTAACCGGAGAGATAAGCCTCTTTCAATTCCGGCCAGCCGTTGAATCGGACCGGCTCGAAAAAGCTGTCGCCAGTCATTTGCTTGTTAATGAAATCTGTGACCGGACAAGTGAGATGACACGTCACCGGCAGAAATCCGATCCGGAATTTCTTGTGATCAGTCGTCGCCGCGCCCCTGGAGTCAAACACGTGCAGATTTAACCAGGCGTGAACGAGCGTGATCGCGATCAACCATGCGACCGCGATTAGAATCAAGACCTTCCGCATCGACATAAAGGCAGCGGAAGTATTCGGGAGCGGCGAATCGCGTCAACGATTCTTTCTCGGCGCCGATTCGGGCGGGCGAAGAAAAAGATTCATGCCGCCAACGTCCACGACTCCGAAATTCCACGACAGATATTCTTCTCCAAGAAGACCGGCGCCGACCTCCTTCGCGATGTTAGCGACTACGACCTCGGCGTTCGGAATCTGCAAGTTGCCGAGCGTCAATTGTTGCACGTGACCGATGTTGATCGGGACAATGCCGGCTGTTGTGTCACGAATCGTGATTTTTAGCGGAGATAACGATACTGCGCAGGCATGCGCTACGGAACTCGCCAGAAGAGTTGTGCTGGCGCCGGTATCAACAATTAAGGACGTCGGGTGACCGTTTAGTGCGGCATCGATTGCCAAATGGTGCTGTTCATCGAAACGCATTGGAATTCGGGTGAAGCCCCTGCCGGCGAGAAATTCAGCGAGTTTTTGCGTTGTTGCGGGAGATGGTCCATTTGGATTGACGTAGATCATCTGCCGCGTGCAATCGATGACCATTCCAAACTTCGACATCTCATGCGCTCCGAACAAGCCATCCAGGTGCGGTCCACGAACTTTGTTAATATGACTTTCGTCGGCGACTGTGATCGGCACGTTTGTGAAAGTGCAATTGCCCATCATTAGGGTCGTGAGCTTGCTGACGCCGTAATGTTCTGGGTTCCATCCCCAAACGCCGCCAACGGGCACTCTAGTGCCTCGCACTGCCAGGCCTAGGGAATGAATCCTCCCGCGATCGATCAGTGTTCGCGGAGAACCTGTATCAATCATCAGCGCGGTGCGTCGCCCATTCATTATCGTTGTAACGAACAAATGGTTTCCCAATCGCCGCTGCAAAGGCGATCCGCCAAAACCTTCGCGTTCCAAAAATGTTTTCAGCGCAGCTGGAGGCGGGCCGGCTGCGCGACTGATCAGCGTTGGGAAGCAAACAATTGCGGCAACTGCCAGGACTAGGGGGAAGTTTTTCATGGCGTTTTTTAGTCGAATTCGAAATGGCGATGCAATTCGGATGTCTAGAGCAACTGATATGGATCGACATCCACGGTTGCCAGGACGTCCTCGGGCAGCGGCAGTTTGTCGAGCGTCTCGCGCACGACCCGGCTCAGCCGCATGATGGCTTCACCGCGCAGCAAAACGTGAAAACGAAATTGTCCCTGAAGCTTTTCGAGCGGTGCCGGCGTGGCGTCACCGAGTATGAATTCCGAACCGAGCGATTCTCTTAAACGGCGCACCAAAGTTTCGGCAGATAATTTCGCACGGCCTTCGTGCGCTGAGCGGACCGTGATCAAAATGGCGTGTTTGAACGGCGGGAAGTCGCAGCGTTCCCGAAACTCCAATTCCTGTTGAAAGTAACCGGCGAAATCGTGGTGCCGCGCAAATTGTATCGACGGGCTAAACGGGGTGTAGGTTTGCACAAAAACTTCACCCGCCGTTTCGCCGCGGCCGGCCCGGCCTGCGACTTGGGTGAGTAATTGAAAAGTTCGTTCGCCCGCGCGGAAATCAGGAAGATGCAACGCCAAATCGGCGTTGATGATTCCGACCAGCGTGACATTTGGGAAATGCAGACCCTTTGCGATCATCTGCGTTCCAACCAAGATGTCGATCTTGCCGGTGCGGAAATTTCTTAAAGTTTCGCGATAAGCCTCCTTGCGCGTCATCGAGTCGGCGTCCATCCGCCGCACGTTCGCTTTTGGAAAAAGATGCGAAACGGTCGACTCAACCTTCTCCGTCCCGAAGCCGGCGTAAATCAACGCGTCTTTACCGCAGGCCGGGCATTTCTTCGGCACGGCGGCGGTGTGTCCGCAAAGATGGCAACTCAAGCGCGCCATATGCCGATGGAAGGTCAGAGCGACGCTGCAATTGGGGCAATCGCGCGCTTCGCCGCAATTGCTGCAAAGCAGCGAGGTGGAAAAGCCGCGCCGATTCAAAAAGAGAATCGTCTGCTCGCGTTTTTCGAGCCGATCCGCAATCGCCTGCGACAGTTTCTCGGAAAGAATTGGAGCGATCTTTTCTTTTCGCCGCTCCTGGCGAAGATCGACAATCCGCATCAACGGCATCCGCTGGTCGTCCACGCGCTGGGTCAGCGCAAGCAGTTCGTATTTGCCGGTCGTCGCATTGTGATAACTCTCGAGCGACGGCGTGGCGCTGCCGAGGACCACCGCGCATTTCTCGATCTTGGCGCGGACGACCGCGACGTCGCGCGCATGATAGCGCGGCGCTTCCTCCTGTTTGTAAGTCGTCTCGTGTTCTTCATCGACAATGATGAGTCCGAGGTCCCTCAACGGCGCGAAGACCGCGCTGCGCGCGCCGATCACGATCCGGGCGCGGCCAGAATGAAGCTTGTGCCATTCGTCATGGCGCTCGCCTTGCGATAAATGACTGTGCAGAACGGCGACGACTTCGTGCATTTCGGCAAAGCGACTTTTGAAACGCTCGACCGTTTGGGGCGTGAGGGAAATTTCCGGGACAAGCACGATCGCGCTGCGGCCGCGTTCGAGCGCAGTCCGAATCGCTTGTAGATAAATTTCCGTTTTGCCGCTGCCGGTAACGCCATGCAACAAAATCGGTTTGGTCGTCTCGGGTGCCGCCAAGGCGTCTGTGATTTTTGTCAGCGCGACGGCTTGTTCCGGGTTCAGCTCAAGATTTGTCGTCGCAATGAATTGCTCGTCTGCGTGTGGATCGCGCTCGACCGTTTCTTCGCGCAGCTCGATCAGGCCGCGCTTGGCGAGCGCGCGCAGCGTTTGGTTGTCGAACGAAGTTTTGCGCAGCAATTCCGCAGCCGGCATTGGCTTCTCCAGTCTGACAATGGCGTCGAAGAGTTCAGCCTGACGCGGTGCGCGCTTCCGCAGATTGTCGATCTTATCCGCCACTCCGGCTTCGGAATTTTCGATTTTTGTCAGCGGCTGGATCAAGAGCTGTTTTTTCCAACCAACCTCCGCGCGCCGGATCACTTGCGGCAGCAAACTGCGCATGACCGTTTCGAGTGGGCAGCAATAATAAGCGCTCATCCATTTCGCCAGCTCGAGAAGCGATTCACTGATTGCCGGAGCTTCGCCGACCAATGCTTCAATTGGCCGAATGCCTTTCGCGTCGCTTTGCTCCAACGTGGCAAGAACCGTGGCGAGGGCGGACTTGTCTCGAAACGGAACCCGCACCCGCGAACCAATGTCGATTCGATCGGCCAGAGTTTCCGGCACGGAGTAATCGAACTCGCGCTGAATGGCGCGGTCGATAATCACGCGAACATAATTGGGCTTCATCATCTTGCTGGCTGACAATTTAATTGAAGTTTAAGTCGATCACGAGCATGAGCTCCTGAAATAAGATGTCCCGGTTTGTCTTAAAACTGATTCTGTGCGTCCTGGTCGCTCTGGCGGCCGGGTTCGGTTATCTCGCGCTCCGGTCCGGGGATGCGCTTTACAGTTTTTACGAATGGGTCAGCCCGGCGCGATTTCAACAATACGATAAACTCATTCTGTCGGTCGCGGCGGAGCATCAGCTCGATCCGATGCTGGTCAAAGCTGTAGTCTGGCGCGAGAGCCGGTTCGATTGTCAAAAGTATGGAACTGCGGGCGAGCGCGGCTTGATGCAAGTAAGCGAGAGAGCCGCCAATGAATGGGCGCGTGAACACAAGATCGAGAATTTCAATTTCGAACAACTCTTCGATCCCAGAACAAATCTTGAAGCTGGCTCGTGGTATTTGCGACGCGCGGTCGAACATTGGCAGAACGAATCCGAACCGTTGCCGTTCGCGCTGGCCGAATATAACGCAGGCGCGAGTCGCGTTCAGCGCTGGATTGGAGCCGGTGGAATTACAACCAGCGAATTTCTGGGTAACATCGATTTCCCAGCCACGCGCAAATACATCGAATCGATTCTCGATCGCTACGCCTTTTACCAAAAGCGCGGCCGAATGTGAGCTGACTGCATTCGTCAGGCGAATTCGCCGGCAATCTTGCTGTTGAGCAGCACAGCATTACCGATCTTGAGCGGCAGATCGACGCCGCGTTGCTTCAACGCCGCGATCACGCTTTCGGTCGGGATATTTCCAACGAGTGCATTTTGGGCGAACGGGCAGCCGCCGAGTCCGCCAATCGCGGAGTCAAATCTTCGGCAACCGGCGTCGTAAGCGGAGAGAATCTTCCCGATCGCGTCGGCCGGTGTGCTGTGCAAGTGGACGCCGATCTCGCACGCACTGCCCGATTTCATCGCGGTCGTGACGACTTGCTGAATCAGAGTCGCGTCTGCCATTCCGACTGTGTCGGCAAGTGAGATTGATCGAATGCCAAGCTCGGCGATGCGCGCAATTGCCGTCCCAAGCTCGTATTCGTTCCACGAGTCGCCGTACGGATTCCCAAATGCCATCGAGACATAAACGACAAGATCGACATCGGCATCATCGGCGCGCTTCTTGATTGCCTCGAGCGCCTCGAAATTCTCATCCGGCGATTGATTTTGGTTTCGCCGCAGAAATGTGGGTGAAATTGAGCAGGGATATCCGAGCGTCGTCACGCGCTTTGTCGCAATCGCGCGTTCCGCCCCTTTTTCGTTGACCACGACGCCGATGATCTCGACATCCTTCGGCGCTTCCAGTTGTTCGAGGACTTGTTCGCTATCGGCCATTTGCGGAACAGCTTTTGGCGAAACAAAACTCACGGCGTCGACGTGTTTGAAGCCCGCGCTGATCAGCGCGCGGAGATATTGAACCTTCAATTCGGTCGGGATCTGGCGCGGCAGACCCTGCCAAGCGTCGCGCGGGCATTCGATTAATTTTAGCGACTGGTTCGCCATGTTCGGAATCTTTGGTAACGGTTCAAGGGAATGACGAAATCGCAAATCGCCGAGGTTTTGGAGGAAATTGCGACGTTGCTCGAATTGAAGGACGAGAACCCTTTCAAGATTCGAGCTTACGCAAATGCCGCGCGTTCGTTGGAAACATTTGGCGGAAATCTGGCCGATCTTCAGGACGAGGAAGCCCTCGCGAAAATTCCCGGCATCGGCAAAGCGATTGCGGCCAAGATCAAAGAATTGGCCGGCACTGGAAAACTCAAATACCTCGAGGAGTTGCGGGCCGAATTTCCGGCGGCGATTCTCGAATTATTTTCAATCTCCGGTCTCGGGGCGAAGAAAATCAAAGCGCTCTACGAGCAGCTTCACATCAGCTCGATCGAACAATTGCGGGAAGCGTGCGAGTCAGGGCGGGTGGCGCAATTGCCGGGCTTTGGCGAAACAACGCAGGCAAAAATTTGCACGGCCATCGAGCAGCGCGCGAAGCATTTCGGATATTTTCAATTTGGGCAGATTGCTGCCGAAGCGGAGTCGCTCCGGCGAGATTTAGCAGCGCATGCCGACGCGCTCCAAGTGGATGTCGCTGGAAGTTATCGCCGGCGCAGGGAAATTGTGCGCGATGTCGATCTTGTGGTCGCGACCAGGAAACCGGCCGCGATTACGGAATTTTTGGTCAAACATGCGCTGGTAGAATCGATCATCGCCCAAGGTCCGACGAAAACGAGTGTGCGATTGCGTTCAGGGATTCAATGCGATCTCCGGGTTGTCAGCTCGGTGGAATATCCCTTCGCGCTCAATTACTTTACTGGAAGCAAGGAACACAACATCGAGATGCGCAGCCGGGCGCTTGCGCGCGGCTGGACGTTGAACGAATACCGACTCGCGCGTTTGCCGCCCGATCCAAAAGCACAAAAGGTCCGAGCCGGACGGGCAGTTAGAAGGCCGACAATTAAGATTCCAACCGTTCGCGAAGAAGCGGATTTGTATCGCGCTCTCGGGCTTGATTTCGTGCCACCGGAATTGCGCGAGAACTGTGGCGAATTTGAAGCTGCCGAGAAACATTCGCTACCGCGTTTATTGGAGCAGGACAATTTACGCGGCACTTTTCATTGTCACACCGTCGCGAGCGATGGGCACAATACGCTCGAGGAAATGGCGGTGGCCGCGCAGGAGCTTGGCTTGGAATATCTCGGGATTGCCGAGCACAGCAAAAGCTCGATTCAGGCGCACGGCATCGACGCGGCAAAGCTGCGCTCGCAAATCGCCGCTATTCGCAAGTTGAACAAGAAGCTCGATGGCTTTCGGGTGTTCGCCGGCGTCGAGTGCGACATTCTCCGCGACGGCAAGCTCGATTTTGACGACGAGATCTTGGCGGAACTTGACTTCGCGGTCGCCTCAATCCATTCCGTTTTCAATTTGTCAGAAGCGGAAATGACCAAGCGAATCATCCGCGCAATGGAAAATCCGTTCGTCACGATCCTGGCGCATCCGACCGGGCGATTGTTGTTAAAACGCGATCCATATCTTGTCGATGTTCGGGCCGTGCTCGAAGCCGCGGCCGCGACTGGAACCTGGATGGAACTCAACGCAGCACCGAAGCGACTCGATCTCGATTGGCGATGGTGGCCGCTGGCGAAAGAGAAAGGCGTCAAGTGCGTGATCAATCCGGACGCGCATCGCACGGAGCGATTGCAGGACTTGTGGTTCGGCGTTGGGATCGCGCGCAAAGGCTGGCTGACTAAAGCCGACGTTATGAATTGTTTGCCGCTCGGCAGAATCGAATCGGGGTTGCAAGCCAAGCGGAACAAAAAAGCTTAGATTTCTTCGCGCTGCGGCAAAAACAGAGTCAGACATTTGCAGGCGCCGCCCGCTTTGAGGAATTCGGTCATTGGGAGCTGATGACAGCGGTGGCCGCGACCAGTCAGATCGGTGACGAGTTTGGGCGCGCCTTCGGGTAACACAATGTCGCGTTCAATTACGACGGCGTTGCAACAAAAGTGCATTGCCTCTTCCGGTGCGACGTCGATCAACTCGGAAACGTGTTCGCGAATGGCGTGCTGTCCGTATTCGTCGAACGCAGCCGGAAACCAAACGGCCGCGCCGTCGGGCAACGGACAAAAACAAGTGTCGAGATGGTAAAAGCGTGGATCGACAAGTTCCACCGAGACAACAAGACATCCGAGCATCTCGGCGACGGCGCGATGAGATTTAATGTCGGAGCGGAATTTGTAACCGCAAAAAAGTGCGTCGCCTCCGAAAAGCGCGTCGCCTTCGCCTTCGAAATAGTAATCATTGGGCAACGAGGAAACTTGGAAGCCGCGTTTTTCCATCCAGTTGGCAAAATGCGGCGCTTCGCCGGCGCGCTCTTTGTGCCGAAAATTGCTCGGAATAAATTGCTTGCCGACAGCGAGCCCGGCATTGGCGGTAAAGACCATGTCCGGCAGTTTCGGTTGCGGCGGGACCAGCTCGATCTGGCAATCCAGTTTGGAAAGGGTCGCGTGCAAACCGCGCCACTGTTTTTGGGCCAGCGCCGCTTCCGCCCCGCGCGCCCGGCTCATCCAGGGATTAATCTCGTACTCGATGCCGTAGTAATCCGGCGGGCAAAGCAGGAGCGCGCGCATAAGATCGACATTTACTTATTGCCTAACTGAGAGCGATTTACGTCCGCGCCCTGCTCGCGTAAACGCTGGATCAGCTCGTCCAACTCGGGCCGGCTCGGCGCCGTGATTTCGATTCGAGCCAGACTGGGATCAACGCGCTTTTGACCAATCTTAAATTCGACGATGTTGAAAGTGGCGCCGCGGGTCACGATCTGATCCAACACCTTTGGCAAGGTGAGCGAATCGATGATGTGGCCGCGTAACTCAATGGTTTCCGAAAACATCGACAAAATTTAGCCGATGAAGCTCGCCCGCGCCAATTGCGCTAATGCGATGGCGGATCGACAATCTGGGCAAGATCGAAATGAAAAAACCGAATGTGCGCGGACCCTCTGCCGGGCGAAAAGCGCATCTCGCATTGCGCGAAAGATTAAATCGCAAATCAAAGCCAGCTCCAGAGTGGCCTACTCCTACCGAGGGTGGGAAAAAATCGCGGCAAAGTGTCCGCAGATCCGTTTATGGGAAAGATTGACGGTCTCGCGGGCTTAACCACCAAAATCGCAGCCAGACTCGCGACTAAGCCGGAGATTTTCATCATTCATCCGGCGGAACTCCGGATTTTGCGATCAATACCTGGTCAAGATCTTTGCGCGCTTGCCGCAGAGAACGGTTGGCGTGTGGTCCGCCGGCTCGGCGGACGGCAGATTGAATTTTATAACGATGCGAGCGCGCGTGAGAGCAGCTAGCTTCTGTTCGACTATGACGCGGCGGTGCTAGTTGATTGTGAAAGTAGCCGTTGCGACCGCACTATCGACGTAGCCACTTTTGACTGCGATCCCCCTGACCGTCTTAGTGCCTTTCCCTGAGAGGGTAAATTGGCCAGTGTAACGAGACGAACTCGTCGTCGAGTGCCTTTATTCAACCCCTCCGCCACTATTTATCGCACCGAATGGCGGAACCTTTTCCAAGCAAGTCGAGGTTCGCCTCTTCTGCACCACATCTGGAGCGACCATGCACGATTAGAAAGCTTTATATGTATAATTGTTAGCGACCCACGAACCGTTGACCTTGGAGCCTAGTGTCACATAGATGGTACGCCCATCCGTGGGAATGTTGTTCACGGTTTTCGACAGCACAGTTATTTGACCGGAATTGTAGATATCAGTGCCGTACAGCGAACTGCCTACGAACAGGAAATAAGCGGTGGCGCTGCCGGCGCTCCATTGGAATGTAACGGTCGAGGACGTAAATGTTGATCCGGGCGGCGGAGTCAGCATTACCGCTGGTCCGGTCGGCGGCGGAGTCGGAGTTGGCGTCGGTGTTGGAGTTCCACCAGGAGTTGGCGTTGGCGTCGGAGTCGGAGTTGGACCGGCCGAGCACGTCGAAAACTTGAACGAACCGATACGTGTCACCCAGTTTAAGCCCTTAACTGGGAAGTACATGTTTGTGTACCAAAAAGTGCAATCGTCTACCGGGTCGACGGTCATTGCGCTGTAATCGCCCCATCTGGTGCAGGTGGATCCGCCGCAGTCACCGCTCTGCACGCTACGCGTGACAGACGGCAGCATTGTAACCTCGGTTTGTGACAAGGTGTTGGCCGGATCGGTGGATAGTCGGCCGGCGTATCGGATGTCCGGTGCGATGGTCGAGCTCGAAGCCGTATAGCCGACAGCCATGTTACCCACACGGTCGACGGCCAGCGAGCCCATAAATCGGTTAAGACCGTCCGGGCCGTTATTAAATATCTGTTGTTGGACTGGAGTAGTGTTAATCGTCCCGCCAGTAACGTTGATCTGGGCCCATTGGATCCCCGTCGGCGTTGATGCACTCGGCGTTCCGGTCGTATGGTTAACCCAGAGCGACTCGACGCCTCCGATATTTCGATACTGATTCTGCATCATCGCCCTATCGGCAAGGGTGTCGGTATTGTTACCACCAGAAGGCTCTGGCACTGTGTCCGCCGCGAGGACGTAAGCAGCTTGAGAAACGTTGGTCGGTCCAACGAATGTCGAGTTGCTCGGGACAGCATAGTCCGGATGAAACTTATAAACCTCCCAGGCAAACAAACTAGTGGAGTCCGCCACCATGTAATTTGGCGAGCCTGCGGGCGGAGCGGTACCGCGATAATTGCTAGGCAACAGGCTGAAATGATTGGAATCTGTGTCGACGACTACGCTTTGCAGCGTAGCGCCATTTACCAAGTCATCGATATTGAATGCGTACGCTCGTGCCTCTTCATAGTGGGAGCTTGAGCAGGAGGTATCCAGGCATTGGAACATATTGGCGGTCATGTAAAGCCCGTCCGGCCAGATACCCATCTTGGGATAATCTGGAAACCACGGATGTGCGGCGTCGTCAGCCCTAATCGGATAGAGCCACCAACCACCGCTAACTGGATCGCTGGTCTTCGAAACAGCAACGCA
>Ga0209648_10003124_pt1 | contig 13846 bp, 9 predicted proteins | sample GraSoi2013_115cm_FD_185830 | JGI IMG/M metagenome (GOLD analysis project Ga0209648, IMG submission 185830) | Grasslands soil microbial communities from the Angelo Coastal Reserve, California, USA - Sample 9_17_2013_115cm (SPAdes) (version 2) | ecosystem: Environmental > Terrestrial > Soil >...
AAGCTTCGTTCACGAAATCAAACAACACATCGAATCGTTCAAGATTCCGAGTGCGACCGCGGCAAAGATAGTGTCCTAATTTGAAATCGGATTTAGTCGAACAAGCGCATTGCAGATTCAAAGTGGCGATTGCGAGTAAAGGCCGCGCGAATGGTTGAATTTGAAATGGGGAAAAAGCTGTGGAGCCGTGTGCGGGAAAAATGGAATCCGCTTACGCAAAAATGGAAGCGGCTTACATCGGTTCAGCGACTTGCGATCATCGTATCCACCGCCTTGCTACTCGCCGTGCTTTTCCCGCCGTTTCATTTCCAGACGGCAAGCTTTACGGTAAATCTTGGATTTCGCTTTCTTTTTACCCCTCCAGTCTGGAGCGAGCAGCTTACTGCAAGCATTAATACACCAATGCTGGCGATTGAAGTTGCAGTGATTTTGGCGATCGGCGGCGCAGCCTATCTTGCCGTGCGCAATTCAAATTAGGACACCGCCCGATAGACGCCGTTATTTGACGAGCGATTCGTAGAGCGATGTCGTTTTCTTTGCGATTGCGCTCCAACTGAAATTTTCTTCAGCGCGCTTCCTGCCGGCCTTGCCGAATTTCTCCCGAAGATCTCGATCTTTCATCAGCTGATTGATTCGCGCGGCGAGATCGCGTGAAAATTTTTCGGGATTGCGCGGCTCGAACGGACTCTCCTTCATTTGCTCGAGCGGAACGAGAAAACCAGTCTCGCCCTCGACCACCACTTCTTTAATCCCGCCGACGGCGCTGGCGACGACTGCGGTTTCACACGCCATCGCTTCGAGATTGATGATGCCAAACGGCTCATAAATTGACGGGCAACAAAAGACCGCCGCATGGGAGTAGAGCTCGATCACGGCCGGGCGATCGAGCATTTCTTCGATCCAGAAAATGTTCTTGCGTTTCTTTTGGGCAGCAGCCAGAGCGTCTTTCATTTCGTCAGCGATCTCAGGCGTGTCCGGCGCGCCGGCACAAAGGACGATCGGAAAATCGGCGTCCATGAATGGAATCGCGCGAACAAGATGAATGATTCCTTTTTGTCGCGCGATTCGGCCGACGAAAAGCAGATACGGCTCTTTTGAATCGATTCCGTGTCGGTCGAGCGCTGAGGTTGAATCGACGCGGTGATATTCGTCGGGATCGATGCCGTTGTGAATGACTCGCACGCGCTTTGGATCGACATCGAACAGGCGCTCAATGTCGCGCTTGGTTTCGGCGGACACGGCGATGATGGCGTCCGCCATTTCGAGCGCGGTCTTTTCGACCCAGAGCGAAAAATCGTAACCACCGGCGAGTTGTTCGCGCTTCCATGGCCGCAACGGCTCGAGCGAGTGAGTCGTGATTACGAGCGGAATTCCGTAATTCAATTTCGCGAGAATGCCGCCGAAATGACTGTACCAGGTGTGACAATGCACCAGATGGGCGTCGATGTTGGTGGTGTTGAAATCGATATCGCGGCGAAGAGCCCCGAAGACCGACTGCAACGGCTTCGGACAAGTGAAACTGCTGGTGTCGAGCTCAAAGCCCGTGACTTTGAGCCGGCCCTCTTTGAAATTTTGATCGCCGAAGCAGCGAACATCGACATCGATCGTCTTCGCCAGCTCGCGCGAGAGATAGCCAACGTGCACACCGGCGCCGCCATAAATGTGCGGCGGATATTCGTTGGTCAGAAAGAGGACTTTCACGCGACCAAATCGGCGTAATCGGGCTTAGCGCGAGGCGCGTGAAAGAAATGACAAATGACGAATGACGAATGACGAATGAATGACGAAACCCAAAGTTGAAAACGGGATGTGAAAATCTTTTTCGTCATTCGGACATTCGTCATTGTTTCGGCATTCGACATTCGTGCTTCGTCATTGACGATTTCATTTCCCCGCGCGCACGAGCAGCACCGGCACCTGCGCCCGGTGCCGCACTTCGTTGATCGTGCTCCCGTGGAGCAAATCGCCAAGAAGCCGATGGCCGTGTGCAGTCATCGCGATCAAATCGCATTGTCGATCTTCGGCCGCTTTCACAATTCCCTGGGCCGGATCGCCCAGCGCCAGAAACGTGTCCACGGTCAAACCCCGCTTCCGCAACGTCTCAGCGGAGTTTTCCAGATAGGCGCGATCGTCTTTCATCTCCTGCGACTCAGCCAGATTCAACTGGTTGTAATTTCTGGCGACGTAACCGTCAGCGACGTGGACGAGCAATAATTCCGAGTGATGCAAACTCGCGAGCTCGGCAATATGCGGGAGAAGCGTTTGATCGGCACGACTGTTTTCGAGAGCGACGAGAATTTTGTGATACATGGGTTAGAAATGACGAATGACGAATGACGAATGACGAAATAAATTCGAATCCACCGTGTCCGAAATAGCTAAACGCGTTTTCATGATTATTTCGAGCTTCGGCATTCGATCATTCCTTCGGGCTTCGTCATTCGGGTTTCGATTTTTCTTAAAATGCGCGTCCGACCCAGGCGGTGATTCCGGCCCAATCACACAAGTATTTTCCGTTCAGCAAAACGATCAGGGCAGTCGTTAGCCAGGCCAACATTTGCAACCAGCGGGGTGAAACGAACTGGCCCATTTTCCGGCGATCGCTCGTGAACAGGACCAGCGGGATCACGGCAAAGGAAAGCTGGAGACTGAGAATGACTTGACTGAGCAAAAGTAATTTCGCGGTGCCGCTCGTTCCGAAAAGGGCGGCGGTGAAAACGGCGGGCACGATCGCAATGAGCCGCGTAATCAAACGTCGCAGCCACGGACGCAACCGGATGTTGAGAAAACCTTCCATCACGATCTGGCCGGCCAGCGTTCCGGTCAGGGTCGAGTTTTGGCCGGAGGCAAGAAGAGCGAAGGCGAAGAGCGCGCTCGCGATCGGGACTCCGAGCGTTGGGGAAAGAAGTTTATACGCGTCCTGGATTTCGGCGACATCGTGCTGGCCGTGCGAATGAAAAGTCGCCGCGGCCACAATCAGAATCGCCGCGTTAATGAACAAGGCGAACATGAGCGCCACGCTCGAGTCGATCGTGGCAAATTTGATCGCCTCGGATTTACCGGCCGAGGACTGCTCGTAATTGCGCGTCTGCACCACCGAGGAGTGAAGATAAAGATTATGCGGCATCACGGTTGCGCCCAAAATGCCGATAGCGATGTAAAGCATGTCGCGATTGCGGATGATTTCAGCATGCGGCGCCAAACCGCCTAAGACGGCCCGAAGCTCAGGTTTCGAGAAAATAACCTCAAACAAGAAACAGCCGCCTATCGTCAGGATCAGGACAACAACGAGCGCTTCGATGTAGCGGAAGCCTTTGTTTTGCAAATAGAGCACGGCCAACACATCGAGGGCCGTGATGCAAACGCCAATGACGAGCGGGATTTTGAAAAGCAAATTTAAGGCGATGGCCGAACCGATCACTTCGGCCAAATCGCAGGCGCAAATCGCCAGCTCGCAAATTATCCAGAGCGCGAATGAAACCGGCTGCGAGTAATGATCGTGGCACGCCTGCGCCAGATCGCGTTGGGTGGCGATACCGAGCCGCGCGCAAAGCGCTTGCAACAGGATCGCCATCAAATTCGAAAGTAGAATGACGCTCAGCAGCGTGTAACCGAATCCCGATCCGCCCGCTAAATCGGTCGCCCAGGTCCATGTAACCGACCGCCACCAGATAACCAGGCCCTGAAAACGCCAGCAGTTTTCGCCAGAAACCCGCGCCCGGAGCGATCGCAATCGTCCGATGCGATTCCGGCAGACTCGGCGATGTGCGATCGACTCGCCAACCATCCCTGGTCGAAAGCTGATTCTGCATGACTCGGCAAGTTACCGTTTCATTCGGCGTAAACAAGATCGACCACGACGCCAGGCTGGCACCGAACCGTCAGATTGATTGGCCGACAGCAAACGCTGCAATCTTCGATCAGCGATTGTTCGGATTGCGAAGTGTCGATCTGCAACGGAAAAACTTCGCCGCAATGCGGACAGGTGACTTCAGTTTCGAGGACGAGTTGCATCTTGGCGATGTGAACTGTGGAGGCAGGCGTCTCGCCTGCAATCTCAAACAAAGCAGCTGGGGACGGCTGCCACCACAGGAAAGATTAAAGCGCGGCGTCCGGTTTGGTTCCTGCCGGGGCCGGTTGCGCTTCCTTCAGCTTCTGAAAATGCAGCTGGCGAATGCGGCGACTGTCGGCCTGGGTCACAGTCACGCAGTAGTTGTCGATCTTTACTTGCTCGCCTTGTTTCGGCAGATGCCCGAGCAGGTGCGTCACGTAGCCGCCGACAGTGCTCACGTCCGGATTTTCCAGTTCGAGCTTGGCGAGATCGTTCAACTCATAGAGCCCGAGCGTGCCGTCCACCGTAAATTCGTTCGCGTTGATCTTTTTGAATTCTTCCTTGTCGGTGTCGAATTCGTCCTGGATGTCGCCGACCAATTCCTCGAGCACGTCCTCCAGCGTGACCATTCCGACAGTGCCGCCGTACTCATCGACCACGATGGCGACGTGCGCGTGCTTGCTCAGAAAAAAACTCAGCAATTTCTCGAGCGCCATCATCTCCGGGACCGGAATCAATTCGCGTTTTATCCGCATCAAGTCCGGATTCGGATCGCGCATCATCGGAACCAGTTCTTTGATATGAATAAGGCCGACCGTGTTATCGAGATTTTCACGGCAGAGCGGAAAGCGCGTGTGCCGCGATGCGAGCGCCTTTTTCACGTTCGTCTCGAAATCGTCCTCGATATCGAGATAAACCACTTCGCCGCGCGGCGTCATGATATCGCGGACCACGCGCTCACGGAGATCGAGCACGTTGAGCACGAGCTTGCGCCCGAGCGCCGAGACTTCCTTCGATTTCTCGCTCTGCTCCAGAATGAGACGCAACTCCTCTTCGCTGTGGGCCAGCTCGGTCCCCGGAATCGGTTTCATCCGAAGCATGCCTCTCAAAAGCAAATTGGAAGACTTGTGGAGTAACCAGATCGCCGGCTTGAACAGGAAATAAAACGCGCCCAATGGCCTGACCAATCGCAGCGAAACCGCCAGAGGATTCGCGATCGCGGTGTATTTCGGCGCCAGCTCTCCGAATACGATGTGCATGAAAGTGATCCCGATGAACGCGAGCGCGACTGAAACCGAGGTGACAAACACGTGCGACTGAATGTTGGCCAACGCGAAGAACGGCTCGAGCAGGTGCGCGAGAAACTCTTCGCCGAGCCAGCCGAGCGCGAGACTGGCCACGGTCACGCCGAGCTGCGTCGCCGAAAGATAGGCGTCGAGGTGCGAGCGAATATATTTCGCGAAACGCGCCCGCGGATTCCCCTCCTCCGCCAATTCGTCGAGCTGGCTCGCGCGCACTTTGATGATCGCGAATTCGCACGCGACAAAAAATCCGTTCAATCCGACCAACGCGGCGATGACCACCAGTTTTCCAATGATCACGGCGGCCGAGTCCCATTGCGTGACTGGCACGTCCGCGAGCGGAAGCATTAACAAAGAGTTCATTTTACGAGCGCGCGCGGCGCACCCGAAAATCGACCTCTGGTTGTCCTACCAGCTGGACTTCGTCACGCCAGGGATCAGTCCCTGGGAGGCGAGCTCGCGAAACGTCAGCCGCGAGACTTTGAACCGGCGGATGAACGCGCGGCGGCGGCCCGTGACTTCGCAACGGTTCACGACCCGCGTCGGGCTGGCGTCGCGGGGGAGCTGGGCCAAACCGGCGTAATCCTTCTTCGCCTTGAGCTCGGCGCGGAGCGCGGCGTATTTCTTCACTGTCGCGCGCTTGCGTTCATTGCGATTAATCCAGGATGTCTTTGCCATAAGGGAACGCGGAATTTAGTGGCGAACTTCCGATTTTCAACTTGTTTCTCTTGGCACGCCGTAGCCTTGGCGAAGGCGGCGGCCCTGTGATTTTGGTGGATCGACCGCTCCGCGGGCGATGCTAAAGTTACTCGGCTTCGCCGACATTTTATACCATCGAGCTCGCCACGGGACGAGTCCGTCCGTCGGCGGACAAGGGACTGCTCGATCCACCTTAACGCCAAAGTTGAACGTTGATCGCTGAACGTTGAACGTGTCGCTCATGCTTTCGCTTTTTCGCAAAGACTTTCCATCGCCTAGGGGCGATCTCGCCCAGGCACTGGACGCGGCGCTGCACCGGTTCGTCCAGAAATCCGGGCCGATTGTCGATCTTCGGTCACGCGTTTTTCCCCTGGTCGACGAACTCCGGATCAATCTCGATGGCGCGAAGCTCGATTCTCCCTCTCCACCGCTGGCAAAGGTCGAAGGCGAGACCAAGCTCGCCTTTGAAACGGCTGTCGTGAACATAAGAGGACGAAACATTTCCGTTCTCGGCGTGCCGCTTAATTTGCGAATGGAAATCCGCGACGTCCTTTTTCACAAAGGCGCCGACGCCAACGGCGACGCTGTTTTGGTCATCCACCGAGCACGCGAGGGGCAATTGGTGATTTCGGCAGCGCAGTTGAATCTGGAAGAAGCAGTTGGGCGACTTGGCGGAGAGAAAGCGCGCCTTTGGGGAGTCGATCTCGAACGAGTTCGCTTGGCGATGCGCGCGCGGAGCCGGCGCTCGCTGGCCGCTGACATCAGGATCCAGGCGAAGAAATTTTTTGCCCGCGCCAACATTGACATCTACGCCCAGCTCGACATCAGCAACGAATTCGAGGCCAAAGTTTCCGAGCTCAAATGCAAAGGCGACGGCAAACTCGGCTCGTTCGCCTGTGGCGCGCTTGGACCGCTCTTCGAGAAACTGAAGAGCAACGCATTTCCGCTCAAATCGCTTCCGCTCGGTGGTCTTCAAATTGTCGATGTGCACGTCGCGGTTGCCGACACCGTCGAGCTCACTGTCGATTTTGGAAGCGGCGCAGAATGATCTCTGAAGGTGGATCGGCCACTCCGTGGGCGATGCTATTGTAGGTGGCTTCGCCGCGATTATTTAACATCGGGCTTGCCACGGGACGAGTCCGTCCGTCGGCGGACAAGGGACTGCTCGATCAACCTCAAGCAGCGTTTGATCACCGCCGCGCTAGTCGTCGAAACAAGAATACGCCCAGGACGATAAAGAGAACGTTCGGCACCCGCTTTGTGTCATTCCGACCGAAGTGGAGGAATCTCTAAATATTTCTGGGCAACTGACGCGTGGCACTCAGAAATAGTAAGAGATGTCTCGACTTCGCTCGACATGACATGGGTTGGCAAGCGACGCGCTTGCCCTACAATTTTTCGTCTTATTGCCGCGCTAAGCGGCGAAACAGAAATGCGCCCAGGATAATGAAGAGAACGTTCGGCACCCAGATCAGAAGTTCCGGATGCACTTTTGGATTTCCGCGGAGCGTGTCGGCGATGATGACGAAAAGAAAATAAGCGACCGCGACGATCAGGCCCATGGCGAAGCCGATCGAGGTCTCGCGCCGATGCGCGGTCACGCCGAGCGGGACACCGATGATGGCGAACGCGACGCACGCGAACGGAAATGAGAATCGTTTGTTGATCTCGGTCCGGCTCTCGCTGCGCTCCCGCGTGCTTTCGCTTTGCAACTGATCGAGCAATTGTTCGATCGACATGGCTGATCGGCTCGGCCGTTTTTTCTCTTTTTCGTAAAGCTCGTCGAGGCTGATCGGCAACGTCCCTTCATGCATGCTAATGCCATCCTTGATTTTGCGTAGATCGCTCGGGTCCTTCTCATCGCGCTGCTGGTAACGCGCATTGTAGAGATGCATCAGGATCCGTTTGTTATCGAGATCGGCCTCGAGCATTCCGGTCCGCGCGAACGTCACCCGCAGCGGCATCGATTTTTGATCGAGCTCGAACACGGTGATGTTCTCAAGCTTGTTCCCCTCTTTTTTCCCGACGTAAATTTTTCGCCCGGGAAATTGATCGATCACCTGGTCGCTGCCAAAAAGCGCCATCGGGTCGCGCGTCGCCAGATCGAAAATGGTGCTGCGCAATTTTTTCTGCGCCGCCGGCGACACCTGGACCGTCAGCCAGAGACAAAGCGCCGTGCACACGAGCGCAATAACGCCGAGCGAAACGGCGACGCGCGGCACGCTCACGCCGTTGGCGCGGAGCGCGATCAATTCGTTGTCGGCCGAGAGCCGGCCGAAGACGAGAAGGATTGCGGTGAGTAATCCCCACGGAATGGTGAAGATGAGCGAGAACGGAAAAACGTAGGCGATGAACGCGAGCAAATATTCGACTGGCACATCGTGGTTGACCAGCAACGGCAGCAGTTTGCGAAAAATGTTCCCGACCACCAGGACGAGACTCAGGATCGCGATCGCGAAGAGCACGTTCACGAGCAGCTCGCGACTGACGAACTTGTCGACCAGCTTCATCGGTAGCCAAGAGTAGCACAGATTTTCCGGGGAGCGCACGCGCCCCCGCGTGCTCTTTCCGGCGCCTCGCCGGAAAGTCTTAACCAAACGCGAAGGCGCAAATCAATCTCAGCATAAAAAGTTCGCGATCGCGAGGGCGCGATCGCCAGCATGCGAGGCGCATGCGCTCCCCAATCCAACTTTGCTTCAGCGCGATGCTTCGTTAAGAATAGTATCCGTGGACAAGATCGACATCTATGACGTTGCAATCATCGGTGGCGGGCCGGCCGGCAGCACGGCGGCGACGTTGCTCGCGAAAGCCGGCCGGCGCGTGATCGTCTTCGAGCGGGAGAAGTTTCCGCGATTTCACATCGGTGAATCGCTTCTGCCGTTCAGCGTGCAAACGTTCGATCGCCTCGGCGTGCGCGAAAAACTCGACCGCACGTTTCTGCCAAAATTCGGCGGCGAGATCATGGCTGCCTGCGGGACCAAAGGCGTAAAGTTTTATTTCAAAGACGGCTTTCGTTCGCAGCGCGACCGCGCCTATCAGGTGACGCGTTCCGATTTCGACAAATTGTTGCTCGATCATTCGCGCGAAAATGGCGCGGAAGTGCGAGAGCAAACCGAAGTGACAAAACTCGATTTCGCCGATGATCGGGTAAAGATCGACATTGAAAGTTCTGACGGCGCGAAATCAACGATCGAAGCGCGTTATCTACTCGATTGCAGTGGCCGGCAGACGCTGCTCGGCAGTTTATTCAACGTCAAAAGAACGTACGATCATCTGCAAAAGTTTTCGGTGTTCGCGCATTACGAAAATATTGGCCGGCTTCCGGGACGCGACGCCACTCTGATCCGAATGGTGCGCGGGCTCGACCGCTGGTTTTGGATGATTCCGCTCACCGAAACGCGCACCAGCATCGGCGTGGTCATGGACACGGCCACGTTTCGGGCGGCAAAACTTTCGCCGCAAACTGCGCTGGAAAAGTTTATCGACGAACAACCTTTGATGAAAGAGCGGATGAAAAAGGCGGTCCGGGTCTCGCCCGTTTATTCCGCCGGCGATTTTTCCTATCGTAACACGCGCTTGGCCGGAGAACGTTGGCTGTTGGCCGGTGACGCCGCGGGCTTTATCGACCCGGTATTTAGCAGCGGCGTGTTTCTGGCGATCATGTCTGCCGAGAAAGCAGCCGACACCTTGGACGCAGCCCTGCGCGATGAATCAAAACGACGTCGCCTTTTCAACAAATATTCGCGAAGCGTAAATCGCATCATGGACATCTACCTGACGTTCGTGAATTCATGGTATCGCCGGAGCAAGGAGTTCCTCGAAGTTTTCTTGAATCCCACCGACACGATGCAAATCGCGGCGGCAGTCAACGCCGTGCTCGCCGGCAACGAGGGCAAGAGCCTGGCGATCAAATGGCGAATGTGGCTGTTTTACTTCTTCGTTTACATGCAAAGATTTTTCGCGCTATCGCCGCGGCTCACGCTGGTGCCAAAATCGGAAGAGATGCCGACGCCTGTTGGCGTCTGAAGAATTAACCACTACGAATCGACACGAATTTGTTCCGTGAGATCGTGCCTAATCGAATGTTCCGGTTTATTCTGTCTCGGACATTCGTGTTCATTGGTGTGAATTCGTGGTTAAATTCTGCTCTGATCGCGCTGTTAATTGTCGATCTGACAAGCTGCGCAACAACTTCAACGCATCAATTCCCGCAGCCAGCGCGGGATTGGCAGACACGCACGGGACAACTTCTTTATCGCAATCCCAAAACGACGGTCATCGGGGACGTCATCGTTCGTTTTTCCAGGAACGGTGACTTTGAACTGACGTTCTCGAAAGGGCCGGGCGTAAATCTTCTATTTTTGCGACAGGACGCGAGCTTTGCTGAAGTTAGCGGTCCCCTCGCCGGCCGCGGCTGGTCAGGCCCAATCGATCATGCGCCGCCGCCGCTGCGAGCCTGGCTCGAACTGCGTAACAAGATCGTTCAGGCGAAAGATCGACATCAGGTGCGGCATGTTTCGGGATCGGAAACTTTTGTTTTCCGATTTTAAACGCGGCGGCAATCACGGAAGCTCAAGTATGCGGATGAGTGATTTGATCGCGCGCGTCATGGCGCAACGACGCGTGCTTGTCTGGTTTGGCGTGGCCGCGTTGGCCGCAGCCTGCCTCGGAATCCTCGTCACGCGGATCGAGCTCGATTCCGATGTAATCAATATGCTGCCGAAGGGTTTCGAATCGGTCGAAGGCCTGAAAATTTACGATCGCGACTTCGAACAGACGCGGGAGCTGACCTTCGCACTACGATGTCAGCCTCAGGATGTCGACGAGCTGGAAGAATTCGCGCCGACCTTTGCGGAAAATTTGCGGAAGCAATCGTGGTGCGAACGCGTGCTGGCCGGTTCGCCAATGGAAACGCCGGACGGCATCCGTGATTTGCAATCGATCGCGGTTCCACTGCTTCTGAATCTGGAGCCGGCCGCATTCGAGCAGACGATGGCGATCTTGCAGCCCGAGAGAATTCAAGAGCGGCTGCATCGTTTGCATCAGGAAATCGAGGCCGGCTCGCCGCGACCAGAATTTGAACTCGGGTTCGATCCGCTGGGCATCATTGCGCCAGCGCTGAAACCGTTTGCAGAAGCGAACGCGATCGAGCAGGAGCAACCGCTCACGTCGCCGGACCGCACGATGCGCGTTTTTCTCGTGGTCACGAATCAACCGTCGCTGAGCGCGTTCGAGTGTCAGCGGTTGATGCGTCAGGTAAATGCCTTTCGTGCGCGCGCAGGAGATGGCTGGGAGGGCGGGCCGTTGGAAGTTCTGGTCACCGGACGCTCGGCGTATGTCGCTGAGATTTCCTTGAGCATGCGGTACGATATCGTGGCCACGCTCGGCAGTTCGGTCCTGCTCGTCGGCATCATTTTCTTCATCGGCTTTCGACGATGGCTTCCGCTGCTCGGGATGGGTTTTTCGCTTTTGCTTTCGTGCCTGGTCGCGCTCGCGGCCGGACTACTTGTCTTTGGCAGACTCAGCATGGTGGCGGTAGGCTTCTGCGCAATCCTGGTCGGACTCGGGGTCGATTTTGCGATCCTGATTTTTGGTCGCTACCAGCAGGCGCGGATTGACGGCGAGGAATATCGGTCAGCAATTGCTACATCGGTGGCAAGACTCGGCCGCGCAGTTTTTTTCGGCGCGCTCACCACCGCGGTTGGGTTTCTTGCGCTGATCCTGAGCGGCTCGATGGGTTTCTCACAGCTTGGCGTCCTAATCGCGATCGGCATTTTCTTTGCGGGACTCTTCATGTGCACAATTCTGTTTTTGTTTGTCCGACCGGGGCAGGCGCCGCAACGACACGATTGGGTCTTCGAGATAGTGAAAAAATATGTGCGGTGGAGCGTCCAACGACCTGCGCCCATGATCATTGTCGCCGGCGGAGTTCTGTTATTGCTGAGCGTGATCGGGTTTTCGCCCGTGCCTCCACTGCGCTTTGAAGCCAGCGTCCGTTCGCTCGAACCGAAAAACAGCCGGGCCGCCGAGGCGCTGCAAGCAATTATGGCAAAAATGCCGACGCGCTGGGAGCCGGTGCTCGCGATCGTGCATGCACGCGACGCCCGGGAGTTGCATGACGATTGGCAAAGAATCACGGCGCACTGGACCGAGCTCCAACAGGCAGGCAAAATCAAAGGTTTCTCGACGCCAGCGGCGCTGTGCCTTTCTCCGGTGTGGATGGAAAAAAATCGGGAACACCTTCGAACAGTGAATCTTCCGGCGGTACGGCAGACTCTGGAAGAAACTTTGAGGGCAGAAGGCTTCAGCACTGACTCGTTCGCGTCTGCTTTCAAATTGTTGGACGATTTGCGGACGGTTGCCGATCCAAAGGCACCGCTACCGGACTGGCGAAAACAATTGCCGAAGGGAGCGGGTTGGTGGTTTTTGGTGGATCGCTATTTCGCAAGGAATCCCCTGCTGACGACGGGCTTTGCGACCACGAACGAGCCCGTTGCGATCCACGCCCAAAGCGAAGAGTTGAGCCGCGAACTGCCCGTGCCCGGTGTGCCGATGATTCTCTCGGGTTGGAGTTACACGTTGGCCGATTTACAACCATGGTCGCAGCGGCAATTACTGATCATCAGTGCGCTGATGGCGTTGTTCGATGTCGGGCTGCTGGCGATTTTGTATCGCGACTTGCGGCTTTGGCTGATTCAGATCGTTACGCTTACATTCGGAATTGGCGCGATGATCGCCACGATGAAGCTGCTCAATCTTCATTTGAACTTGCTCAATGTGCTTTCATTCCGGCTGGTGCTCGCGATCGGCGTCGATTACGGAATTTACGTTGTGCTCGTTTGGCAAAAGACGCGGGAGCTGGAGCACGACGTCGCGGGAGTGATCAAACCGGTAATTCTCGCGGGGCTAACCGCGGTCAGCGGATTCGGTTCGTTAGGCTGGGCGCGCAATCCGTCGTTGAGCGGACTCGGTATCGCTTGCGCGATTGGAATTTTTTGGAGTTTGCTCGCGACAATTTTCTTCGCGTTGCCAGCGATGGCAGCAGCCAAACCCAAAGTCTGGAACGAGCGATGAGGGCGCCGCAGCCGATATAAGATCGAGCAGTGAGACACTGGGGCCCTTAAACAGAGCGGCAATGTTTGCCATTTCCAAATTATCCCTTCTCCTGCTGAGTTTAGTTTTGCTAACGCCAATCGTTCGCGCGCAGTCGTTGTCAGAAGCGGACGTAAAGAATCTTCTCGCCCGGATCGCCGAACGGCGCGCGTCGTCACCGGATGTCCGCGCAGATTTTCAGGAACAAAAAACGATGCATCTCCTGAATAAGCCGATCGTCAGCTCGGGAAAAATCTGGTTTCACGCGCCGAACAAATTCCGGCGCGAAATCACCGGAAACTCGCCGAGCGTGACAGTGAGCAACGGCCGCGACCTTTGGATTTATTATCCAAATTTCAAATCAGCCGAGCATTACTTGCTAGGAAAACGATCGCCGGCGGATGCGGCCATCGCCGCGATCAATACCGCGCTCAATTTGGAAAATGTTGAAAGCACATTTCGAATCATGGGGGCAAAGATCGACAATGGCTATGCTTTGGAGCTAACTCCGCGCTCGCCGTCGATGAAACGCATGTTTCAGAAGTTCGATCTGCGCTTGAACAACGATCTCGTCGCGGAACGCACGGAGATGACGCAACCAAACGGCGATCACATCGTCACGACATATTCGAATCAAACGCGGGCGGCGATTCCGGCATCGACGTTCGAGTTCACACCTCCGCCGGGGACGGCGATCAGCACTCCACTCGGGCGTTAGTGTCGCTTGCCAGTGGTGGTCGAAGGCGGGGACGATTTAATTTGCTCGTAGCGAATGCTCGTATTTTGCGTCGACATGTCTTCAATCATCCAAGTCAGATGTGCCACGTCGTTAGCGTCGAAGATTGCATTGATGAAGTCGCCCGCAAACCGATTGTCGCCACTGCATCCCGCCGCGGCACAAATCGCTCCAGTGTGCACGTTT
>Ga0209648_10003125_pt1 | contig 13846 bp, 7 predicted proteins | sample GraSoi2013_115cm_FD_185830 | JGI IMG/M metagenome (GOLD analysis project Ga0209648, IMG submission 185830) | Grasslands soil microbial communities from the Angelo Coastal Reserve, California, USA - Sample 9_17_2013_115cm (SPAdes) (version 2) | ecosystem: Environmental > Terrestrial > Soil >...
TGGTAGCGGGTCGAGGAGAGAGGCAAGTGGCTCGCGCTCGAGAACTGACTTTGTCCAGGGGAGGCGGTGCCAAAGGTCGCCGGAGCGGCGAAGGACAGCATTGGAAAGCACCTCACGGAGAGGTGCGAAGGTTCCGGCGATTTGCGAGAATAGAGCGCTGCCGGCTTGCCGCAGTCGAACGGCAGTGCGGGCACGAATGCTTGTTTCGTGGGGGCGGTTTCCCAACAAAGCGGCCTCGCCAAAAAAGTCACCCTTGCCCAGGATGGCGACGATCTTTGGCTCGGTGTTCGGCTCTGCCGCTTTCAGGATCTCTACTTCGCCTTCTTCGATAACACTAAAGAATCGGGCCGACTCGCCTTGTCGCTGGATGAAATCGCCTGGACGATAGTAGGCGTGGTAGACCTGTTGCGCCGAATCGGTATTAAGGAAGCTGAGATCGCGCGGAAAGAGCAAGTCCCATGCCCAGTCCAGGGCCACTTTGATTCTGCGAGACCACGTCGGCAGCTTGAAGAGATATACCCCGCGCCACAGGAACCAGGCGAGGAAACCCGAGACTTGCATGCCAAACATTTCCGCGACGGCTTGGTAGCCGCCAATAGAGCAGAGCTGCCCGAGGGCTTTGAAGCGGAACGGTCTGGTGGGCTCGCCTTTCAGGACTCGAACGAGGTTGAGCGCCGCCTGGCGACCCTGGCGTTCCGCGAACTGGCCCGTTGGAGCGGACGGCTTGTTGTCGAAGGAGTTGACGATGAGGGCGCAATCGCCTATTGCCCAAGCGTTGGTCTGGCCTTCGATTCGCATTTCCGGAGCGGTGCGAATGCGTCCCCGCTCTTTAGGAACGTCGAGGTGTTGGACGAGGGGAGAGATGGCGGTTCCGATTGTGCAGACCACGGTGGCTCCCGTCACCATCTTTCCATTGTTCAGTTCGATGCCCTCGTGGGTTGCGGCGACGGCACGCGTATTCAGCAGGATATTGATGCCAGCTTCCTCCATCTTCTTTCTGGCGAACTCGCCCAGCGCCGGCGCCACTTCGGGCAAGATATGGTCCTGGGAATGGACCAGCGTGACAACAACGTCTTCCTTTTTGAAGTTGCGGTAAAAGCGGGTGCTGCTGCGAACCAGTTCGTTGATTTCTCCAGCGACCTCGACGCCGCTGAAGCCTGCCCCCACGACAATGAAGCTGAGATGCCAGTGCTGGCGATCAGGATCGCTAGCCGTTTCAGCTTGTTCCATCTGACGCACGACGTGCTGGCGAAGGTCAATGGCGTCGCGCATAACCTTGAAGGGAAACGCATGCTCGGTCATCCCCGGGATAATGCCCAGGTTACTCTCCGCTCCGCAGGCGATCACGACGTGGTCGTAATGCAAGCGTCCGAGCACTCCGGTCCCATCGTCAAATTCGATCTCTGAGGAGGGAAGATCGATCCTCTGAACGCGTTCGGTACGGCAACCAACACCAGGGAGCATCTGGCGCAAAGGCGTTGTGGCCGCGTCCGCATTGATGGAAGCTCCCGCGACATCCGCTAGAAGAGGATGAAATACCATGTGGTTCTCTCGGTTGAACAGGAGGATCTCGCACTCTGAAGCGCGCAGCTTGCTGCGAAGAGTTTTCGCGAATTGTACAGCGGCAAATCCTCCGCCCACAATGACCACTCTGATTGGCTTCAATTCCTTGCTCCCTATGGCCGGGTGCGATGTAAATCCCGCTCCTTCCGGCAACTGCTAACCCACAGAAAACCGAGAAACGACATTCCGGCGTACTAGTTCAGGATAAGGAGCAGGAAATGAGGAGTATTTCGGAAACGTGTAAATTCTGTTCGAAATGACTGAAGGAATGGTAGTTGCGCAAGCGCCGGAGGCGGCCAGACATCAGGAATCCGGGAGCCGGTTGATGCGAACAAAAGTCGAAAGAGAATGAAGCGAGTGGCTCGCCGGAATTCGTTTTGATTCAGTCGCGCGCTTCGGCTCGGCGAGGCTCTGGCTCCTGGTTTCAAACGCCAGTTCCGCCGAGGCGAGGACGAGGCAGATCCAGAACAAGTCTGCGACGAACAGATGCACCATCTGCAGCCAGACAGGAGCGAGCAGGATCACATTCATGACTCCGAGACCAACCTGCAGGATCAACATGCCAATGAGAAAGGGTAGCGTCTTTGACGAATGGGCTTGCCTGGTGAAACTTTTCCGAACTATCCATAAGACAAAAATAGTGCCCAGCACGACCGTAACCGGATGAAGAAGCCGCAAGCGCAACAAATGGTGACTGGTTGATGAAAAGTCTTGCATAAGAGCGGACCGGAAAGAAGTAGCGGGAAAGACCGTGTCACCGAGAGCGGCGAGCGAGCCGGTGATTCCAATGGTCATTACCGCGACCAAGCCAATTCCAATGGTGAACAGTTCGCGCGGCTTTCCAGCCACCGCAAAACGGCGATCGTCGCTTGAAAGCCATCGTGCCGTCAGTGCAAGGGAAGCAACGAGCAGAAGCGTATTGCCAAAATGCAAGCTCAATAAGAGCGCGCGTCCCGCAGATTGGTCTTGAGCAACATGATTGAACACGACAAGCAGGGCCCCCAGCAGAGCCTCGTTAAATAGAAGGATAATCGCGAGGACAGCAGAGTAGCGCGGCCAGTCTCCTTTTGATGTTTTGCGCCAGCACCACACAAGAAGAGAGGAAACCATGACCAGGGCCAAGACGCTTGTTACGCGGTGCAAAAATTCGATCACTGTTTGTAGTTGTGGCGCTCTAGGCAGGATGTTGCCGTCGCAGAGCGGCCAGTGGTTGCCGCAGCCGGCGCCGGAACCCGTGGCCCGCACATACGCGCCCCAAACGATCACGGCAACGTTGTATGCGAGTGTTAGCCACGCGAAGCGCGCTACCCATTCCAGGCGGCTTTCGGAAGCCATCGGCGGGCAAGTATCAGAACGGGAGATCATTGATTTCACGAGAACAGAAGATGGATCCGTGATGGCAAAGCCAGCCGTGAGCCACACGCGGCCAGGAATCAATCCTCACTATGGTCCGAAGGGGGCGCGATACCCAGGCGCTTCATTTTGTAGAACAAGGTAGTGCGCTTCAACCCGAGTCTCGCGGCTGCTCCTCGCGGACCACCGAGTTTCCAATTTGCGCGCTGACACGCAGCGAGAATTTCTTGACGAACCTTGTCCTCAAGCGTCGGATTTGAAATCTCGGTCAGTGCAGGTTCGAACTTCTCGAGCTCCGCCGGCTCGAAGACCCCGTCAGTGGAGAGAATTACGCCGCGCGCCAGGTAGTTTTGCAACTCACGAATATTTCCCGGCCACGAATGACGAAGGATCGCGCCCATCGTTTTCTCGGGGATGGTTTCAATAATTTTGTCCATGGAAGTCGCGAACTGTTCCACGAAATACCTCACGAGCTCCGGAATATCTCTTTTCCTTTCGCGGAGCGGCGGTAGAGAAATAGGGAAAATATTCAGCCGATAGTACAGGTCTTCGCGGAATTCACAGTCTTGGACCATTTGCCGCAGGTCTCGATTGGTCGCGGCCACGATACGAACATCGACCCGCGTAGTGCGCGTGCTGCCGACTGGTTCGAACTCACGCTCCTGGAGCGCACGGAGGATCTTCGGCTGAAGTTCCAGCGGCATGTCTCCAATTTCATCGAGAAACAACGTGCCACGATCCGCCAGCGCGAAGCGGCCAAGGTGAGAATTGAAGGCCCCCGTGAAAGCTCCCCGCTCATGTCCGAAAAGCTCACTTTCGAGAAGACCCGCAGGCATCGCGGCGCAGTTGACCTTGACCAGATTTCGGTTTCGGCGCGGGCTGAGCTCGTGAATCGCGCGCGCAATGACTTCCTTGCCCGTCCCGGTTTCGCCGGTGATCAAGATAGTGGCATTCGTAGGTGCCGCTGCCTCGACTTGGGCGAGGATGGAGCGCAGGCCACCGCGACGCCCCACGATACTGTCCACGAACGAAGGTTCAGAGCGTTCCCGTTTGCGCAAAACTGATTCATCTGGAGAATAAGCGGTCGTGCTCAAAATCGCAGTTCCCCTGTATTCGTCTGCTTGGCTGCCTGAAATTGACATCACGTTTCACCCCTATTCTTAGAGCCACAATTCACAACTGATATTTCACGGAGTTCCCAATCCCCCAACCCTACCCTACGGTGTGCTACGTTCGCTTAGGCTGTAACCTCCGCAGCCTTGAGGTTTCTAGAAACCGACGCCACAAAAGGCATCTGCGCATAGAAAGACTGCTGATCTGTGTCCCTCAGGAATGCCAACCCTTTTTCGCCTGGCTGCCGGTCGATGATAAGTACATCGCCCGGACGCACTTGTGCCGTGGCCAAGAGCCTTGCAAGCGGAGAGACCACATAGCGCTCGATGGCGCGCTTTAGGTGACGCGCGCCATATCTCTGGTCGGTCCCCTCCTGCAGCAGGAATTGCCGCCCTTTGTTCGTAATTTGGAACAAGAAGGGGCGCGCCGTCGAATCCGATACACGCTTCTGCACTTGCCCTAGCTCGATCTCCAGCACTTCATCAAGTTCTTCATGCTTCAATGGGTGAAATACCACCACGCTGTCCAGCCGGTTCATAAATTCGGGTGAAAACTTCCTCCGCGCTGCTTCCACTGCCGTCCGCTCCACCTTGGCGTCCAGACCTGCCGCCGGCTTGTCTTTAGGCTGAATGAACCCCATCCCACCTTCCATTAATTCCATGATTTCTCCGCCGCCCAGGTTCGACGTCATAAAGATGACCGTGTGCGACAGATCCACTCTCCGGTTGTCGCCCAAAGTGAGCGTCGCCTTGTCCAACATCCCTAAGAGCAATTGCCAGAGTGCGTCGCTAGCCTTCTCAATCTCATCAAACAAAAGAAATGACAGTTTTAGCCTGTCGGTGTGCGAGGCCGCCAATGCTTCCTGCGTGATTAGGGGATGCGTCTCCCGGTGCCCCAGGTACCCTGGGGGAGAGCCGATCAGTTTGGCGATCTCATGCGAGTGCTGAAATTCCGCGCAATCCACCTTGATTACAGCCCGGCTTTGTCCGAACAGAATTTCTGCAGCTGCTTCGACGATGCGGGTTTTGCCTGAACCGGTGGGCCCCAGGAACAACAAGTTTCCGACGGGGCGCCCTGGACAGCATAGGCCGGCACAGAACACCTGATAGCTCTCGACAAGCGCTCGGACAGCTTCGTCTTGCCCTACGATTTTCTGCCGCAAAGCATCCTCAAAATGGCGCGAAGTGGAACTCCGCTGTCTCGGGTCCAACTGTTTCCTGTGGGCTGATTGTGTTGTTGCTGCCATAACGTCTCCTTCACTGTCGTGACTCGAACTCATCTGGGACTCGACATTCAATTTCAATCTCCCGAGACGGATGACCATGTGGTCTTCCGCGTTTGTTGCTCCGATGAACCGCTAACGCCCTCGTCGTTCTCTCGTAATCCACTCGCGGATGTATGCCGGACAATTCTTGAGCTGGACGCTGTCCGCTTCGCAGCGCTCGAGAAAACCGACAGCGTCTCGATCCACGAGAGTTAGGTCCTTCAAGTCCATGACGATGCGGCGATCTTTCCCTTCTGATCCAAGTATTGTTATCAACTCGGCGACATTCTCTGCGTCCATGCGACCGCTCAGCGTGAAGACGACCTCTCCGTTCGCTGTCCTCTGAATTCTCAGCATCTATCCTCTCTTGAAGTGAGACCGCTACGCTGGTAGGGCAATCCCAGCTCCAATCGTAAGTTGCTGAAAAATGACCAGTTAATGGACGGCGAACTGGCGACGTTTCGCCAATTGGCGAAATTCCGCACAACGCGTGTGCGAGCGGGCTCATGAATGGGAACGGTAGATGCTCCGCTTCTTCGAAGGGTGCTGGCCCGAGTTGCGTATGCTTCGAATCCACGCGCGTATACTGCCTGGCGGATGGTGCGCCGTCTTGGACGAATCGTCCCTGATCGGGACGTTCTTGCTCAATTTTCCGGCAAACCATTTTCCACGCCTGGAGGGACAACTGTGGGGAGCAACCCTTTGGGGAAGAGGCGGTTACAGAGACGGCCGTTCAATACCGCGTCGCCCGCACGCCGCAACGCTTAAGCAATTCTAGAGATGTCTTTTTCAGGATTTCTGCAAATCTGGAGTTCTCGCTCCCTCCAACGGGCCAGACTTGGGGGCATGCCAGTCAACCGACGGAAGTGCCGAGCGAGGTGACTCTGGTCGGAGAACCCGACGGCCAGTGCGATTTGGGACAACGGCAATTGAGTGTCACGGAGCATCTGTACGACGTGTTCGAGGCGGCGCTGCAGCAAATATCCATGCGGCGGCATTCCAACGGATTGACGGAAAGCGCGTGCGAAATGATGCGCGGAAAGCCCTGTCATCGCAGCGAGACCGTCGAGGCTTACCTTCTCGCCGAGATGTGATTCCATGTATGCGCAGATGCGGCGCGTGAGCGTCGGGGAAAGGCCTCCTCTGCTTGGAGGGGGAGTTTCCTGCATCGGCAGGTTGTCCAGCATGCTGATCCGGGGCTGCGAGTGGACGACCGCCTCCGGCCAACCACGCGACGCCCTCGATCCGCCGAGAGGAGGAGTAATCAGTGCGTTCCACGCGCCACTGCCCCCAGGCCGGGTCAGGCGAATCGGAATGTCCTGCCCACTACGCCGCCGGAAAAGCGCAACACTGTAATCGAAGACTGTGGATAGATGCACCCCTTGGGCCAAGCCCCCATCACTGAGTGAGAATGCTGGACGGGCGACTCGATCCGCGCCAACGATGCGCTGATCTTCGTCCACGGCAAGAAGCAACGCTGGTCCACGATCGTCGCATGGCAAAGCGGCGATGATCCATGCGTGTCGAAAGAACTCGCGAAAGAGTCGTTCTTCCACCGCACGCGCGGAAGCAATGGTCGCGGCCAGAGCCAACTGCTGCGTTCGATCCGACCCCTCGGCAACGACGGCTGAAACGTCCAGCACGCCTGCCAGTTTGCCGACGGCATCAAAGATCGGGGCACCAGCGCAAGTGAGTTTGGCGTGCCGAGCTCGATAGTGTTGGCCGCAATGGACGAGAACTGGCCGTCGTTCGGCTATACAAGTCCCGATACCGTTTGTCCCTTCGATTTGCTCTGACCAGACGCCTCCGAGCCAAATGCCCCAATGTCTGAACTCTTCGGCCCTTGTTTCATCGCCGCGATGGTGAATAGCGACTCCATCCTCGTTGCACAAAAGAACAACATATCTTTGCTGCCGGACGATCGCATAGAGACGATCGATCTCTTCCCGAGCCTGCGCGATGACTTCAGCGAGGGGTTCCTTGGCGACCCGTAGTTCGCCTTGTGTGATGACATGCGGGTTTGTCCGGTTCTTCGGGTCGACGTGATAGTCAGCTATACATCGTCGCCAGGAGTCAGATACTTCTTCGGCAGCTGAACCTAGCTGTGCACCGGTATCGACGGGCTCGATGGGCTTCGCAAGAGGAGGTCCTTCATTGCCGGGGCTGAGACGATTCATGACTTCAGCAGCCACATTGCCCTCCAGCATTGAGCGGACTTAGGGCATTCTGACCTGTCCCTGAGTGGGCAAGGGTCGCGACCTGCGGGTCCCGGGAAATCTCCCCAAACACTGGGGTTTTGGCGACCATTGTAGCAGCCGACAATGAGACTAACAAGCTGGGCTCTTCCGGATGTGATGGTCGTCACACTGCCACGTGACGTGGGTTACGGCAACGCCTTTCAGCTAAGCGCATATTTCGCTTTCATCGCGAGGTGCAGCATGCGAAAAGGATGAGCGCGACGTCTCCGAGATTCTGAAATTTGACCTGTTTGAAGAAACGGTTGGAAATTGGCTGCGGTCCATTATTAAGCGTTTGGAAGAACAGGGGATGGCTATTCAGACGCAATCCCTGGTCGATCACTCTCCGGATGGGACAGAGCGGAGCTAATTGGTAGAGCGTCCCGCCGTAGGCTGTCGGTGCTCGATTCGGATCGTTCTGCGAATGCGTTCCAGCGGCTAAGCTTTGAAGCGATTCTTGTTGATCTTCAGTGACCGAATCTTCGATTCCAGGGTGGAGCGCGGCATACCCAACTTGGTAGCAGCGCCGGCGGGGCCGTACACCCGTCCTTTGCACTCGCGCAGGGCCGCCTCAATCATCTCTTTCTCCTGGGCGGCAAGCTTTTCGGAGAGCTCAAGCGGGCTTTTCGGCTCGGCTGCAATGGGCTGACGAGAAAGCCAGCTCTCATCCACGGAGAAATTCTCCGATTCGCACACGATGACGGATCGCTCGATGATGTTCTGCAACTCACGGATGTTGCCAGGCCAAGGGTACGACTGAAGCCGTTCAAGGCTATTTTTATTTAGGCCGCGTATGATCTTTCCTGCTTTCCGTGCGTAGCGGTCGATGAAGTACTCGACGAGGAGCGGAATGTCTTGTCTTCGTTGGCGCAGGGGAGGAATTTCAATCGGGAAAACGTTGAGCCGGTAGAACAGGTCGTTACGAAACGTGCCTGCAGCGATGGCAGCCTGCAGGTCACGATTGGTCGCAGCAATCACGCGAACATCCGTTTGGATGGATCGAGTTCCGCCGACACGCTCAAATTCGTGTTCCTGCAGAACACGTAAGAGAGCGATCTGAGTCTCGGCAGGAAGCTCTCCGACTTCGTCGAGGAACATGGTGCCTCCTCCGGCCAATTCAAAGCGGCCCAAACGTTGCTGAGTTGCCCCCGTAAAGGCGCCTTTCTCATGGCCAAACAATTCTGACGCGATCAAGTCCCGCGGGATGGCAGAGCAGTTGACGCTTACAAACGCGCGGGAGGAGCGTTGAGACCGCCGGTGGATGGCCCGGGCGATAAGTTCCTTGCCCGTGCCTGTTTCGCCGGTGATCAGAACGGTGGAGTCGGTAGGAGCGACTTTGGATACGCGAGAAAGCACTGCTTGCAGGGCAGTAGAAGTTCCGACGATCTCCTCGAACATCGATGCCTTATCGATTTCTTCACGGAGAGCGACGTTTTCGTTTTGAACCCTCTCTTCTGCCCGCTTGCGGTCGTCAATATCAGTACTCGCGGTATACCAACGCGTGGTCTGTCCGTTTTCGTCGCGCAGCGGATTGAAACGAGCTAGAATCCAACGAAACTTCCCCTCACCGTTGCGCACCCGCACCTCCAATTCACAAGCAGAGCCACCGGATGAAGCACGGTTGAGCCGCTCCACATCATCAGGATGAACGTGAGTGTCCATAGGTTTCTGCCGCCATTCATCCAGGCTCATTCCAAGGTAATCGAGCGAGGCTTGATTGGCATAGAGTGGGCTTCCGTCTGCCCCATTTACACCGAGGTACAGCGGCGTGAAGTCCAGCATCTGCCGAAGCTCTGCTTCCTGTTCCCGGATTTTTTGTTCGGCTCGCTTCAGAGCGGCGTTTTCTTGTTGCAGTTTCTCCTCAGCCCGCATGCGGTCTTCGATATCGGTACCCGCAACATACCAGCGCATGATCTGAAGCGAGCCGAACAAAAAATCCGGGAACAGAGCCAGAAACCAACGATAGCTTCCATCGTGTTTGCGCACCCGCAACTCCACGTCGTAAGCAGAGCCGCTTCCCAAAGCACGATCCCTGCAAGCCTTTACCCGTTCCGAGTCATCAGGGTGAGTATGAGTGCCTGGGCTCCTCTGCAGCCACTCATCAAGGCCAATGCCGAGGTAATCGAGCATCATGCGATTGGCGTAAAGACGTTCGCCGCCAGGGCCGTATACCGAAATCAGCTGGGGCGTGAGATCCACGATCTGTCGGACCTCGATTTCCTGCTGCCGAATTTTATCTTCCGCCTGCTTCCTGTCGTGGATATCGATGTCGCTTCCGTACCAACCGACAATCTGTCCGGCGTGGTCAAAAAAGGGGAAGACGCGCTCGAGGAACCAGCGGTATTCTCCGTCGAACCTCCTGAGGCGTGTTTCCATCTCGAGGGGCTTACCCTCCGCCACCGCGGTTCGCCACTTGACTTGTACTTCCTCAATTTCGTCGGGATGATATGCTGGTGCCCAACCCCACCCCAATGCTTGTTCCAACGTCATTCCCGTGTAATCCAACCAGCGTTGGTTGATAAAGTCGACCCAGCCGTCGGGTCGCGCGCTCCAGTGGAGTCCCGGGACAGTGTTGATAATTCGGCGAATTCTATCTTCCGTCTGCTTGGCTTCGGTGACGTCAGTTACCGCCCCAACAAACTCGAGGTCGCCCAAGCTATTCCACGAAGGGTGAGCGGTCACACGCACATGCTTAATGGAACCGTCGGGCACTTGCAGGCGATGCTCAAAATCAAAACCCTTGCCGTCGCGCGACGCTTGATCGATTTGCTGTTGCACCAAGCCGCGGTCATCCGGATGAACTCGTGAGAGGACAAATTCCAAGGTCGGTTTCGTCCTCGAGTCACTTTGAAGGATTCGGAAAGTCTCGTCGGACCAGAAGAGTTCCCCGGTGGGTACATTCCATCCGAAGCTGCCGGTATGACTGATCCCTTGCGCCTCGGCCAGATAAGCCTGCCGGCGCTGCAACTCCTGGGTCAATTGCTCGTGCTCAGTCACATCCATTGCGGTGCCGACAATCCTTTTCAAGACCCCATTCTCGACAATAGGACCAGCAACGCAACGTATGTACCGAACTTCGCCGTCGGGTCGCACAATTCGCTTGGTGACATCACATCCCGAGGCTTCTGCAAACATGCGGTTGATTAGCGAGTGCATGAACTCGCGATTCTGCGGATGGATGATTGCCAGGTATTCCTCAAGGCTGACCCCTTTTTTCGCCGGATCAAGACCATATATTTGGAAAAGTTCGTGCGACCAGTAAGGGAAAAAACCCGCAGGATCCAACACCCAGCTGCCCATGTGCGCAAGCCGCTCTCCCTCTGCGAGGTAGAATTCCGCTTGTTTGCGTTCTTCAATTTCGAGGTTAACCCCGATCCAGTACAACAGAGTTCCATCGCTCGCCCGGAGAGGTTCGGCGCGACTGAGGAACCAGCGGTACCCTCCTTCAGCGTTACGAACTCGAAAGCTTGCCTCACCGGCGCAGCCCGTGCGCAGACATGTTGACCAGACTCTCTGTGTTTCTTCTTGGTCGTCGGGATGCAGAAGGGGGATATGGGAATCCCACCTAGCGCCAATGTCAATACCGTACCGGAGAGGATGGTCTTTTGGCAGACCGAGGTAATCTGCAGTTCGATCACTGACAAAAGTGAGCGCACCTGACGCGAGAGCGTACCAGGTGTGCGCCGGAATCATATTGAGGGTGGCTTGTAATTGTGTCTCAAGCAACTGTTTCGATTCGGATTCGTGTCCCGGCGAGGGCATAGTCGGCATCATACACCGGCGATTTCCATGCTAGACGAAACTCAGAGTGATCAAAAGCGGATAATGGTCGGAAGCGGACACTGAGCGGCCGACCCGGGGTTGGCTGGCGCGAATCGGTCCGCGCGTAAAGATCCAATCGATAGTTCGTCCGGGATCTAAGAACGAGCCAGGTGTTGTTGGCACGTGCCGATTCGCAAAGGCGTCCTGAAACTGCCCCTGACTGATCGCGGTGGAGGCAGGCCCGTCGGACACATCGAGATTGAGGTCGCCGGCGAGCACGATCGGGGTGCTTGCGTCGAATCTCCGGGCATCCTCGAGGGTCTCCTCAATCTGGGAGAGGCGCAACGCGTCATCACCCTTACTCTCCAGGTGCAGGTTATAGGTGACTATCCTTTTCCCCGCGATGGCCGTTTCGCATACCAGCGCCAGGCGTCCTCCGATTCGTTCCTGAAACGGTTCGATCTCGGGCAGGAACCAGCGCGGACGCCAGAAGTTCGATTGCTTCTGGAATCGTATGATCCGCGAATTCGATAACGGCCAGCGCGAGAGCGTCGCTTGGCCGTGATAGGCGGGTGATGCGCGCGAACCCTGCGTTAATTCCTGGAACTCACGCCCGAACACATAGTTCATCCGCAGCTTCTGCGCGATTTCCTTCGCAACGTTCAGGTGATGCGTCCGCCGTGCATTCAGATCGGATTCCTGCAAAAGAACAACGTCGGCCTTTGCGTTGGCCAGGAACTCGATGACGCGCTGCAGCCGCAGGCCTCGATTGATATTCCAGTTCACTACACCAATGGAATCCGGTGGAATGAGGACCAACCGTGGAGGAGAAAAATTGCCTGTTTCGATCTCCTGCATCGACATCACAGCTTGCCACACCTCAACGGCGCACACAGGGAAGCTCCCCACCACTGAATAGATGGGGTCATCATCAGAGGATCAAGACAAACCTGCGGCATATTCACGCGATGGCTGCCCATTCTGGGAGAAAGCTGCGCGACTTGCCACCACCTGACTCCTGGGCATGGCGAAAGCGCGTGCGGAGTATAGCGCGAGGGGCCAAACGAGATTTGCTCCGATCACACTCAAAACGAACGCCACGTTCATGAGATTAAAGAGCGCAAAGACCAGCAGAGCATAAGGGAAAAAACAACGACGGACGATAAACTCCGTGTGCCGGCCGAAATATAAAAATGGATTCGACGGCCGGCTCTCCGCGTGGCCCTGCCAGATTTTCAGTAGCTGCTCCGGACGTCCAGCGGCAAGGCGGCGCCGATGCGGAATGAGGTTGGGGAGGTGAAAGAGATGCGTTCCACGGGTTGGTTCGTGGGACCATCAATCTCCACCGGCAGGAACGTCTGGTGGCCTTGGTATGCAGAGTGTTCGTAGCTCAGGCCCACCGCGAATTGGAGCGAACCGGCGAATTGCCAGGGCGCAAACTGATAATTTTCCTGCCAGCTGGTACGAGAGCTTCGACGCGCCTGCCGATTGAAGAAACCGCCTTCAGTGGTTTCCAGGAGCAGACGATACGGATCGTCGCTCTGCGCTGTGACGTCGGCGTCAAAGCGCTTGTAGCTGAACTGCGAATTCAGCAGGCCCGCTTGGCCGATGGCGTAGTGGTGCTGCGCGTTGATTTGCTCCCCGCGCTGATGAAAATCCGGCGTCGACGGCTGAGGTGTAAAGGTGCTAAGCCCGAGGTAGTCCAACTTTTGCGGATACACTGCAACCGAAACCGCAGCTGTCTGCTTCGGACTGAGAATAAAGTCGATTTGCGTATAGGAATCGAAACTTTCGAGTTTCGTATCTCGTTTTGAAGGTGGAAGGCTATTTGCTGGCGTGCGAACATAACGATATTCGAAGGACTGCGTGATGGCGATGCGATCTTTCCACACTGGGCCGGTGATGGTGGTTCGTGGGGTCGCGGCGCCAATGCCCATAATGCTGCCGTCGCGATCTCGCAGTCGTGGTAAGAAATTTTGGATGGAGAAATGAAACTTCTCATAGTCGCTGGTCTTGGTAGAGACAGTGGAAACCGCTCCAGTGAACTTGCCGTATTGCGGATCATAGGGATTCGAAATGACTTGCACCGAAGCCACTACATCAATTGGAAGATTGAGAGCTGGACCGCCAGTCACGGGGTCGGTAACATTTGCGCTGTTCACCAGCGCACCGCTCTGGGTACTGCGTGTACCTTTGAGATTGACGTGTCCATCAGGACCGCGAACAACTCCAGGAATGAGCGGCAGTGAGCTTTCAAACCGCTCGTTGACATTGGGTGCATCGCGCAGTGTTTTCTCGGAAATTGTTTCCGCGCGAGCAGGGTCCTTGGTATCAGCCTGATCAGCTTTTACCTCCACAGACGCGGTGACTTCAGAGGGTTTTAATTCGAGAGAGACGTGGACTTCACTCCCTTCGACATGTACTTCCCGTATAGCCTTCAAACCTGGAAAGATTGCTTCGACGGAGTAGGTCCCACTGGGCACAGCCGCAATCACGTACGTGCCGTTTTCGTCGGATTCAGTTTCGAATGTGGCTGGTCCGCTGAATTTCACCA
>Ga0209648_10003128_pt1 | contig 13842 bp, 8 predicted proteins | sample GraSoi2013_115cm_FD_185830 | JGI IMG/M metagenome (GOLD analysis project Ga0209648, IMG submission 185830) | Grasslands soil microbial communities from the Angelo Coastal Reserve, California, USA - Sample 9_17_2013_115cm (SPAdes) (version 2) | ecosystem: Environmental > Terrestrial > Soil >...
CGACGGCCGCCAATGTCGGCTACTATCTCGAGATCGTTCGCGACAAATACATTTTGCGTTCGATCATCGCCGCCTCCACCGAAAGCGTGCGGCGCGCCTACGAAGAACAGGACGAGGTCGGGAATCTTCTCGACGAAGTGGAGCAGAAAATTTTCGCCGTTGGCGAGGACCGGTTCAAGGGCCAGATGCTCTCGATGAAGGACCAGGTGATGGAAGCGATCGAGTCGATCGAAAAACTCTACGAGCGGAAAGGCGGCATCACTGGAATCTCGACCGGTTTTGTCGAGTTCGATCGGATGACGAGCGGGATGCATCCGGCGGAAATGATCGTGATCGCGGCGCGGCCGAGCATGGGAAAGACTGCGCTGGCGATGAACATCGCCGAGCATGTTTCGATCAACGAAAAACTTGCGGTCGGCGTTTTCAGTTTGGAGATGAGCAGTCAGCAGCTGGTTCAGCGGCTGCTTTGTTCGCGTGCACGCGTGAATTTGCAAAAGGTGCGCGACGGATTTTTGGGTGAGCGCGATTTTCCGAGCCTGACCGCGGCCGCATCCAAGCTCGCGGAAGCAAAGATCTTCATCGACGACAGCGCCAGCCTGACGAGTTTGGAATTCCGTGCGAAAGCGCGCCGGCTCAAGGCCCAGCAAGATTTCCAGCTGATCATCGTCGATTATTTGCAGCTGCTGAGATCGACATCGCGCCGGGCCCAGGACAATCGACAGCTCGAAATTTCGGAAATTTCCGCTGGCCTGAAAGGTTTGGCCAAGGAATTGAAGATTCCCGTCATCGTCGTCGCGCAATTGAATCGCCAGCCGGAGCAACGCACTGGAGGCAAGCCGCGATTGAGCGACTTGCGCGAATCAGGTTCGATCGAACAAGACGCGGATCTGGTCGGCTTGCTTGTCCGGCCGGAAATGTACGAAGAAGATGACGAAGCACGTCAGGAAAAATCCGGCGAGGCCGAATTAATCATCGCCAAACAACGCAACGGTCCGGTTGGTGAGATTCCCCTCACCTTCCTAAAAGAATTCACCCGGTTCGAAGATCGCGCCCGGAACGTGACCGAGGCGGACGAAGCGTTTTAAGTTAAACGAACGTCAGAAGCTTAAAGCCAAACCGCCGCTGACGGCGTTGCTGTCGTAATTGTTGCGGCCGAAGACTCCGTCATAGTGACCGAAGAGCGCAACCATTGGATTGAATTGGACGGTCAAGCCGGCACTAACCTGTGCGGCATCCTCGCCGATCCTCGGACCGCGCACGGTGAAGACGTCCGGGCATCCGATAAAGCGCGCATCGATTGGATACGCGCGGTCATTGTATTCATGGAGCCAGGCAACACGCACTTCAGGCCGGAGCATGATGCCGTGATCGGTTTGGATGCAGATGGCCAGTTTTCCGCCAATCGTGCTGCGCAGTGAGTCTTCGCTTTGGCCCGGAAACTCCAAGGGAATCAGCGAGCCTCGTTCCCTAAAGCTGTCGATGTCGACGTTGGTGTATTGCACCGACGCGATCGGTCCAACGGTAAGCGACCCGGGATGATTGGCGGCATTGAAGTTCATGCTCCAATCGTAGCCAAGGGCGCCCATCGCGTTGACTTCGCTCCCGTTGGTTGTGCTGTGCGCTGTGCCCAAAAACGCCGCCCGCAAATTGTCATAGCGATTCCAGCCACCGCCACCAGCTGCTTGAAGATAAAAGCCGTGGCTAAAGAAAGTGGCGTAGCCGCCCACCGTGCCGCCATCGGTCACGATTCGACCGTTGCCAACCAGATCGGCTTCGCTTCCGACGTATCCGCCATAAACGCCGATCGCCAGATTATGCAGCAACCGATAATCCACTCCGGCCAGGAAGCTCCCATTTGCAATCCTGTAACCGTCGGCGTTGTCGTCCCCGTTATGGACGGTCACATAATCGCCGCTACCCATGGCGAAGGTGCCCCAGCGATTGTCCGGAGCGGGCGCCGGCGCTGGCGGCGCAACGTTCTTGCTCACGACGTTCTTGCTTTCCTGAATCGCTGGATTGATTTCCACGATCGGTCCGCAATTCGGGTCCGCGTTGGCGCGAACTTGGTCCATTCGGCGTTGCAAGTTTTCACTTTGCACGACCGCCCGCGAGAAACTCATCTCGTAGATCGCGGCGAACTCTTCCGGCGCAATTGCATCAAAAATATGTGGAAGAGCAGCGATGGGCTGGTTACCGAGGATGGTGAAGGTTGACAGAGGGAGACATGCGTCGGCGAAGGCGTGATCGAGGGCCACCGCCACCGCGTTTTGGTTGAATGTCAGTCCGGGGACAGAGGCAAACGGGCTGAGCTCAAAGACCACGTAAATGTCGGCCGGCTCGTTATACATCGGCACCGGTTGAATCAGGCCCCCCCAGTTGACAAGATCGACAGTGGAAAACACGCCGGTGTGTCCGTTGGGATCGTTAATGATGTTCACCCGATCTCCCGGCGCGGGCAGGAAATTATTGATGCGAATGAGTTGAAGCGTGCCATTGAGCGACGCGCCTCCAGCTCCGTTGACTTGCAACAGATCGCTGTTCACGCCCGCGTTCAGCCCCCCGATCTCGATCTGAAGCGTGCCGTTTGAGTTTTGGGTGTAATTGCCATTGATAGTCAATGTTCCGGGCGAATCACCCGGACTGACCACGCCTGAATTGGTCAGGTTGCCGAAAATAGTGCCGGTGCCGGAAAGCGTGCCGCCGGAATTCACAAACGTGTTGCTGGTGATCGAGCCGTCCAGTTGCAGCACGCCGCCGTCAATGTTGGTGTTGCCAGTGTAGGTGTTTGTTCCAGTCAGTGTCAGCGTGCCGGTGCCCACTTTGGTGAGCGAGCCGCCCGCGCCGCCGAAGAATCCGCCATCCCGAATAATGCCGGAGAAAGTGGTGCTCGTGTTGTTGCTGCCGACCGCTAGGTTCTTGGAGCCGAGGTTAAGGAAACCGTTGCCGGCGATCGACCCCGCAGTTGTGCCGGTGGTAAACAAGCCCGAGATGTCGAATTGGGCGGTGGGGTTGGCGTTGATTAGAGTCGCATTCCCGCCGCTCGCGCTGTTAAGAAAAACCGTCGAGGTGTTCGTGCCGCTGTTAGTGATGGTGGCGTTTGCGGCCGTTGCGCTGCTGAAGAAACGTGTGGCGCTGCCGGCGCCGCTGTTGGTGATGGTGGCGTTTGCGGCCGTCGCGCTGTCGAAGAACTGCGTGAAGCTGCCGCTGCCGCTGTTGGTGATGGAGGCGTTTGCGGCCGTCGCGCTGTTGAAGAAAGCCGTTTCGCTGACGGAGCCGCTGTTGGTGATGGTGGCGTTTGCGGCCGTCGCGCTGTTGTTGAAAACCGTGTGGCTGTCTTGGCCGCTATTGGTGATCGTGGCGTTTGCGGCCGTCGCGCTCTCCCCGAAAGCCGTGCCGCTGTTGCTGCCGCTATTGGTGATCGTGGCGTTTGCGGCCGTCGCGCTGCCGAGGAACTGCGTGAAGCTGTCCAAGCCGCTGTTGATGATCGTCTGAGTATTGGCGGAGTTATTTGTAATGCCAACGCCTGAGATGAAGATACCTCCGGAATTTAGGAGCGTAAACGCTCCGGCGTTGGCGCCGAAATTGATGTCGTTAACCGAAATGAAGTCGCCAATCGTGACCGTGCCGCCGCCGGTGCCGTTGAAGTTGGCAATGTTAAAATTGGTCCAAGTCGCCGCGGTGTAGCTGGGGAAGGTGCTGCTCCACTGCATGTTCGCATTGTCCCAGGTGCCGCTGCCCGAGGTCGCGGGATTAAAACCGGCCCCGGCCCAGAAAAGCTGCGCCGAAGCGTGGCCGGCAAAAATGACGGCGAAAAATGCGAAGACGAGCAGACAAGGCGCGCCGACAAATTTACGTCGAATCAAATTCACCATTTGTTCTCCCTGTTCCGGTCGCGAGTTTTGCGCGCGAGAACCTCAAATGTCGAGGACAAATACCAGGCGATGCCCTGCACTCATTACTGCACCCCACCCCACATGATTGAAATATTCGGGATAGGATTCGCTGCGGCGACCACGTCGCAGCGAATCAAAGCGACTTGGCGGCTTCGACCACGTGTTTAGCGTCGATGCCGCGTTCGTTCATCACTTCCGCGCCGGGCGCGCTCAAACCGAACTGATGCAGCCCGACAACTTTGCCATCGAGACCGACATATTGATACCAGGTCTCGGTAATTCCGGCTTCGATCGCAACGCGTTTACGGCATGATCTTGGCAAAACTTCCTCGCGATATTTTTCTGATTCGCGGTTGAAGCGCTCGAAGCACGGCATGGAGACGACGCGCACGCCGTCGCCGAGCTCCTTCGCGGCGGCGAGAGCATGCTGAAGTTCGCTGCCGCACGACATAATAATGAGGTCGAGTCTTCCCTTTTCCTTCTGTGCGATGTAACCGCCGCGCGCCACTCCTTCGCGCCGCAACTTAACATCGATATCATTCAGGATCGGCACGACTTGGCGGGTAAGCGCGAGAAGCGTCGGCCCGTCGATGCGCTCCATCGCGGCGACAAATGCGCCCGCAGTTTCTTCGGGATCGGCCGGACGAATGACGTCAATCTGCGGCATTAGCCGCACTGAACTGACGGTTTCAACAGGTTCGTGAGTCGGACCGTCTTCGCCGACGCCGATCGAGTCGTGTGTAAAAATGTAGGTGTTCGGCAAATGCGAGAGGGCGGCTAGCCGAATGGAAGGACGGCAATAATCGGTGAACACCAGAAAGGTCGCGCCCGACGCGCGGAAAATTCCATGATAGGAAATTCCGTTCAGAATCGCGCACATGCCGTGCTCGCGAATGCCGAACCGGACATTGCGACCCTTTGGATTGTCGCGGGTGAAATCCTCGCCGTCTTTGATGTAGTTTAATGTCGATCCATGCAGATCCGCGCTGCCGCTCATGAGTAACGGCATCGCCTGCGCGATCGGTTGCAGCGCTTCGCTGCCCGCTTTGCGCGTGGCCAATTTCGCGTCTTTGGGAAACTCCGGAATTTTCGATAAAAGATCCGCGGGCACTTTTCGCTCGACTCCGTCGTCGAGCATTTTCGCCAGATCCGGATTTTTCTTGCACCACTCGTTGTAAGTTTTTTCCCAGCGATCGTACTCGGCCAGCAGCTCCTTTTTGTGCCCGGCGAAATAATCGTAGGTCTCCTTTGAGACGAAATAATGCTCGTCGGGTAATCCTAGACCTTTGCGGGCGGCATCGACATATTTCGCCCCGGCCTCGCCGTGGGCCTTGTTCGTTCCCTGGACTTCGGGGACACCTTTGCCGATCAAGGTGTGGGCGCTGATGAATTGGGGACGGCCATTATCGCGCTGCTTCGCGACTTCGAGCGCGTCGAGAAACTGCTGCATGTCGTGTCCATCGATTTCTTGCACATCGAAGCCGTAAGCTTTAAAACGCGCGCTGGTGTCTTCGCTCTGGGTTTGCTTGGCCATGGCGTCGAGCGTGACAGCGTTGTTATCGTAAATGAGGATCAAATTATCGAGGCCGAAATGCCCAGCGAACGCGCTCGCTTCCGACGCCACGCCTTCCTGCATGCAGCCGTCCCCCGCGAGACAGATACAGTGCTGATCAAAGATGCGGTGCTCGGCGGTGTTGAATCGGGCCGCCGCCATTTTCATCGCGACCGCGATGCCGACAGCGTTGCCAACTCCCTGTCCCAGCGGACCGGTGGTCGCCTCCACACCGGGAGTGTCACCGAATTCCGGATGTCCCGGTGTTTTGGAATGCAACTGCCGGAAACGTTTGATTTCCGACATCGGCAAATCGTATCCGCTCATGTGCAGCCACGCGTAAAGGAACATGCTGCCGTGACCGGCCGAGAGAACAAAGTAATCACGGCCGATCCAGCGCGGCTTCTCCGGATTGTGCTTTAAAGCATGGCCATAAAGCACCGCGCCCATTTCAGCACAGCCCAACGGAAGGCCGAGATGGCCAGATTGGGACGCTTGGACCGCGTCCATACAGAGACCGCGGGCTTCAGTAGCCGCGCGCGAGAGGGCTTCGATGTTTAAGCTCATGAAAAGAACGCTAGTTTATGGTTTTAGATCGGAGATTGCGCAATCTCTTTCCAAAAATATCGACTTGGCTCAGCCAATTTTGCCTTCAGAACGTCGCACCAGTCTCGTCCTGGGTCAGGCCGATCTCGATGTTGAATAACTTGTGAATAAAGAGCTGCTCTGAGCCTGCTTTATTCACAACTTTCTGTGAATAAGGGCTTAATTTTCAAAGCTTCGAGGCCTAAGTTGTCCGCCTTCGATGAAGTTGTCTGAAATCGCTCCAACTCTGCGAGAAATCGGCGTTTCGCCGGTGAAAAGTCTCGGCCAAAACTTTTTACACGATCGAAATCTCGCGAAATGGCTTGTCGATCAAGCAGCCATCAGTCCGGAAGATTTTATCGCTGAGATCGGTCCTGGCCTTGGCGCGTTAACAGAACTTGCGTTGGCGAAGGGCGCGCGCGTCTCTGCGATCGAAAAAGACAAACGTCTGGTCCAGTTTCTTCGCGAGAAATTTCAAGGCGATGCGCTGGAAGTCGTGCATGGCGACGCGCTCGAATTTGATACGCGCATGTTGTATGCGCAGCCGAAAGTAAAATTGCTCGGGAATCTTCCTTACTATATTTCGAGTCAGCTCTTAATTAAGTTCTTGGAATATCCAAGCCCTATCTATCTGTGGTTGTTTATGTTACAAAAGGAGCTGGCGCGACGACTCGTTGCCACTCCCGCTACCAGCGATTACGGCGCACTCACGTTGCTCGTTCAGTTGCATCATCGCGTTGAATATTTGCGAACTGTTCCGGCGAGCGTGTTTCTTCCGAAGCCGGAAGTGGACTCGGCGCTGGTGCGCGTCACGCCGCGTGATCCGCAGGAGTTTCCAGCCTGTAACTACAAAGTATTCGAAGAACTGGTGCGACGCGGTTTCTCACAGCGACGCAAACAAGTCGGAAAACTTATCCGCCATGCAGTGCCGAAATGGGAAATCGCAGCCGCTGAACTCGGACTCAACGTGAAAGCGCGCGCGGAAGAGCTCTCGTTGCAGCAATGGATTGCATTAACCAACTACGTGGCCCCGATTGCCCCGGCAAGCAGCGAGGTTGGGCAAGAAGAGTCCTTCTCCATCGTGGACGAATTCGACCGGGTCATAGGCAGTGCTCCGAGGAGCCAAGTGCATGCGAATAACTTGCTTCATCGGGCAGTCCACCTCCTAATTTTCAACTCCGCCGGGGAGGTCTTCCTCCAACTGCGCTCCCGCCGGAAAGATCGACATCCCCTGCTCTGGGATTCAAGCGCCGCCGGGCATGTGAACGCCGGCGAAGAGTACGATCAGGCTGCGGCACGCGAGCTCAGAGAGGAGCTTGGGATCCAAATTCCCTTAGAAAACATCGCGAAGCTAACGGCGTCAGAGCGGACGGATTGCGAATTCGTTTCTCTCTATTGTGGATCGTACGATGCTGACCTGCGGCTCAACCCAGACGAGATTGAAGCCGGACAATTGTTCCCGCCAAGCATTATTGTTGATGCTTGGATCAAGGCGCGACCGCGGGATTTTGCGCCGGCGTTCCTGGAGTGCTGGAAAATCTGGCGCGAAAGAAATTCTTAACGCCGGCGTCGACGCCGAGATCTGGCTGTGGCGCCGCGCTTTGGAGCGCGACCCATCGTGGTGCGTTTGAATTTTCGCGCCGCTCGCCGCGCACCTTCCTTTCCGCCATAAAGGGAGTCGCTGAACATTCTGGTAACGGCATTTATTCCCCGCAAAAAGTGCACCTGAAAGCCGTGCGTCTGTTTTTTGGCGCGAGCCTTCGTGTCGATGCGGCGGATGTTCGGTTCCGAATCGGGATTGGATCGTCTTCGCATGCGTCTGCCTAACAACTACGTTAAACAACGCGAGAATCAACGAGTCGCGTTGTTTTTATTATTGCAACGCGGTTTTTTCCGGCGGCGGCAAATCCCATCGGCGCCACCTTTTTTCGTACTCATCGGCCGGCAGGAGCACGTAACAGGGGTGCCGCGACGCACGCATCCACGCGACCATTTTTATGAGGTCCGCTTCGGCCATGGTCGTGCAACCGGTCGTGGCCCGGTTGACGCCGCGGCGAATGTGGAAAAAAATCGCGCTGCCCGCTCCCGGCACGGGCGGATCCGAGTTATGCCGGATCTCGACCAGCCAATGGTAGGCGAAATCTCCCGAGCGCATCTTTTCGTGGGTGTAATTGTCGGGCGGATTTTGTGGGTTGATCACGATGTGGCGGTTATAATTGGGCGAGCGCGGATCGTCGCTCCATACGTCCGCTTCTGTGACCTGATGATAGGGATAATCGCCGCCGGGCGGTAATTTGGCGTCGTAACCGAAGACTTTGCCGATTGCGAAAACTCCGGCTGGCGCCCGTCCGTCGCGTTCTTTTTTCCGCAAACCGGGCTCATCCTGGCCGGCGAGACCAGTGCCCCACGCCAAACCATTTTTTCCGAACAGAACCGGCGCCGCCGGTGATATCGCGCTCCAATCGCCGCCGTGAGTGCGCTCAAACAATTGCAACTTCCCGCGCATCGAATTCCAGTCCGGCGCTATGGCCACGATCAGCTGCGAGCAATCGGCCGGAACGCCATCGGCACGCGCGTTGCTGGCGATAGCGATCATACCCGCGCCAAACAAAACTCCACGCCAGGCCGACCCTGCTTGCCGCGCCGTAGCCTTCCGCGAAGGCTGGGATCCGAGTCGCAAGATCGACATAAACATTCGCAAATGTAGACGCACGGCTTATTGATTCCCTCGTTTGTCGTGAAAAAAATCTGGGCGGCTCTAATCCTGATCGCTTTTGTCTTCATCAGTTATGCGCCGGCGATGCGCAACGGTTTTGTCTGGGACGATACTGCCTTGATCTTGCGCGATCCGCTCATTCGCAGCTGGCGATTGATATCGGAAGGTTTCAATCACTTTCTCTTCGTGGACGCGACTGCCTCCGATTTCTATCGGCCGATTCAACGACTCATTTACACGGTTGATTACGCGGCCTTTGCTTTTCGGCCCGGACCGTACCATCTGACCAGTGTCGTTTGGCACAGCTTGGCGGCCGTCGCGCTGCTATTTTTTGCGGACGAATTCCTCCTGAGCTTTGGGATCGAACGGCGACGCTCCGGATTCATCGCGCTGGGTGTGGCCCTGGTCTGGGCGATTCATCCGGTGCAAAGCGCCGCGGTCGTCTACGTGTCCGGTTTAGCCGATCCGCTTGCCGCCACATTCGGATTTGTTGGTTTATTTTTCATGCTTCGCGCGGTGCGCACGCTTGGTTCGCGCAAGCTGCTGCTTTTTATCGCGAGTGGTGCGGCACTTCTTTTGAGCGCGTTAAGCAAAGAATCCGGCCTGACTTTCCCTCTAATCGGACTCACGTTTTTCCTGTGGAAAAAAAATTGGGCGGACCTGTGGAAAATGGCCGCGGTAACGGCTCTTGTTGCCGCAAGCTACTTCAGTCTGCGCGCCGGGGCCGAGCATAATCCCGCGCCAAGGCTGAGCCCTCCTCCCCCGTTACTCGTTAGACCGATCATTGTCGCGCGAGCGGTCGCTGAGTACGCCGGCTTAATCTTATTTCCGCTGAACCTGCACATGGATCGCGATGTGGAGACGCAGCCGACTGGGATGAATAACGCCAGTCTCGCGCGCGCGGCCTGGCGCGAATTGCAAACGCTGCTAGGTCTGGTCCTAATCGCCGCGTTCTTCTACTGGATGATTCGAGCACGCAAACGCAGTCCGGCAGTGTTTATCTCTCTCCTCTTCGCGCTGATTGCTTATTTGCCAGTCAGCGGCGTGGTCGCTTTGAACGCAACCGCCGCGGAGCATTGGATTTATTTGCCAAGCGCATTCCTTTTTCTAGCGGTCGCTCTCGAGATCGCTGCCTTGAAAGAGAAATTAACGGCGCGAAGGTTAGCAATCTCCAGCGCGATGACGGGAGTGCTTGCGCTCTGGTTTATATTTCTGGGTTCGCGCACGTTTGTGCGAACATTCGATTGGAAAGATCAACGCACGTTTCTCGAACGCACAATTGCCCACGGCGGCGATTCGGCCAGGATGCTCATTAATCTGGCCGGACTGGAGTTGACCGAAGGAAAGTTAGAAGACGCTGCCGTGCATTTGCATGCCGCTTTGCAAAAGAAACCAGACCAGCCACTCGCTGTGATCAATCTGGCCGCAGTCGCGTTGAAACAAAACGACTTCAAGCTCGCGCGTCAGCTCATTACTCGTGCGACCCAAATGCCGCTGGTGGATGCGCAGGCCTATGAATATCTGGCCTTTTTGGAAAATAAAGAGAACGGAAAAGTTGATCTGATCAGAATGCGATTGGCCGCGCGGACCGGGCCACCTCATTGGTCGATCGAGAAGCGTTACATTCAATTGCTCGACCAGACTGGCGGAACACCCGCGGCGATCAATGAATTGCTCAGTTGCCTGCAAAGGCAATGGTATCGCGCTGAAAGTTGGAAGCTGTTGAGCGATCTGCATGCAAAACTTGGCCATTCTACGCAAGCGGCGGGAGCGCTCGAGCAGGCGCGCGCCTATGATGTTCACTTGGAAGAGCATACTTCGGAGTAACGAGACCTAACCGATTCGGGCCTAACGAATTTAGTTACATCTCAGACAAGCGCCGACCGCGAACACCGGGTGTGGTTCTGAATAACGCAGAACCGTTTTGCGTCACTTAATGAAACAATTATGAAAACATCTCTCTTATGCGGAGCGGCGCTGGCCATCCTGGGTTTGGCAGCGGCTCCACTTAATGGACAAACCCAGACCACGACCAGTTCGAGTAGCTCTGGTTACGTGCAGACGAGCAAAATCATCGGCACAAAAGTAAAGACTGCGCAGGGCGAAGAAGTCGGCGTCGTTAAAGACGTCGTCCTCGACCGCAGCAACGGTTGCATGGCTTATACCGTCCTCTCGGCGGGCGGTACCGGCACGCGAGTGGCGGGCCAAGCCAAGCTGGTTGCAGTTCCCTGGAGCGTTTACTCCGTCTCACCCGACATGAGTTATCTCACGGTTAGCGTTGAGCAGGACCGTATCTACAACGCGCCAGTGTTCGAGTATTCGCGAATCAGCGATATGACATATACGACTAATGTGTTCTCGCACTTCGGCGTGTCCGCTGGAGTTGGCGTATCTGGTGCCACCACCACGACAGGTGCGACAACAACAAGCGGCGCAACCACGCAAACTCAAACAGGCGCTTACCCTTCACCGGCCGCAGCAACGAGCGCGCCGCCAGCCGCCAGCATGTCACCGAGCGCCACTGTGTCAGAAAGCGCTCCGCCGACAGCGAGCGCCGCAGCAACTGCTTCGGCCGCGGCCAGTGCAAACGCGTCGCCCACCAAGGCGACGCGGTCAAAAGCCGGAGCAACGCCTGGTTCGACTTCTACCCGTCATAAAGGCACTACCGAATCGACGCAGGGTACCGGCACTGAATCATCCGCCGAAAGCGCGGGTACTCCGTCGTCGAGCACGAAGGGTTCAAAGAAATCCACAAGCGGAGAGAAAGCGAGCAGCGCAGAGAAATCGACAAGCGCGGAGTCCTCAGCTGAGTCATCGGCAAGCCCTTCGGGCAAAAAGAGCTCGCATAAAAAGAGCAGCCCTGAAGGCGCCGAAACGGCTCCGACACCTGGCGGAGAACAAGAATAATTATTTAGCGACCTGATTGGGTCGCATTTTCGAAAGCGGGAATGCCCAAAAGCATTCCCGCTTTTGTTTTAGATCGACATCAAACCTTCGCCTCTTCGATCTTTGCGGTGTCGCGCGCCAGGTATTTTGCTCCCCAAAACCAGAACACTCCTGCAAATAATATCGTCAGCGAGACGAGAAAGAACGCGACGTTCATGTTCCAGCGATCTCGAATCGCGCCGATAAGTGGAGGCGACGCCATATCGCCCAGCAGGTGGATAACAAAGATATTTAGTGCGAATGCCGTCGCTCGGATGTTTGGAGATGTGACATTGGCCAACGCGGTGTTCGTCGGCCCGGTATTAAAAAACAAAAAGAATACCGCGAAGAAGATGCAGATCCATGCTCCAGGAAAACGGATATAAAGCATTCCGATCGTCGCCGGAAAAGCGAACAAAACCGCCACACCGGAAACGAGAAAATATGAATTCGCAAAGCGCTTGCGCAGCAAATCCCCCGTCCAACCGCCGAGAAGCGTCGCAAAAAAACCGGCCACAGCTGTGATCGCACCAAAAGTGAGATTAATGTTCCCAAGCAAGTTATCACTGGCTGGAAATTCCCTGCCCCGGTCCGAATAAATGTAATCTGGAACCCACGCCGAGATTCCACCGATCGCAAATGTGAGGGCGGTCATCGCCGCGGTATTAATCAAGTAAGACGGCGTTCGCAACAGAGCGAGGTAATCAGCTGGCTTCGATCGCCGCTTCAAAGTTAGCTCCGATGTCGATCTTGTCCGCGGGTCGCGCATGAACAAGCAAAGCGCAGCCAGGAACAGTCCTGGGGGCACCACCAGATAAAATGCCCAATGCCAGCTGAGCACATCGGAAATTTTGCCGCCGAAAGCGTAGCCGAGTGCACCGCCCACCGGCATCGCGAGATAAAAGTAGGCCAAAGTTCGCCCCCGCCGTTCTATTGGATACAGGTCGGACAGAATTGTCGGCGCGGCGGGGCCGTAGCCCGCTTCTCCGATTCCGACAAACGCGCGGGTACAGAGCAAGATCGCAAACGAGCTGGCCCAGCCGGACCATCCGCTGGCAAGACTCCAGAGTGCGACGCTGATTGCGATGAGCCACCACCTCGATACGCGATCGGCCAGCCAACCTAAAATGGGCGCCGCGCACATGTAGCTGATCAGAAAAGCTGGAAATAACCATCCAGCTTTCTGAAACTGGTTCGGATCGCCCGCTAAAAATTCCTGGCGTATCCGCGGAAGCACCGCCGCCAAAATGTAACGGTCGATGTAATTGAAAAGATTAATAACGAGGAGCAACCAAAGCGCAGCAGTTGCGCTCGTGAATACTGTTTTGGGGCGAACCTCCATGACCACTTGCCGATTGGCAGATAGATGGCCGCGCGTTAATTGTAAATAATAAACGATGCCTCACATGTCCGCCGGTGAGCGCGCGCTCCATTTTTTTGCGCGGCCGCTCGTCAAAATTTTTTATCGCGTCCACGCCCTCGGTCTCGAACATTTGCCGGAGGGCGGCTTCCTGCTGCTGCCCAATCACATCACCTGGGTCGATGCCCTCGTCCTCCAGCTCGCATGCCCGCGGCCGATTCGTTACATCATCGATCAGGAATTTTATCACAAACCGACCCTGCGCCCGTTTTTGCGCACAGTCGGCTGCATTCCGATTGATATCCGCCATTCGCGTTCGGCGATTCGCGCCGCAACCGAACAACTTGCTGCCGGCGAGATTGTTTGTCTTTTTCCGGAAGGCCAACTCACGCGCTCGGGGACATTGCTGCGACTGCGCCGCGGCTACGAATTGATTGCCCAACACGCGAACGCGGTCGTCGTCCCCGTTTGGCTCGACCGGCTTTGGGGGTCGATCTTCTCGTTTCAGGGAGGAAAGTTTTTCACGAAATGGCCAAAGGAAATTCCATATCGCGTCACGGTCGCATTCGGCAGACCACTTGAGGCCAACGCCGCTGATATCACGACTGTGCGCGAAGAGTTGCTCAAGCTCGGAGAGGTCTGCTACAGCCGCCGAGTTTCGTTAGATCGACATCTAGCCGAAGAATGCGTCCGCGGATTGAAACGCCGGCGGTTTTCAACCGCGATCATCGATGGGATTGATAACAGCGAATTGAGCCGTGCAAAATTGCTCGGCGCGGCCGCCGCCCTGAGCCGTTTTCTTCGAAAGGAA
>Ga0209648_10003129_pt1 | contig 13841 bp, 11 predicted proteins | sample GraSoi2013_115cm_FD_185830 | JGI IMG/M metagenome (GOLD analysis project Ga0209648, IMG submission 185830) | Grasslands soil microbial communities from the Angelo Coastal Reserve, California, USA - Sample 9_17_2013_115cm (SPAdes) (version 2) | ecosystem: Environmental > Terrestrial > Soil >...
GATCCCCTGGTCGACGCAAACGTGGCACGCGCTGCAGCCGGCCTGGAGTGCGTGCAGCTCACCGCGACCGTTCATCTCACGCGAAACTAACAGGCAGGGCGCCCGCGGGAATTCCGCACGTTTGGCGGGTGGTCTCATGCGGTGGGCGCAACACCTGCTGCTGACGATTCTTGCAGGACCTGAGTCAACTTCCAGGCCGGAGACTTCCAGTTCAGAGTTTCACGAGGTCGGTCATTGAGCTGAGCGGCAACCCTGTCCAGCTCCTCCTGGGTGTAGTGGGCGACCGACTTGCCGCGAGGAAAGTACTGGCGCAGAAGGCCGTTGGTGTTCTCGTTGGAGCCTCGCTGCCAAGGGCTGGCCGGATCACAAAAGTAAACTTGGACGCCGGTATCGATGGTGAAGCGGACGTGCTCCTTCATCTCCCGGCCCTGGTCCCAAGCCAGCGAGCGACGCAGGTTCTGCGGCAGGGTCAGGATCTTCTGGGTCAGGCCGATGCGGGCGCTCTCCGCGTTGATGCCGGAGGGAAGTTTGAAGAGCATTACGAATCGAGTGCTTCGCTCGACCAGGGTGCCGATGGCGGTAGTCGGAGTGCCGAGCAGAAGGTCGCCCTCCCAATTACCCGGCACCGCCCTGTCGGCAGCCTCAGCTGGGCGCTCGCTGATGTTGATCATGTCCTTGATCTTTCCGCGGCTGCTTGTCTCGTGCTGTTTGGGCTGTCGAATCTGGTGACGTCGACGCAGGTGCTTGGTCAGCTCCTTGCGGAGGAGGCCCCGGCCCTGAACGTAGAGGGAGAGGTAGATCGTCTCGTGAGAAACCTGCATCGAAGGCTCCCCTGGATATTCCTCCTTCAACGAGCGAGAAATCTGCTGTGGAGACCAGTTCGCCTCGAGACGGGCTACCACCTCCGCCCACAACCTCGAGTGGATCGTCAGCTTGGCCGGCTTGGGCCGTCGGCCTCGATTGAGCGCCGCCTGCTCGGCATTGTCAGCTCGATAGTCCTGACGTCCCCGATTCCTGGTCACCTCGCGCGAGACCGTCGAGGCCGACCTTCCAATCCGAACGGCAATCGAGCGCAGCGAGTCCGCCGCCGCCAGGCCGCGCGAGATCTCTTCTCGCTCCTGCAGGCTGAGCGACATTCCCGACCTCTTCCGAGGCCGGGGCCGAATGCCGCCTGCCTCATGTATATGGGCACGGAGCGAGCTGGCGTTCCGACCCATGTGGCGAGCGATTCGGGTCCCGGACTCACCAGCTGCTCGTCTCGTCCACAGCTCAGCGACCTCGGCCTCCGTAAGCGGCCTCTGCCGCGGCCTGTACTTTCTTCGCTTCAAAGACACCTCCTTTGTGCAGGTCAACCTTGCCTGCTTTTCATGAGGTGTTGCGTTGACCCCTTGAGGCGACCCGCCAGCGGTACGTAAAAGAGGCAGCCATTCCGCACGTTTGGCGCCAGCGGAGCGAAATACCAAACCTCAGCGACACCCCCACCCGCGCTGCGCGAGAAGCCAGGGCGCGCTCCAGAGTCCCGGTAACATGCCCTGATGATGGCCGTTCCTTCCTCGCAGCAGGTCCTCGACGTGCTGTCTCACATCCAGGACCCCGACCTCGGTCGCGACGTCGTGAGCCTCGGCATGATCAAAGAGCTCGACGTCAGCCCGCAGGGCAAGGTCAGCTTTACCTTCGAGCTCACCACGCCCGCCTGCCCCGTCCGCGACCGCTTCAAGTCGCAAGCGCAGGACCTCGTCGGCGACATACCGGGCGTGACCGGCGTCGACGTCCGCATGACCGCCAACGTGCGTCCCGCCTTCATGCGCCCGAAGCCCTCGGAGATCCTCCCCGGCGTCAAGCAGACGATCGCCGTCGCCTCCGGCAAGGGCGGCGTGGGCAAGTCGACCGTCGCGGTGAACCTCGCGGCCGCCCTGCGCAAGAGCGGCGCGTCGGTCGGACTGCTCGACGCGGACATCTACGGACCCTCGGTTCCCGCGATGACCGGCTCGAAGCAGGTTCCCGAGCAGGTCGACGGCCGGCTGAAACCAATCGAGGCCCACGGCCTGAAGCTCATGTCCTTCGGCCACATCTATCCCGGCGAGCAACCGACGATCTATCGCGGACCCATGGTCGGCAAAGCGATCGAGGCGATGATGATCCAGGTCGATTGGGGCCAGCTCGACTACCTCGTGATCGACCTCCCGCCGGGCACCGGCGACGCGTCGCTGACGCTGGCGCAGGCGGTTCCGCTGACCGGCGTGGCCATCGTCTGCACTCCGCAGGATGTCGCAACCGACATCGCGGTGAAAGCCCTGCAGATGTTTCGAAAGCTGAACGTCACACCGCTCGGATTGATCGAGAACATGAGCTGGTACGTCTGCCCGAGCTGCGGGCACCGGCACGAGATCTTCAGCCATGGCGGAGCCGAATCGGCCGCCAAGCGTCTCGGCGTTCCCTTCCTCGGGGCGGTTCCGCTCGAAGAGGGCATCCGAGAGGACGCGGACCTTGGGACGCCGGTGGTCATCTCGCGGCCCGAATCTGCCGGGGCGAAGGCGTTTGAGCACATCGCCTCGCAGGTCGCGGCGCGCACGTCGATCCAATCGTTTCGCCAGCTCCCGGTCATCAACGTCCACTAGGCGCCGGACCTCTGCAAGACCCCGATCCGTTTCCAGTCAACGTCGATGTCGACCGCGCAAAGCAGACGATGGAGATCACCTGGGAAGACGGCAAGCACACCACATACTCCGCCGAGCAGCTGCGGTGGGCCTGCCCTTGCGCTGAGTGCCGCGGTGAAGCCGGCGCTCCAGGGCGCCTGGCGCGCGTCAAGGCGCTCAGCCCCGAAGAGCTGCTCGTCAGAGACGTGACGCTCGTCGGTCAGTACGCGTTCCAGATCGCTTTCGAAAGCGGCCACGCCACCGGCATCTACACGTTCTCGTACCTCCGCGGACTGCGGGCGAAAGTCTGAGATAATCCCGGCGGCCGTTGTCCATATCCACGTCGCTCCCAGAGCTCGAGCCGTCGTTTCCGCCGGCGCCGCCCTACAGGCGAATGCGCAGGCGGCCACCCTTTCCACGGCGTGGCCTCGTGGCCGTTGGCCTCGCCATCGTCGTGGTGCTGGTGGGCGTCGGCGCATTTCTCTTCTACGAAAACACACTGCCGACCACGCTCACGACCAACTTCAAGAGCGGGCAGAAGGACGTGCCCACCGACAGCCGGATTCTTCTCACCTTCAGCCGGCCCGTGACGCTCGCGGCGGTTCAAGCCGCCTTCTCCATCAGTCCAGGCGCCGCCGGCGCAATCACGAGCATGGATGGTCAGACGAGTTACTCCTGGTCGCCAACCAACGGCCTCAACGACCTCACGACCTACACGGTGACGATGAAACCAATCGTGGACATAGCGCATCACCGGGTCCAGGGCAGCACCTGGACTTTCACGACCCTGATCGTGCCGCACGTCACCGGTGTCTCCATGACTGTTGGCGCTCCGCTCGCTGACGGAACCGAGATCGACCCCGGAACCACCCTGAAGCTCAACTTCAACGACGCGATGGAGCCAACGACCATCAAGGTCACAGCCGGCGGGCAGGTCGTCAACCCAACGTGGGCGGCCGACGACAGAAGCGCGACGCTGTCCACTGCTGGAATTCCCTCCGGACCTCTGCCGGTGCAGGTGAGCGCGGGCGGCCGCGACCAGACGGGACATCTCATCCCCGGCACGTTCACGTTCAACACCGGGATCTACTACCACGACCGGGAGCACACGACGGCGCTTCGGTATCCCGCGCTGATCCAGATCCCCAACGACGAGTTCGCGCGTGACCAGAACGGGCTTCAAGCGGCGGACATCGTCTGGGAGTACCTGGCCGAAGGCGGCATCACGCGATTGACGGCGATGTACGACAACGCGCCCGACCTCATCGGTCCGATGCGCTCCGCGCGATTCATCTCGCTGAAGCTGGGCCGCCACTACAAAGGGCTTCTCTTCCAGTCCGGCGAGTCCGCGGCAACGGCCGCGCGCGCCGCGCAGGATCCGACCCCGCAGTTCTTCGACACCATCGGGTACCAGTTCCGTGCCGCCCCGCCCCGCTACGCGCCTGACAACCTGATGATCAAGGGCCCGCTGGTCAAGGCGGCGCAGGACAACTACTTCTCCTGGATCCCGACGTTCACCATCCCCAAGACCAGGCCGGTGCTCCCCGCTGGAGCGCCGCGAGCGTCGATCAACGTCGACGAGCACTACTCGGTCTACACCTACGACCCGGCCACCGGCACCTATCAGAAGACCGAAGAGGGACACGCGTATCGCGACGCGAGCCTGAACCAACCTCTACGGATCGAGATGCTGATCACCCTGCACACCAGGGAAACTCTGCTGAACGTCGGTGACGGCCACGGCGCGCACATTCACGATTACGACCTCGACAGCGGCGGCCGGATCGACGTGTTCTACAAGGGCACGCAGTACGGCGGCACCTGGAGCTCGACCGACAGCCACGGTCCGCTGACGTTCACCCTGGACGGCGGCCAGGTATTGACCTTGCCGCCGGGCCTGGTCTGGATCGACGTAACCGCCTAGGCCTTCGCGGCCGGCGTCCGCTTGCGAACCGCGCGTGAAGCCGCTACCAATATCAACCACACGATCAGGAGCGCCGGCAGCAGGGCCTCGACCACCCAGAGGTTCGGATCCCGGAACGGTTCCACGGCCCCGCCGGCCTTCTGCGGTGCCGCCTGTCCACCAAGGTCCGGAAGCGGTGGGATCAATCCGATCGAGACCGGCGGAGGGTTGGTCTGCGCAATCGCAACATAGGGGTGTGGAACGGCCGGCGCGCCGGCCGGCGGGTTGGGCCTTATCGGCGGAGGCACGACGGCGGGCGGCGGCTGCGGCGCAGGCACCGGTGGATGCTGGTGTTTCAGCTGGCCGTAGTGATGCCCGCGGTTGTCGGGGTTCGCGTCGGCGAAGACGACAAGACCAGTCATCGAAATCGACGCACATGACAACACGGCGACAGCCGCGGCCCTGGCCGCGATGAACTTCAGATGCACCCTTCCTTCCTCTCGCTTCAAGACGTATGCAGGACGACGGAGCCAGCCTACATGGTTGGCCGAGGGCGCGTTTAAGCCCGGGCCGCGTCCTTGAGAGAGGTCACGTACATAGAGGCCGCCACTGCGGCCGTCGTCCCGTCGCCGACCGCTGTCGCGATCTGCTTGGTCAGCTGCGAGCGAACGTCGCCGACCGCCCAGATGCCCTCCACGGACGTCTGCATGTTGCGGTCGGTGTTGATGTAGCCCGCCTCGTCGTGGTCGACATGCACCTTGAGGAGCGCCGAGTTCGGCACGAATCCGACGAAGATGAAGACTCCGCCGACCGCGAGCTCCATTACCTTTCCGTGCTGCTCGTAGTGCACGACCTGCACCTTGCTGTCGCCCGCGATGTCCTTCACCTGCGCGTCGAAGATGAACTCGATCTTCGGGTTCGCCTTGGCACGATCGATCAGGATCGGCTGCGCGCGCAGCTCGCTGCGCCGGTGGATGATGTACACCTTCGACGCGTAGCGGGTGAGGAAATCTCCCTCTTCCACCGCCGCGTCACCCCCGCCCACGACGGCCAGCTCCTGGCCCTTGAAAAACGCCCCGTCGCAGACGGCGCAGTAGCTGACGCCCCGGCCCCAGAACTCCTTCTCGCCCGGCACCTGGAGGTACCGCGGCAGGCCGCCGGCGGCCATGATCAGCGCCGGCGCGCGGACCTCTTCGCCCGACTCCAGGCGCACGACCTTGGTCCTGCCCTCGACGTCGATCTCCTTGACGGGTTCGAAGTCCCGAACCTCGACGCCAAACTTCCGGGAGTGCTCGCCCATCTTGGTGGCGAGCTCCGACCCGAGGATCGACTCGAAGCCCGGATAGTCCTCGATCAGCTCCGTGTTGAGGAGCTGCCCGCCCAGCGGGCCGCGGTCGATCACCACGGTCTTCAGGTCCATCCGAGCCGTGTAAAGGGCGGCCGCCAGCCCGGCTGGACCCCCTCCCACGATAACCACGTCGTAATCGCTCACTGCATCAAATTGAATTGGGCCGGGGCCAGTTCGTATTCCGTTCGGCTAGCCGTGCTTGAACTGGACGCCGTAGCCCCCGCGCGGGCTGTGGCAGGCGATGTTGTCGAACGGGCAGCCGATGGAGCAGGCCCCGCACTCGATGCAGTTGCCGAAGCTGACCAGGTTCTTCTGCTGTTCCTCGTTCCATTCGTAGACGCCGGCCGGACAGAAATGGTTGCAGTACTTGCCCTTGCACCTCACCGCGCAAACGTTCTGGTCGACGACCTCGATGTGCGGCCGCCCGGTGTCCTCGTTGAACTTGTCGGTGAACAGTTTGTCGGTGAGCTTGTCCACGCTAGCCGGCCCCGAAGCGTTCCCAGACCCGGCACATCAGCCGCACGGCGTTTATGTAGTCGTCCGCGTGGATGTTCTCGTTCGGCGCGTGAATCCGGTTGTCCGGACGGCCGACTCCCACCGGCAGCACTGTAGGGATGCCGAGGTCGGCCACGACCGGGTGCATTGGTCCGGTCGCGGGCATGAACGGCCACAGGACCGGCTCGCCGTAGAGCTCGCGAACGCAGCCGATCATCGTCTTGCCGACTTCCGAATCCGGGTCTGAGCGCGCGGGCTTTTCGCCGTCGCTCCACTGGATCTCGACCTTGTCGAATCCGTGCGAGTCGAGGTGCCTGCGGAGCTGCGCCGCCACGTCGGCCGGGTCCTGGTTCGGGATGAGGCGAAAGTCCAGCTTGGCGGTCGCCTCGGCGGGAAGCACTGTCTTGGATCCGGGCCCCTGGTAACCGGTCGTCACGCCGGCGATGTTGCAGGTCGGCGTGAAGAGCATCTGCTCGATGACATCTGCCGGTCGCGGATCCCGGACGAGGTGATCGAACCCCACGAGCTTCCTGCGCTTGTCCACCTCCGGGTCGATCTTCGCCATCATCATGCGGTCGGGCTCGGTCGGCTTCACCACCTTGTCGTAGAAGCCATCGATCTTGATGTTCATCTCCTGGTCTCGCAGGCTGGCGAGCGCGGCGACCATGTACATAGCGGCCGAGGGATAGATGGACGCCCATCCGGAATGCTGGTCGAAGTCGAGCATCCTGACGCGTAGTTGCACGTACAGGAGGCCGCGGCACCCGAACTGGATCGTCGGCCTGCCCGCATCGTCGAACGACGAGCCGGACTCCCACAGGCATCCGTCGGCCGCCAGCTTCTGCGCGTGGTCGTGCGCGATCTTCTCAAAAGTCTTGGACCCGATCTCCTCCTCGCCCTCGACCAGGAAGCGCAGCGTGACGGGCACCTCGCCCAGCGCCTTCAACGTCTCGAGCGCATGGATCCGAGCCATCACGTCTGCTTTGTCGTCCGCGACGCCGCGCGCGACGATGCGCCCGTCCTTCTCAACCGGTTCAAAGGGCGCCGAGTCCCACAGGTCGATCGGGTCGACGGGCTGCACGTCGTAGTGCTGGTAAAGGAGCAGCTTGCGGCGCCCGCTCCCCGGCACCTCCGCATACAGCGCCGGCATGCCGCCGGCGTCAAGCGTCTCCACGCGGTCCGTGTACCGCGAAAGGCGGTCGGCAATCCAGTCGCGCGCCGGCTCGATCGCATCCTTCCCATGGTTGGAGACGCTTGGGAAGGAGCACAGCTCTTTGAGCTCATCGATGAAACGCCGCGAGCTCTTCTCGATGTACTGGTCGACCGCGCTGGTCGAGATCACGGTGCCATTGTTTCACCCGCGTAACCTTGTCGTGTGGCCGAGGAAAACCCCACGAGCTCAGAGCCTGCGGCGTGAGTTCGCGGGGACCCCTATGACGGCGGGCGAATTCCACTTTTCGCCGCGCCCGAACCGCGCGGCCGAGATCAACTGGCGACCGTGGTCGGCCGCGGCCTTCGAGGAAGCGAAGCTGAGCTCCCGGCCGATCCTCCTCTCCATCTCCGCCGTCTGGTGCCACTGGTGCCACGTGATGGACGAGACCACGTACTCGCACGCCGGGATCATCGATCTCATCAACCGTGAGTACGTGCCTATCCGGGTCGACAACGACGTCCGGCCCGACATCAACCAGCGGTACAACATGGGCGGCTGGCCGTCGACGGCGTTCCTGACCTCGTCGGGCGACATCCTCACCGGGGCGACCTACCTGCCCCCGGACCAGATGGCGGACGCCCTTGCGAAAGTCGCCGGCTACTACCGGACCAATCAACCGGAGATCGCAACCCGTGTGCTGGAGGCGCGGAAGCGCACCGGGTCGGCGGTCGCGCGCAGCGCGGCGTCGCTCGATGCAGGACTGGTCGATGCGGTCCTGGAGGCCGTGACCTCCGCCTACGACCCGGAGTACGGCGGGTTCGGCAACGCGCCGAAATTCCCGCAAACCGACGCCATCCTTCTGCTGCTGGAGCAATCTCAGCTGCGCTCACGCCCTGAGCTGCGCCAGATGGCGGTCCACACGCTGGAGCAGATGGCGGGCGGCGGCACCTACGACAACGTGGAGGGCGGCTTCTTCCGCTACTCGACGACGCAGGACTGGAGCGTGCCGCACTTCGAGAAGATGCTGGAGGACCACGCCGGACTCCTGGGGGGACTCTCCCTGGCGGGCCTGCCCCGCGTGCTCGATTCGACGACCGGCTATCTCGTCCGAGTGCTGCGCGATCCAAAGACCGGGCTGTACGCCGGAAGCCAGGACGCGGACGAGCACTACTACTCAATGGATGCGGAAGAACGCGCGCAGCGGCCGGCACCATACGTGGACCGGCGGGTCTACACGTCGTGGAACGCCGCCCTCGCCATCAGCTATTTCGACGCCGCGCTGCGCCTGGACCGGCCGGCGCTTCGCGAGCACGCGGCCAGGCTTGTCGAGCGCCTGTTCCACGACGCTTACGAGCCCGGCAAAGGAATGACGCATGCCGAAGGTGTCGGCGGCCAGCTGGCGGACCAGGCGTGGAGCCTGTGGGCCGCTCTCCGTGCTCACCAGGCCGGGCTCGGCGACCGGTGGATGCCCGCAGCGCTCGACCTCGCGGCCCACATCGAGGACGCGTACGGCGATCCCAACCTCGGCGGCTTCCTCGACCACGCCCGGACCGACTCGCTCGGCAGGCTGGCCGAGCCGATCAAGCCCCTGGTCGAAAACTCGGTAGCGGCGATCGCGCTGCTCGAGCTGGACATACTGACCGGCGATCCCAGCGCTCCTTACCTGGAGAGCGCGCGCCGCGCCCTTGAATCGGTCGCAGCCCTTCCGCGGTCGTATGGGCTCATGGCCGCGGTCTTCGCCCGTGCATTCGACCGCACGCATCACGCCATCAAGGTCACCACCTCAAACCTCGAGCTGGCGCGAGCCGCCGTGTCGGCCCATCCGTACGCCGTGATCGATCCCTCCGGCGACGGGCGCGCGGTTGTGTGCGCCGGAACAATATGCTTGGCGCCCGTGTCGACACCAGGCGCCGTCATGGAAGCGATTCAAGAAGCCACCAAATCGCGTGCCTGAGCCGGGCGCGCGCAGGGCGCATATTCGTGACTGAAAGCCGCCGGCACTTTTCGCGCCGCGTCAACAAGGCCCTGGACGACCCGGACCTCCAGCGAGCCCTGACCCACGCGATGACCGGGCTGCGCACGCGGCGCAACGCGGCTTTCGAGAGCTTTGACTTCGACAAGGGCCGTGAAGACTTGAAGCGGCGCCGCCGAGCGAACCTCGAGCGGCTGCCGGAGCTAGTCCAGCAGTTCACGACGCGACTCGAGGCAGTCGGCGGCAAGGTGCATTTCGCGAAGGACGCAGCGGAGGCGCGCGACATCATCGGCCAGATCTGCTGGAACGCCGGCACGCGTACGAAGGGCGATCGAATGATCGTGACCAAGGTCAAATCGATGGCCTCGGAGGAGATCGAGCTGAACCCGTACCTCGAGTCGCTCGGCATGGAGGTCGTCGAAACCGACCTTGGCGAGCGCATGGTGCAGCTGACGCACACGCATCCATCGCACCTCATCGCGCCCGCGATCCACCTGACAAAAGAGGACGCCGCGAACGTCTTCGGCACTGAGGCGACGGTCGAAGCGATCCAGCATCACGCTCGCGAGTCCCTGCGCCAGAAGTTCATCAACGCCACCGTCGGCATCAGCGGCGCCAACATGGCAATCGCCGAAACGGGGACCGTCGTCCTCGTGACCAATGAGGGCAACGCCGACCTCACGACGACGCTTCCGCCCGTGCACATCGCCCTGTTCGGAATCGACAAGGTGGTGGCGACGCTGGACGACGCGGTCGCGGTGCTGCGAATGCTCCCGCGCAGCGGCACGGGCCAGGTCATGACCAGCTACGTGAACTGGATCACTGGCCCATCGCGATCGGCGGACATCGAACAATCGCTGACCATCGGCGTCCACGGTCCGCGCGAGATGCACTGCGTGATCCTGGACAACGGGCGCGAAGAGATGCGCGCCGACCCGGTTTTCAAAGACGCGCTCACCTGCATTCGCTGCGGCGCCTGTTCCAACGCCTGCCCGCCCTTCATGGCGGTGGGCGGCCACCAGTTCGGCCACATCTACAACGGCCCCATCGGGTTGGTCCTGACGCCATTCCATCACGGTCTCGATGAGGCCGACCTGCCCAACACGCTCTGCACGCAATGCAATGCGTGCCAGGAGATCTGTCCCGTCGACATCCCGCTGCCGCGCCAGATCCTGGAGCACCGCAAGAAGGGTCGCAAGTCGCTGCGCAAAAGAGCTGTCCTTGCCGTGTGGGAGCGCCCCGAGCTTGCCGACCGCTTGCTTCGAGCGGGCGCGCCCTTCAGCGGGCTGCTTCCCGGTGCGCCGAGGCTCGCCCGGGTCCCGTATCGCGACCGCGTCCAGCGGAGCGATGTCGACGGCGAACCGCTCACGATCTTCGCCTCCTGCATGGTCGACCGAGTGCAGCCGCAGGCCGCCGTGGCGCTGGAACGGATTGCCACCGCCGCGGGCTTCAACATTGGTTTTCCCAAGGGTCAGTGGTGCTGCGGCCTCATCGCCGCCAACGCCGGCGACTTCAAAGGAGGGGCCGCGCTCCATGCCGCGCTGGCCCAGAGTCTTGTAAATTCCAAGGGTCTGATCGTCACGCCTTCAGCTTCGTGCTATGGCGCCTTTACGATCGACGCCTCGGACTGGGGCGCCTCGGTCACGCAAAGCGTGCAGTCGCGGATGCGCGACTCGACGCGCTTCGCGCTCGAAGTCATCACCCAGCAGCCCGACCTCGTGGACCCCGACGGCATGAGCTTGAAGATCGCCTACCACGACTCGTGCCAGAGCCTGCGCCAGCTTGGTCTCAAGAGCGAGCCGCGCCGGCTCCTCGAGCTGGCCGGCTACGAGGTCGTCGACATCCCCGACATCGCGAACTGCTGCGGCTTCGGGGGCACGTTCAGCATCGAATGGCCCCGGGTCGCGGGCCGCCTGGCGCAGTGGAAGCTGGACGCGATCGCCAAGACTGGATGCACGGTGGTTGCCTCCGACAACCCGGGCTGCTTGATGCACATCGAGGCCGCGGCGCGAGCGCGACACGTCGATCTCAGGGTCGCCCATGTACTCGAGCTGGTCGCTGAGCACCTGGCCCGATAGTTACGCTTAGCCGTCAGTGAAGATCAGCCTGGTCGCGACGCCTGCCGCCGAACTCCCCGTCGACGCGCTGGCGGTTGCGGTCGCCACAGGCCAGCGGCTTTCAGGCAGCGCACTTGACCTCGACAGGGCGCTCGGCGGCGTCCTTTCCGACATGATCACGAGCGCCGAGTTCCGAGGCCGCATCCACGAGGTGCTCCCGGTACCGACGCACTCCAGGTCTGGGCCGCGTCGCGTCATCCTCTATGGGGTTGGCGCGCCGCAAGATATGGACGGCCAGCGGCTCCGTTCGGCCCATCACGAGCTCATCCGCGCGGCGCGCACGTACGGATACAAGCGGATCGGCCTCGTGCGGGCCGAGCCACCGCTGGGCATGGACACGTTGAAGGCCGTCGTAGAGGGCTGTGTCATGGGCACCTTCGAGCGGCGCTCGCGACAAACCGGCGCGCAGCCCGAGCGGCGTGAGATCGACCAGCTCGTGCTCACGGGTTTTGGAATCGGGCGCGAGCACGAGGTCGTCGCGGCGCAGGAAAACGGTGAGGCGACCAACCGCGCACGCGAATGGCAGAACGCGCCTCCCAACGAGCTGACTCCGGAGGCCTTGGCCCAGGAGGCGGTGAAGATCGCTCAGCGCCACGGCATGGAGATCGAGGTGCTCGGCCCGGCCGAGCTGCGCACCGGTGGCTACAACCTTCTCCTCGGCGTCGCGTCGGGGTCGGCGCTGCCGCCGCGCCTCATCCGGCTGCGCCACCGCGGCAGCCGGCATCACGGCGTCACGCCCGATGCGGCGGCCACGGTGCTCGCGCTGGTGGGCAAGGGCATCACGTTCGACTCTGGTGGAATCTCGATCAAGCCCGCCGAGAACATGAGCAGGATGAAGTCCGACATGGCAGGCGCGGCCGCGGTGCTGTCGGCCATCGACGTGATCGCGGCCCGCAGGGTGCCGCTCGACGTCATGGCGGTCATCGCCGCGACTGAGAACATGCCGGGCCCGACCGCCCAGCGCCCCGGCGACGTGCTCGTGAGCGCGGACGGCAAGACCGTCGAGATCGTCAACACCGACGCTGAGGGGCGGCTCGTGCTGGCCGACGCCCTCACCCACGCCCTGCGCAACGGCGCGACGCACATCCTCGACCTGGCCACCCTCACGGGCGCCGCCACCATCGCGATCGGCCACGCCGCGAGCGCGGGCGTAAGCAATGACGACGAGTTCTGGGCCCTGGTCCAACGCGCTTCGTCGGATGCGGGCGACAGGGTCTGGCGCCTGCCCACGTTCGCCGACTACCGGATCCTGCTGCGCAGCCAGATCGCGGACCTGCGCAACGCCGAGTACGGAGAGGCCGGCACGATCCTGGGCGGCATGTTCATCGGTGAGTTCGCCGGCGGCAAAGCCTGGGCGCACCTCGATATCGCAGCCTCCAGCTGGAACACGAACCCCGAGCTGACCACTGTGCTGCGCGGTCCGAGCGGCGCGGGAACCAGGCTGTGCATCGCGCTGGCGGAACTCATGTCGGGAGCCGAGCGTTAGAGCACCAATGGGCATCCTGGAGACGATCAACTCGCCGGCCGACCTGCGCGCCCTCGACCAACCCCGTCTCGCCCAGCTGGCTGAAGAGGTGCGCGCCTTTCTGGTCGAGCAGACCTCCAGGACCGGTGGCCACCTGTCGCCGAACCTCGGCGTGGTCGAGCTCACGTTTGCCCTGCATCGGGTGTTCGACAGCCCGAAGGACGCGATCGTGTGGGACACCGGCCACCAGGCGTACGTCCACAAGATCGTGACGGGCCGCTCGAAGGATTTCGCGAAGCTGCGTCAGGCGGGTGGCCTCTCGGGATATCCGTCGCGCCAGGAGTCCGCTCACGACGTGATGGAGAACAGTCACGCCTCGACCTCGCTGAGCTACGCGCTGGGCATCGCCGAGGCGCGCCTGCGCAAGCGCATCGATGGGTACGTGGTCGCGGTCATCGGCGACGGGGCGCTGACCGGGGGCATGGCCTACGAGGCGCTCAACCAGATCGCGCACCTGCAGCCGCCGAACCTCGTGATCGTCATCAACGACAACGGCCGCTCTTACGCGCCGACCGTCGGCGGGCTGGCCCGGCACCTGTCGCAGCTCAGAGTGGACCCGCGCTATGAGCGCATCAAGGACGACATCTCGCGCCTGCTGCGCGACCTGCCGCTCGTCGGTTCGACCGCGGACCAGGCCGCGTATCGCGTCAAGGAAAGTCTCAAGCAACTCCTCCAACCCTCCACGATCTTTG
>Ga0209648_10003130_pt1 | contig 13841 bp, 17 predicted proteins | sample GraSoi2013_115cm_FD_185830 | JGI IMG/M metagenome (GOLD analysis project Ga0209648, IMG submission 185830) | Grasslands soil microbial communities from the Angelo Coastal Reserve, California, USA - Sample 9_17_2013_115cm (SPAdes) (version 2) | ecosystem: Environmental > Terrestrial > Soil >...
AGGAAGGCCGACTGCTCGGTGCTTTCGCAGTTGAAGATGAGATTCGGCCCGAAGCTAGGGAAGCTGTCGCCGAACTTCATCGGCTTGGTATCCGGGTGGCCATGGTCACTGGAGATTCGAAGGCGGTTGCCAATTCGGTCGCCCGCCGTATCGGGATCGATGAGGTCGCCGCAGAGATTCTACCCGCTGACAAGGCTGCGGCGGTAAAGCGCTTTCAGGCCGGTGGCAAGAAAGTTGCCATGGTTGGCGACGGCGTGAACGACGCACCGGCTCTGGCAACTGCGGATGTGGGAATCGCCATCGGCTCGGGAACCGATGTGGCCGTTGAGTCCGCGGGAATCGTGCTCGTTCGGAGTGACCCTCGCGACGTTGTCGGAGCCATCGAATTATCGCGCGCGACCTACAGAAAAATGATCCAAAATCTTGTTTGGGCAACCGCTTATAACCTGGTGGCTATCCCGGCCGCCGCAGGTCTCTTCGTCCGTTGGGGAGTTGAACTCCCCATGAGCGTCGGTGCAGTGGCGATGAACTCGTCTACCATCATCGTAGCCGTCAATGCTCAGCTACTTCGAAGAATGAAATTGCAATGACCGCAATCACATCATCTGAGCCTCCGGCTATTTCTCGGCGCGTGCTTCAACTTCAAGTTCTCACCATGATCTGGATGAGCGTTGAGGCCATCGTCTCTCTCGTGACGGCTTGGGCTTCGCACAGCCCCGCGCTGTTGGGTTTCGGAGGAGACAGCTTGATTGAGCTGCTTTCGGCAGGCGTTGTGTTCTGGCGCTTTCGTTTCACGTTAGGCGAAGCGCGGGCCGCTCGAATCGCAGGAGGCTTGCTTTTCGCATTGGCAGGTTTCGTTGTGCTGACTTCGATCTTGAATTTTATCGGCTACCGCGAGGCGGACCGTAGTCTAGTCGGAATCGGAATCCTGATAGCCGCTGCCGTTATGATGCCTTGGCTGGCGAACCGGAAACGAAAGTTGGCTGTCGTAACATCCAGTGCAGTGCTGAAGGCCGATGCTGCGGAATCCGCCCTCTGTGGTTACATGGCTTGGATTGCTCTTGCGGGACTCGTAGTGAACGCCATCTGGAACAAACCGTGGGCTGACCCTGTTGCCGCCCTCGCTCTGACTCCCCTGATCTTGCGCGAAGCATGGGAAGCCGTTCATTCGCCCAAATTAGGCTGCGCCTCCTGCTGAGAGCTCACAAATGAGGGAGCCCACGCACCAGTTCTAAAATTAACGCTTGACCCCGTACCGTAGTCCGGGGTTTAGACTTCCATTAGAAAGAGATTATGGACACGAAGTCGCTAACAATTGGTCGTCTCGCCAAGCAGGCCGGAGTCAACCTGGAAACAGTTCGTTTCTATGAGCGAAGAGGTCTGCTCCCAAGGCCGCCTCGCAGTGCATCCGGCTATCGCTTGTTTCCTGCAGAGGCAGCGCGCCGATTGAAATTCATTCGGCGTGCCCAGGAACTGGGTTTCTCACTTGCGGAGATTGTGGAACTTCTATCACTCCGCGTCTCGCGCCGCACAACCAGTGCACATATTCGGACACGAGCTCAGGCCAAGATTGTTGATATCGAAGCGAAGATCGAAAGCCTTGAGTCGATGAAAAAGACTTTGAAGAAGCTTACCACTGTATGCGACGGATGCATGCCGCTTGCCGAGTGCCCCATTCTCGAGAGCCTTGATAGCGAGGACGCATGAACCGCACATGGAAGCAAAGTTTGCTGGCGTTGCCGGGAGTAGGCGTCTCGATCCTTCCTAATCTCGCTTGCCCGGCGTGCTGGCCCGCCTATGCGGGATTGCTGTCTTCGGTCGGCCTCGGCTTTCTCATATCGACGGTCTACCTACTTCCGCTGACCGTCGCCTTCCTCGTTCTTGCTTTGACAGCACTGGTGTTCAGGGCGAATAAACGCCAGGGGTACGGTCCCTTTTTTCTCGGCTTGGTTGCAGCAGGCGGTGTTCTTTTAGGCAAGTTTGCGTTCGAGTCCAATCTCATCGTATATAGCGCCCTCGGACTATTGGTCATCGCTTCGGTGTGGAATGCGTGGCCGCTCGCGAACTCTCCTACCGAAGCAGTAGCGTACCCCGAATGCCTGAACAAAGGACTTTGATGAACTCGAAAAAAGGAGAAAAACAAGCTATGGCTACAAAAAAGAAAATCGAAGTATTCAGCGCCGGTTGCTCGACCTGCAAGGAAACAATAGAGGTAGTAAAGCGCCTTGCTGGTTCTTCGCATGAGGTGCTGATCCATGACATGCAGAAGTCCGAAGTAGCATCCCAGGCCAAGGGTTATGGCGTTCGCAGCGTTCCTGCCGTCGTGATTGACGGCAAACTCGCAGGTTGCTGTGCGGGCCGGGGCCCGGATGAGCAGGTCCTGCGTTCTGCGCTGGCCTAGCACTTCCGCGCACATACGGCTCCCGAACTGCACGATTTCTATGTCGGACCGGAGTGCAGCTTTTCTTGAACTTTTGCCTCAGACATCCGGTTTAGCAAACTCCGGTACGTTAATTCAATTCCACAGTACAATCAGAAATAGCGAGCGGGCGTAGTTCAGTGGTAGAACGGGAGTTTCCCAAGCTTCGGTTCAATCGGTCGCGCTCGCATTAACAGCACTCGCGAAAAGCATCCTTATATATGTATCTATGCCGATTTCCCGCGCGTTCTGTCGAATAGGGGAGGGAATTGGCCGTGACAGTGTAGGATTCTAACCAACGACAGGGCAGCGTTCTAACCAACTGAACTCCGCGGATTCGTCGGCGCTGGCGGGAGGGAGTTGCTCCAATCTTCGAGCCTGAAGCAGAATCACTCGAACCGCTGTACCGACGGTCACAACCCCTGAATAAGATTCACTTCCGACTTTCTCGAACATAACCCTCCATATCTCTTTGCCATTGGCGTAAAGACGGATATGGAAGCGCATCATTTCCTAACCCAGACTTGCAGCAGAGTGCAGCGTAATCAACCATGCGTACGTGAAAAGGTTGAATACGGACTTGGCGGAGAACGCACTCAAGCCAACCTTCCTTATTCGCCCTCGATAGAATATGATCCCTGCCCCAATTGAAGAGACGTTGCCAACTCCTCGATTTGTGTTCGCAAGCGGCTGAAATCTCTCTACTCATAAATTCGAGCAAGCCGGGAGATTCTTGACCCAATTCGAGAACAACGTTGGCCGGCAGTTGGATCGTTGGCGCCCCCAAAAGTGGGCGCAACCAATAGGCGATTGCCTCAAAGTCGATGTACTTCTCAACAGCCTTCCTGACCATGGCGTAGCTAACATCACCCTGCAGCTTCGAGTTCAAGGCTGAACGCCTCCACTGCACAAAGGTGGGAAATGGCGCTGGCCTTCGTTTCTTCCATTCGCTTTCGCAATGTTCCCAATACGCCCAGTATCCCTGGCCGCGGGTGTCTCGGAATCCATAGAACACGAGCGCATCAAGCCACCCCTCCTCTTTTGCAAACCCGAATACTTGATTGTGAACCCATGGAAGCAGCTGGAGACCCAGCAGTTCCGGCTTGTTTGAACGAGTCGATTCTTTCGCAAGGCCCGGACAACGCTTTCGCAGAATTGCTTCGAGCCACGAAGGAGCGCTGCCTTCCAATTCCACAATGGCGCGGGCCCAAAGGACGAATGCTTGCCAGCGGATGTATCCCTCGTACGCCTTGTGGAAGCGAGCCCAGGGAACCTGCATCAGTTGTCGGCGGGCTCGCCGACTGGCAATGTCCCCGACTCTTCTTTCGAGCTTGGTAAGTTTGGATGGCTTCATGTGATGAATCGCCTGTAGCACAATCCGCTCTGGAAAGTGGGCGACGGCTGGCGTGAACTTCCCGAGGCTACAGAGAATCGATTACAGGTTCAAGTGGGGCAACGATGACGCGTCGCGCGAAACTCGTGTCCCAAGGACTCCTGTGGACAAATGCAGGCTCCCTCTGTCGTCTACAACCCCTGGCACAAGAACAGAGTCACATTGTATACCGCGTGCATCAGAGTCGATGCCGCGGTAGATCCCGATTTGACTCGGATCCATCCAAACGCAGTCCCCGTCGTCACGAAGCAAAACCATTGCGCGAATGTGCTGATCGGGTGGAGTGTGGCGAAGAGTATAGCGGTGGCTAAGACGGCCATGATCGGTCCAGTCGTGCGGGCAACTACCGGAAGCAAGCAGCCACGGAAAAAGGATTCTTCGATAACTGGTCCGAGCAATCCGTCGAGTAGAATCAAGTTCCACAAGTGGATTACATGAGTAGTTGGAGTCGTGGCATGGGCAATGATGTCGACGCCAATTCCGAGACCGATTCCGGCCACCAAGGCGGCAACAAGATGAATTCGGGCGGGCCAACTCCATCCCAGACGTTTCCACGCGCCACGTCCGTGCCGGAGTCGAATGATTGCATACAACGAGCCGATTAGAGACAAGGAAATCGTGATCTGGAAAGGAAGAGTCGGATTGTCGAGTCTGGCCTGACTGAGTACATGCAGGTGAACTCCAATGCGGAACATCATGGCTAGGAAAAAGACAAAAACGAAAAAGAAGCCGATGTCCGCGTAACTCAAAGCGGCGCTTCCTTCGAGCGTAGACGGAAGCCACTGGTGAGGTCGCTTTTCGAAGCCAACCTTAGCTCGTTCGGAACCGCTATCTCCTTCGGTTTCCGCAGCAAGGGTCGCGGCCCGCGAAGGAACGTCCGCTGGTTTCTTTCTGTTGGCTTTCATCTCAGGAATCTCGTTGGGCGGAACCTGTCACGCATAGATGCTGAAATTCCGGGACGACCTCGAAAGGGTTGGCTGGTGTGCAGATTGACTCTGCGACTTGGTCGATCCGCTCGGTAGAGACGTTGCCGAGGAATTGTGCTCCGATTCGGATGTGCGTGATTCGGGTCGGGTCAAGTCCCATCAGCCTCGCGCAAGTGGCATCCGCCGACACCGGATCACCGGCCAGGACAATTCGGTTGAGCGGCCTCGGGTGTCCATTTAGTGGTCCGTTTCCTTCCATTGCCACAATCGCATCGGCAATCACGAAGTGAACTGGCACAGTGGCACACAGATCGAGGATGCTTTCCTGAATGCCTTTCCAATGAAGAATGTTCTTTGGCCAGCCGTACTTTGCTCCTGGCACAACACCAAACATGTTTTTCATGCTGAGAGTGACGCCCGACCAGTGATGCGTCTTCACTTTAGGCATGGAAACGACGAAGTCGGCCTCTGACACGGTCCGAGGCAACCACATACGTTTCATTCCCGTGTAGCTTGCGAGCAGGGGAGTCATAACCAACTCGTGGCGATTTAGGTCAACAAAAGGAACTTTCAGTTGGCGCAGGTCTTCGCTGAAGCCGCTCTCGAGTAGGACTAGCTCCGTATCCCTCTGGTGGCCAGGTCCTTCGCCGACCAGCACGTTCCGTGCGCCGAGGCGGCGGAAGCACTCGACCGCAGCGCAGACCAAGAGAGGATGAGTGTTGATGTGGTTTCCTGGGACGTAATCGACGAGGTTCGGTTTGAGTAGGACAGTCTTCCCGCGAAGGTCGAGGTGAAAAAGCTCCAACCCGGAATGCAAAATACTTTCCAGGTTGTGAGAATAGGATTCGGCCCTAAGAATCGCCACCTGGGAGCGCGGCTGCATCCGAGTTACGTGATACTTGGGACGGTTCAGCAGGGCGGTAGTCGAGGCACCAGCAGCCAAGCCGAGCGAGGCTGTCAGGAAAGTCCTTCGGTCAAGTTTCATGAGCCACTCGAAATGCGTCGTTCCCTGGGGCACGAGCGAACGCGAGCGAAACGACGGCGAGAGTCGCGCAATCTTTAACCTCAGCGGGATCAACGACAGAAGCGAGGCGGTCGACTACGAGTTCCATGGGGCGTCCAAAGGCGTCAAGGGCGAGGATCGTCCAGGCAAGGCTCCACGGGGCGAAGCATGTCTCCGCGCGTCGCTCAAGCCAGTCAAGGCTAGAAGTTATGAAATGGTTCGGAGGTTCATTCAGCAGAGACAGCAGAGCCAGGGCTGTCGCATCGGGATGGGGAGCGAGCGGAAATCCGTAGACGACGCCGTTGCCCGCGTTCCATCCTCCCGCAGGGCAAACTCGGTCGTACAACATTTCCACGCCGCGCCGGATACGAAGATGTACGAAGTCCTGTTGTGAAATGCCACGGGCATACTTCAGAGCGAGGATTGAATAGGCAGTTGGCACCACCCAACTGGCTGTCTCTGGCATCCAGGGCCAGCCGAACTTGTCGGGATCAAAGCGGACGTGGCGATCGCTGGTTCGGAACTTCCATTTCCACAGCCAATGTGACTCCCATCCTCGGGACTCTGTCAGCCACTGGACGGCTCTGTTGGTAACCATCCCTAGGGCACAACAGCCGTTCAGAGCATAGAGAGCCAGCCCCGTAAGTCCAGACCCTGCCTCGTCGTCACCGCTGAAGGCTGGCCAACTGCCATTTGCATTCTGGGTGCGGAGTAGAAATCGGATAGCAGCGTCCCGTTCGCGGACCGAATTGGACGGCAATGCCAGAAGGGCCAAGGCCGTGGGTTCGACGGCCCATTGAGTCGTAACTGTGGTGAAAGGCCAACCACCCTCGGGCAATTGGCGGTCGATGAGTTCCTGAACGCAAGCGCAATTCAGCTTTTGAGTGTCGTGCACGCGTTGGGTTCTAGGGGAGAACCACCAGATTGTCAAATCTCCTGAAAGAGTGCGGAGAGAAACGGTCGAGAAAGTCAGTCATGAAGTTTGAGATTGCCAAGAAATTCCTCGGGGGGGCCGCAGGGGGACTATCAGAACAGAACTCCACGGTCAAACTTCAGGCCGAAGGACGACAGTTGAGAGTAGATCGCGAGTCCGCGACACTGTTCGCCATGAAATATGCGATTGGTGAAATTCTTTTCCTCGGAGTGCGGTGTGGAATGACTTTTCGCCCGGGCACGTCTATGCCTCGTACGACAGCGGAAAGTCCCAGCGAAGGTAGCCATGAAGTATGCGATTGGCAAAAATTGTTTTCTCGTCCTTCGCTCAGGTGCGCTCGGGCCATGGGCAGTGAGGCAGTGCCTGCTACGAGGTCTTTCCCACGCCCGTGCAGAGGGACTATGCTCGAAGCTAGCCATGAAAGTTTCGATTGGCCAAAAATCTCGTAAGTAGCGAGAGTGGCTCGTCAAAGAATCTCTGAGAAACCTTCTTTAAGGCGCCCTATCACCTTTTTTCTAGCAGAGTTGAGTCTCCATGCGGGCCCAATGGGCGGCCTACGTCTGGGCCCAGCACGCAATCGAAGGAACCTTGTATTTCCAGACGGCCCGCGCAGATGGGTCATGTCGGTCGAGTGCGTGTCCGAAGGTTCTGCGGTATGTTCCGCCCCGCAGCGGAGGTGAGAACCGTGTTTCGATCGGCCGGGGAACTCGCGGAAGGGCTCCGTGACGCACGCTACGTGATCGATCCCGTCACGCTTCAGGTGGTTTACTTGGCCGCGAAGATGCAAAAGCCACTGCTTGTGGAAGGCCCTCCTGGGTGTGGAAAAACAGAGCTTGCCTATGCGGTTGCGGCTGCCGCCGATACCACCGTGGAGCGCCTGCAATGCTACGAAGGAATCACGGAAGAGAAGGCCATCGGCAAGTTTGATGAGTCCTTACAGCGGCTCTTTCTGGAGACGCGAAAGGACTTCTTGGGTCAGGACTGGGATGGAATCCGAAACCGGCTGCACTCTCTCGATTTCTTCGCAGAAGGTCCGCTGTTGCGGGCTCTCCGGCACGAGTTTAAGCCTTGCGTGTTGCTGATCGACGAGCTCGACAAAGTGGACCACGCTTTTGAGGCGCTACTTCTGGAGATCCTGAGCGCATGGCAGGTCACCGTTCCTAAACTTGGGACAATCAAAGGAGAGAATCTTCCGTTTGTTGTATTGAGCTCGAACGAAGAGCGGCGCCTGGGCGACCCATTGCGCCGGAGATGTCTGTACTTGCGTTTCGACTATCCCACGGTCGAGCGGGAAGTCGAGATCCTGGCGGTACGCAGTGCAAACCAAGACACGACGCTACTCGGGCAAATGGCTGGTCTAGCGCACGCACTGCGCGGCTGGAACATGGAAAAACCGCCGTCGATCGCCGAAATGCTGGACCTGGCGCAGGCACTTCAAATCCTCGGCCTCAAAGAAATCATGCCGGAACAGAGAGACGTTCTCTTGCCACTGTTAGCAAAAACGGAAGGAGACCGAGGCAGACTTCTGCTCCGCGAGGGCTTCGAGGGCCTCATTGTGGATTCGAAGATGTACAGGGACGAACTCAACGGAAGAGGTGCTGCCGCTTGTGCCGTGATTTGAGAATTTTACCGATGAACACGATCGCGAAAGCTTTCATTCTTCTAATCTGGTTCAGTGCATCAGCAGTCTGGGCTGCGGAGCCAACAAGCGTCCGCGAATTCTCCGAGCGATGTGCGGCATCCTACGCCTCGGCCTTCGAGGTCCCTGTAGAACTCGTGGACGCGGTCATCCAGGTGGAATCAGGCTGGAACCCTTATGCGGTCTCCAGGAAAGGCGCGGCGGGTCTCATGCAACTTATGCCCGCGACGGCAAGCCGGTTCGGAGTCCCAGACCGATTCAACATCGAAGAGAACATTCGAGGTGGAGTTGCCTACCTGGCTTGGTTGATCCGTCTGTTCAATGGCGATTTACGACTGGCCGTCGCCGCCTATCAAGTGGGTGAGTCTCAGATCCTTTCGCGGGGCCTAGCGTACTCTTCTCGGGAGGTTTTTCTCTACGTGAGTCGCGTCGCGCAGTTGTACCGCGCCATGCGACGCGACACCGCCCGGAGACTCGCAGCGGAGAGCATTGCAACAGGACCTAGAGGTGGACAATGAACATGCTCCGCGGACTATGGCCTTTGTGTTTCTTTCTTGGGACTTGTGCGGCCTCCGCGCAAGTGCCCAAAGTCGAGCCACGGATCGTTACCGAGACGGACCTCGAAGGGAAAGTCACGGTTGTCGAGGTGGCAGCCCGGTATGTCACTGCCATCCGCCTGCCAGAGGCCGTGAACTCTGTCGTCGTAGGAGATCCTTCCGCGTTTCAAGTCGAGCATTCAGAGCGCGAGCCGAGACTCGTCTTCGTAAAGGCTCTCTCAACCAAGCCATCGGAGACGAACGTTTTGATCTCGACGGCAGGCGGACACGAAGTCAGCTTGCTGTTGACCAGCCGGGGAGAAAGTAATTCTCCAGATCGGACACATGTTGATTTCCTGCTGAAATACGAGTCTTCCAGGGGATTTTTCGTCGCGCCCTCCGCATTCCCTTTCGCATTGGTTGGAGCGACGGTCCCGTTGACGGAAGCCCGTGCGATCGAGGGTCGAGAAACCAAGAAGCAATCGAAACTGGGAGACGCCGCGGGTCCGGTCTTTCCAGCTGTTGGAGATCCCCTGTCAAGTCGGAGTGATTCATCAGCGGAGGACATCCAAAGTCGCGGCCTTGACCAGTTCCTCGAACAGCAAGAGCGCGCACCGTTGCCGGTCCTGTACGGGCAACGCGTAGGCGAAGAAACGGAGAGTGGCGACAGAGTCCGTGCCGGTGTCAGCCGGGTAATTGATGGAGGCCAGCAAGTGGTCGTCTTGTTCTCGGTGGTAAATCCGACCAAGCACGCGATCCTGTTGATGCCGCCACAAGTGCAACTCGGAGGAAGAACAACTTCGGGAAAGCTGATCCGGCACGAAAAATGGTCAACGGCCGAGCAGTTACAGGTGCTGGATTTTCGGCTGAACGGGCGCCGGTTGGGACCTTCCGAACGTGCCGACGGTGTCGTAGTGTTTGAGCGTCCGCCGTACAAGCAGTCGAGCGAGACGCTTCTGTTGCAGGTGGCGGAGTCGGGGGCTGTGGACCGCCCCGCCTTGGCGCCAATTGGGTTCGGGGTGAGCACGTCGCGGGAGGACCAAAATGGCAGAGGAAAATGAGAAGACGGCCATTGGAGCGCCAGAGTCCGGCGCTGCAGAAGAGCCGTTGATCGACGAAACAAAGGTTTCCTCTCGTCCGGGATGGCGTGAAATCTTTCGTCAAGCCTTCGACAAGGCGCGACGGGAACACCAAGTCACGAACCGGCGTGAGCTCGGGCGCGACAGGAGTCGGTCGCTCTTTCTGCTAGCAGGAGCTGCCATTGCGGTACTCCTCGTGTTCCTTGGCGTGTTTTCCTCCTCTAACACGGCGAGGAAATCGACGGACGCGAGGCGAGTGGGAGCGCCGGACTTGGGACGTAGGGAAACTCCAGGCCAGCAGGCGACTGACCAAACGGGATCAGTGACGCCTCTGCTGAACGCACAGACCGGGCAGGCAGAGGCCCCGGGGAGCCAGGGTGTTACTCCTGAAGATGTTGGCAGAACGGCGCGACCTACGCAGCCGGTTATTGGAGTGCATCCAAGATCTTCAACCACGCCAGCCCCTCAGAATGTGGGGCCCTACGCGCTGGGAAAGATCGATTTTTCGGATACCGCAGCGAGCCAAACAGCACCCGCCTCTTCCAATTCGTCAGTGCAGCCGGCGTCGGATGACCTTCGTAAGCCGTCACTAGTGTTCGTTCGGAGCGCTCAAAGCAATCCGGCAAGTGTCGGCCCGAGATTGGCAACGACCGCGCTAGAGGAAAATCCGGTCATGCTGGACTTGCCACCAGGGACGAAGTTGGTGGCCCGGCTCCAGTCAGTTGTGAATAGTGCCATCAAGACGCCGGTTGTGGCGGCCATCGAGTACAACTATGAAAAGGATGGACGAATTGTTGTGCCTGCAGGCGCAAAAGCGCTCGGAACCCTTCAACAAGCCGACCGCTCAGGATACGTGGCGATCCGGTTCGACACGATCCAAATGCCAGACGGAACCACGGAAAAGATTGACGCCGCAGCAATGAGCCTTACTTACGGCCCCCTTAAAGGCATTATCAGCGGAAGAAGGACGGGCACCCGTTTCCTTGTGCGAACCTTCACAGGGCTCGGGACCGTGGCGACATACCTGGTGGGGGCGGGAGGCAGCAACGGTTTCAACGGGCCGCTTTCGGAGAGCGCCCTTCTACGCGACCGCATCGCCACAAACATCGGAATTGCGGGAGACCAGGAACTGAACAGCCTGGCCTTCAACCAAAACATCGTTGTTACTGTGCCAGGAAACACGAGGTTCTACATCGTAGTTGAAAAAAGCAGGACATTGGGTGGAGGACAGGGAGGACAGGTGCGACCAACGGCAATGCAGCAGGTCAACAGTGCACCGCTCCCCACGTCAGACGAACTCCGCCAGCTCTTGCAGCTCAAGCGGGAGCTGAGCGAAATGGTTCAGCAAGCGGGCACGCAAAACACTGCGCCGCAGGCGCCACAGCAGTAGCGAGGTTGATCGGGGAATGGAGCCCAATTGGAAACCGCTCGTAGATAAGCTCGGCGAGGAGCGTTGCGTCGGTTTCATGTTCATGGGGCGAGTGAACGGGATCAACTTGTACAAGCATGGCATCTCCCGGAAGTATTTGAACCTCGATGATTCGGGACAGTGTTACGTGTGCCGCGAGAAATGGCGCTTCGAGAAAGCCGATTTTGACGCCCAACTCGGGAAGCTGGAAGCGGTTCTCGCGCAACTCGGGGAGACTTTGAAAAGCGTCTATGATGAGTCATATATCGAGCGAAAGAAAAAGGCTTTGCAAAACGCCGGCATTCCGTACGAGCGCTGCGAGATTCAGCCAAAGGACTTCTCTCTAAACTAGGGCCTCCCCAATCCCAGCGCAGGATTCTCTCCCGGGAACCATCGTTGTCTTGCGTACGTGTGTGGTGTCGACAACGCTCCACACCAATTACGTTCTTTTTCGATGCTCCATGATGCCTCATTGATCGGTCCTCACTTTTTTGACAAACGCGAGAACTGGTTTTAGTTTTCCCCGCGCTTCAGCGTTCCTCTTCGATCTGTTGAATCTTTGAGAGGCGGCGAAGCAGAAAGGGGACTGAAATCCATGAAGGCGAAGGCAGGCGAGACATGGAAGCGAGGACTGGCTGTGTCAGCGATCTGCTTCATTTTAGGAAGTCAGATCGTCTGGGCGCAGAGTCTCGGCCCTCAGCCGCAGTTTAACGTTGCGGTACAGGGCCAAACGGGCGCGCAGCCGGAAGGTGCCTTCCTGAACTTCATCAACTGGGTTGGCAACGTCATCGCCCCTGTGGGGGCCGGAGGCGCTGTCGTCGGCGCAGTTGTCTCTTGGCTGCACGGGCGCGGTGTCGGCCGCTGGCTCGCAGCAGCTGCTGGATTGCTGGCAGTTTCAGGGATCACCCGGTTGATCGAGTTCTGGATCACGAATGGAACCGGAGGCGTGACGTAAAACCGAGGCGGCACGCATCCACGGCGGGGCTGGCGGGCAGTTCTGGAAAGGAGAGAAAAGAACCCGGCTGCCTGCCCACCCCGCTTAGGTCTCACTTTGAACCGCTTTGCAGAAGAGAAAGGAAAGACGGAGCAATGGTTGTCCCGCAACTCTTGAACGACATCATCCAAGTCCTCTTACAGCTTGCGCCCGCAGCTTCCCTGGTTGCGCTGGTTCTTGCGGGAATCAGCTTGAGGCGTGAGGGTGGAACTACGTTCCTAATTGGTGGTGGGTTCACGAAATGGATGTTTTGGGTCGTCGTGTTTGTGACACTCGTGCCTCTCGTCGGATGGTTCAGCTCGTTCGGTGTCGCAGCTCCGTTGCCCTCTGGAGGGATTGGAACTTCCTGGCTGAGTTCATTTCAGTCGGATGTGTCCAGCTTTGTTACGAATTTTGTAGTCGGTCGGATGGCAACCACCCTCGCGGCATATTTCGTACTGCGGGCAATTCTTGACACTGCCTCGGGCGGGCACCCTCTGCCATCCATCCTGGTGGCGATGTTCTTGCTAGGCACGCAAACAACATACTCTCTCATTCAGAGCTACAACACCGGGTCGCAGTTTGCCGCCGCGGACGTCCTGGACAGCCTGTGGAATTACTTGGCTGGGACCATCATGCCGATCGCAGCGGGACTCGCGATTGTGGGCGCCATCATCAATTTTGCCACGCGCCGCCCGGCCATGCGCCTGGTGGCTGTCGCCCTGGCAATGCTGTGTGTTTCAGGAATCTGGAAACTGGTGCTTTCGATGGAGGCGTAGGAACTCCGATGTCGTTCAACAACGGGATTCTCAACCTGGCGAATTGGGCAGGAAACGTGATTCTGCCGACGCTGGCTGGCTTGTTCTTTGCCATCGCCATCTTGCGCTTTGCGCGTTCGGAGGGTTATGCGTGCCCGATGTATGGAGGACTCTTGTGCCTTATGGCCTCTGGCTTGTTGCGAGCGATGGAAACGTTCGCCTCGCAGAGGGCTTGGAATGATCCGGACGTTTACTGGATTTCACTGGTGAGTCTGGTGGACTGGATTTGCAATGTGCTGATGCCCATCTATGCAGGGTTGCAGGTGACGGCTGGGGCGCTGCGCATGGGCATCGTCACGCGGATCCATCCCACGGAAGGATGGATGAGGCACTTCGTAGCGGCCGGCCTCTGTTTGCTCCTATCCGGACTTGTACGGATGGCGGAGTTCTTTGTTTTGAAGGGAACTGGTGGAGTTACCTGAGAAAAGGGAAGGGAGCAATGTCGCTTGAGGTGACACCTGCGTACCGCAATCTCCGGACGAGAGTCACGTTTTTCGGCCTCGAAGCCGAAGACCTGTTCGCGATTCTCGCCCTGGCGGTCGTCGCGAACATTCTCGGAAGGTTTCTTCACCGGGAGATGTTCGGCTTGCCGATGAACATGGTCCTGCAATACGTCGTGCCCGTGCTCAGCATCCCGGCACTGATGCTGTTCAAGTATGGCAAGCAGCGCGGTTACCTCCAGGACTGGGTCATGTTCCACGCAAAGCCGCACG
>Ga0209648_10003131_pt1 | contig 13839 bp, 11 predicted proteins | sample GraSoi2013_115cm_FD_185830 | JGI IMG/M metagenome (GOLD analysis project Ga0209648, IMG submission 185830) | Grasslands soil microbial communities from the Angelo Coastal Reserve, California, USA - Sample 9_17_2013_115cm (SPAdes) (version 2) | ecosystem: Environmental > Terrestrial > Soil >...
TATGCGAAGCGCTTGGCCGCCCCGACCTGGTCGAGGCCCAGTACTCCACGTCGCCTGAGGTGCAGCGGGCGGTGGAGCTGATCTTCGAGACGAAGACGCGTGGCGAGTGGGAGGCGATTCTCTCGAACCTTGACGTGTGCTGCGAGCCGGTCCTCGACCTCGACGAGGTTCCGGCGCACCCGCAGATCGCGGCACGCCGATTGTTCGAGCGAGCTCGCAGGGGTCGGGCTCCAGGTCTCGGCGAGCACAACGACGAGATCCTGCGCGAGATCCGCATCGGGGGCGCTACTTAGAGAGCCGCGGCCAGATCTCGCGCGCCTGCCGGCGGGTCTCCTCGCGCGTGCCGTCGTTGTCGATCACGAAATTGGCTTTCTCCCTTTTCTCGTCGATGGGCATCTGTGACGCCAGCATCGAGCTCGCCCTGTCCAGCGACAGCCCGCGGCCCTCGACCAGCCGCGCGACCTGGGTGGCGGGCGTGGCGTAGACGAGCACCACCGACTCGAACAGTCCCTGGAGCCCATTCTCATAGAGGAGCGGAACGTCCTCGATCACGACCTGCGCGCCGCGGTCGAAGGCGTCGGCGGTGCGGTCGGCCATCCACTGCCGGACGAGGGGATGGACGATCGCGTTGAGGCGCTCCCGCGCGCCGCGATCCTTGAAGACGAGCTGGCCCAACCTGGCCCGGTTGATCTCACCGCCGCGCACGTACTCCGGCCCGAACTCGCGAACCACCGCGTCGAAGCCCGGCGTCCCCGAAGCGTAGACGGCGTGCGTCGCCTCATCCGCGTCGACCACCGTCGCGCCGAGCTCGCGAAACATGTCCGCCACCGTCGTCTTGCCCGTCCCCGCGCCGCCGGTCAGCCCAATGAGCTTCAATTTGCTGGAGTGGCTGACGAGGAGAAATTCGACGCCGTCGTCGTGGGCGCGGGGTTCGCGGGCAATGCGGCCGCGATCACCATGGCGAAGGCGGGGCTACAGGTCGCTGTTCTCGAGCGCGGGCCGAAGCCCGGCGCCAAGAACATCATGGGCGGCATCTTCTACAACCACTACCTCGAAGAGATCGTAGGCGACGAGTGGAAACAGGCCCCGCTCGAGCGGCCGATCATCGAGGAGCGCCGGTGGCTCATGACGCCCGAGGCCGCGATCGGCATCGACTACAAGAACGTGCGCAACCGCACGCACCCGCACTCCTACTCCATCCTGCGCGCGCGCTTCGACCCGTGGTTCGCCGAGCAGGCCGAGAGGGCGGGCGCGATGGTCGTGCCGGAAACCGTGGTCGAACGCCTGATCGTGAAGAACGGTCGCGTCGTCGGCGTCGGCACTGGACGTGGTGACGACCTGTACGCCGACGTGACGATCATCTGCGAGGGCATCGGCCTCGGCACCGCGCTGCTCGAGAGCACCGTGATCAATGGCAAGCCGCTCCGCCGCAAGCTGCGCCCGAACGAGGTCGCGATGTCGGTCAAGGAGATCATGCAGCTCGACCCGGGTCTCATCGAGGAGCGCTTCAACTGCGAGTCGGGCGAAGGCTGCACGATCGAGTGCTTCGGCGACGCGACGATGGGGATGTCGGGGTTCATGTTCATCTACACCAACCGCGACACGCTGTCCGTCGGCGGAGGGGCGCTGCTCAGCGAGTTCAACAAGACGCTGCGCACGCCCAACGACCTCATCGAGCACTTCAAGAAGCATCCGGCCGTGAAACCGCTGCTGCGCGGCGCCGAAACTGTCGAGTACCTCGCCCACCTAATCCCCGAAGGAGGCTACCGAGGCATCCCGAAGGTCTACGGCGCCGGCTACCTCGTGTGCGGCGACGCCGCCATGCTGTCGAACCCGGTGCATCGCGAAGGCTCGAACCTGGCGATGGAGTCGGGGCGGCTGGCGGGCGAGACCGTCGTCCACTGCAAGGAGGCGGGCGACTTCTCCGAGCGACGGCTGGCCGAATACAAAGGCCGCCTCGACCACGCCTGGGTCATGGCCGACATGAAGAAGTACGACAAGGCGGTGCCGCTGCTCGAGCACAATCCGCAGCTCCTCGGCGAAGACCTGCGGCTGATCGACCGTGCCCTGGACGAGTTCTTCCGCGTCGACGGGGCGTCGAAGTGGGAGAAGCAAGGGAGGATCCTCAAGATGCTGCGCAAGCACGGACTGTTCCGTCTGGCGATGGACGGATTCAAGTCGTTCTGGGCGATGAAATGAAACAACTTCAAAAGACGGACGACGGCCTGGCCTTCGAAGACGGAGTGCTGACATTGCGTGACGGGCGCGAGCTCGCCTGGCGGTGGTGGGGCGACCCGGATGGAACTCCGGTGTTCCGCATCCAGGGCACGCCGAGCTGCCGGCTGCAGCGCAACCCGGACCCGAGCGTCCAGCGCGACCTTGGCGCGCGGTACCTCATGGCCGACCGGCCAGGCTACGGCCGCTCGACTCGCAAGCCGGGGCGCGGCATCTCGGATGTCGCCGACGACTACGTCGAGCTCCTGGACGCGCTCGGCCTGGATCGCGTGCCCGCGATGGGCACGAGCGGCGGCGGGCCGCACGTGCTGGCGCTGGCGGCGCGGCACCCGGATCGCATCTCAGCGGCGACCGTCGTGGTGGGGGGGACGCCCCTCGTTCCCGAAGAGGTGGCGCAGCTGGTCGGAGTGAATGCGCGCGGTTACGCGCTGGCGGAGCAGGGCTGGGAGCCGCTGCACGAATTCCTGGTCGAGGTGCGCCGGCGACTGCTCGGCGAGGAGGGCATGCAGGGAGTGCTCAGCGACGCGCCGCCGACCGACCGGGCGATCATGTCCGACCCGGCGTGGCAGCGGATGTCGCGCGAGAACATCGCCGAGACGCTGCGCCAGGGCGCGGAGGGTTGGGCGGATGAATCGCTGGCCATGCACCGCGAGTGGGACTTCGACCCTGGCGATGTCCAGGCGTCGGTGACCTGGTGGCACGGCGACGACGACAAGAACGCACCTCTATCGGCCGCGCGCCGCGTCGTGGCGAAATTGCGGAACGTGGACCTTCGCGTGTGGCACCACGAGGGCCACTTCGCGTCGCTCACGCATGATCGAGAGATCGTCGGGGAGCTGCTCAGCCGGGCCTAGTCAGATAGTCCGGACGAAGCGACCTGATGCCCGACGCAAACCTCGGATAGTCCGGACGATCCGAGGATCTGGCGCGATCAGCGGCTGACGTTCACCTGGATCGTGTGGTATCCGCTCGCACCGCTCGGATAGCTCCCTGCCCCGTGGGCGTCTTGCAGGGTCCCCGACCCGTCGGTCGCCCTGACCATCAGCCGGTAAGCTCCCTCGGCCGAGGGCGTCCACGTCGCGTGCCAGAGGACCCACGTCAGGTTCGACAGCGGCGGGTCGAATGGCGCCGTGATCCAGTTCGTCCCGCCGTCGGTCGTGTACTCGACCTTGCTGATGCCCCGCGTCCCGCCGAACGCAACGCCGCCGACGTCGATCACGCCCAGCTTGATGATTTCGCCGTCGCGTGGCGCGTCCAGGCGCGAGGTTGTCTTCACGATCGCGTTGTGGTCCCAGCCCTGCTGCTCCCAGTACCCCCCTGTCTCGTGGTTGACAAGGTCGATGGCGTCGAGCCACTTGGGCCCTTTCATGCCGTAGTGGCCTGGGATGACCATTCGCGCGGGATAGCCGTGCTGCATCGGCAGCGCGGAGCCGTCGAGGTCGTACGCGACCATGATCTCCGGCGAGCCCTGGATGAGGCTCAGCGGCAGGCTTTCCGTGTAGCCGTCGCGCGCTCGGAACGCCACCCAGCTGGCCTGGGGCTGGGGCGAGGCCGAAGCGACCAGGTCGCGCAGGGGCACGCCGGTGAAGGAGCCGGTGCTCATCAGGTCGCCGCCCACGTTGTTGCTGATGCACGCCAGGGTGACGAACTCGGTCGTCGCCGGCAGCGCCCGGAGCTCGGGCAGGGTGAGGGTGCGCGGTGAGCCTGCCATGCCGCCCACGCTGAGCTTCCAGGTCTGGCCGTCGACGGTCGGGTCGGCGAAGTTCTTGGAGACCACGTAGAAGTTGTTCACCGGCGTGATGGCCGGCGAGATGCCGCGCAGCCCTGTCTCCGGCGCCCTGAACACGGCCTGGTACCAGTCCGGGAGCAGGCGGTAGGCCAGCGCCAGGACGCTGAACCCGACAATCGCCATGGGGACCGTGCTCAAGATGCGGCGCCGGCCGGCGTCGACGCCTGGCGACGGCTGGGCGCCGAACTGGAGAACGACCGCGTAGATCGCAAAGAGGGCGGCCCACATCAGGGGCGTCGCGGGGCCGTCGTTGAGACCGAGGAATCCCGCCCCGCCGAGGGGAAGGAGGATGCCCACGACCACCACCCACGCCAGGGCGGCGAACGCGAAGGGGAGGTACTGCGTGGTCCATCGCAGGCTCGCCACGGAATTGGCCGCGCCGAGAACGCCGAGCGCGACGACCATCGCGACGATGAGGCCGAACTCCTCGACCACCTTGCCCGCGTGCTGGAGGGTGTCGATCAGGAACCCGAACACGAATCCGGGCATCAGCGAGAGAATCGGCTCGTTCAGGAGCTGGGTCAGCGGGCGGAGGCCGAGCACGAGGCCGGCCAGGTACATGAGAGCGACCAGGGCGACGCCGGCCACACAGCCCCAACCGAATCCGTGCAGCGCCGCGTCTCGCCGTGTCATTGCACCAAGTTGTAACACCCGTTCATGTCGTTTTCTTTACCAGTTGTAGCTAACCGTCCGGTTAAGGATTCGCCTCTGCTGGTAGCATCCGCGGGTCGGCATGGCTGGACCGATCACGCCCGAAGACCTCTACCGATTCCGCTGGATCGACCACGTCCGCCTGAGCCCTGACGGCGAGCGAGTCGCCTACCAGGTAGGCTGGGCCGACGCCACGTCGAGGCAGAACCGGAGCCGGATCGTGGTCCGCGGCCTCCTCGAGCCCGAGCCGCTCGCGCCGTCCGCGGGCGCGCTGCGCGACCACTCGCCCGAGTGGTCGCCCGACGGTCGCAAGCTGGCGTTCATCAGCCGCGTCGGCCCTGCCGACCAGCTCTTCGTCCTGGACCTGGCCGCCGGCGGTCCGGCGCAGCAGCTGAGCTCGGTCCCGGACGGGGTTTCCGGGCCTTCATGGTCCCCGAACGGCACGCGACTTGCGTATGTCGGAGTGGTCGTCTCAGACCCGGAGGCCGTGATCGAAGATCCGCGAACGCCCGAGGGTCGAGAGCAGGTGCGCCGCGCCCCGGTGGCGCGCGTGGTCAGCCGGCTCGACTACAAGCACGACGGCTTCGGATACGTCGACGGGCGCTATCACCACCTTTTCGTGGTCCCGGCCACGGGTGGCGACCCCAAACAGCTGACCAGTGGCTCGTGGGACGTGACGGATTACGACTGGTCCGCGGACGGAACTCGGCTCGTGATCGCGGGCAACGCCGAGCCGGGCGCCGACCTGCAGCGCGAGCTGAACCTCTACATGGTCGATCTCGAAGCCAACCTGGTGCGCCTGGGTGGCGGCTTCTACCTCAGCTCGCCAATCTGGTCTCCGAAGAGGGACCAGATCGCCTTCATCGCCCCGAACGGTCTCGACGTGGGCCTCCTGGAGCGGATATGGGTCGTGCCGCTGTCCGGTGGCGGGCCGCGCTGTCTGACCGCGAACTTCGACCTGGCGGTCAACGACAGCGTGATCAACGACATGCGCGCCGGACATGCGACAAGGGTCTGCTGGTCGAGCGAGGGCGACCGCATCTACTTCGTCGCGAGCGGGCCCGGAGTGACGACTGTCAACTCGGTCGACCTCGACGGCAACGTCCGCGAAGAGGTGGGCGGCCAGCGTCGCATCTACGACTTCGACCTGGCGTCGGGCGTTGTCGTGATCGCGGCTTCGGACGCAGCGAGCCCCGGCGAGGTCTTCATGCTCACCCACGGCGGGGAGGCGCGCATCACGGACTCCAACCCCTGGCTCCGCGACCGCTACGTCGCCCAGCCCCAGCAGGAGTACTTCACCGCGCCCGACGGATGGAAGCTCGAGGGCTGGGTTCTCAAGCCGCCCGACCACGACCCAAGCCGCGTGTACCCGACCGTGATGGAGATCCACGGCGGCCCTCACGCCCAGTATGGATGGAGCTTCTTCCACGAGCTCCAGGTCCTCGCCGGGATGGGTTACGTGGTCTTCTACATGAACCCGCGCGGCTCGGACGGCTACGGCGAGCGCTTCCGCCGCGAGGTCGTGCGCGACTGGGGCGGCAAGGACTACCAGGATCTGATGAGCTCGCTCGATCAGCTCATCGAGCGCACGGGCTACATCGACACCAACCGGTTGGGAGTCGGCGGCGGCTCGTACGGCGGCTACATGACCAACTGGATCATCGGCCAGACCAATCGGTTCTCGGCCGCGGTGGCGATGCGCTCGATCTCCAACCTCGTCAGCGAGTACTCCCAGCACGACATCGTGCTGTGGGGCACGCTCCAGCTCGGCCCACCGCCCTGGCCGGACCTCGACGAGCTGTGGCGCCGATCGCCGATCCGCTACGTGCAGAACGTCCGCACGCCGCTGCTCCTGACAGCGGGCGAGATGGACCTTCGATGCGCCATGTCGCAGTCCGAGGAGCTGTTCGGCGCCTTGCGTCTGCTCGGCAAGACGGTCGAGCTCGTCCGGTTCCCTGAGGAATCGCACGACCTGTCACGCAACGGACGCCCCGACCGGCGCGTGGAGCGGCTGCGCCGGATCGCGGCCTGGTACGAGCGCTTCCTGGGCACCGCGGCGGCGGACCGCTCCGCACCCGAGGAGGAGACACAGGTGATGCCGGTGCCGGCTCACGCTGCTCGGGAGTGGGCGAAGACCGTGGCCATGCCCACCCGGCCACCCGACACCAAGCCGGTCGAGGAGCCGACGGCGCCGATCGAGGTCGTCGAGCCAGAGGTGATCGAGCCAGTGGTGATCGAGCCGGAGGTGATCCAGCCCGTGGTGCCTGACTTCGCGACGGCGGAGGCGCCGATCGTCGAGCCGGAGGAGCTGCCGGACCTGCCAGTGCCAGGCGAGACCGAGACCGAACCTTCCGCCGAGCCCGAACCAGAGCCCGAGCCGCTCGTCGCCGAGGCTCAACCCGAGCCTGCACCCGAGCCCGAGGCCGAACGTGAGGCGGTCCTGCCCGAGCCGGAGCCTGTCGTGGCCGAGACCACGCAAGAGGCGGAACCCGAGCCGGAGACCGCGCCGGAACCAGAGCCCGAGCCGATCATGGCTGCGACCAAGCCTTCCGTTCCCACATGGGACGAAGGCGCGGAAGCGACCAAGGCCGCAGAGACGGAGCCTGAAGACGTGCCGACGGTGGCGACGACTGAGCCTTCTGTTCCGACGTGGGACGAACCGGCGCCCAAGGTCATCGCGGCCGAGCCAGAGCCGGTTGTGGAGCCAGAGCCCGTGCATGATCCGGACGTGCCGGCGGAGTCGAAGCCGGAGCCGGCGCACGCGAGCGCCGGCGACCAGCATTCCTCCCAGCCTGCACCGGACGTCAGCTCCACCCTCGTGGCATGGCCGACCAACTCGCCGGCGGCGTCGCGCGACAACGGGACGCCCGCCGAGCTTGGGTCGTTCGAAGAGGCGACCTCGGTCATCCCGGCGTGGCGGCAAACCGACTCGAATGCCGACCCGCGGCGGACGGTGTCGCTCCAGGCGATGCCACCCGAACAGGTCGCCGAGGGCACCGAGTTCGCGGCCCTCCTCACGTTCGAGTCGGGGCCGTTTGCAGGCAGGATCGTCGCTCTGCCAAGCCAGATGGTCACCATCGGCCGGGCCCCGGACAACGACGTGGTGGTGGGCGACCCTGCAACATCGGGCCACCACGGGCGGATCGAAGTCCGCACCGGCTCCTTCTGGATCAGCGACCTCGGCAGCACCAACGGGACGCTTGTCAACGGCGAGCCAGTGATCGAGAAGCAGCTGTCGGACGGCGACACCATCGCCATCGGCCAGAGCACGCTCCGCTTCACGCTCGAAGCCTGAACCGGCGGTCGAGCGTGGCGTCGGTCGTCGAGATCTGGCGATACCCCGTGAAGTCGATGGCCGGCGAGCACCTGGACTCGTGCATGGTCACCGAGCTCGGGCTGGAAGGCGACCGCCACTGGGCGTTCATCGACGGTACCGAGCCTCGGGTCGGGAAGTTCTTCAACATCAAGCAGCACTCGGGGCTCATGAGGTATCGGGCCCGCCTCGTCGACGGCGAGCTCGAGGTGACGTCCCCCGACGGAGCGAGCTCAGCCCTCGACGGCGCCTTGAGCACGCTGCTCGGCGAGTCGAGACGGATCGTCAACGTCCGCAAGCAAGCCGGAGCGAACTTCGACGACGCGCCGGTGCTGATCGTCAACCTGGCATCGGTCGAGGCGTTCGCGCTTGAGGCCGGGGTCCCGGTCGACCGCCGGCGCTTTCGCGCCAACCTCTACGTGGACGGCCTGGAACCCGAGGCGGAGGTGCGGTGGCTCGGCCGGCGGATTCGTGCCGGGGAGGCGGAGCTCGAGGTGATCGCGCGCTGCGTCCGGTGCGTCGTGGTCAACCACGACCCGGACACGATTGAGACAACTCCCAGGCTGCTCGACCTGCTCGTCGAGCGCCATGACAAGTGCATGGGGATGTACTGCCGCGTCATCCGGCCTGGGCGGGTCGCCGTCGGGGACCTCGTCGGCTAGTAGAGTTCACGCCGGAACCCTTTCCTTTCACGTCAGGAGGTTGCGATGGCGGTCAAGGCTTTCTCCAGCGAGTGGGCCAGGCAGTTCAAGGACGAGGTCAACGCCTCCAGCGTCTACAAGTCGGCGGCCAAGGGCTGGAAGTGGACCGTCGGCCTGGTGGTCGAGGCGGAGCCCGACAAGAACTTTCCCGAGTCGAGGGGCATCGTCATGGACCTCTTCGACGGCACGGCGCGCGACATCACGGTCGGCACCGCTGCGGACGCGCAGAAATGCGACTTCGTGATCACAGCGCCGTACACGCGCTGGAAGCAGGTGGCGACGAAAGAGCTCGACGCGACCAAGGGCATCCTGCAGGGCAAGCTCAAGATGAAGGGCGATCTGCCCACCATCGTGCGCTACACCAAGGCTTCCCAGGAGATGACCGAGTGCACGACGCGGGTCCCGGTCGAATGGCCCGACGAAAGCTGAAGACGGACAGGTCAGTCGCGTTTGCAGACCAGGAACCGAGCGCGTTCGCGTCGATGCTCGGCGGGCTGATCGACGCCAACATCGAGAACAGCCCCGCCAAGCGCAAAGATTTCGATGAGCTCGAGGCGCGGGTCGGGATCTGGGTCACCGACATCGACGAGGGAGTGACCCTCGAGTTCCAGCGCGGCGCGCTGGTCGTCCACAACGGCCTCAAGCCAAAGCGGGACATCACGATTCGCGCCGAGGCCGAAACGGTCATGAACCTGAGCAACCTGAAGATCGGGCTGTTCGGAATGCCGGTCTATTACGACGCGACGGGACGGGGCGTGGCCCTGAAGCTGCTGCGTGGCAAGCTGCGGATCGATGGCATGCTTGGCAACATCGCGACCGTGAACACGGTGACGCGAATTTTCTCGGTGCAATGAAGCTCGCCGTCATCGGCGCCGGCAGCATGGGCGCCCAGATCGCGCAGCAGGCGGCGCTGCACGGTATCGAGGTCGTGCTCCAGGACAAGGACGAGGCCCAGCTGCACAGGGCCCAGGAATCAAACCGCGGCCATCTCCAGCGCAGGGTGGAGAAGGGCAGGCTGACCCAGCGCGACGCCGACACGGCGCTCGAGCGCGTTCAGGCGACGACCGACCTCGCGCGGGCGGCCCGCGACGCGGACTTCGTGATCGAGGCGGTGTTCGAGGACCTCGACGTGAAGCGGGCGATCTTCACCGAGCTCGATGGCATCGCGCCGGCCGATGCGGTGCTCGCCAGCAACTCGTCCACCATCCGCATCAGCCATCTCGCCGCTATCACGACGCACCCGGCGAGATGCCTGAACATGCACTTCTTCTACCCGGTGCTGGTGATGGACCTGGTGGAAATCGTCCGCGGTCCGCAAACGTCGGACGAAGCGACAAACAAGGCCATGGAGCTCGCCCTTGCGATGGGCAGGACGCCGGTGCTGCTGAACAAGGAGATCGACGGCTTCATCGTCAATCGGATCCTTCACGCCGCGACCCAGGAGGCTTACCGGCTCCTGGACGCCGGTGTGGCGTCGTTCGAGGACATCGACACCGCGGTGGAGAAAGGCCTCAACTGGCCGATGGGACCGTTCCGCCTCGGCGACTTCAGCGGCCTGGACGTGACCTACAACGCCCGCCTGCACATGTACCGCGTCACGGGCGACGAGCGCTACCGGCCGTCTCCGCAGCTCGAGGCCAAGGTGAACGCGGGCAAGCTTGGGCGAAAAACCGGCGAGGGGTGGTACAGATACGAGAAGTGAAGATCCACCACGTCGGCGTCGCGGTTGCCAACCTGGACGAAGGCATCGCGCTGTACACCTCGATCTTTGGCGCGCGGGTCACCCACCGCGCGACGGTCGAGGGTATCGAGGGTGCGTTTCTCGACCTCGGGACGGCTGAGCTCGAGCTCATCGCGCCGACACGGCCGGATTCTCCGCTCACCAAGTTCCTGGCCGATCGCGGGCCGGGCCTGCATCACGTCGCGTACGCAGTACCCGACATCAGGAAGGCGTTGTCCGACGCGGCGGCTGCCGGGCTCGAGCTCATCGACACCGAGCCGCGGATCGGGCTGCACGGCGTGCCGATCGCGTTCATCCATCCGAAAAGCGTTGGCGGTGTGCTGACCGAGTTCGTCGAAACGTGACAGAGGTCATGAACGACAGCGGGCTGCCGCTGAAGCCTGTTTATTCGGAGGCAGACCGGCGCGCCGGGCGCGCGCAGGGCGCTCCTCAAGACGAGCCCCCGCCTGGCGCGTTCCCCTTCACGCGCGGCATCCACAAAGACATGTATCGCGGCCGTCTCTGGACCATGCGCCAGTACGCGGGCTTTGGCACCGCCGCCGAGTCGAACAAGCGCTACAAATTTCTCCTCGACCAGGGCCAGACAGGCCTTTCCGTCGCCTTCGACTTGCCGACGCAGATCGGCTACGACTCCGACGACGCGATGGCCGACGGCGAGGTTGGCAAGGTGGGCGTCGCGATCGACTCGCTCGAGGACATGGAGATCCTCCTCGATGACATCCCGCTCGACAAGGTGTCGACCTCGATGACGATCAACGCCACCGCTTCAATGCTCCTCCTGCTCTACCAGCTCGTCGCCGAGAAGCAGGGATGCCCACCCGAGAAGATCACCGGCACGGTGCAGAACGACATCCTCAAGGAGTACGCCGCGCGGGGGACCTACATCTTTCCGCCCCAGCCATCGATGCGGCTGATCACCGATCTCTTCGCCTACTGCGCGAAGAGCCTGCCCAACTGGAACACCATCTCGATCTCGGGCTATCACATGCGTGAGGCCGGCTCGACCGCGGCCGAGGAGATCGCCCTGACGCTGAGCAACGCCATCGCCTACGTGGAGGCGGCGCAGGCCGCGGGTCTGGCTGTGGACGACCTCGCGCCGCGGATCTCCTTTTTCTTTGCCTGCCATATGGACTTCTTCGAGGAGGTCGCCAAGTTTCGGGCCGCGCGCCGGATGTGGGCCCGCATCATGCGCGATCGCTTCCACGCCACCGACGAGCGATCGTTGGCGCTGCGCTTTCACACCCAGACCGGCGGCGTGACGCTGACCGCTCAGCAGCCGCTGAACAACGTTGTGCGGACGACCCTCGAGGCGATGAGCGCAGTCCTCGGCGGGACTCAGTCGCTGCACACCAACGCGTACGACGAGGCGCTGGGACTGCCCTCGCAGAGCGCGGCCGAGATCGCGCTGCGCACCCAGCAGGTGATCGGTTTCGAGTCGGCCGTGCCCTACGTGGCCGACCCCCTCGGCGGCTCGTACTACGTCGAGAGCCTGACCGACCGCGTCGAGGAGGAGGCGCTGGCGATCATGGCCGAGATCGACGAGGGGAACGGCGCCGTGGCGTGCATCGAGTCCGGCTGGACCCAGCGGCGGATCGCGGACAGCGCGTACCGGATGCAGCTGCGGATCGAGTCGGGCGAGCGGGTCGTCGTCGGCGTCAATCGCTACACGGATACCGAGTTCCGCCCGGTCGAGATCACCAGGGTCAGCCCACGGCACCAGGTCGCGCAGGCACGCGCCTTGAAGAAGCTGCGCGCGCGCCGCTCGAAGCCTGTGGTCGACGGCCACCTCGCCGCGATCGAGAGGGCCGCGCGCGGCACCGACAACCTCATGCCGGTCTTGAAGGCCGCGCTCGCCGACTACATGACGATTGGCGAATGCTGCGGCGTGCTTCGAAAGGTGTTCGGCGAATACCGGCCTGGGGAGGCGGCATGAGCCAGCGGCCCAAGGTCGACCCCCTCAACCAGCTCCGCCAGCGGAAGTACGAGGCGGGCCACGGTGACGCCGAGGCGTTCAACCGCCAGCACGCAAAGGGCAAGCTCACCGCTCGCGAGCGCATCGCTCGACTCGTCGACCGCAACTCGTTTGAAGAGCTCGACCTTTTCGCCAGGCACGTCGACGGAGTGCCAGGTGATGGCGTGGTCACCGGCATGGCGAAGATCGACGGACGCGACGTCATGCTGTTCAGCCACGACGCGAGCGTGTTCGGCGGCTCGCTCGGCGAGGTGTTCGCCGGGAAGGTGATCAAGGTCATGGACCTCGCCGTGAGCAACCGCATCCCGATCATCGGCATCAACGACTCCGGCGGCGCGCGAATCCAGGAAGGTGTTGTCTCCCTCGCGGGTTACGCCGAGATCTTCTGGCGCAACGTCGAGGCCAGCGGCCTCATCCCGCAGCTGAGCCTGATCCTCGGCCCGTGCACGGGAGGCGCCGTCTACTCGCCTGCGATCACGGATTTCACCTTCATGGTCCACGGGGTCGGCTACATGTTCATCACCGGCCCGGAGGTGGTGCGCGTCACCACCGGCGAGGACGTGACGTTCGACTCCCTTGGCGGGGCCGAGGTCCACAACGTGAAGTCGGGAGTCGCCCACTTCCTGGCTGAGAGCGAAGAGGAGTGCTTTGCGCAGGTGCGCAAGCTGTTCAAGTTCATCCCGCAGAGCTGCGACGAAAAGCCGCCCACCGTGCCGGCCGCGGACGATCCCGAACGCGCCGCTCCCGGACTCGCCACGATCATCCCGGACAACCCGAAGGAGCCTTACGACATCAAGGACGTGATCGGGATGGTCGTGGACGGGGCAGAGTTCTTCGAGGTTCAGCCCTTTTACGCGATGAACATCGTGGTCGGGTTCGCGCACCTCGACGGCAATCCCGTCGGCGTCGTCGCCAACCAGCCCAAGGTCATGGCCGGCGCTCTCGACATCAACGCGTCGGACAAAGCCGCGCGATTCGTCCGCTTCTGCGACGCGTTCAACATCCCGCTGGTGACCTTCGTCGACGTGCCGGGCTTCCTGCCGGGGACGGCGCAGGAGTACGGCGGCATCATCCGGCATGGGGCGAAGCTGCTCTACGCGTTCAGCGAGGCGACCGTTCCGAAGCTGACTGTGATCACGCGCAAGGCGTACGGAGGAGCCTACTGCGTGATGTGCTCCAAGCACATCCGTGCGGACTTCAACGTGGCCTGGCCGACGGCGGAGATTGCCGTGATGGGTCCGGAAGGCGCGGTCAACATCCTGTTCCGGCGCGAGCTGGCCGCCGGCACGGCCCAGCGGAGCGAGCTCGTGAGCGACTACACCGAGCGCTACGCCAACCCGTACATCGCGGCCGAGCGCGGCTACATCGACGACGTGATCGAGCCCGGACGGACGCGGGGCGAGCTGATACGCGCGCTCCGCATCGCGATGCGCAAGG